>Ga0210400_10000063_pt1 | contig 163612 bp, 132 predicted proteins | sample IncBWH26MmetaG_FD_155456 | JGI IMG/M metagenome (GOLD analysis project Ga0210400, IMG submission 155456) | Forest soil microbial communities from Barre Woods Harvard Forest LTER site, Petersham, Massachusetts, United States - Inc-BW-H-26-M | ecosystem: Environmental > Terrestrial > Soil >... | reverse complement strand
ACGCGGACGGGACCTTTGGATTGGTATCCACTGGAGCTGCTTTTGGAAGATCGGGATTTTACCGCATTGTGGAATCCGGCCCCGAACACTGGCGAGTGCGAAACTTCACGACCCTGCATGAGATTTTCCATGTTTATGCGGATGAGGACGGCGTCCTGCGAACGGATCACGAGATTACCTTCGTCGGACTCACGATCCTGCGGCTGCATTACAAGATGACGTTGGCGAAAAACGTTGATAGCGATGTCGCGAGAGAGGTTCCTAAATCCCTTCAAGCCGTTTGAAAGACGCAGAACGGCCCGCCTCGGAAGGCGAGCCCTACGAGAATATTCAAATTCTGGCTTGGAAGTGGAGACCCAACTAAAGGCGCCCGCCTCGGAAGGCGGCCGCTACAAATGCCAGCGGGGATTAGTCGTGGCGGGCGCCGTGGAGTACCTGGATGGCGTGAGGGAGAAGTTGCGCGAGGGTGTCGAGAGATTCGACCGCGCCTTTGGGGCTGCCGGGAAGATTGAGGATCAGGGAAACGTTGCGGACTACGGCGACGCCGCGGGACAACACGGCGTTGGGAGTTTGCTCGGCACCCTTGCGGCGCATCTCTTCGGCAAGGCCGGGGATCACCTTTTCGGCGACATCAAGCGTGGCTTCGGGCGTGTTGTCGCGGGGACCGAGTCCGGTGCCGCCGGTGGTCAGGATCAGATCAACTCGGCGCGAATCGGCAAGCTGGCGGAGATGGGAACGCACCTGGCCGGGGTCGTCAGAACATTTCAGCGAAGAGGTGACTTCCCAGCCGAGTTCGCGGCAGCGCTGGACGACGGCGGGGCCGGAGAGGTCGATGCGCTCGTCGCGGGCCACAGAGTCGCTGATGGTGAGAACGGCAACGCGCATAGGGGCGGTCAATTTGAAGGAACCGCGTCGCGGCTGGCTTCGTCCATCAGGCGCATGGCTTCCATCAGGAGGCCGGTGGTGTTGCGCGTGGTGGTGGTATTAGACGAGGCATTGGCGGCGTTGAAGTCGATTTCGAACTCGCCTTCGGTCCACAGCAAAACTTTGTAAACAGCTTCGTCGCCGACAAGCGCGCCGATCTTCGCGTCGCGGCACTGGCCGCTTGCGAAATAGAGCTCTCCGGACTCACCGGCTTTCTGCACTTGCAGGCGGCAGGATTTCTGACCCATCTCGAGCGACTGCATCAGGTCGATCATGCTCATCTCTTCCAGGCGTCCCTGGATGACACCCGGGCGCGAGGCGCGCTTCTGCAGCTTTTCAAGATGCAGGCGATCGACAATTTTTTTGGCCATGCGAACCAGATCTTTGGCCAGAAACGGCTTGGCGATGAAGTCTTCGACGCCGTCGACCAGCGGGCGAAGCTTTTCCTCGATATCGGTGCGGCTGGCCATGAACAGAAATGGGATGTGGCGCGTGGCTTCGCGGCCGCGAAGTTTTTCGAAAAGCTGGCGGCCATCGAGGCCCGGCATTTTGTAATCGCAAAGGATCACGTCGGGAGGATCGTCGATCACCTTCAGCAGGGCATCGCCTCCGTCAGCGGCGATCACCACTTCGCAGAATGGCTCCAGCGATTTGGAGACGAGGTCGCGCATCAGCGGATTGTCGTCGGCAAGCAGGAGCTTAACGGTTTTTCCGGCAGCGGCGGTCATTTGCAGCCTGCCCGCCGTTTCCGGCTGGCGGCGCGCACGTAATCGCCGCTTTTCCCGCCCGTTTTTTCCAGCAGGTGAATGTGTGCGATTTCAATTCCCTTGTCGAGTGCCTTGCACATGTCGTAGACCGTGAGAGCGGCACAGGTGACCGCGACCAGCGCTTCCATCTCAACGCCAGTTTGCGCCGTTGCGGTTGCCCGGGACTGGAGTTCCACTCCATCTTTGCACAGGCGCGGGGTCACATCAATGTGGGTGAGGGGGATGGGATGACAAAGAGGTATCCACTCCGCAGTGCGCTTGGCGGCGGCGATTCCGGCGATGCGGGCGATTTCGAGAGGATTGCCCTTGGGGTTTTTCAGGCTGCGGATAGCACGGAGGACCTTGGGAGACATTCGGACGAAGGCGTGGGCCACGGCAGTTCGGGTGGTGACGGCCTTGGCGGAGACGTCGACCATGCTGACTTCGCCGCGGGTGGTGTAGTGAGAGAGTTTTGGCATTTTGTCCAGGAGATGACCTTTACGCCGTAAAAGCTGCCCGCCTCGGAAGGTGGCCGCTACAAAATCGCAGGAATTAGATTACGTCGAGGCGCGGCAGAACGGAAACTTTCTCTCCGGCGGGAATGTCCTGGCGGTCAGCGGGGACGACGATGAAACAATTGGCTTGGGTGAGCGCCGCGATGTCGCCAGAGCCTTGCCAGGTGAGCGGACAAACTTCGGGAGAGATGCCGGTCCATTCGAAATGAGCGGGAAGGAAGTGGGCGAGGCCGGGCTTTTCGTGAAGCGTTTTGGTGAGATTTGCTTCCAAAAGCGGCAGGGGCCGCGGGCGGGCGCCGCCGAGAACGTCGATTGCGGGGGTGACGAAGAGTTGAAAAGTGACCATCGTGGAGACGGGATTGCCCGGGAGTCCGAAAACAAAGGTGTCGCGGCAGCGGCCGAAAACGGCGGGCTTGCCGGGGCGGATGGCGACGGCGTCGAAATAAAATTCGGCGCCGAGAGATTTTAAGACTGTCTCGACCAGATCGTATTTGCCCATGGAGACGCCGCCGGAGAGGACCAGGATGTCTTCCCTGAGGCCGAGTTCGATTTTTGCTCCAAGATCATCGACGCGATCGAGGGCGTTGCCGAGGGGCACGGGTTCGCCACCGGCCAGGCGGACTTGCGCAGTAAGGGAGACACTATTGCTGTTTCGAATGTGAAAGGGGCCAGGCGTTTCGGTGACGGGGACGACTTCATCGCCGGTGGAAAGAATCGCGACGCGAGGACGGCGGGCGCAGAGCAACTCGGCGGCGCCGACCTGCGCGGCGAGGGCCAGTTCGGCGAACCCGAGCCGGAGGCCGGGCCTCAGAGCGATGTCTCCGGAATGGGCTTCGCTTCCCTTTTTCACAAAGTTCTGGCCGGCCGCGGCGGCGCGCTGGAACGTGACATTGTCTCCGGTGCGTTCGGTGAACTCGATCATGACCACGGCGTCGGCGCCCGCGGGCACGGCCGCGCCGGTCATGATCTGGATGCAAGCGCCTGGTGTGAGCGGCTGCGTGACAGAGTCGCCGGCCTTGATTTCGCCGGCGCAGCGAAGGATCGCGCCCTGTGCAGCTTCGTTCGCTCGAACGGCATAGCCATCGCGCGTGGAGCGATCGAACGGAGGATAGTCGCGGTCCGAGCGGACTTCCTGGGCGAGGGCGTCGCCGAGCGCATCGGCAAGATTTTTTTTGGTGATGGCCCGTGGGTGGGAGGCGATGTGTGGCTTCGTCTTATCGATGACGAGTTTGCGGGCGTCTTGAAATGGGAGCATTTAGGAGTCCTTGGTGAGAAACAGTATTGTAGCGCGGAGGGAGCCGGGAGAAGAGCAAAGCAAGGAGCGGAATGTGCGGAGGCCGGGCCAACGTGACGCCAGGGAAAATTCGAGGTGAGCAGAGAGGTTGGGAGGCTAGGACTACACCGTAAAAGCGGTGGCTAAGCCACCGCACTCCAAAGTAGGAGCGGAAGGCTAGAGCCAACTGGCGAGGAGTGTGCCGGGCTGGACGATGGTGGCGTCACGCTCGGGGCCGGTGGAGATCATGCCGATTTCGACCTGCAGATAGTCGGAGATGAAGCGGAGATAGTCCATGGCGGCTTTGGGCAGTTTGGCGCCGTCTTTAACGCCATAGGTGGACTCGCACCAGCCAGGGAGCGTTTTGTAGACCGGTGTGACGCGCTCGTACACCTCGGCGGAGGCGGGCATTTCGTGGATGGGCGAGCCTTTGTAGGTGTAGCCGACGGCCACACGGATTTCGCGCTGGGTGTCGAACACATCGAGCTTGGTGATGACGAGCGAGTCGATGCCGTTGATCATTTTGGCGTAGCGGAGTTCGGCGAGGTCCAGCCAGCCGCAACGCCGCGGGCGTCCAGTGACCGCGCCAAATTCTTTGCCGCGCTCCCGAACTTCCTGCGCCTCGAGGTCGGGCATTTCGGTGGGGAAAGGTCCGCCGCCGACGCGTGTGGTGTAAGCCTTCGAAATACCGAGGACGTGGCGAATCTTGGTGGGGGGAACGCCAGTGCCCGTTGTAGCGCCTCCGGAGGTGGCGCTGGAGGATGTGACGAAGGGATAGGTTCCGTGGTCGATGTCGAGCATGGTGCCTTGCGCGCCTTCGAAGAGGACGGACTTGCCTTCGTCGAGCCCGCGATTGGCAAGTTCGGCGGTATCGCAGATGTAGCCCTTGATTTTTTCGCCGAGGCGCAGCGTCTCTTCGACTTCGTGCGAGAAATCCACGTTTGCGCCGTAGGCTCCCTGGGCGATGCGATTTTTCTCGGCTACGACGCGGGCGGCTTTTTCGCGGAAGAGAACGGGATCGAGCAGGTCCACCATGCGCAGGCCGCGGCGGGCCATCTTGTCTTCGTAGGCAGGCCCAATGCCGCGCGAAGTGGTGCCGATTTTATTTTCGCCGCGCGCGGATTCGGCGGCTTTGTCGAGTTCGCGGTGATAGGGAAAAATCAGGTGGGCGCGATTGCTGACGTGCAGGCGTCCCGCGACGCTGACGCCGACTTTTTCGAGCATTTCGATTTCGTTGACGAGGGCAGAGGGATCGACAACCACGCCCGGGCCAATGATGACGTGCTGCTTGGGGCGCAGGATGCCGCAGGGGATAAGCTGGAGAACGTAGCGGTCCTTGCCGATAATAACGGTGTGGCCGGCGTTGTGGCCGCCCGCAACGCGCGCGATGTAATCGAACGAGCCTGCGAGATAATCAACGACTTTGCCTTTGCCTTCATCACCCCACTGCGCGCCAACCACCACGACCGATTTCATTCGGAGATTCTCCTGGACGACCTGGAGAGCGCGGGAATTGCATTAAATCGCCTGACGGGACACACGAGCCCCCTGTGCAAAATCCACGCGACACACCAATTTGAAATCGTACGATGGGCAACAGTGGAACGCAAGCTAGGAGTAAAACGAGCGATACATCAGTCCCCGATGACCGGTCACTTCACTGCACGGTTAGAGCAAATGTAACAGACTGCGTAGCACTTCCAGAAGTAGCGGTGACCACTACCTGGGATGTTCCTGCGGGAGTGCCAGTTGATCCCGTTGAGGAACTTCCTCCACCACAACCCGTGGCCGCCATTGTGATGAGAAGAACTAAAGACCAAACCACACCAGCCCAGGCCGGCCTCCGAATCTTTTCCCACTGTTTTGCGCGTATCAAAACAAAAACAAGCCCAAGCTGAAAAATGAGGCTGAGCGGCCGAAAGTAAGCCCACGGGGCGGGGAACCACGGATCTACTGGCAACAAAACCGAATGACGTGCTGTCGTCGTGATCGTGGCCACCGTTTTCAGCGTTGTTCCGTTCGGAGTCAAAGAGGCGGGCTGAAATTGGCAACTGGAACCCGCTGGCAAGCCGGAACAACTGAAAGCTACCGGGGTTGTGAAACCCGGTATCGAAACTAAGGAGATCATGAACGTAGCTGGTTGACCAACCGGCACAGTTGCACTTGTCGAACTGGGAGTAATCGCAAATGGTGCCGCATTTGTGCCAATGATCTGGGTAAGAACGGGAGATGTGCTAGCCGCAAAATTGCTGTCGCCGCTGTAGCTCCAGGTAATCGAGTGCGTGCCCGTGGTCAAGGAGGAACTCGTGAAGCTTGCCGATCCGGCTGCATCGAGTTGTACAGAAACAGAAGGCGTTCCGTTATCAGAGAAAGTCACCGATCCTGTCGGTACTCCCGAAGTTGACGGCATAACTGTGGTCGCAAATGTAACGGACTGGCCAGGAGTCGACGGGTTCGGCGACGAGTTTATCGACACGCTCGTATTCGCTTGAGTAACTGTCTGCATGATTGTTGCTGAGGTACTCGGGACAAAATTGGTGTCACCCTGATACGCAGCGAAAATACCGTGCGTGCCAATCGCAAGGCCGGAATAGGTAAACGTTGCGGTTCCGGACGACAGTGTTGCCGGCCCCAACGTGATGGGGGGAGTGCTGGTTCCGTCCTGAAAAATCACCGAACCCGTGGGCTTTTGCGTAGCTTGGGCATTTGCTGGAGTAACTGTGGCCGTAAATGTCACGGATTGATTGAACGCCGAGGTTGTGGGAGAGGAACTAAGGGCTATATTGCTGCACCGAAGTCCGCAGTTAAGCACAACCGTGACTGCATTGTATCCAAGGCCTGTGGCAAAACCAGTATTGGTAGCGAGCACCAAGTCCAGGAATTTGTCGCCATCCAAGTCCGCAGCCACCACCGTAGTAGCGCCAGACATGGTGCCAATTGAACCAACACTGGTTTCCAATGGACTCGCGAAGGTTCCGTCGCCGTTTCCCAAAAAAATCAACAGGTCAGGAAATGCGGGATAGACATCGCCGACAGCCATGGCTAGATCGAGTTTGCCGTCTCCATTGAAATCTCCGGCGACAATAACGTTGGCACCGTTAACGCCTGCAAACGCAGCCCCCGACTGCAATCCAGGCGTCCGAAAGGTGCCATCCCCGTTTCCAAGAAGAACTAACACACCTCCAACGAAGCTGACGTTGACAGCCAAGTCCAGCTTTCCATCACCGTTAAAGTCTCCCAAAGCAACGGTTGTCTGAGGCCCACAACCGTCAACGCAATCAGGACCCGAGATGATCCAGTTGACTGCGGTTCCAAAGGTACCGTTCGAATTTCCAAGCAGCACGCTCACAACAGGGTTATTGCCACTTGCTCCCACGACGGCCAGATCCAGGTTACCGTCGTGATTCACATCTCCAATTGCAAATGCGGCTGGCTGCGAGGTGGTCGGATAATCCACGGACGGCTGAAAGCTGCCGTCTCCTTTTCCAAGCAGGATGCTTACACTCGAGCTCGCAATATTCAGCACGGCGAGATCTTCCTTCTGATCATGGTTGAAATCTCCCGCCAGGATGGAGATGGGTTGTGCCCCGTCTAGTACGATCGGTGTCGGAGCGCTGAATGTGCCATCACCGTTGCCGAGCAAAATGTTTACGGTGCCTTGAATATTGGCCGGGGTCTGAAAGTTCGGACTATTACAGAGCACCGCCAAGTCCATCTTCCCGTCGCCGTTGAAATCGCCGATAGCCACGGATTCGGTCAGGTAGGCCGAATAGGGTCCAGTGGCCGGGACAGCGGTGACCGTATACTGTTGTTGAAAAGTTCCATCGCCATTCCCAAGCAGAATACTGACCGTTCCGTTTTGATTCGCGATCACAATATCAGGCTTGTTATCTCCGTTGAAATCTCCAATGGCCACTCCGCCTTGGCCGGGCACGGCATAGTTTACACCGGTGGGAAAATTGCCGCCTTGCGCCTGCGCGTTTGGGCCCGAGATGAAGCAGAGGAGCAACAAGCTTAGAATTTTTGCTAAAAGCATGCTACTTGCGCTACTTGCCGGCCGTCCGGAGGAGGCACAATTCATTGGGAGACCCCGTGGATGAATTAGGTTAACGACGGGAGTATACAAATATAAGGATTAACTGTAAACATACTCAGGCCGATTTCAACCTTGCTTGCTTTCAGGAAAGCTTTGAACGAGATAATCCAAATATGGCTGGACCCGCATCGGGACGATTCGCGCAGAAACTGGACATCTGGATACAGCCACCACCGATTTCGGATACCAACCAGTGGCACTCATTTCTGGTAAACGCACTAATCGCAAATTGTTCCACCCCGGACGAGCGGCGGGCATTGGCGAATGCGCGGCGTGGAGGCGCGGGCGTTCTTGATTCCGGGGGCGGCGTCGGATAGCGTCGAAGATGCGGGATGCCTCTCCATCTCGCGGACCAACTGCATTTTTGAGAATCCAGAGGGAGAGAGACTTGACGAATCCGATCATTACGTTGACGACCGATTACGGGACGAACGACCACCTGGTGGGCGTGCTGAAGGGCGTCATCCTGAAAATCAATCCCGACGTGCAGATTGTGGACATCACCCACGGGGTGACGCCATTCGATTTGCTCGATGGCGCGACCGCGATTGCCAACGCGTACCCTTACTTTCCTCCCCGCACGATTCACGTGGTGGTTGTTGACCCGGGAGTGGGGACGGACCGGCGGCCGCTGATTGTGAGCGGGCAGAATCAGTATTTCCTGGCGCCGGATAACGGCGTGCTTTCCGGCGTCTACGAGAAAGAGCAGAATTTTCTGGTACGGCACCTGACCGCGGAGCATTACTTTTTGCATCCGGTGAGCAAGACGTTCCACGGGCGCGACGTTTTTGCCGCTGTGGCGGGATGGCTATCGAAGAACTGGCAGCCGGGCAGCATGGGCGAAGAGATAACGGACTTCAAGCGATTTGCGCTGCCGCGGCCGAAGGAAGCCGACGGGCTGCTGAAGGGCGTGGTGATGAAGGTGGACTCCTTCGGCAACCTGATTACAAATTTCCGCGAAGAGGATTTGCCAGCGGGAGCGGTTGAAAAGGGCGCTATCAATTTGCAGGTGGGCACCCACGCCGTGAACAAGCTGGTGGCGACGTTTGCCAATGGGGCAGCCGGCGAGGCGATTGCGTATGTAGGCTCAAGCGGCAACTTGGAGATTGGCGTAAACAAGGGGAGCGCGTCAAAGACGCTGGGATTGGGCCGCGGGACGCCGGTTTTGCTGAATAAAGGGTGATAAACGGAAAGACTTCCCTAGGCAGCGGTTGGCGCCGGTAATTTCCGCCTGTGCCAGTAATCCAATGCCGCGAACAGAAGGACACCAGGCACACCGGTCAGTCCGCAAACGAGAAAGAAAATGCCATAGGCGTGAGTAAGGCCGTGAGTGGTGCTCAGGCGTTCGACCGCAGCACCGGAAAATCCCTTCAAGATCTTTCCCAGCCAGGCATAGGTTGAGGTCAAGAGCGCATACTGCGTGGCGGTGTATCCCAAATTGGTGAGACTCGACATGTACGCGACAAGCGCAACGCCGGCAAAGCTGATGCCGAAGTTGTCACCTACCATGACCAGTGCGAAGAGGCGGATGGACATGCCCGCGAACGCGAGAGTCGCATACGCGGCAATCGCAGCAGCCTGCAGAATGCCCCCGATGATAAGAGCGCGCATGTAGCCAAGCTTTAGCGAACAGAATCCGCCCGCTGCGATGCCGGCAAATGTGGCGATGAGTCCGATTGAGCCGCGCACCGCTCCCACTGTTTCTTTCGAAAGACCCATATCACGGTAGTAGGGATTGGCCATGGGACCCATGACGAAGTCGGGCACGCGGTAGAGACTGATGGCCGCCAACATCACAAGTGCGAGCCAGCCATGTGCGCGGAAAAAAGCGATGAACGGTCCCACGACAGCGTCGAAGAAACCCCGCGGCGTCCAAAGCGGCGCTTCGCGCTCCTTTTCATCCATCACCGTATCCGCGCGTTCCGGTTCCTTCGCAAACCAGGTTGCAACCATTCCAACGGCCATACATGCGCCGTAAATACCGTAGGACATCCGCCAGCCCAAGGTCGCCGCCACGATGAGGATAAGGGAATCCGAAGCCAGGAGCGCCAGGCGGTAGCTGAACTGATAGGCGGACGCGAGGAGGCTTTGTTCTTCTCCGTCGTCTGCCGATTCAATTCGCCAGGCATCAACCACAATGTCCTGCGTTGATGAGGCAAAGGCGACGACGAGCGCAAAAGCACCCAGCCGGCCGAGCCCGGCTTTTGTGCCGATGCCGCCCATGGCAGCAAGCGCGAGCCCGACGGCGATCTGGGAGAACATCAGCCATCCGCGCCGATGTCCAAGCCGTTTGAACAACGGCAAGTCGACGCGATCCATCAAGGGCGCCCACAGAAACTTCAACGAATAGGCAATGCCCACCCAGGAAAGAAATCCGATCGCTGTCAGGGAGGTGTGTTCATCGCGCAGCCAGTAGCCGAACGTATTGCCAACCAGAAAAAAGGGAAGGCCTGAAGAAAACCCGAGCAACAACATTGTAAGCGTTTTGGGCCGCAGGTAATCGGCGATCCGATGCTTGTGCGGACTTTGGGGCTTCACGAAACTCAACCCTCCGGCAGCGCGTTCAGCTAGCGCCCCTTCCCTTTTGATTTTTCTTTCGAAGCCGCAACGGCGGTCTCCGCCGCCGCAGCTTCGACCTTTCTTTCTTCCGGCTCGCGGAGGCGCTGAATTTTCACGCGGGCGACCCTGCGTCCATCCATTTCCATTACAGAAAAACGATATAGACCATATTCGAAGCTTTCGCCCCCGCGCGGGATGAAACCCAGCTGGTCCATGACGAATCCGCCAACGGTGGCGTACGCGGGATCTTCGGGCAACGTGATGTTGTATTGCGAGTCGAGATCGCGAACGTTGAGGCCGGCGTCGAAAATGATGGCGCCATCGGCCAGAGTGAGGGGGCGCTCGACGACGTCGAACTCGTCGTGAATTTCACCAACGAGCTGCTCGAGCAGGTCTTCCTTAGTAACCAGGCCGAGGATGCTGCCAAATTCATCCACGACCATGGCCATGCCCACGTGACGTGCGCGGAGTTCCATGAGCAGTTCGCTGGCGGGCTTGGTTTCCGGAACAATGAGGATTTCCCGAAGGACGCGGCGCAGGTCAAACGGCGGGCCGGGAGGCAACTGTTCTTCCAGGCGGCGTTCGCGGTCGAGCAGCACCCACATCATGTCCTTGATATGCACGAACCCCAGAACGTGATCCACCGTGCCGCGATAAACGGGGATGCGCGAACGCTGCGTGGTGGCGAAAACTTTCATGACCTCGTCGAGCGACGCCTCGACGGGAAGAGTGTGCATGTCCGGCCGGGAAACCATGATTTCGCGGACCTGCAACTGGCTGAGCTCGATGGCGCTGAGAATAAATTTCTCTTCGCCGACCGCCAGCAATCCCCTTTCGCGCGCCTGTTGAATCTGGATTTGAAGCTCTTCGGTCGAATGGGCGACGCCATGTCCTGTCGGCCTCACGATTCCAAGCGCGCGGACGATGGCGCCGGAAATGCCGTCAAGAAAGTCGATCGCCCAGCGAAACGAGTTCAGAAACCAGGCGAAAGGACGGGCGACCATCAGGGCGATACGTTCGGCACGCGCAAGACTGATGGTTTTGGGAACGAGTTCACCGAACACCACGTGAATCGCGCTGAGGATCGCAAAAGAAAGAGCCAGGGCCATCGCATGGGCGAGAATCATCATGCGCACGCTGCCATCGGAAGGAAAAATGCCCTGGAAGAAATTCGCGAGCGTGGCCTGGCCCAGCGCGCCGATGGCGAGGCTGGTCAGGGTGATGCCGACCTGCACGCCGGAGACAACCCGGTGGAGATCAGTAAGGAGTTGCTCGACGATCCTGGCCTGCGCGCTTCCCTTTGCCACCAACTGGCGAACACGGGAGAGGCGCACGGCGACCAGCGAGAATTCAACCGCGGCAAAGAACCCGTTCAGCGCCACCAGCACGAGCACGCCGATGATCCGGACAAGGAACATAGGGCGGAAGAAACCTCCCAGCCGCATTGTAACAGCAGATTTGGCGGGGAAGAGGAAGGGTTGGCAAGAGGTTGTCGAATGATGAGAATCGAAAATTCGGATGGGCGAAAAAGGATAGGTGCGACCACTGGGAAGTTGCGCGGGGTAACAGCGTTTACTAAACTGAGGACTTCAACCTCGAGGTGAAACTCGCTTTGCGCACCGTCCTGCGTTTCTTAGCTGGCATCTTCGGCATTCTAGTGATCATATTCGCCACTGCGGTTTGGTGGCTGGTGTACCGTCCATTGCCGCAATTGAACGGCATCGCGAAATTGCCGGGACTTCAGAACGAAGTGACGGTGGAGAGAGATAACTGGGGTGTGCCGCATATTCGCGCGAGCTCGGTGGAAGACGCCGTGGAAGCCCAGGGATACGTGGTTGCGCAGGATCGTTTGTGGCAAATGGATCTGTTGCGGCGGGCTTCGCGGGGGCAATTGTCGGAGATTCTGGGTCCGCGAACTTTGAAAATCGACAGGGACTTTCGAAATTTAAACTTCGGGCGTGCCGCGGATCGAGACTTGCAGGAGATGAATCCGGAGTCGCGGAAGCTTTTGGAAGCGTATGCACGCGGCGTCAACCGGTTTATCGAGCAGCATCAGCAGACTCTGCCGATGGAATTCACGCTGCTGAAGTACAAACCGCAGCCGTGGCAGCCGACCGATTCCCTGGTGCTGACGGGATACATGTACCGAACTCTGGCAGACACGCGCGAAAGGGAGATCCATCGTGCGGTCGTGGCCGCCAAGGCGGGACCGGAACTCGCGAAAGACCTTTTCAGCGATGAATCCTCAATGGATCATTTTGTGGTCGGCGATCCCAATGCGAAGGAACAAGCCAATGCCGACGCGGATGACGAGGATGATGATGAAGACGAGATGGACAGCGAGGACGTTCTGAAAGCGGGCTTGATCGATCCGGATTTGCTCGATTCCATTTCCAAGCCAGATCTCACTTCCCTGCTGGCCGGCCAGGTGGAGCATTGGTTGCGCGCCGGGCAGCACGACATTCGGGGGACGCTGGGAAGCAACAACTGGGTGGTGAACGGCGCGCACACCGCGACGGGCAAGCCATTGCTGGCGAACGACACTCACCTGGAGTTGACCATCCCTCCCATCTGGTACGAACTGCACATCACGGCGCCGGGATGGAACGTGAAAGGAATCACCTTTCCCGGCGCGCCGCTGGTGATTATCGGGCATAACGACCGCATCGCTTGGGGCTTCACGAACAACGGCGCCGATGTGCTGGACCTCTATATCGAGACTTTTAATCCCGCCAATCCGGACGAGTATCGCGTGAACGGCAAATGGAAAAAGGCGGATGTGTTCGACGAAGTGATCAAGGTGAAGGGCGCGGCGGATGAACATATGCGACTGGTGGTGACGCGCCACGGGCCGGTTTTGCAGAACGAGGGCGATAAGTCCTATGCGATGCGATGGACCGCGCTCGAGCCCGGAGGACTGTCGAACAGCTACAACTGGCTGGGAAAAGCTCGGAACTGGAAACAGTTTCGCGAAGTGATGCGGCAGGTGTGGGGGCCGGCGCAGAACGCGGTGTATGCCGATGTGGAGGGAAACATCGGATATGTTATGGCCGCGCGGGTGCCGATCCGAAAAAAGGGACACGGGGAGGTTCCCGTGCCGGGAGATACGGACGATTACGAATGGACGGGCTACATTCCGTTTGAGCAATTGCCGCAAAGTTTCAATCCGGAGAGCGGATTGATCGTCACCGCAAACGCGCGAGTGACTGGCCCGGAATACAAACCGTATCTGACGGACCGTTGGGAGGAGCCGTATCGAACAGCGAGAATTTACGACCTGCTCCACGACAAGCATGACTTGCGTCCCGAAGACATGCTGAAGGTGGAGACAGATACTTACAGCTTTCCTCACGCGTTCATTGGGGAGCAGCTGGTTGCCGCCGCGCGGATTTCCCCGCCGAAAGATCCACGCGCGCAGAAATTGATTCAGCAGGCGAAGGATTGGAACGGGATCGCGGATGTGAACTCGTCCGTGGTGACGTTTCTGGATACCGCGATGTACCAGTCCCTGAATTTGATTCTGGAGCCGCACCTGGGCAAGGATACGGAGCTTTACTCCTGGCGGAAGCTGGCGTTTCTGCAGAAAGTGCTGACGGAGCGCCCGGCACGCTGGTTGCCGGTAGAGTTTAAGAATTATGACGAACTTCTCACCGCAGCCGCGGACCGCGCGGTGAAGCGCCTGGAGGAGCAGACGCGCAGCGGCGACCCGGATGATTGGGAGTGGCGGCGGTTCAATTACCTGGAAATGTTTCACCCGATCGGGCGCGAAGGCATTCTGAAAAAACTGTTGAGTAAGGCCGGACAGGCGCAAGCGGGAACGCTCTTCAGTCCACGCGCGGCTTCGCGGCACCATGGGCCATCCGAGCGCTTTGTGGCGAATCTGGCGGATTGGGACAATTCCATCTTGTTGATCCCCGCGGGGCAGTCCGGGCAACCGGGAAGCGAGCACTACTCCGACCAGTTTTCTTACTGGCTCGAGGGCAAGCCGATCTACGAACCATTTAGCGATGTGGCCGAGGCTAAAATGAAAAAGCATCTGCTCACGCTGAAGCCCGCGAACTAAGCGCGATTCTTTACTCTCATGCCGGAACTTCCTGAAGTTGAAGCCGTAGCCCGTGCGCTGCGCCCGTTGGTAAAGGGGCAGCTAATTCGCTGTCTGCACGTTTTTCACGCCATCGCGCTGAAACCTCAGTTGCCAGCCGCGGCAGCGAAAATTGTGGAAGGGCGCCGGGTCCGGGAAGTGTTTCGCAGGGGGAAGTATCTTTTCCTGGCGCTGGATCGCGGACTTGTGGAGATGCACTTCCGATTCGACGGGCAACTGGTCTGGTTTTCGGCGGCGAAGGAACTGCTGGAACGAGCGAACGCAGGCGAGGATGGAGTTCACGTTGACGTCGCTTTGGAGTTTGGCAAAGGCGTGCTGGGGTTTGCGGACCAACGGCATTTCGGCCGGGTGCATGCCTGGGAATCGGAAGCAAAATGCCCTCCGCTGCGGAAATTGGGAATGGACGCGTTTGCGGGTGAATTCACGGCGAAAGAACTTCACGAGCGACTGTCACACTCCAAACGCCCATTGAAAGAGTTCCTGCTGGACCAGACCCGCATCGCGGGTATCGGGAATATCTATTCGACCGAAGCGCTTTGGCATGCGCGGTTGGACCCGTGGCGGCGGGCCAATTCGCTGGACAGGAAGAAATCGGCGAAACTTCATAAAGCGATTGTTTCCGTTCTCCGGCGTGCACTAGAATGTTGTGAGCATCCCGCACCGGACTTTCGCGATCCGCAGTGGTGGTTTCGGGGATTGGAAGAGATTTTGCGGGCGTATCAGCGCGAAGGTTTGCCGTGCCGGCGTTGTGGACGGCCGATCGTGCGGGCCGAGCAGGGCGGGCGATCAACGTACTACTGCAAACATTGCCAGAAGTAAGCTGGCGGCCCGAAGCTCAAATTTAATTCAAGTACGATTGGCGGATGGCGTGAACCAACCTGTTGCAAAAAAACCTGAACCGCAGAAAAAACCGGATTTCGAGCGCTCGCTCGCGCGACTGGAGGAAGTGGTGCGCCGACTGGAAAGCCCGCAGCTTTCGTTGGATGAGGCGATGAAGCTGTTTGAAGAAGGCGTCGGGCTTTCACGGGAATGCCAAAAGCAGCTTGAGGAAGCCGAAGGCCGCGTGGAAATTCTGCTGAAAAAGGCCGACGGCAAGATGGCCGCCGAAACGTTCGAGGCCGAAGGCGAGAACGAATCGTGAACGAAAGCCCATGGCTCACACTGGACTCTCCTCCAATCCGATGAAGCTCCCTCCCTTTTTTGAAGAAGATCGTGTTGCTGTCGACGCACAATTGGAGAAGCTGTTGCCTGCCGAGTCGGTGCGGCCTTCCTCTATCCATACGGCTATGCGCTATTCCGTGTTCGCCGGCGGCAAGCGCATCCGGCCGATCCTTTGCCTGGAGGCCGCGCGCATTTTCGAATCAGGAGTTTCGCCGGCGCTCTATCCTGGGTGTGCGATCGAATTCATTCACACCTATTCGCTGATTCACGATGACCTGCCCGCGCTGGACAACGACGATTTGCGCCGCGGAAAGCCGACGAGCCACAAGAAGTTTGGAGAAGCGGCGGCGATACTTGCCGGCGACGCGCTCTTGACGCTGGCGTTCGAAACGATTGCTGCGGCGCCTGTCACGTCGGAGCGTCGCGTGGAGATGGTGACGGAAATCGCCACGGCGGCTGGCACCGTGAATGGAATGGTTGGCGGACAGGTGGCCGACCTGGAAGCGGAAGGCAAGCCCGTCGGACCGGAGATGCTCGAGTACATTCACCGGTCGAAGACGGCGGCGCTGATACGCGCATCCATCACCGCCGGTGCGCTCTGCGCGGGGGCGCCGGCGGACGAAGTGGCGCGACTGCGGCGCTTTGGCGAGACAATTGGCTGGGCATTTCAGGTTACGGACGACATTCTCGACGTGGAAGAATCCTCGGCGGCGCTTGGCAAGACGGCAGGCAAGGATATCGCGCAACAGAAAGCAACCTACCCGGCCGTATATGGTTTGGAGCGCTCGCACCAGATTGCGAAGGAACTGGCGGATAAAGCCATCGCCGAGCTGGATGCCTACGGCGGACGCGCCGACCGGTTGCGAACGATCGCGGAATTTCTTGTTCTTCGCCGCGCCTGATCACACTTTCCATGAACGCCAAAATCGAACGCAAGCGCCTGGACGTGCTTCTTGTGGAGCGGGGTCTGGCTGAATCCAGCCATAAGGCCCAGGCGATGATCCTCGCGGGCGAAGTGGAAGTGGAGCAGCAACGCGCGGATAAGGCTGGATTGATCCTGCCGGAGACCGCGCACATTGAAGTGCACAGCCGGCAACAGAAATACGCCAGCCGCGGGGGCGTAAAACTGGAAGGCGCGCTGGAGGATTTTCACGTCGTGGCCGCGGGAAAAACCTGCCTGGACATCGGCGCCTCCACGGGCGGGTTTACGGATTGCCTGCTGCAGAGTGGCGCGGCGCGCGTTTACGCAGTGGATGTGAACACCGACCAGTTGGCATGGAAAATTCGAGGCGACTCAAGAGTGGCGCGCATCCAAAAAAACGCCCGCGAGTTGCAGCCGGGCGATTTGCCGGAGCTTGTTGACCTGGTGGTTGCCGATGTTTCGTTTATTTCCGTCGCCAAGATTCTGGCCGGGGCGGCGGCATGTGCAAAGCCTGCGGCGGATCTGCTGATCCTGGTGAAGCCGCAGTTTGAACTGGAGCGCGAGGAAGTGGGAAAAGGGGGGATCGTGCGCGACACGAGCCTGCACGAGAAGGCCGTTGCAGGAGTTCGGCGTGCGCTGGAATCGCTGGGGTTGAACGTTCTCGGCTCGGCTGCCAGTCGTCTGCCTGGAGCCGAAGGCAACCAGGAGTATTTCCTTCACGCTCGAAAAGCGACTGGGGTAGAATCGCGGTAATCCATGCGGCCTGAACCCACCTTTAAAAGAATCGGCATTATCTCCCGTCCAAGACGCTCGAACATTGCGGAAGTGGTTCCGCCCTTGCTGAAGTGGCTGGCCGACCGCGGCTTGCCTGCAGTGTATGACAGCGAGACCGCGACGGTCCTGAAAAACGAGTCCCCGGGAAAAACGCGGCACCAGGTAGCGCAAGAGTCGGACCTGTTGCTGGTTCTGGGCGGCGATGGAACGATTCTCGCGGCCGCGCGCGAGGCGGCGTACCACGGCATTCCGATTCTCCCCATCAATATGGGCAGCCTGGGGTTTCTGACGAGTTTCACCGTCGAGGAGCTTTATCCGGCGCTGGAAAGCACACTCGCGGGAAAAGCTACGATCGAGGAACGCGTGCTGCTGCTTGTAGAACGCACGCACAACGGCGAGCTTTTGACGCAGCAACGGGTATTGAACGACGCGGTGGTGCACAAGGGAACGCTGGCCCGCATGATTGAAGTCGAACTGCACATCAACGGGGCGTTTGTGTGCAGGTATCGCGCCGACGGATTGATCGTGGCCTCTCCAACCGGTTCGACTGCGTACTCGCTTTCGGCCGGCGGACCCATCGTACAACCCGGAGTGGAATCGATTCTGATTACGCCGATCTGCCCGCACACGCTGAGCGACCGGCCGGTGGTGGTGCAGGACACTTCGCTGATCGAGCTGTATTTGTCGCAGAGTTCAGATTCCGTGTTTCTGACGCTCGACGGGCAGACGGGCGTGCCGATGCAGATTGGGGATCACGTTCGAATCACGCTCGCAGCGGAGAGATTGAAGTTGATCCAGCCGCCGAACAAGACCTATTTCGAGATTCTTCGCAACAAGTTGAAGTGGGGAGAAGCTTAGTTCTCACGCAAGCATGTCGGTGCGCAACAGGTCCCTGCGAGTTTCACGACGACGGATGAGTTTTGCCCCGGAGCCGTCGACGAGGACTTCAGCAGCGCGGCCGCGGCCGTTGTAATTGGACGACTGAGCGAAACCGTAAGCGCCTGCCACCCAGATGCCGAGCAAATCCCCGGTCGAAATATTTCCGAGCGGCCAATCGAACAGGAAAGTGTCACCGGTCTCGCACACCGGCCCCACGACGTCCACACGCTTCGCGGCATTCGCCTGATGGGAGCTGCCTTGCACAACTGCGGTGATCGGATGGGGAGCATCGTAGAGCACTGGCCGCAAGAGATCGTTCATCGCAGCGTCCACAATGACAAATGATTTCCGCGCATTTTGTTTCGTGTAGATGACGCGAGAGAGCAGCACGCAGGATTCGGCAATGATCGAGCGGCCGGGTTCGAGGAGCACTTGAACGCCCAGCGGGCGGGTGACATCGGCAATCATCTTTGCGTAGGCTTCGCGTGAAGCGGGGCGTTCCTTTGTATAGCGCACACCGAGGCCGCCGCCGACATCCAGAATCTTCAGAGCGACGCCCTGTTTACGCAGATCGAGCAGGTAACCGGCCAGACGCTGTAACGCGCGGCGGAATGGCGCGAGTTCGACAATCTGCGAACCGATGTGCGCGCTGATTCCCTGCCAGCGAATCGCCTTTGTATTTCGGTGCGCGAGATAAAGTTTGCGGGCTTCCGGCCACGCCACGCCGAACTTATGGTGCTGCAGGCCGGTCGCGATGTGCGGATGTCCTCCGGCTTTCACGTCGGGATTCACCCGGATGGAGACTCCCGGAGGCGTACCCTGCCCGTGATGGAACCGTGACGATTCCTCAACAAGGATTTCCAGCTCCGCCGGCGATTCGACATTGAATTGCAGAATCCCTGCATCGCCGGTTCGAGAGTTTCGGTACTGCAACGCTTCCCGGATTTCTTCACGGGTCTTTCCCACTCCGGAAAAAACGATGCGCCTGCCGGGGATGCCAAGATGGCGAAGGTGTTCTAGTTCGCCTCCGGAGACAATGTCGAAGCCGCTACCGAAGCCCGCCAGGAGTTTGAGAATAGAAAGATTTCCGTTGGCTTTGACCGCGAAGCAGACGAGATGAGGAACGCATTCGAGGCCGCGATCGATTTCGTGGAAAGCATCGGCGATGGCGTGCCGGCTATAGACATAGGTGGGCGTTTCAAAGCGCCGGGCAATTTCGGAGAGCGGCACGCCTTCGCAAAAGACCTCGCGCCCGGACTTGCCAGCCTTTTTCCAGGAAAAATGCGGTGTGTGCGTTGCGGGATCGACGAAGGGCAATCCTCGCCTGGCCTTGCCTGGAGCGCTCATTTTACCTTCATGACCACGAGCGTGCGGTCGTCGGAAAGCGGCGCGCTTTGCGAAAACCAGTCCACTTCGTTCAGGACACGGTCTGCCATTTCCGCGGCGGACATTTCGTGATGCTGCTCGATGAGCTTGCGCAGACGTTCGTTGCCGAAGAGCTGGCCTTCGCTGTTGTAGGTTTCGGCGATGCCATCGGAATGAAATACGAGGATATCGCCTGCCTCGAGAGTTACGCCCCACTCGTCGTACGAGACATCTTCGAAAATACCCAGCGGAAATCCCGTCAGCTCGATGCGATCGCAGCGGCCTCCCTTGTAAAGGAGCGGCTGTGACTGGCCCGCATTGGCGACGCGAAGCTTTTGGCGCCCTTTTTGCCAAGTCGCGAAACACGCGGTCATGAATCGGCCCTCGATGCGGCGCTCGCCAACCAACTGGTTCATCTGGCGAAGCATCTCCGCCGGCTGCAGTTTTTGCGGCGCAAGACTCCGCATGATGCCGATGGAAACGGCGCCGTAGAGCGCAGCAGCGGTGCCCTTTCCGCTGACGTCGCCAAGCGCAATGCCGAGCTGCTGAGGGCCGTAGCGCAGGAAATCGTAAAGGTCGCCGCAGACTTCGCGCGCGGAAAGATATCGCGCGGCAACGTCCAAGCCGTAGTCGTCGGCGGGCACAGGGCGAAGCAGTGCGCCCTGGATGCGTTTGGCCGCCTGAAGGTCGCGCTCCATGCGTGCTTCATCGCGGGCGACCTGTTCATAAAGGCGCGCGTTTTCCAGCGAAACGGCGAGATTGGCGGCAAGAATCGTGAGCGTTTGCACGTGCTCTTCGGTGAAGTAATTCAGTTGCGGGCTTTCGAGATCGAGCACGCCTATCACTTTGCCCTTGAAAATCATCGGAATCGCGAGTTCCGAACGCGTTTCAGGATTCACCATCAGGTAGCGCGGATCGGTGGTCACATCGGACACGCGAACCGGCTCGCGCAAGGTGGCCGCCGCGCCAACGATCCCCTCCGTGGCGGCGACGCGCAGCTTTCCCTGAACGCGCTGGCCGTGCTTCACGTCCAGGCGGTGGCGAAACACTTTCTGCTCCTCGTCGTAGAGCATGATGCTGATGATCTGGTAGTCGATGACGCGCTTGACCAGCTCCGCGGCACGGCGAAGCAGCTCTTCCACGTCGAGGATGGAGCTGATTTCCCGGCTGACTTCATTGAGAACCAGAAGCGTTTCGGCCTGGGTCCTGACTTTTTGAAAAAGCCGCGCATTCTCGATGGCCACCACCAGGCGGCTGGCGAGCAATGTCACAATTCTCTGCTGATCCTTGGTGAAATAGTTCAAGTGGCGGCTCTGGATGTCCAGCACGCCGACGGCTTTTCCCCGGAACAGGAGCGGTACGGCGAGCTCTGATTTCACGCTCTCAATGGCGTTGATGTAGCGCGGATCCTGGGAAGCATCGCTGACGCGGACAGGTTGGCCGGTGGAGACAGCGGTGCCGGTGATTCCCTGCCCCACGGGTACCCGCAGATTCTCCGCCAGCCCCGGCGGATAGCCGATGGCGAATCGATGAGTCAGATAGGAGCCCGTCTCATCGAGCATCAGCACGCCGAAGAATTCGTAGTCAATGTGGCGCTTGATCAAAATCGCGGTGTGAGAAAGAACCTCGTCGAGGTCCAGCGAGGCATTGACCTCTTCCCCGATTTCGGAAAGGGTCGCAAGGACTTCGGCCGAGACGTCGTGCTGCTCCGTGGTCGCTTCTATTGGTTGATTCGAGCCTGTCGCGTTCATGAATGTATTTATTATAGCAGGCGAATTCGGGTCCGAAGAATAAGCGAAAAGCCTTCTCAGGCCTCGATTTTCGTCTTGCCGCGGGGACCGAGGCGGAGCACGCAAACGTCGGGAAGATTGCGGTAACGCTCGTCGTAGTCGAGCCCATACCCAACCACGAATTCATTGGGGATCGCGAAGCCGGTGTAGTCGGCTTTCACGTCCGCGATGCGGCGCTCCACCTTATCCAGCAGCACGGCCACGCGAAGATGTTTTGGCTTGCGTTCTTCGAAGAGGCGCAACAGATACTTCAGGGTTAAGCCGGTGTCCAGGATGTCTTCGACGACGAGGACGGAACGCCCCTCGATGCTTACATCGAGGTCCTTATTCATCTTCACTTCGCCGGTGGAATCCATGCCCTTGCCGTAGCTTGATACGGAGATGAAATCGAAAGAGACTTCGCCGCCAAGTTCGCGGGCCAGATCGGCCAGGAACAACACGGAGCCTTTCAAAACGCCGACCAGGTGCATTGCCTCGTTGGGAAAATCCCGGCGAATGTCCTGTGCCATCTGCCGCACGCGTTCACGGATGCGCTGGTGCGAGATGAGAACGCGCAAGGTCTCTTCGGCACGTTGGCCGGGTTTTACCCTTGAAGTTCGTTTGGTCGCCTTGGTGGGCAAGGATGTAATCCTCCTTTGAGTAAAACTGGCAACTTTCTATTCGATCCAATCGGCGATGAAGATATTGGTTTCGTGCGGTGCTTTTCCGTTGCGGTTCGAGGCCCAAACGAGCCGCCTGCCGTCAGACGTAAACATCGGGAACGCGTCGAAGTCCGGGTGAAACGTGATGCGTTCCTGTCCGGTGCCGTCTTCATTGATGCTGTAGAGATCGAAATCCCGCCCGTTCTTCGGGTCCGCTTGATTGGAAGCAAAGATAATTCGTTTGCCGTCGGAAAACCAGTAGGGGGCAAAATTCGCCGCGCCATTGCGTGTGACCTGATGCTTGTTGCTGCCGTCGGCGTTCATCACCCAGATTTCCAGGTTGCCGGGTCGAATCAGGCCCTGGGCGAGCAAATCTTTGTAGTCCTTGATCTCCTCCGGCGTTTTGGGATGCTCAGCGCGGTACACGATTTTCTTCCCATCGTAGGACCAGAAGGGCCCGCCATCGTAGCCCAACTCATGCGTGAGCTGCTTCACGTTGGAGCCGTCGGCGTCCATCGTGTAGATGTCGAGATCGCCGTTGCGCGTGGACGTAAAAACGATGTGCTTGCCATCTCGAGTGATCGTGGCTTCCGCGTTGTATCCGGGCGCATTTGTGAGCTGTTTCAAATCGGAGCCGTCGGGCCTGGCGGTGTAGATCTGATAGGTGCTGTAAATGGGCCAGACGTAGCCGTGCGAATAGTCCGGCTTCGGCGGGCAATCCGGGCTGGCGGCATGAGTGGAGGAGAAGAGAATTTTGTCCCCCGCGGGGAAGAAATAGCTGCAAGTGGTGCGGCCTTTTCCGGTACTGAGAAGCTTGGGCACGGCCGGTTTGCCGTCCGGCGGGTCAACCACGATCGAATAGATCTGATCGCACGGAACATCCGCGCCCTGGTGCTGAAAGATTAGTTGCTTGTCGTCCGCGGAAAAATACGCTTCGGCGTTCTGGCCCCCGAAGGTGAGTTGCCGAACGTTCTTGAGATGTTTGTGTTCCTGCGGGAGGAGGATTTCAGGCCCAGAGCCGGTTTGCGCAAAAAGCGGCAGCGAACGAGTGCCGTAAAGGGCACAGAAGGCGACGAGGACTCCCGCGACCAGGCCGAGGATCTTTGTCATGCGCACGATTGGCGGACTCCACCGCAACGTGTAAACCGAGATTTACTTTCGTTGTTCCAATTTTACGTCCACTTGCAATTCCTTGCCGTCGCGAAGCACGGTAACGTGCACCACATCCCCCACCTTGCTGCGGCGGAGGGCGTCGGTGAAATCATAGAGGTTCTTGATGGGCTTGTCGCCGAACTGCACAAGGATATCGCCGGCTTTCAGCCCAGCTTTGGCGGCTGGCGATCCAGGTTTCACGTCGGAAAATTTCACACCGTTCTCGGTTTCACCGAAATCGGGAATCGAGCCGAAATAGGGCCCGTACCCACTGCCGCCACCCGGAACGCCGCCCGCGTGTGGATTCGATTCGACGACATTAATAAATGTAGGACGTTCCTGAGCGGACGCGATGGTCACCGTTGTGCCCGCCACAACATTCAGCAGGCGGGCCGCCGCGTCAGGATTAATTTTCTCCCATGTGTCCGAGGGCTTGTGGTAATCCGCATGCAACCCGGAAAAGAAAAAGAGCACGGGGATTTTTTGCGTGACGAAGGAGGTGTGATCGCTGGAGGCGTAGCCGCCCTGCGAATAATCGAATTTCAAATGCGAATCATCCCAAGATGTTTCCAGAACGTTCTGAAAACCGGAACCTGTTCCAACGCCCCCGATGTAAATCTTGTCGTCCTTGATGCGCCCAATCATATCCATGTTGAGCATCGCGACGGCTTTGTCCAGCGGCTTAGTGGGATTCTTCACCCAGGCGGCAGAACCGAGCAGCCCCAACTCTTCGCCGGCGAAGGAGGCAAACAAAATGCCGCGCTGCAACTGGCCCTTCATGGGCACAAGAAGCCGCGCGAGTTCGAGTAGGCCCGCGGTGCCCGAGGCGTTATCGTCGGCGCCGGGATGAATCTGCCCGATCTGCGAAGGGGCCAGCGAATCGAAATTGCCCCGGCCCAGATGATCGTAATGCGCGCCGAGGATCACATACTCGTCGGTCTTCCCGGGCAGATAAGCCAGAACATTGTTGACGGTGGCACGGGTGGTTTCGATCTGGATAGAAAGCGTCGTGTGGAGTTTGTCGGGAAAACTAAAGGAATTCGGCTTCCCTTCCGCGTTGATCCTATCCTGAACATCTTTCAGCGGCTTTCCGGCGTCCAGAAACCATTTTTCCGCGATATTATTTTTGACCTGCGCAAACGGGATGCCGACATTTTCCGGGCCGCTGACGCTTCCGAAACGCGTAAGCAGGTCTTCTTCGCCGTCGCCCAGCTTCCCATTGACGAGTATCAGCCCCTTTGCGCCATGATTCCGCGCGTTAATCGCCTTGGTGATGAGTTGCGCATGATGCGTTAGACCCTGGTTGCCTGTTTTTGCAGCGAAAGAAGCAGGTTCGTAACGGAGCACGACCGAGATTTTGCCTTTGACGTCGATGCCCGCGTAGTCATCGTAGCCGAATTCATCGGCGGAAACGCCGTAACCTGCGAATACCAACGGTGCGTCGACGCTGCCAGACTCGGAAAAACTGAATGGAACGTAGTCCTGCTCCAGCTTGAGTTCCATCTTATTTTCGCCGAGCACAACGGTCAGATGATTCCTGCCCGCCAGTTTGGCGCCGGTCGTAACCGTGAACGGCTGCAGGAATCCCTGAGATCCCGCCGGCAAGAGCCCCAGGCTCTTGTAGCGCGATTCGAGGAAATGTTCGGCGCGGACCAGGCCCTTTGTCCCATCGCCCCGGCCTTCCATTCTGCCCTCCGTGAGCGTCTTGATGTCGCTCAAGTAGCGTTGCGCATCGGCCGTGCCGATGGAGGCTGGCGCGGCGAAACATAATGCCGCCGCTAGAAAAAAAATGGCAGCGGAGCGAAGGGGTGAAGGTGCAAGTTTCATGGCGCGAAAATCCCTTCGGCGCAAAGAGCGGATTGTATCTTTGCGGGAAGTTTTCCATCCTATGTGGAGGACTATCGTGTGTCAATTCGCGTGAACTCGGCTCTCGGAGGTTAAACAGAGTGATTCCCGGATTGAAATTGCCGATGGCGGCGCTGGCCCGTACCGCGGATATTTTGAGGAGTTAGCGATGATCGATGAAGAACCGGCCCTCCCTGAACCGTGGTTGAGGGGAACTCTAGTCGAGGTGCCTGCCGTTGCCCGCGGAGTTCTGCATGCGCTCGAACTGGCACAAGAGGACGCCAAAAAGTGGTGTGGCCGCCTGAGCGACGAACAGATTCACGCGAGGCCGGCAGGGCTTCCTTCCGTGGCATTCCAGTTGCGCCATATCGCCGGGAGCCTTGACCGGTTGCTATCGTACGCGGAAGGAAATGCGTTGTCGGCCGAGCAGTTGCAGACGCTGCGAACCGAGGCAAACCCACACGGTTCGACCGGGGAAGTCTTATTGGAATTGGAAGCTGCGCTTTCCCGCGGTTGCATCCGCATCCTGGCGCTGGCTTCGCAGGATTACGAACTGCCCCGGGCTGTGGGAACGAAACGGCTCCCCACGACCCTTGGGGGACTCCTGGTTCACATCGCCGACCACACGCAGCGTCACGTCGGGCAAGCGATCACCACGGCGAAACTCGTTTCAGCTTCGAAAGCTTTGTAGTTATACTTTTTGCTGTGCCCATGCCCCAACTGCTCAAGTCCACTCTCCTCGTTCTCACCGCGCTGTTCCCGATCGTAAATCCGCTCGGAAGCGCGCCTCTGTTTCTTTCCCTCACCCGCTATTACGCCGGAGATCAGCGCAAGATACTTTCGCGGCGGATTGCCTTGAACAGCATTGCGCTGATCGTCGCCTCCTATTTTATCGGATCGCATATTCTGGATTTTTTCGGCATTTCCATACCGGTGGTGCAGGTGGGCGGTGGACTGGTGCTGGCTTCCACAGGCTGGGCCTTGCTGAAACAGAAGGACGAGGACGACACAAAGGCGGGCGTTCACCGGAATGTGGATACCCACGACCTCTTTCAAAAGGCCTTCTATCCGCTGACTCTGCCGCTGACCGTCGGCCCGGGGTCGATCTCCGTGGCCATCACTCTGGGCGCGAACGAGCCGCACTCAGGACATTCGATTCTTTTTTCGATGCTTGGGGCGGTGATCGGAGCGGTGCTGGTCGCGGCCAGCGTTTACCTTTGTTACGCGTTCGCCGATCGGCTGGCGGAGGTTTTGGGCGCAACCTCAATGGCCGTGATCATGCGGCTGTCTTCGTTCTTGCTGGTATGCATCGGGACGCAGATTATCTGGAACGGCCTTTCGGCAATGCTGAAATCGCTGCCAGTGGCAGGCCATCCGGGATAGGGCCGGCCTAAACCTCTCTCGCCGGTTCGAATCCAGCTACTTCCATTTTGGCAGTTCGCGCTTTCCAAGAAGCGCTTCCGCGGCCCACGCGCCGAGGTAAACGCTCTGCGCGACTCCATGGCCGGAGAACCCGCCCAAAACAATCGCGTTCTCGCTTTGCGGGTGCCGCTCGAAAATGGGGACCCAGCCTTCGGAAATCGCGATGGGGCCGCCCCAACGATGGGTGAACGTTACGCCGTGAAGCTTGGGATGCAGGTTGCGAATGCGACCTTCGAGACGGGCGAAGGCTGAGGCGGCCTCGCCGGTTTCAATATTCAGCGAATGCAGTTCACGCCAATCCGCGACGTGGACGAGCCCGCTGCCAAAGATGACCTGCTTCCCGAGGAGGCGGCCCCAGAGATACGGCAGATCGACGGTATAAAAAGGTTTGCCTTCGCCGAGGCCGATTCCCTCCAAGGCAGCATCCGTGAGTGGTTCCGTCGCAACGGCTATCGTGAAACACGGCTCCGCCCGTTGCTTCCACTCGGTCAGTTCGAGGGAGTAAGCGTTCGTGGCAAACAAAGCCTGCTTGGCACGAAGGATTCCGAGAGAAGTATGAACTCCAAGAGGGCTGCCGAATTCGCAGCGTTCAACATCAGCGTGTTCAAACAGCACAACACCTGCGCGCTCCGCCGATGCTGCCAGCCCGGTGACGACCTTTCCAGGATCGATGGTGCCGCCGGCCACTTCGTTCACGGCGCGCAACTCGCCCGAATCACTCCAGCGAATGGGCGCGCCACTCAGCGGATTGGTGCGCCCCAGTTCGTATACGCCGGGCAGGTGCACGTCGCCGTCCACCTGCAATTCACCGAGAATTTTCTGATATCCGGATAAGACATCGCCAAGTCCGCGAAGATTTCCAGCGGCGGATTCGGCCAGCGCCAACCCTCCGGTGTGCCCGCTGGCGCCCGCGCCGAAGGTTTCGCTCTCGAGAAGAGTCACCAATTTTTCCGGGGCCAGGCGCTTAAGCCATACGGCAGCGGCAAGACCCGTGAAGCCCCCTCCAACTACGGCGAAATCCACGGTTTCGGGAAGAGGCTGCGGCTTTGAACGGAAGTTGACAGTCCAGGGTCGATTGCCCCAATTCTTCAAATTCTTCGGCGAGATGGTTGGCGTGGAGCGTTGGGCGGACACTTTACACCTTTCTTGGTTTTCGTCCCCTCGCGGGGCGATGCAAGCTTCCCAAATATGATTTGATGCGCACCCGCGGGGTTTGGTGTAGCACAGGAGGACGATGCCGGATTGGGCCAAAAGCTTGGCGGGCTGAAGCCCGCCGCTACCGGGCGGCAACCGCTTAGAGGTACTTGATCAGGACGACTTCGTTGCGGGCCTCGTTGTAGACCAGTTCGTCGACCAGTTGTTGCGTCAGCATCAGGCCCAGGCCGCCGGGCCGAAGGCCTTTCTGTTCGCGGATAGTCATGTGGGCCATGGGATCATCGATGGGATTGCTCACCGCCGCATGCTTCAGGTCCTCCATCTTGAACCCAGGACCCGGATCATCCAGCCGGTACATCAGCAATTTTCTGGTGCGGATGTAGGAAATACGCACTTTCAGGTTCGGGTCCAGGTGCCCGCCCCACTCGATGGCGTTGTTCAGCAATTCGCGAAAAGCATAGCCAACTTTCTCCATCACGTCGGGAGGCAAATCGGTTTCCAGCCGAGAAAGAAAACTTTGCACGCGGCTGACCACCGAGCGCTCGCACGGCACCAGCAACTCCACCCAATGCTTGTTGGCGGAAAGTACTTCGATGGGAGGGATTGCGGGGTCTTCCGAAAGCGCATTGTCCACAGTGGTAATCAGGGTGCTCGCATCCACCGGCTTCGCAAGAAACTGATACACCTGGCCGCGCAGCGAATTCAGGACGGTGTCGGAAGTCTTATCCGAAGTCATCACGATGATTTTCGGAATGTGCTTTTCCCCGTGCAGGACGCCGATCAGGCCCAATCCGGACATTTTTGGCATCCAGATGTCCAGCAATACCAGATCACATTTTCTTTTCTGGAGTATGCGGAGCGCGCCCATTCCATCCGCCGCGGTGCTCACATCGTAGCCTTCTTTCGTGAGGATGCCGCGGATCATTTCCCGTGTTGTGGCGTCATCTTCCGCTACCAGAATGTGGGGCATGCCGAAACTCCCGTTGATGGAACCCGGAATCGTGGTGCGCAAACTTACCGCCGGCGTTTACCCCGTTTCCGGGGAGGCCGTTGTCGCGTGGATGGATTCGACTTGGGCCTGGCGGGGGTGTGATTTGCGTATCCTCTCAGGTTTGCTTGCAGCTTCGCAATCTCTTCCTTCAAGGAAGCGAGGGCTTGCGAAGCGGCGGAGAACGCGGAGTTTCTGCCGAATTCCTGAAGGTCTTGCGAGTGCTCTCGCGCCGCCTTCGCTCCGAAAATGCTGACCGAGCCTTTCAGGGTATGTGCAAGCGAAGCGAGCGCTTCCGGGTCTTTCCGCCGGATTGCCGCGGCAATTCCGGCCAGACGTTTCGACGTGTCTTTCAAAAACATGCGAATCATGCGCTTCAGAAGCTTTTCGTCGCCGCCGACCCGAGCGGTGAGTTCAGCGAAGTTCGTCACAAGCGGCGCTGCGGACGCGGGAAGCGCTTTGGAAGCGCGTTGAGCGGCGGGAGAGGAAGAGAGCACGAGATTCAAGTCTTCCACGCGAAATGGCTTTCCCAATACATTGTCGAACCCGGCTGCCATCAATCGGCGGACGTCTTCTGAACCCGTATTGCCGGTGGAGGCGATTAGAAAAGTACGCGTCTTTTTCCCTTGTTCGGCCAGCCGGACCGCGCGGGCCACTTCCTCCCCGGTCATCCCAGGCATCTCCTGGTCGAGCAGGACCACATCGAAAGCGGCCGAGCGGAAGGCTTTAAGCGCCTGCTTGCCGTCCTTGGCTATAACCACGTGGTGGCCCTGGCGCTTGAGTTGGTGAGTCGTGAGAGTTCGGATGTCTTCGTGGTCATCGGCGAAAAGAATCCGCAGTGGCCGCGGGGACGCCAGTTTGGGCTTGGAGCTGACTGGCTCTGAAAGGTCACTTTCAGTCGCTGGGATTGTTGCGGATTGGCCCGAGTCTCGCGGAAGCCGGAACCAAAACCGCGATCCCCTTTCCGGGAGAGTTACACACCCGATGCTGCCGCCCCAGCGCTCGACCGTAATCCGGCAGAAATACAGTCCCAGACCGGCTTTCCCCCCGCTTTGCTTCCCTTTCATGAACAGGCCGAAAATCTGCTCCGGGCGCAGATCCGGTGGCAGGCCGGGACCCTCGTCGTCCACAAAGGCTTTCAGAAAATCCCCTTCGTCCTCGACGCCGACCGTGACGCGGCGGCCGGCCGGCGTATACCGTAGAGCGTTTTCCAACAGGTTCGAGTAAATGCGCAGCAGGCGAGACTCTTCCGCCACCACAGGCCATTTGGATTCCAGGTCAACGCTGGATGAAACGGCCAGCCGCACTCCCTTGACTTCAAACGTCGGCCCTAGCATGGTCATGATCTTGCGCGCGCATTTAAGAAGATCCGCAGAGGAGTTCCCTTCCGTGCCCGCATCGAGAGTGGCGCGGAGGTCCGCGGAAAAGGTCTGCAGGATTTGGCGAATCATTGTTTCCTGCTGATTGCTGGCGTGCTTCCCGAGGGTTAGATATTGCCTGGAGCGTTCGCTGATGGATTCTTCCGACAGCGAGTCCATCGCGACGTGCATGACGCTCAGCGGCTGAGAGAGGTCGTGCACGATGCAATGAAGGAGAATTTCTTTTTTCTGGATTTCCCTCGCCAGGCGTTCGTGGTCCAGCGAAGCGTTGCGCGCGGTTTGCAGAACCTTCACCTGCTCGCGGAATTGTGAAACAGGGCTGTGGAGCGCGAGGATCCGCTTCTCTTTCAGAAGTAGAGCCCGCGCCTGGAGAGGAATTTCACGGCCGGATGACGATTTCTCGACCCAGGTTTCGGACTGGCAGCCCGTGCCATCCGGCGATTTCCAAAACGCCTCCGCGTCCAGCAGAAAATTCTCAACGAACGGTGAAAGTTGCGAGAGCGGAATCGGATGAGACGAATCCCCGGCGCTGGCCCAAATTTCGGAGAACCACGCGGGGAGTTTTGCGATGGCCAGGAATTCGCCATTGCCCCGGTAGTCCAGGAGCGCGAATCCCATCTCAGTGAGGGCATTTTCCAGAACGTCCGGCATTTTCATCCCAGCATTTTCTGCGTGAGCAGAGAAAAGGATTCTTCCACGCCCTCTCCGGTCTTCGCACTGGAACGCAGGACGCTCCATCCCTGCGCGGCCATCTGCGATTCTATCGCGGAGTCCAGTTCCCAATCGCGGATCAAATCGCTCTTATTGATTACAAAGACAAACGGTATCGCGCCGGCTCCTTCGCGGACTTTCTGCTCAAGCTGGAAAGCCTTTTCAAGCGTGGCCTTGCGCGTGCCGTCGGCGACCAGCAGATAGCCCGAAGCTCCGCGCAAATACGTCCAGCGCATTTTCTGAAAGTCGTCCTCGCCATAAATGTCCCAGAGGACCAGGGACACTTCCTTCTCGCCCACCTGCACGATTTTCTTGTCGATTTTCACGCCAACGGTTGTTTGATAGACGTCGGAATAGATGCTTTCGACCAAACGCCGAACGAGGCTGGTCTTTCCGACAGCGAACGACCCGAGCATGCAAATTTTTTTCTGGAGCATGGCTGGGGATCAGGGGGCAACCGCACTGATGCGAAAGGTGGCGCTCCGGTTGAATTGCCGATTCTCCTCATTCTCTTCGGTCCGAAGCGGATTTGTGGTGCCGACTCCGCGGGCGCGCAGGGTCCGCTCGGGAACGCCGGCCTGGCCCAGTTCCCACGCGACGCGATCCGCGCGCCGCTGGCTCAGATCCAGGTTTACCGCCTCCGCCCCGGTCGAATCTGTGTGGCCCAGCACTTCCACAGTGGGGCTCTGGTGCAGGGTGTCCGCCGCTTGCAGCAGCGCCTGGATACTCACCGCAAGATTGCGAAGCGCGAGTGCTTCCCCGGAAGAAAGCGCGGCGCTGGCAACGGGAAACTTGACCACTGCGCTTTCGATTTCGCTTTTGGCCTGATTGAACGCGAGGCGGCCGGGATTAAGTTCCGGCGAAAGCTCCACGGCGCGAATTCCCGGTACCAGCAGGGCCCTGGATTGAATATCCTTCACCCAGTTCGCGGAAGCGGCTCCCGAAACAAACAGCACGCCCGATTTGACCGCGAGTGTTGCCGTCGGGGGTGGGGACAACGTGGACTTTGCCCGTTGCTGCACGATGCTATCGTCCAGCGCGTAGTAACCGCCCCAATGGAACTCGCCATCCGCGGGATTCACGTCCGATGCGTTGATGAATTGTGCCGGATCGGCCGCAAGCGGGTCGCGCATGCCGCGGACGACAAAATGGCCGCGGTCCCTGCCAAAGGACGTGATAACGAATCCCGGTTGCTCGCGGAGCGTATTCACCAGGCGGTCCCACCGCGCGTATTGCACGGCCCGCAATCCGACCCAAACGGCGACCAGTAGAAAGAGCAGACCCGCAGCGGTGTAGACGAATCCAAAACTTTTTTTCTTTGCTTCTTCCTTGTAGCGAAGCTCCAGGCAGCGGGAAAGCTCGCCACCCACTTTCACGAACGAAGCAGTCTCGCCATCGAACGCATCCAGTTGTGCTGCGTATTCCCGGTGAACGTTTTCGAGCACTTCGGCCATGCGGTCTCGCAAATCCCGTGGCGCAATGCCGCGAATCACGCAGGCCAGAATCGCGTAGGGCCCTTCCTCAATCCAGACGTCCAGGTCACCCACGTTCATCCGGTTGATGCCCTGCCCTTGCGAAGTGTGGAACGAGTCGCGTACGAAGTCCTGGATCGCAGAGAGCATTCCCGAAACCAGGCTGGGATCCTGCATCGCCACCGCCGAGGCCACCGCGTGGCCGATCGGCAGTCCTGTCTTCTTATGAATCAGGAAGACCTGTTCGACGCGAAACACCAGGCTGTGAAGCAAGGCGACTTCGGTAAAGGAACGGCCGGTGCGCAAGGCCTCCAGTCGCCATTTCAAGCCTTTCACGGAAAGGCTCTGATCGAGCACCTGATTGAACGATTCGAGGAACGAGCGAAGCGTTTCCAGTATCGAGCGCCGTATCGCGGGGCCCATGACCGGGAAGAGCGCGTCGGCCAGCGTGCCCGGGTCTTTCCGAACGGATTCGCGCAACGCCGTCTCGATGGTGGGCGCAAGCGCAACACTCAAGGCTTCGTCGCCACCCTGGCTGCGGCGAAGCTGGATGGCTTCCGCAACGACGCTACCGACGTCTTCGGTGCGCGAGGCCGGATCATCCACGCGCTGGTGCAGGCGCTCGAGCGCTTCCTGCTCCGGAGCCAAAATCAACTGGCGAAGTTCGAGGTAGGCCTGTGCCTCCGGCTCACGCGGTGGGTCGTCGGATTCCGGCACTGGTCGGGTTGGTGGCGTTTCGGCCATTTTGGGTCGAAATTCGAGAGGATCCCGGGAGTGTCGTGGGGCGGATCCCATAATGGTTAAACCTGGCTATTTCTCGGGGAGCTCTAATTCGTCCTTCAACCGCATGGAGAGTTCCGTGAAGAGATCGGCGAGCATCGCGCGATCGGTCTTGTCGGTGCGCAAAGTTTCGGCTTCGTGCTCCAGTGCGGTCTCCAACTCTTCTTTGGATTTCTGGATTTGGTTGCCGAGCGATTTGGACTGCTCGAGAATCTTGGAGCGCAAATCCGCCTGGGCCGAGCTGAGTTGCTCCTCCTGCTGCGAGAGCTTTTTTTCGAGCGCCTTGGAATTGTCGCGGGATTCGCGGGTAAGCTCCTTCAAGCTGTCGGCGCGCTCGGATTTTTCGGCCTTCAGGCGCTGGCCGAGGGATTCAAGTTCTTCGCGAACATAAGATTCCAGGGAATCGAAACGCTTCTTTAGGTCCTCGCGCAGAGCCTCGGAAGATTTGTTCAGGCGCTCTTCCAGGCGGGCAAAACGCTTTTCATATTCCCGCATGTTGGAACCGAATAAAATGTCCCGGATTTTGTCTACGTTTGCGCCCTCTCGCAGTTCGCCATTGGCGGCATTTTTTTCATCAGGATCGGCTGACATGGTCGTACGGCCCCCCTTCGTGCGATTCTTCGGCTTCCTGGCCATGCGGGGACACTACTACGCATACATGGGGATGGCAACATGGGGTTTTGCCAGGCCGGTGTAGGCGGCAAAGAGCAGATTGGGGTGCGTTAGGAATTCTTAAGCGGGCTAGTACTCGTCCGTCTTGCGGCTCCACATTTTTTGCTCGCCCTTGGGAGCGCGGGCCGCACGATACGTCTCAAGCTCCGCGCTGCTGATTACGAACCGTGTTTCGATTGGATGGTTTTCGTGCGCGGCAAGCTCCGCCTGCAAGCGTCCGGCACAAATCGCCGGCGCATCCTGATAGCGCGCGCGATGAGAGACGAATGCCTCGTTGGCAATATTCACGGTGAATTCGCGGTCTTCACCGTCGCCACGAACATTGAACGTGTACTCTCGTGAGAGGCCGTTGGTGCGAAAGCCGATGTACTGCACGAGAATACTCCCGGTCATTTTGCACCGGGTACGAAAACGCGGGCATTCATCGTGGGCGCCGGCTTGGGCGGCTTCACGCGTTTGGCGCGGCGCCGCTTTGGCGGTGTGCCCTCGGCCATCTCCACAACCATCAGGCTGGTGACGAAGATTTTAATCCCGTGCGCGTCGAAATCGATGGTCGTGCGGTCCGATTTTGATTCGGTAATCACGCCGCAACCATATTGAAAATGCTTGATATACTGGCCTGTCGAGAGATTCTCCAAAACTTCCTCCTGTTCGTCTCAGCAAACAACCCGCGACACAATCCGGAGTTCCGTCGTTTCCGGGGAGCGGCGCCCAATGGGAATCGGCGAATCAACTAGCCACCTGCTGGCGCTTTATTTAATAGTTACGACGGCCGCCCCCGCCTGAACGTCCGCCGGAATAACCACCGCGGCCGCCCGAGCGATCTCCTCCGCCACCGCCACCGCCACGCGACTCCTGGGGACGAGCTTCGTTCACCTGGAGTTGCCGGCCATCTACGTCGAGGCCGTTGAATTCTCCAATGGCTTTCGTCGCATCATCGCTTCCGCCCAACTCTACGAAGCCGAAACCTCGCGAGCGCCCGGTTTCCCGGTCGGTGATCACCCGAGCGGAAGATACTTGATAGCCCTTGTCAACGAACAACTGTTGCAGGGATTCGTCGTTCATACCGAAAGAGAGATTGCCAACATATAGTTTTGTCATACGTGTTTCCTTTTCGAGTTCTTTACCGAGGATAAAATTCCGCTACTTTCTGACGGCCCTGAGAAAGGTTGGGCGCCCTTCAACCGGGTAAGTCCGGAAACCTTTATGCGGCCATGCGGGCCCCGCCCTGAATGTGCCGCCGGTTCGCCGAAATGCTGATAAAGGCCAGGCCGATGAAACGTTTCAGGTCCACCACGGTTATCTCAAGAGAGTTGAATTTTTTTCCATGCAACCTCGTCAAGATCCGGGCGATGCCTTTGCGGAGAGTGCCGGAGTAGGCCCGCCCGACCACCCTGGCCTTGTGCTCCCCTGTGAGCCGAACGAAATTCCAGTTTGCCTGGCTGATCTTCCGGTTCAGAGTGTAACCATCGAAATTCTTGACCATCCGCCAGCCGGGCAAAAACGCTTCGCTCTCCAGCTTGAAATCCGGCGGCAAGAGCGCGCCTTCACGGATCAGGATCATGCTCGACTCATTCATTTCGTCCATCGTCTTGACCGATATGGAAAACAAATTTCACCGACGCGGACAATTAGAACGCCCTGGCGCGGACGGTTCTGCCGTTCACCAATGCCACCAGCACCGTCAGAAGCGCTGCACATCCGATCGCCATGAAGGTGGTTACAAAGAGCCCGCCATAACCGGGGAAGCCGACCGATCGGGTCAGGAGGCCGCCGACGACCGCTCCCACGCCCCCCATGGCCAGATCCATCCACATGCCGTAGCCTTTTCCTTCGAGGCTCTTGCCGGCAAGCCATCCGGCAGCGAGTCCCACGAAGATCCAGATTGCAATTTGCATGTTTTCTCCTCTGCCGAGAACCTGCGAAGAGAAAAGCGGGAAAGGCTCGGCGCCTGCCCTCTCGGAAAAATCAGCGGGCGTCAGCCGGCGACGGCCTTGTCCGGCGAATCGCCTGCGGGCTCAGGAAGCGACCGCGGCGGCCATCTTGTGGAATGTGGAATTGGCGACCATGTAGGTGTGGATGCGCAGCGCGCCTTCAATCACGCCGCCGAGCATGCTGGTAACCTGGGCAAATTCATTTTTGTCGTAATTCTCGGCGTCGGTGCTGCTCTCCCAGAAACTGAAGGCGTAGACTTCCTTGCCGCTTTGCGCGATCAGGGTCATCTCGTCCAGGAAGCCCTTCTGCTTTCGCAGCAGGGGAATGATCTCGCCTTCCATTTTGCGGATGAATTCCGGGGCGGCTTCAGACTTGAGGCGCATGGATACTTTGCGAACAAACATGGGAGGCTCCTTCGGTTCATGAACAAGGGGGTAGTTCAGGAACCCTCGCGGGTTTTCCAAACCTGAAGGCAGCCTTGAGTTCACAGAACCAGCATGGGACACTTTACAGTTATTGTCAAGTATTATCGATTCGCTTACACTTCACTTTACTTCCACAGTTAATCAGGAGGATATCTTTCGTGGACGTCAGCTTCATCATTCGCCAAAGACTCAAGGAACTGGACCTCGAGCAACGCGACCTTGCGGCCGCGGCGCAGGTCACGGAGTCCTACATCTCGCAACTGCTTACGCGGAAAAAGGCCCCGCCCGCGGTCGAGCGAACGGACCTCTACGACCGGATGGACTCGTTTCTGCAGTTTCCCAGGGGCCACCTCTCCACGATGGTGAATGCGCAGCGTCACGAAGATCTGAAGAAGAAACTGGCCGAGCCTCCCACTCCCCTATTCCAGGAAGTGCGGGAACTGATCATCCGGAAATGCAAACCCGGGCAGCGCAGCCAGATTCGGGAAATTTTCGAAAATCAGGCTTTCGGGGAATTAGAACGGCTGGTGAGCCAGACTCTTCTTGAGGTGGCCAAGGGAATCGCCCGGGAAGAGCTGAAAAACGAGAATTGGCTGCGCAGCGTGGGAAAAGTTCGCCGGCAGTCTTACGAAGAGACGCGCGCGATGATTCTCGATTTTCTCGACACCGATGTTTTCAACATATCCATCGAGCACTGCACCGCTTTCCTGGAGCCGGTAATCGAATCCTGGGACATCGATCTAAAGACCTTCGCGGTGGAGGTTCTGTTGAACAAGCGCCTGGCCTCCGCGCGGACGGTGCAATTCCGGTTCGTGGAAACCAGCGCCTCGCCCGCCGCGGAGGAAGAGGCGGGGCTGCAAGAGTTCCTTCGCAACCCGGGGATGAGCGGCGACGCAAGCGACGCTGAGATCGCATTTCTAAAGGCTCTGAAATTCCCCCGGATGCGGCCCAGCGCACTCTACTACTATCGGGAATTGCAAAGCCTGCGGGATCCGCTGCACTTCCCTTCTGATCCCTCCGCCCGAAAGCTCTCGCGGCGAAACACACCTCTGTCCGAGAAGGCCAAACGGTCCGCATCGAGAAAGCCGGCGATCCGGCTGTAGACCTGGGAGACAATGTGCCCCACGTATCCCTGCCCTGTCGCCAGGGACGCGAGCGAACTCAACCCGCAAACATACAGGTAGTGTATGATAGAGCCATCTGATTCTAGAGCTGCAAATGCCGCAGCACCCAAGAGCATCGGGATACCCGGAGTCCTGTCCACCGAACGCAGCGCAGGTAGCCATAGCTGCAATCCGCACAACAATTCTAAGCGAGCCAATCCTCGTCCAAGTGTGCCTGCCGGGCCAAGGTGTGCAGCGAACCAAGCCCGGGCAGAACTGGCAGTGGATGAGGGGAGAAATCATTGTCACGGGAAATTCAAGAACAACAAGATCAAGTCCGGCTGCTCATTAAACTGGGCAAGGAACAAGGCTACCTGCTCTACGATCAGGTGAACGACGCATTCGCCGCCGAAGAACATACCAACGAAGAAATCGACAGCGCCTTTACCGCGTTCGAGAGCGAAGGCATCGCGCTATATGAAGATGCTTCCGACGCCAAGTTGGCGCACGCCACCCCCGACGTCGCCGAAGTTTCCGACGTCAGCCCGCTGCAGGAGGCCGCGGCCAGCGAAGATGCGGAACTCGACCGCACTGCATCGCCTCCCGAAAAGACCAGCGATCCAGTCCGCGTGTACCTGCGGGAAATGGGCCTCGTACCACTTCTGACGCGCGAACAGGAAGTGATTATCGCCAAGCGGCTCGAGCGTGGAAGCCTGCGTGTGTTGAAAACCGTTTCCCGTTCTCCGATCGTGCTGAAGGCATTGATTGGCGTCGGCGAAGATTTGCGCTCCGGAAACCGTTCCATCAAAGAAATCGTCCAGATTGACGAGGAAGACCTGACCGAGGAGAAAATCGAAGAGAAGACTCGGCAGACACTGCGCACCATCGACAAGATTGCAAAACTGCATGAGCTAGGTACAAAGCAGCGCGCGAAGCTGGAAGATACCGGCCTCTCCGACAAGCGCGGTTTTCGCCGCGCCAAATGGAAGTTGTCCCGGACCCGGGTGGAAATGTCGACGCTCGCCCGCTCCATCGAATTCAAGGAGCGCGAACGCAAGCGGCTGATCGAATTGCTCCGCCATACGGTCGAGCGGTTGGAGTTCCTGGAACGCGAAGCGGCCCGGCTGGAGCGTCGCGTGAAAGCCGCCCACGGCGAAGTTTCCCTGGAAGCGCGGAAAGAATTGCGATCCTGCCGCACCAAAATAAAAGAGATTGAAGAGTCCAGCGAAGTGGGGGCGAGCACGCTGAGGCGCGCGCTCACCCTGATTCACAAGGGCGAAACCGAGGCGCAACTGGCCAAGAGTGAATTGACGGCGGCGAATCTGCGCCTGGTCGTCTCCATCGCCAAAAAATATACGAATCGCGGGCTGCAGTTCCTGGATCTAATCCAGGAGGGCAACATCGGCCTAATGCGCGGAACCGACAAGTTTGACTGGCGGCGTGGATATAAGTTCTCAACCTATGCCACCTGGTGGATTCGCCAGGCGATCACCCGCGCCATCGCCGACCAGGCCCGCACCATCCGCGTTCCCGTCCACATGATAGAGATGATTAACAAGCAGGTGCGCACCAGCCAGCAACTGGTGCAGGAATTGGGCCGCGAGCCCACTTCCGACGAAATCGCGCGCCGCATGGATATTCCGGTGGACTCGGTACGCAAAACCAAAAAGATCGCGCAGTTGCCGATGTCGTTCGAGACCCCGCTGGGCGACGAAGGCGAGTCTCACCTGGGCGATTTCATCGAAGACAAGGGCGTGCTGTCGCCCTCCGACGCGGCGATCGACCTGAACCTGAAGGACCAGATTGCGTCGATACTCAGGACGCTGACGCCTCGTGAGGAACGTATCATCCGCATGCGCTTTGGCCTGGACGACGGCAGCCAGCACACGCTCGAGGAAGTCGGCGAAGTTTTTGCTGTTACCCGCGAACGCATCCGGCAGATTGAAGCCAAGGCATTGCGCAAGCTGCGCCATCCCTCGCGTTCGGGAAGGTTCCAGATATTTATTCGGGGCTCATATTGACGGGGAGTCGTTGTAAATGCGGCGGCGGGCGGCAATCACCGCCAACTGCCGCAAATCTTTAAAGGAGAAGCAAGGATGAAGAGTCTATTTGTTGGCAATCTGAGTTTTCAAACCACGGAAAGCGAATTGAACGATCTATTCAAGCCGTTCGGCCAGGTGGGTCGCGTTAACTTGGTGAAGGACCGCGAGACCGGGCGCGCCCGCGGATTTGCGTTCGTCGAAATGCCCAACGACGACGAAGCTGCGAAGGCGATTGCGGGCCTCGATGGCAAGCAGGTTGGCGGCAGGAACCTGAAAGTGAACGAAGCTCGCCCCAAGGAACCCGGCCGCGCGCCTCAATTCGAGAATCGCGGCGGTCGCGGCGGAAGCAAGGAACGTTTTTCAAACGAAGACTACCGGGAAGCCGCACGGCAACCGCGCGAACCCCGCTGGTAAAGTTCGCGTCGCGGTACGTTCGCCGGAACAAGGACCTGTTGTGCGAGTCTAAGGAGATTCTATGGCCATTACATTCCAAAAGCGCCAAAAGGAAATGAAGCGCCTGGAGAAACAGCGCGAGAAAGCCGAGCGCCGCGAGCAGCGGAAGATTGCCAAGAAAGCGGAAAAGGAAGCCGGCGTCGAGCAGGTGGAAATCCCCGTCGAGCCGGAAACCCAGGAGTAACCGGGCGTCGCGGCAAAAATCAGCTATTCCGCCGCCTGCAAATTCAGGGCGATTCGGACTCCGTTCACCAGCACCTGTCCTTTGTCCAGGAGTTCCTGGTTCGTAATTTCGGCATTGGCGAATTCCCATGTGAGTGTGTGTGCGGAAACAGGAATTCGATCGCCTCCGATAGCTCTTTACCTTCTGCACCGGATTCGAGCGAGTTCACCGCCAAGAAATCGCAATAGTCCACCGGCGAATCCGTACGCGTCACAAATCCACCGTTCGCAATTACCGTCCCTGCTTTGCCGCGTGGACTCGAAATTCCCTCTTACCGGAATGCACCAGGACTGGAACCGGGATTTGTCCCTGGAGACACCGCCTCTCGAAAACTTCTTTCTGGGCCCTTGACGAGGGCGCGCGGCAACTCGATGACTCTTGATTACACGCGAATGAAATTCCGAGGTTGCACCGGGCATGCTGATGCAGGAAAAGACAGCGACAATAGCGTTCGCATGGACGATGGGAACTGCGGCCGGCTTAGCAACTCGAGCGCTGCTGACGTCCGAGGACACGGGGTGAAAACGGCCAATGAAAATGTTCAACATTGCTGTAATTGCGGGTGACGGAATCGGAAAAGAGGTGGTGCCCGAGGGCATTCGCGTGCTCGAGGCGGCCGGAAAGCGCTTCGGCTTTGGATTCAACTGGCGCCAATTCGACTGGAGTTGCGAAACTTACGCGCACACCGGAAAAATGATGCCGGACACCGGCTTGGAGCAACTCCGCCCCTTCGACGCCATCTTTCTCGGCGCAGTCGGATTTCCCGGCGTTCCCGATCACATTTCCCTCTGGGGCCTGTTGATTCCGATCCGGCGAACTTTTCGCCAGTACGTGAACCTCCGCCCCGTGCGCCTTCTCGAGGGCATCGACTCGCCGCTGAAGAATTGGAAGCCCGGCCAGATCGACTTCACCATCGTTCGCGAGAATGTCGAGGGCGAGTATTCGAATATCGGCGGTCGCATTTATCAAGACACCGAAGACGAGATGGCCGTGCAGCAGGCGGTGTTTACGCGCCGGGGCGTCAATCGTGTTTTGCGATTCGCGTTTGAGCTTGCCCGCAAGCGCAACAAGCACCTTACTTCGGCCACAAAATCCAACGGCATCATCCACACCATGCCCTTCTGGGATGAATGCTTCCGCGAAATGACCGCAAACTATCCGGACGTTCGAGCGGACCAATATCACATTGACATTCTTTCCGCACACTTCGTCCGCCATCCCGATTGGTTCGATGTGGTCGTGGGTTCAAATCTTTTCGGCGATATTCTGTCCGATCTCGGCCCCGCAGTGGTCGGCTCCATCGGGATAGCGCCTTCCGCAAACCTCAATCCGGAAAAGGAATTTCCTTCGATGTTTGAACCCGTTCACGGCTCTGCGCCCGATATCGCCGGCAAAGGCATCGCCAATCCCATCGGCCAGATCTGGTCCGGTGCGATGATGCTGCGCCATTTCGGGGCCAACGAAGCTGCCGACTCCATCGAGCATGCGATTGCCGCGATCCTCGCCAACGCAAAAGTTCGCACGCCGGACATCGGCGGGAACTCTTCGACACAGGAGATGGGTGAAGCGATAGCAATGCAGGTCAACGCCGGCTGACAAGATTTTCGTAGGATTCAAAAAAGCAGGACGAACATTCTGGGGCGAGATTGACAAAACGAGGGGAAGATTCTGCGGCGCGTTCGGTAGTTTCGACCAGAAGAGTTACCCGCTCCCATCTTCCGCGCAGTTGATAAAGATTAGGCGCCCTTCTGGTCGACAACCAACTCTACCTTGAAGCAAATCCTAAATTGTCACGCTCGTGTCACGCGCTCGTCATTTCTTACCCCTCAATCCGGCGAACTCTTGATTTCACGGTACAGTAAGCAAGGCAGTAAAAGCGGCCAGGAATCGTGAAATGGATATGAAGGATTTGATCGATTGCACCGCATACCCGCGCGGCTCCGCTCAATCCGCACCGGGTCGCGTGCAATCATGAGTCATCAGGCGGTGAGAGGGGGGTATGATAATGAGACTGATCAGTGAATCACCTTGGGCTGCGACTGAAGTCGCCGAAAGAGACATCTTACGAGGGGGCTCGATCGCCATGTCTTTGGACACAGTTTTAGTCGTGGAAGACAGCCGCCCGATGCAGCGGACCCTGCAGCGGCTATTCGAGTCCGATTCACTCCAGGTCCAGATCGCCTCCGATGGTCCCAGCGGGCTGGAGCTTTTCCGCAAGCAACTTCCCTGCGCGGTGGTTCTCGATCTAAAACTTCCGGGCATCTCCGGGAAAGAACTCTGCCGGGAGTTCAAGGCGCTCGCAGCCTCTGTTCCCATCGTAGTGCTCAGCGCAAATTCCGAGGTCGAGGACAAAGTGCTGCTGCTGGAACTGGGCGCGGATGATTATGTAACCAAGCCGTTCAGTCCAAAGGAACTTCTGGCCCGGGTTCGTCGCGCCATGCGCCGCACAGGGACCACCTCGCCCTCGGTGACTCACGTTGCCGCAAAATCCGTCCAGCACGAAGTTCTGACTTTTGGCGATGCGCGAATCGACTTCACCAGCATGGAAGCCAGCCGCGCCGGAAAAGCCATCACGCTGACTTCGCAGGAATTCAAATTATTGAAATATCTCGCCGCCTCCGCCGGGCGCGTTGTCTCTCGCGAGGAACTGCTCAACGAAGTTTGGGGCTATCAAAATTATCCCTCCACGCGGACGGTCGACAATCACGTGCTCCGGCTTCGCCAGAAACTGGAGCCGGACCCCGCTTCGCCCCGCTTTCTGATGACCATGCACGGGGCCGGATACAAATTTACCCCCGGAGGTTCGGCCGCCGGATCGACTGCCTAAATAGGCTCGCTGACGCTCCATGACTACGTTCCGATTACGCTCCCAGCTCTTCGTCGCCGCCCTGTTGATCATTCTAGGCCTCACGGGCTCGCTCCTTTTTTTCATCCGCCATACCGTGGATGCCGAAATTCAAAAACAGGTGAAAGACGGAACCGAGGAGTCCGTCCGCGCGTTCGAAAGTGTCCAGCGGCAAAGGGAATTGCAGTTGTCGCGCATGGGGGCCATGCTCGCCGATCTCCCCACGATGAAAGCCTTGATGTCCACGCAGCATGCCCCAACCATTCAGGACGGCTCCGAAACCTTCTGGAAACTCGCGCAAAGCGATCTATTGGTATTGGCAAGGCAAAACGGAAGCATCGTCGCCCTCCACATGACCAAACCCGGATGGTCTGCCCAGACCGCCGAACGCGACCTGACACGCTCCATTGATTCCGGCGAAGATGCTTCCTGGTGGTACGACGACGGACGCCTCTACTGGGTTTTCCTTCACCCCATCACTTCCGGCGAGGGCCCAACCTTGCAGCCCCAGGGATTTCTCGCCGTTGGCTATCAGGTCGATTCCGCTGTGGCTCAGCAACTTTCCATTGCGGCCAACAACCAGATTGCCCTGGCCACCAGCGACACCGTCATCGCCTCCACGTTACCCGAACGGGACGCGGCTGAATTGCAGCGCCGCATGCGCTCCGGCGCGTTCTCTTCCTCCAATGCTTCCGGCGAAATCGCGCTGGACACGGACCAGTATGTTTATTCTTCCGTGCTCCTCCACGGATCCTCGCCTTCGCCTGTCCGCTGCTACGTGATGATGCCGCTGGTCCCCGTAAGCACTTTTATCAAACGCCTGAATTACTCGATTTTTGTAGCCGGGGGGCTCGCTGTGCTCTTCGGCGTGATCTTGTTTGGATTTGTGGCTCGCACTATCACGCGCCCCTTGGACAACCTTGTCGCTGGCGTCAAAGCACTGGCTGCCGGCGACTTCACCTATTCGATTACGCCGCGCGGCAGCACGGAGCTCGTGGAACTCAGCACCTCGTTCGCCCTGATGCGGAGCCAGTTGCTCGCGCTGCAACAGCATCGCATCGAGTCCGAGCGCATCGCCGCACTTGCTCGTGCCGCGGGCTCGCTCTCCCATGACTTGCGTCACTATCTTGCAACCGTCGTTGCCAACGCTGAATTCCTTTACGAAGCGGATGAACTCAAGCTGAAAAAGGACGAAATCTACGAAGAGATCAAGACCGCGGCCAACCAGATGACTGACTTGATCGATTCTCTCCGCGAACTCTCTTACCAACGGAGTACGATCACCCCCACTCGCACTCGTCTCGATCTGGTGCTCCGCCGCGCCATTGAAGCCATCCACTCGAAACCTGAATTCCGAGATACGCGAATCGTGCTCTCCTCCACCAGCGAGCTGGAGGGTATGTTCGATGCCCGGAAACTGGAGCGGGTTTTTTTCAACCTGATCCTGAATGCATGTGAAGCGATGACGGAGGCCGACGGCTCCATCGTCGTCGATGCGAAACACACAGAAGCTGGATTTGAGATCCGGGTCCATGACAAGGGGCGGGGCATTCCCAGCGGCATCCGCGATTCGTTGTTCGATCCCTTCGTCAGTTACGGTAAGCCCAACGGGACCGGTTTGGGCCTGGCCATCGTCAGCAAAATTGTTCAGGACCATTCGGGCAACGTGTCCGTCGAACAGACCTCGGAATCCGGTACCACGGTGCTCGTTCGCCTTCCGCTCGTCGAACAGAGCGCCGCCGACCGCGCTATCTCTCCTGCTCATTAACGCGCGCTCGGCTTTCTCGATGTGCAATCAGGGATGCTGGTAACTTGGAACGGGAGGCGGCTCGTAATCCTGCCCATACTTGTTTTTGTGCGCCGTTGTGAAGCTCGGATTCTCTGGAACTTTGATGAGCCCCAGATTTGTCGATGGCGCAGAGATCACAACGTTCCGGGTCAAGGCTTTCAGGTCCTCTGGGAGGCTGCGTTCGTACCAGACATGGAGCTCATACTTCCCGTCCGGCACATTTTGGAGCGTGATGTTCCCTTTTCGATCGGATGTCCCGTAATAAGGCGTATCCACCGCGACCACCACCGCGCTCATTTCCGGATGAATGTTGCAAAAAAGAAAACTGACTCCCACACGATCGAATCGCACGGAGTTGGTCGCTCCGGCTTCATAAAGGCCGAGATCAAACCGTTTGCCGTCGAACAACGAGAACACATTGTGAAAAAAGGGATCGCGATTCGGGAAATCAACCACCGACCCGACAGGAACCGCCAGCACGTGCGGCTGAAAACTCTTATTGTGTTGAACGAGTTGAAACTTCCCGCCCTTCGCGGCGTCCAGCGCTTCACTCCTCATCCCCGGCTCCAATGGCTTCAACCAGACCACGATATCCGACGCATCCAACGGCACCTTGCTTGTTTTTCCCGGTTTCAGGTCGGCCTGGCGCTGAACCGCCACGCGTATATTCACATCGTAGTTTTGCCCGCGAACTGGAATGGCGATGCTCGCCGAAAGAACGCAAACGGCGCTGAGCCACCCGAACTTCCGAAAGACGTCGAGCATTCGCACTAGAATAAGTAACCCACGCTGATGCTAACTATATTAGCAGCGTTCGCGCCGCCATCCAGCGTAAAGGTCTTTATCCGCCGGTACTCCATGGAAAATGCGATATCGGACCGCGGTTGATAAATGAAGTTTCCGAATCCGCTTTCGTTTTTCGAGAGCGGCACTGGATAGTATGTTGTATTTCCTCCCTCGGTGCGCAATTGGCCCGCGTACGGATTGTCCAGGCCAAACGCTCCGTTGAACTGTAATTTGGATGTCGCCTTGAGCTTCAATTGCGACCACCCGCCCACGGAATTCAATCCGTAGACTGGTGTCGCGGGGTCGGCCAGGGACCCGTTCCAGATCACGCTCTGGCCAATCCCGCCGCCCAGGCCCCCAATCGCCCGGCCGCGAAAGAATTCAGTCGCGAGTTCAAATCTTTTCCCCAGCGGTATGCTGGCATCCACTGTGCCCGCCCAGCCGTCCACGTGGCGCCCGAATCCCCACGCCTGCCGGCCGTAATAGCCGCCCGCGCCAAGCGTAAGATTCTGGCCAAGAATGTCTTGCGTCCACGAAAGTCTCGCGGCATACGCGGGCTGTCCGGAATTCTCCCCCCATGTTGGCAGTCGAAAATAAGGAGACGCAGGAGTGTCCCCCGACAATGAGTCCAGAATCCCGCCTTGCACCAGGAACGACCCAGACTCCGACATCCTGAATTTGTGTTCGACACGCACTTGCGGCGCCCAGTTCCAAAGCGTTCCCGAGTACGCCAGCGCCGGCACCGCCAACGTCGCAAGTGATGTTGGAGTGTTCGGCACGAAAAACAACGTATCCTGTCCTGCCACAACGGAAGTCTGTGGCCAGTCAAACCGCACCGTTCCCGTCCTGAGCCGCATGATCCCGAAACTCGACCCGTTCGGCACTTCCGGGAACCCGCCCGCAAAATCGAACTGCACATTGGCGCTGGTTTGCGCCCCAGCTACGGTTGGTCCGAACGCCTGAATGCCTATCTGCGATTGGCGCAGCGAACCTCCGAACGAGCCTCCGCTGGAGAATGGCCCGGGTTGCTCGGCCAACAAAGGGAAGTCCAGATTTTCAACCGTGCCTCGATTCTCGAACATATTCAGAAGAACCAGCCCGGTCAGCCGCAGCCGGTATTTCGATCCGCTCTCCACCTTCGTCTGGCTCTGCTCGGCAATTTTTGAATCGGCGAGTTGCTGATTTTCCTCAAGCCTGCTGATACGCTCGTCCGTCGTCGGAATCTTACTGGCAGCAAGTGAAACTGGTTGAGGTTGCAAACCTCCGCCCGCGGGAACCGCTATTGCCGCCAGTTGCGATTTCGCAGCATCCAATTCCCTCCTCAATATCGCGGACTCTGCTTTGGCCGTCTGCTGCTGCGCCTTCAACTCGTCCATTTGCGCGTGCAAGTCCTGGACTTGCGTCTGCAGCTTTTGCAGTAAGGCCCCAACGGCAGCGGGGTCCAGTTGCTGCCCGGCGGGTTGCTCCGCACCCTGTCCCCAACTCGGGTTCGTCTGGGCTAATAACGCACCCAGAAGCGCGCCTGCCTTCGCAATCCGCTTCGCCCACACTATGCCTCGCATAACTGCCTCCTGTTCAAGCAGCAGTTCGCCCCATGGCGGGGGATAAAAGAACCAAAACCTTCTGGCCGCTGCGGTATGTCGGACATTTCCACCGGCATGCGATCGGAGGGATTGCTGTTAGTTAAATGCATGGCCTCCGGCACGATTCAAGCAGGGTAATTCGGGAGATTGCCTCTTGTAAAACGAGAGTTTGCCTCGCACGCCAGGATAGGGCCGTCGCAGGCCCCCGGGAAGTCAGATGCCGATTCCAGGGCTACAGGTTCTTCAGTAAAAACGATTTATCCTCCCGCTTTAGCGCGCGCCAAAAGCACCCGCTTGCGAACTCACACCAGTCGACTGGAACACGCGTCAGTTTTCCACAAATTCGCTTTTCAACGATGCGATTTTCTGGAATACAGAGACACATTGGCAACTTTCGATTTTCGACCGGAAAAGTTCCGGCAGAATCGAATGTCACCGCCCGCCGCTTTGAGGGTCCTAGTGAAGTCGATTCAATGTATTCGTGGCATCATCCACGAAAATCACCCCATTTTCCGGATCAAAAACTACGCCAAAAAGGGCGCCGGCTCCGGGCGGATTGCCGTTATTGTCGATCAGTTTACTGGCGATCTGCGTCCCACGGGGGGTGATCTCCGTGATGAATCCATCGTTTCCGTTCACAACAAGAACATGACCGTTCGGCGCGACGGTCAGCCCCAATGGGTCGTTCAGGCTTCCTCCACTACTGAGCAACATGCCAGGCCCCGACGGCCTGGTTCTCGTCAGCGGATCCCTGATAATCACCACACGGTTGTTCAGGCTGTCGGCTACATAAAGCACTGGTTCATCCCCGCGCTCATGAGAGTCGCACTCCTCTTCCTCGTGACTGCAACCGGGAGACAATCCCAATCCTGTCGGTCCAATGACCAGCGCGGCCGGATCGGTGCGTTCGGCGAATCCGGCTCCCACCACCGTCAGCGACTCCAGAAATGGCATTGCGCTTTCAGAAACCCGAAGATTCACTCGGACGACGGTCCCTTGATTCACAATATTTCCATTCGCCGCCACGGTCCCATTCAGCACATTAGTGACAAACAGCGCCGCCTGCTGCTCGTCATCGAGCCACGTCATATCCCAAGGTCCATTGATCAGGGATCCCTGAATCGTTTCCACAGCATTGCCCATATTATCCAGCACGATCAGGCATCCGGCCTGTGCGGTTGCGGAGGTCCCATCCGCCGTCGGCAGGCTGCCAACGATTACCCAGCCTGTTTGCAAAACCGCCAGTGCCGTCGTTAGGCCGACGCCACCGGGGCACGGCCCGGGCAAAGAGGCTGAATTGAGTTGCGCGAACACGGAAAGCGCTCCGCTGGGTGACACGTCCACAATGGTGGTGCCCGTTCCCTGTAGATTGGAGCTCGCATTGAAGTTGCTCACCAGATAATGCCCTTGCCGAAGGTTCCCGATGCTCCTAGGGACGCGGACGAGTCCATATGGATTTACATCTCCATTTGCGGGAACCGTGGAGGAAATGGTGTCGATAGTGTTGCGATTCTTCAGAATCGAATCGTTGTCGGAACCTCGCAATGGCGTGGAAAGGAGTGCCACGGCGAACGACAATCCAATCAGCTTGTAGATGGAATCTCTGAAACGGCAGTTCATCACACCCTCCTTCGAGACAACTGATCAGCCAGCCGGGCAAATCTTAGGGAGTAATGACTTAACGAGTCGCCAGGTGGCTGCGGGGATTTTTACGCCTGAATGCTAACCTGCGGAGGTTCTCAAGACATTAGAGAGATGCTGATTTTGCAAACTGTTGACAAATTATAGATGAAATCGAGACAGTCGCCCCGACTAGGCCTGATTGGAACAGTAAATCCCTCGCCTCGACCGTAGCTTCCGTGGCCGTAATGAGCCGCTATGAAAAAGTCCCATCGCGCCTGGCAACAGGGCATAACGAGCTAAGATGGTGAAAGGTGCGCGACACAAGCGAAACTACTTCGATTTCGCAGCTTCTCCTGCCACCTCCGCCAACAAACGATCCAGATCCTCCCGGGGAAAATAGCGTCCCGCCAGCACCACGCTTCGGATCTTCCGAGTGTTTTTGATGTCTGCCAGCGGATTGGAATCCAGCAGCACCAGGTCGGCTCTCTTTCCCTTCTCGATTGTCCCCGTATCGCCAAGTCCCAGATACTTCCCCGCATTCAGCGTCGCTGCCTGCAACGCCTCCATCGGCGTCAAGCCTGCCTTCACCAGCAGTTCCAATTCTTCGTGCAAGCTGAATCCGGGATACACGCGAACTCCTGCCGCCGTGTCCGTCCCCGCAAGGATCGGCACTCCCGCCTTGTTCATCTCGCCGACCATCTTCAGTTCCGCCTGAAAGAATTTCTCGCGGTCCGCGACGGGGTCGGTCGACCAGCCGCTGAAGATGTCATGCGTGAACATTGGCCAGGTTCGCTCTCTCCACGCCGCCGGCGCGTATTTTGCCAGCGGATCAGCTTCCGAGTTCGTCTGCTCGATCAACCACTCTCCCCGCTCCCAGTAGAGCGTCGGCGTTTGCCACGTCTGGTTCTTCACGAAAAGCGCGATCAGCTTTTGCGCCCGCCCTGGATCGTACGTCGAAATAAATCGCCCGCGTCCCGGCCCCCGTGGCGCCGCCATCAACTCATCCTCCACGGTCGAACACCCCTCGAACACGCCCGTCAAATGCTCGATGCTCTTCTGCCCGGCGTTCGAGGCTTCCGTCGCCCGCACTTTATCGGGCACGTGCCCGGCGAAGACGATTCCATCCTTTTTAGCTTCCTCGGCGGCCGCGAAATACCCATCGCGCGGAATCAACGATTGGATCTTGATGAAGTCCGCGCCGTTCTTTTGCAGCTCATCCACGATTCTCCGGCCATCCGCGGCATCCTTCACCGGCGCGGAACTCGGAAATTGCGGCACCGGCCCATCCAGCATCGGCCCGGCAATGATCATGCGCGGACCCAGCATTTTGCCGTCCGCGATCCGCGCGCGCCACTTCTTCAAAGGCTCCAGGTCGCCGCCCATATCCCGCACGCCCGTCACGCCGTTGGCCACAAACAGCAGCGGGGTAATCTTTTCGTCCTCCGGCAGCCACGCGCCGAAAATTTCGTGCACGTGCATATCCCACAGCCCGGGAATCAGATACTTGCCGCTGGCGTCTACCACCTTCGCCGTCTTGGGTACCGCCAACTCGGCGCTCTTGCCAATTTGCGAAATATGCTTTCCTTCGATGAGCACGGTAATGTCCGCCCGCACCGGCGCTCCCGTAGCGTCAATTAAATTGACGTGTGTGATTGCGAGGATTGGCTCTTGCCCCGCCGCCATCGAACCAACGGAGATCATCGCAACAATCAACAGCAAAATACGGGCAATTTTCCGCACCAGGCTCCTCACCAAGTCGCGATTACTATTCGGACCATCATGGTAATACAAACCTCGTCCGCGTCCTCGCACTCTGCCGCTCGCCTGAAAGAATGCGGGTCAGCGGGTTGTGACGGATCGCTGAAGGATGGCCATCAGCGAAGTTCCAAGCCACTTTTGTGGTAACGGCTCGCAGCGCGAAAGGAGGCTCAGCATGTGGTTGATGAAACCAGAGCGGGAATCGAAGCCGCTGGAAATCACCTTCGACTGATCATGCTGGCCGCTCAGCCAGAGCTTGCGAATGGCAAGAGTCGGAACCAGCGGGAGCCCCCAATAAGTCCAACTCTGTATTTCCAGATTGCTCCGCTGCGCAACCTCGCCCAACCGTCCAATGGAATACCGGCGGATGTGCCCCGCGGCAATGTCATATGCCGAAAATGCCCACTGGCCGGCGGGTACGTTGATAATCAGTTTTCCTTGTGGCGCCAGGTGGTAGAGAACGGCGCTGAGAAATTGAGTTTCGTCCGAAAGGTGCTCCAGTATGTCAAATAGGAAGATCAGATCGAACCGCTGATGGAGCGCTGGCAATTGTTGGCGGACGTCGTAACAGCAGAGCCTGCTTCTGTTGCTTAGATTCCGCTTCAGGGCATACTCATTCAGGTCGAAGCCCGTCACTTCCCTGCCGTAGTTATCTTCCACCTGCCGTTGCAGAAGACCATGGCCGCATCCGATTTCTGCGATTTGCACTGCGGCGGGAACCGCCCCGTCGTCGAGCCGCCTAAGCACCTCAAATCGACGGCGAACCCAAAAATGCTCTGCGGACGCAATTTCGAACCAGCGATCGGCCATTCTTACGGGTGCCGGCGGAGAGAGATACTCAATCTGCCGGGTTTGAGGCTCGGTCACTGATGGGGTTGCCGAGGGCATGGCCACGATTTGGTTCATCCCCGATTCTTGAGAATTCTGGATGGGGAAGCCTCTTCTTCGGTGGCCGCGTGGCTTCTCAGCTGATTCAGCGGGTGGTCCGGACTGCGAACGATCTGGCCTACGATGTAAATTGGCCGGCGCTTGGTTTCCTCGTAAATGCGCCCCACATACTCGCCAATCACGCCGAGGAAGAACAGAAGAGCGCCAGAAAAAAAGGTGATCACCAGCAATAGCGATGTGTATCCCTGCGGCGAGCGATGGAAAACAAGTTTTTCCTCCACGGCGTACAAACCAAACAGAAAGGAAAGCGAGCTTGCAATCGCGCCAAGCAATGCGGCAGCCCGGATCGGAACAATGGAGAAGGCGAATAGCCCATCGGCGGCAAGTTTCAACAATTGAAGCAATCCGTACTTGCTGTTGCCAGAATGGCGTTCCAAACGTTCGATTGGTATCCCCGTCTGCCGGTACCCAACCCAACTGCGCAATCCCCTGAGATAGCGGTGACGCTCAGGCATCCGGCGTATTTCCTCGACCACGCGGCGCGACATCAACCCGAAGTCCCCCGAGTCGAGCGGCAATTGGATATCCGAAAGTCTGGCCATCAACCGGTAAAAGAGGAAGTACGAAAGCCGCAATGGCCACGGTTCCTTGCGCCCCGTGCGCTGCGCATACACAACGTCATAACCCTCCTGGAAACGCTCCACCAATTGCGGGACCACTTCCGGCGCATCTTGCAAATCGCCATCCATCACCACGACGGCATCTCCCGTTACATGATCGAGGGCGCAGCTCAGGGCCGCTTGATGGCCGAAATTTCGAGAAAGTCTCACAAGGACGATGCGCGGCTCCCTCTCCGCCGCTTCTTCCACCAGCGCAACGGATCCGTCTGTGCTGCCGTCATCCACAAGCAGAAGCTCATGCGGGCCGCCAGGCAGCGAATCGAGCATGGTCAGTGTGCGTCGGAGAAGCTCAGGGAGAACGCTCTCTTCATTGTGCAAGGGGATAGCTAACGATAACCGGAATCCTTCGCTCATGGTTTTGCCTTGGCCTTGAACTACATCATATCCCACGAGGAGATTCGTCAGTCCAAAATAGCTGGCGGCGCCTCTCCTCAAACCGCCTTCGCTATCTTTTTATTCCACCACGGGGGATGGAAGAAGAGAAGGGGACTTGCCTCAGGTGTTCTCATGGAATGTGGTAAGACCCCGCTACAGCCAGAAAATCCCGCTTCAAAAACAAAACGGTGACGGAGACTCAAATATTTTGCATCCGACGACTGCCTATTTACATCGCACTGGCACTGTTTAATATGCTTGGCCTGCGTCAGCACCGCCCCCAGCGCCAGATCAATAAGTGCGGAGGCTCTGGAGATCAAAGTACAGGCACGGCGACTGGCGGAGCCAAGAAGTTACAACCTGGGTGGCTTCAAGCTTGCAGTCGGGTTGCGGGGTGTGAGCTTCACAAATCAAAACTTAGAGAAGTGTAACTGTGGGCGCAGATCGTAATCACATGCTTATGGCCGCATTGATTCTGGGGGGATTGTGTTGCTCGTCGGCTGTTGCTCAAGAAGAATCTGCGGCATTGAGTGGCCGGGTCACGGATCATAGCGGACTTGCGGTGCCTCGAGTAAGGGTGGAGGCGCTCAATGTCGCAACCAACTCTTTGTATTTAGCGAGTACAGCCCAGACCGGCCTTTACAATTTTCCCAATCTGCCTGCCGGAACTTACATCGTGACTGTGGCTAAGGATGGATTCCGGAAGGCGGCAAGACCCGGCGTGGAGCTTCACGTTTCCGACGTCATCAGATTGAATTTCTCGCTACAGGTTGGCTCGGTCACCCAAAGCGTTACGGTAGACGGCGGAGCGCCGCTGGTAGAGGCCACGAGCAGCGTGATCGCGGGATTGGTCAACAGAAAACAGATTGAAGATCTGCCGCTGAACGGCCGCAATTATATCGACCTCACCCTGCTGCAAGCCGGCGTAACCAATAGCCTGAACAGCACCGGCACAAACGGTTTTGGAGGGATGACCGGCACCGTTTATAGCGTCAATGGCGCACCCGTGATATCCAACAACTTCCTGCTGGACGGCACTCAGATCGCCAACCAATCGAATTGGGGCACCGCCAGTTTCGCAGGAACCACCCTGGGTGTGGATGGCATACAAGAATTCAAGCTGCTGACCAGCGCCTATGACGCCTCCTATGGCGTGAGCATGGGCAGCGAGCTGGTGATGATCAGCAAGGGCGGCACCAATCAATATCACGGGGATGTCTTCGAATATTTCCGCAACAGCGCTTTGAATGCGCGCAATTTCTTCGACGGTCCCGGCATTCCACATCTCGAGAAGAATAATTTTGGGGCTTCCTTGGGCGGCCCCATCAGGAAGAACAAAACTTTCTTCTATTCGGTCTACGAGGGATTGCAGGAAAATCTGGGGTTTACCGCTAATGACTTGGTGCCCGCGGCCGGATGCCACGGTGCGGCAGGCGCAGTGATAACAGAAGCCGATTGCCCCACGCTCGGCCTCCCGCCGGGCGGCTCCGTGACAATCGCGAACTCGGAGATTGCCGCTCTTCTGTCGCTGTACCCCAATCCAAACAATGGCGCGAATAGCTACTTATATGGGCCATCGACAAAAGTCGGTGTGAACTACGGGCAGATTCGGCTCGACCAGAATCTCTCCTCATCGGATACCTTTTTTGCCCGGTATACCGTCGATTCAGCCAACGTGGACTCGGCCAACAATCAGGGTATTCCCAGCACTTCGGGCACGGCCTTCCCGGGATTCCGCGGTGGTGGAAGGGATCTCGACCAGTTTATAACCCTCTCGGAAACACACATTATCTCTCCGCGTATTTCAAACACAGCACGGCTCTCGTTCAGCCGGACCAACTTCGGCAGCTTCGCCATCAATGTCGGTTCGCTCCCCGCAGGGATCGAACCGTTTATAGCCGGACGCCCATTTGGTTCTTTCTCGATTACAAACTTGTCCCCCGTCGGCACCGGCAGGCTGGTGGGCCCGCCTGATTCTCTTCACCTGCAAAACATCTATTCCTTCGGCGACGATCTCTACGTTCAACGGGGAAAGCACAGCTTGCGATTCGGGACGCTGCTGAACCGGTTCAATGAAGCACTGACAGTTCCCGTCGCCTACAACGGCAGTCCGTCCTACACCAGCTTCACCAACTTTCTCAAAGGAATTCCTTTGACGTACGGAGGTCCCCTCACTGGATCGGACGTTAACCGCTATTTCCTCTACAACACCTTTGGATTCTATGCGCAGGACGATTACCACATAAGTTCCCGATTTACAGTGAACATGGGACTGCGGTACGAGTTCATGACCACTCCTCGCGAGGCAAATGGAAGGCAATACGCGATTCGTAATTTAACAACCGATTCCACCGTCCTGCCCGGCGGCGAGTTGGTGGCATGGATTCCAGGGCCGGTCATGCGGAATAAAACATACTGGAATCTCAGCCCTCGGGTCGGATTTGCCTGGGACGTCTTCGGAGATGGCAAAACTGCGCTTCGGGGCGGCGGCGGCATCTATTACGACGTCGGAAATTTGGGCGGCGCATTCATTAATGAGGCCGACGGATCTTACCCGGCGATATTGTATTCCCTCGCGAATCCGAAGAACGCCGTTGTTACATTCCCAATCACGCTTCCAACGGTGGACTCAGTTCTTGGCAGCGATCTCGCGAACACCGTAGTTACGGCCGACTATAATGCCGGCCAACCATACAATATCCAATATAATTTGACTCTCCAGCGCCAATTGACCAGGAACACGGCGGTCAGTGTCGCATATGTCGGGACTCGCGGCGTGCATCTCTGGCAGCAACTCGAAGGAAATCCCACCAGCCCGACCGCGGTTGTGAACGGCGTCCAATATTGGTCTAACTCGGTTCCCCTCTGCCAGAGCGGCACCATCCCAACGTGCCGCATTAATCCGAATTTTGGGTCGGTCAACACGAACAATACGGTAGGTGTTTCGCACTATGACTCGCTGCAGGTAGTAGTCAACAAACGCTTCAACGGCGGTTTGGAAGCACAGGCGGCCTACACCTTTGCCCATTCCTTGGATACACCGATAGGGCAACTCGTCGCCGCCGATTGTGCGGGGGCTCCGGGAATGGATACCGGCGTCAGTTCAAATACCAGGGCGTACGATTACGGACCGTCCTGCTTCGACGTTCGTCATAATTTTCGCTTGAGTCTTCTGTACCACTTCCCAAATCTCAGGTCGAACGGCCTGCTATCAAAGTTTGCCAACGGCTGGTGGACGGGCAACATCGTCTCCATCCAGAGCGGGCTGCCGTTTACGGCACTTGTGGCCAGCAACCGGTCGAATTCCGGCAACCTCGGCACCATGGCGGACCGCGTCGACATCAACACTCAATCCGTGGCTAAAGGGACAGCATTAACGGATGCGGAAGGCGGCGCTTACGTTGCTGCCGCCAACTTCATTCCATATGATCCCGACTCGGTCATCACGGGAAATCCAAATCAGTGGTTCAATCCCAACATGTTCCACCTGCAGCCGATGGTGCCTTGCCCCAATAACCCGGCGCTAACCTGCGGTACCTTGGGCGATTCCGGACGCGGGATTTTGCGCGGGCCAAATCTGGCGGCTTGGGATTTTTCGCTCGTCAAGGACACCTCACTTCCTCTGTTGGGCGAACAAGGAATCATCGAATTCCGCACTGAAATCTTCAACATCCTGAACCATGCGAACTTTGGCATGCCGGCGTCCGCTACGGTCTTCAGTGGGGCCCCGTCTGTTCTGGGTGCCTATCAGCAAGCGCCGCTCCCGGGGGTGGGGCAGATTACTACAACCGTGACGACATCCCGCCAGATTCAATTCGCCCTGAGGCTGATTTTCTAGTGAGGAGATCTGCACGAAGCGGCCGCAAACGAAACCTGTTGCAAACTGCCCGACGAGCGGCTCAGAATCTTCAGAGTTTGTTAGGCACTTTGCAGGGACCGCCACCCTTGCTCGGAGCCGATCGTGTCCAGAATCGATCATCTTCTATGGTCCAAGCCGTCCCGGGCAAGGAGCTACGGGGTCGCTGTCCTCTCGACCGCCTCAGCGCTGGTTATTTCAAAATGGTTGCATCTCCACTTTGGGGCTCCCCCCGGAACAATGTTTATCTGCGCCGTCATGTTGAGCGCGTGGTATGGCGGAGTCGGGCCGGCTTTGTTCGCGACGGCGATCTCCACTTTTTCGTTCCATTATTTCTTTTTGCCCCCGATCCATTCGTTGGGTCTGAGGCCCGGAGAAATACCCAAGCTTTTCATGTACATGCTGGCAAACCTTATCGTTGGCTTGCTAAGTGCTGCGCAAAGGAATGCCAAGGAATCGCTTAGGCGCGCGCATGATGACCTGAAACGTACGGTTGAAGACCAGCGGATAACCAACGACGCGTTGCTTACCCAGAGCCGTGAACGCGAACAGGCCGAGAACCGGCTGCGGCGCAGCGAAGCGTACCTGGCGGAGGCGCAGAGACTAACCAAGACGGGCAGTTGGGCTTACGATCCTGCCACGGAAAAGGCGCTTTACTGGTCCGACGAAATGTTCCGAATTCATGGATTAGATCCTCGGCAAGGTCCACCGACCAGCAAAACGTTCTTGGAACACGTCCACCCTGACGATCGCGACGGCGTGCGTCAAGCCATGCCCCGTGTGGTGCGGGAGAAGACCGACTACGAAGTCGAGCACAAGATGATTCTTCCAGACGGAACGATTGCACACATCCATGCCCACGGGCACCCGGTCCTCAATCGCTCTGGAGATGTTGTAGAAATTGTGGGCTCAGCGGTAGATGTCACAGAACGCAAGCGGCTCCGCGAGTTGGAGGCAAATTTGGCACACATGAACCGCGTGAGCATGATGGGGGAGTTGGCAGCCGCTCTGGCTCACGAGATCAAACAGCCCATCGCCGCTGCTGTCACCAATGCTGACGCCGGCCTGCGCTGGCTCGCCCGGGAGGTACCCGATCTGGAGAAAGGGCGCCAGGCGATAATGAGGACCGTCAAGGACGGTACTCGCGCGGGTGAGATTGTCAACCGTCTGAGATCTTTCTATAAGAAAGGTGGCCAGCCGCAACTCGAGACGGTCGACCTGAACGAAGTTATCCGCGAAATGCTCATGCTGCTCCGTGACGAGGTCTACCGCTACTCGATTGCTCTGCACACGGAACTCGCCCCGGAACTGCCCAACGTAAAGACAGATCGTGTGCAATTGCAGCAGGTTTTTATGAATCTCATGCTCAACGCCATTGAAGCGATGAAGGGCACCGCTGGAGAACTTACCATCAAGTCGGAGTTATCTGACAACGGTGAATTGCTGGTTTCCATCAGCGACACGGGCATTGGCCTGCCTGCAGAAAAGCCGGAACAAATCTTTGATGCTTTCTTTACAACCAAGTCGCAAGGTACCGGCATGGGACTGACGATCACCCGTTCCATCATCGAAGCGCACAGAGGCCGCTTGTGGGCCGCCAACAATTCTCCGCGCGGCGCAACGTTTCAGTTCACGCTGCCCGTCGCGGTTGCCGCCTCCACTAATCGCCGGGTTGTTCAAGAAACAAAAGAAGATTGGTAGGGGCGGTGGGGATCGAACCCACGACCTTCGGCTTAAAAGGCCGCTGCTCTACCACTGAGCTACGCCCCTGCGGACACAAACTTTAATTGTACAGGAAAAATCCGATTCCCGCTTTGCACTCGGCGACGAGTCTGCTACCGAATGCTTTCCGCGTCAGGACCTCTCTCGATCGGCCGTTTGCGTTTCCATTCGTGTTCGCGGCGCAGCCGCGACTGGTGTTTCTTCACCTGCGTTTCAATTTCGCTGAACGCTTTTTTGCACCCCGCCAGCACGTTCTTGCCGTTTCCCGTCGCGTGCAGCGTCCCATTCGGCAACGACAGCGTCAGCGCGCACGACTGTTCCTCCGTCCTTTGATTCTTCGAAAACACTCCCTTCAACTGGATCATGTCCGGCTGATAACTCTTCAGCAGCCGGTTCAATTTATCCAGCCGCCGCATCACTTCCGCTGCCACTGGTTGTTGCGCATCCACGTGCCTATAGCTGATCGATACGTTCATGGTTGCACCTGTAGGGATTGGAGAAGCTTCCGGAAGGGTCGCGAAGCAGCTGCATTCTGCACCGCATAACAACGCCAGCATAACAAGCCGCAACCCCCCGCGCAACGCCAGTACATTGACATCCCGTGCGCGGCTTTCTAGCCTAACTGTTGCACTCAATGCGCCCTAAAAAAGAACCCGCGTATCAATCTCCAGCCCAAGGCCGCCTGCGCATCGGTCCAGCAGGCTGGTCCTACCCCGACTGGTCCGGCTACGTCTATCCTTCCCGCCACGCGAAAGATTTTCACGAAGCCACTTTCCTCGCCCAGTTTTTCGACACTATCGAAATCAATACTTCCTTCTATCAACCCATTCGCCCAGACCACGCCGCCGCGTGGCTCGAACGTGTTTCCTCCAACCCTTCCTTCCTCTTTACCGCGAAACTCTGGCAACGCTTCACCCACGAACCCTCGGCCACTGTCGAAGACGAGCGCAACGTCCGTGCGGGCTTCGACGTTCTTCACGAAGCAGGCAAGCTCGGCGCGATTCTCCTCCAATTCCCTTTCTCCTTTCATCGCTCGTCCGAAACTTCCGCACATCTCTCCGCACTTCTAAAACGTTTCGCAGATTATCCCCTCGTCGTCGAACTCCGCCACTCTTCCTGGCAAATGCAAGCGACGTTCGATCTTCTCCGCGATCGCAACACCGGCTTCTGCAACATCGATCAGCCGGTCATCGGCCACTCCATGACGCCGACCTCTCAAATCACCTCGCCCGTCGGCTATGTGCGCTTCCACGGCCGCCGCTACGACACCTGGTTCAGCGACGATCCCAAGCTTCCCGCCCACGAACGCTATAATTATCTTTACTCTCCTGAGGAACTCCAGCCCTGGGCCGCCCGCATCCAGGAAGTCCAGAAACACGCGCGCGACGTTTACGTGGTCACCAACAACCACTACCAGGGCAAGGCCGTCGTCAACGCCCTACAGCTCCTCAGCATTTTGAAGGGAACAAAACTGAAAGTGCCCGACGATCTCCGCCGGCACTATCCGCAACTCGAGGAAATCGCAAGCGAAATGCCGGCCGCGCCCACACTTTTCCCGCTCGGCTCACCTGCTGGCAAAAAATCGAAGGGATCTACTTCTTGAAGAGGTTTTCAAACGCCTGGCGGGCATCCAAAGGCCGCGAAGGATTCGGCGCTTCCACGGGAACCTGCGCGGGCTGCATATAGGACGTCGGCGCCGTATCTTTCTCGATCGTCATTCTGAATTCATAGAATGTGCATTCGTTCTTCGCGTCTTTCGGCGTCACGCGCGCCGGCACCGCCTGCGTGCATTCAAACTGCGCGCCCGAATCGAAAAACCGGCACTGCTTGCAACAGTGCAGTTCAAATCCGCACTTCGGGCATTTCCCATTGGCATCGAAGCCCGAAACCAGCACCGCGCCGCAGTTCGAGCAGCGTGCCCGCGTCACCGTTCCCACCATCCGCGGCGTCCGCGGACCGAGGTGGTCCGTGGCTCCGCGCGGGCCGCCCTGCGGGGGCTTGCGATCGGGTCTTTCTTTTTTTTCGTGCTTTTCCGCGTCACGATAGCCGCGGTGACCGTACTTGCGATCCACAAACACCTCCGTCCGCCAGCCTGAACGGACTGCTACTTCGGCGTATACTTACACAAATTCAGAGAGGGTCACTTTGAGTCTTATATCCAATCGGGTTGCTACAATCGCTCGGCAGGCCAGCCTTCCCCAATGAAGTGTTCCTGGATTGCCGGTTAGCGAGAGCAGGAGATGGGACAACTATGTTTGTAGCCCTCTGGGAGTACGAAGTCAAGCCCGGTTGCGAAGAAAGCTTTCAATCCGCCTATGGCACCCACGGTGACTGGGTCCGGCTCTTCCAACGCGATCCGCACTACTGCGAGACTCGCCTCCTCAAGGACCTCTCCCGTCCTCACTTCTACTTCACCCTGGACTACTGGGATTCCGAAAACTCATTCGACCAGTTCAAAGCCGCGAATCGCGAAGCCTATGCCGCCATCGATCGCGCGACTGAATCTCTTACGCTATTCGAGCGCCGCTTAACAACTTTCATCCCACCCACGTAGCGGCCACCTTCAGGTGGCCCCGAACTCCCGTGCCATTCTGTAGGGCCCGCCTTCTGAGGTGCGCTCTTTGCACCCCGAATGGTTTTACGGGGCGGGCGCTTCGATCCAAGCACCACGCTATTACTGGGAGCGGACGGCCTCAGAAGGCCGTCCTACGAACACTCTCAAGACCGAATAGCCGTAGCGCCGGCATCCTGCCGGCAAGCACCAAACTCTTCTCTAACAAAACCACCCCACCAATCCATCCGCCGCCAAATCCGCTTGTAACAATTTCTTCGGCGTTCCCGCGCTTCGCAACACCGCCTCCGCCGCCAAATACCCGCTCCGCACCGCGCCTTCCATCGTCGCCGGCCAGCCCGTGGCCGTCCAATCGCCCGCCAGGTACATTCCCCGAATTTTCGTCTCTTGAGTAGGACGCCAACGGTCCACCCCAGGTTGCGGCGAAAATGTAGCCGCCGCCTCTTTTATGACCGTGGCCTTCAGCAATTTCGCATCTCTCGCCACCGGCAGCGCGTGCTGTACTTCCTTCAGGCACAGGTCTATGATCTCCTGCCGGGGTTTCTGCAAAAGTTCGTACGAAGCGCTAATCACCAGTTGCAGGTATTGCCCCTTCTCTTTCCCCGTGCCGTTTCGCTCGCCATAGAGCGCCGTCTTGTTGAAAACCCACTGCGTCGTCGTCTCCAGCAGCGTCACAAACGGCTCTTTCATCACTTCCCGGTCGAACCAAAAATGGACGCCCGTAATCGGCGACACACCTATATTTCCCAATTCACCCAGCCGGGGTTCCAGCCGCTTTATCTCCTCGTTCGCCAATTCCGCCATCGCGGGATGCGGCAGTGCAAATACGTACGCCTCAGCGCTCTCCACGCGCCCCCCGTCAAACTCCACTCCCGTCAGCGCGCCGTTCGCCATGTGGATCGCCCGCACTGGCATCCGCAAATTCACTTCCCCGCCGCGTTTTTCGATCTCCGTTTTGCATCCGTCATAGAGTTCCGCGAGAGGCACCGACGGCACCCCCATCCGGTATCCCGTCCGGTTCGACAAAAATCCCTTCCAGAAAACATCCACCCCGAATCGCGCATCCGTCCGATCCAGTTCCTCGTCCAGCGCGCTCACCAGCACCACCCGCCAAAACCGCTCGATCGCTCCCGGCGTCTGCTTTCTGCGTTTCAACCATTCCAGCATCGAAATTCCGCCCGGTTCGTCCAAATCCGCAGTGCGTCCCCTCCCGCGCAAAATATCCAGCATCGCCCAGGCGATGCTACGCTTGTCTGCGAGAGTAAGCGGCGAAAATGCCGCAAACGATCCGGTCATGTGAAACGGGGCAGGCAGAATTCCCGCCTGCATCTCGCCGATTCGTCCTTGCGGGTCTTGGAAAACCAGCCGGTCAAAAAATTTGATTTTGCCCGCCGAACCCACGCGCCGATAAAAATCCTCCAGGTTCGTGCAGCAGCCCAGCGTCACGTGCTGGCAATTATCCACGTGCTCGCCGTCGGGCAACACGTACGACGTTGCCCGGCCGCCGAGAAAGGGACGCTGTTCAAACAGGCGCACCCGCCAGCCGGCTTCAGCCAGCGCGACGCCCGCCGACAGCCCCGCCAGCCCCCCGCCGATCACGATCACATTTTGCAAGGATGTTCTCTTCCGTATGGCGCCCGAATCGCGCCTTGGCCATCAACTTCAGCTTCTCCGGCGTCGAGAGCCGCACTCGCTCCCCAAACACCGCAAAATCCACCGATTCAATCCGCGCGAGCAGCGCGCTGTAGGTTTGCACCAGCAACCACAGCGTCCCGCGGCTGTCTTCGTCGATCAGTCCCAACAGTTGCGAGCCCTCTTCATACAGCTTCCACGCTCGGTCCGCCTCAAACTTCAACAACTCCCGCACGCCCAGCGTCGCCTCACCTCGCCCCAAGTCCTGTTCTGCCACGCCATAGCGAACAAGATCCTCCCCTGGAAGATAAATCCGGCCGGCAGCAAAATCCTCACGCACATCGCGGATAATATTCGTCAGTTGAAACGCCAGCCCCAGCTTCTCCGCCAGGTCCAGCGCCTTCGAATCGCGAAATCCAAAAATGTGCGTACAGGTCAATCCTACGGTCCCCGCAACGCGATAGCAGTATTCCTTCAGCCGCTCAAACGTCGGGTATTCCTGGATTGTCAGATCCATCTCCGCGCCGCTGATCAGGTCGTGCAGGTAACGCGCCGGCATTCGGAAGCGCTCCATCGTGTCCACCAGCGCCGGCAGCACTTCCCGTTCGCCATACAATTCGCCGGCTTGCAGCGTTCGCGCCGCATTTCCGTCAAACGCCTGGGACTGCCCCGTAATCGCTTCGTCCAGCGCCGCTCTCCATCTCGCCAGCCCGCGCTGCTTCGCCCCCACATCCGCGCCTTCGTCTGAAACGTCGTCAATCAGCCGCATGAACGCATACAACGCCACGATGCCATCGCGCTTCGCCTTCGGCAGCAGAAAAAACGCCGGATAGAAATTGCTGTGCGCACTCCGCGCAATCTGGTGGCAGTGGCTATAGGAAGCGCTAATCTCCGCTTCCGTTGGATCGGCAACAACACTGCTCGCTCCTTCGCGCGCGAACCCGCCGTTTCGATTCACAGTCGAACCGCCCAGCACATGCGCAATCAGCGCCCGCCCCAGCAATCCAACCTGCTTCACCTTGCTGACTTCCGGCCGCCGGTGCAGCGTGTCGTAGCCCATCGCCTCAATCGCGTCCAGCACCGCCAACCCGCCGCGGCTGAACATCTCCAAATCCACGCTCAACTTGCCTTCCACTTTCCGCGCCAGCGGCATTCCCTTGTCGAAAAGTCTCCGCGTGTACTCGATCAATTCCTTCATCAACGAAACATATCTCGCATCGAACTTCCGGCCCGCGATATCCTGCTCGCTCAACCCGTGCGCCGCCGCGCGGTCCAGCGGAATATAAATCCGCCCGATTTCCAGATCCCGTGAAACGTCCTGCCAGAAATTCACCAACTGCAGCGCTGTGCACGTCGCGTCGGAAAGCTTTTGCCTCTCCTCATCCCGATATCCGCACAAATACAGCACCAGCCGCCCCACGGGATTCGCCGAGTACACGCAATAATCCAGCACCGCGTCCCACGTCGGATACCGCTTCACCACCTGATCCTGCCGGAACGCTTTCAGCAAATCCGCGAACGGCTGCTTCGGCACGTCCTTCGCAACGATCGTCTCGCGCAACGCCACAAACACGGGATGCGAAGGCCGCCCCTCGTAACACGCATCCAGTTCCCGTTCCCACCAGTCCAGCAACTCCAGCGCCCGCTCTCTTGCGGGAATCTCGTCGCCCAGGTCGTCCGCCCAACGGCAATACGCATACAAGTTATAAAAGTGCTGGTGCAATTCCTTCGGCAGCAGCCACGACGCCACGTTGAAATTTTCGTAATGATCGGTGGCTAGCCATAGCGTATAAGCCTGCGCCTCCGCTGGCGCACAACCATCCTCAGGCAGCTTTGCGGCTATCTTCAATTCGCCCGGGCGCAGCATCAGCCGATTCTGTCCTCTTTACTATTGGGTCTGAGCTTGGATTCAGAAAAGCAGGTGGCTTTCACCAGTCACCAATCACTAGTCACCAGTCACTTCTTACGGCCTGACTGCCAGCTTGATTTCCCCGCTACGCGTCTTCATCCGCTCAAACGCCTGCGGCAGGTCTTCCAGCCGAATGTCTTCGGTCACGAAATCATGCGCCGAAATATCCCCGCGCCGTATCGCTTCCAACGCCTCGCGAATAAATCTCGGCGTATGGTGGAACGGCGAAATAATTTTGATCTCCGAGTAGTGAATCGCCGCCGGCTCAATCTCCACGCGCGTCCCGGTCGGCAGTCCGCTGAAGAAGTTCACCACTCCCCCGCGCCGAACCATCGCCAGCGCCTGTTCCCACGTCGCCGGGTTCCCAGCCGCCTCGACCACCGAATCCGGCCCGCGGCTTTCGTCCGTCAAAGCCCGCACCGCCGCTGCCACATCCGCGGTTTCCGTAACATTAATGGTCGCCACGGCGCCCAGCTTCCGCGCCACCGCCAGCGGTCCCTCGCGGCGCGCCAGTGCGATCACGCGCACTCCACGCCGGGTCAACATCCTCACGAACATCAATCCCACCGGCCCGCACCCGATCACCACCGTCGTGTCGCCCGTTCGAACTTCCATCTCGTGAACGCCGCGCAGCACGCACGCCAGCGGCTCCACCAGCGCCGCGCTGTGGTCGTCCACTCCGTGCGGCACTTCCAGCATGTTTTCCCGGGCAATACGCCCCGGAATCCGCATGTAGTCCGCGTACGCCCCGTTATTGAACAAAAGGTCGTCGCAAAGATTTTCCTGCCCGCGCCGGCAGTGATAGCACCGCAAACACGGCGCCGAATTCGCCGCAATCACCCGCGTACCCAGGCGCCACCGGGGATCCACGCGCTTCCCCATCGCCACAATCTCTCCCACCACCTCGTGCCCGAACACCGCCGGCGGCTGAATCATTTTCGCGTGATACCCGCGCTTCCACACCTTCAAGTCCGTCCCGTCCGTAAGCGCCAGCCGCACTCGCAGCAGCACCTCGTCCGCGGCAAGCGCAGGCACATCAATCTGCTCGATTCGCAGGTCCTCGCTGCCGTAAAGCACGGCCGCCGTCATTTTCGAAGGTACGACCGGCTTTTCCCGAAGAGGCGCTTCTTCCAGTCCGAGCTCGATTTTCTTTGGAGACGCTGTTTTCATTTGTGTGTAATCAGAATCTTCAGGGAATCTTCTGTGGGGTGCGCTGCCAGTTCCAAGCCCTCCTGAATTCTATCCAAAGGGAACCTGTGTGTGACGATATCCATCACCGGCAGTTTCTTCTCCAGCACCAGCGCTGCCGCACTCTCTTGGATGTCCACCGCCGCACTATAGCTGCCAAGGATTTCCTTCTCGTCGATCCCCACCGCCGAGGCTGGAAACTCTATCTTTGTGACTGGATCGTTCGCGGCAAACAGGAGAATCCGTCCCCCGGGCCTCGCCGCTGCCAACGCTTCCACCACCACTGCTGGATGCGCCACCGCGACAAGAACCACGTCCGCCCCACGACCCCCCGACCTAGCACGCACTTCTTCAACTAGCTTACCACTTACAGGGTTAAAAGACTCTATTGCTCCAAGCTTTAAGCTCTTTTCCCGCCGTGTAGCCACCGGGTCGCTCGTATAAATACGCGCCCCCTCGATTTGGCTAACCATCAGCAGTTGCAGCCCGATAGGCCCGCAGCCGATGATCAGCACCGTCTCCCCGGCCGCGACCCGCGCCTTCTGCACCGCCTTAACAATCGTGTTAATCGGCTCAATGAACGTGGCCTCTTCAAAGCTCACGTTGTCCGGCAAGGCCACGATCCCTCGCTCCGCCACCCACGGCATCGCCTTCACGTACTCCCCAAATCCCCCGCCGTTTGGAGTGAATCCCGCCGTCAGCCCGGTGCTCTTATACAGCTTGCATTGCGAAAACATCCGCCGCTCGCAAAAGAAGCACTCTCCGCACGGAATGTGATGAAAACTCATCACCCGGTCACCCAGCTTCCATTTCGTCACCCCGCGGCCAACCGCCACCACCGTTCCGGCAACTTCATGCCCCAGGATTTGCGGCGGTTCCACGTACCGGTAAAAAATCTTCTTGATGTCCGTCCCGCAAATTCCGCACGCCGCCACTTTGATCAGCACTTCGCCGTCGCCCACTTCCGGCACCGGCACTTCTTCCACCTTCACAATTCCCTTCTCGCGATACACACCCGCCCGCATCGTCTTGGGAATCGGACCCAGCGTCCGCACCTGCTCCACGATTGTTCCCGGCCCGCTCATCTCGCGGCAACCTCGCTCACGTTTTTCGAGGCGGAACGTCCCGCCAAATCCTGACAATACATTTCCAGAAACGCTGCCAGCAAAACCCCGGCGCGCTGACTTTGCTTGCCAAACCGGATCAACGAGGGCAGCGCCAGCGGATTCTTTGCAAGCTGCAGCAACACTTTCGGCAGACTCACTTCCTTTTTCTCCGAAAGCGTTAAATTAAAATTGATAGGCAGATCTTCCGTTGCCGCGTCACTGATCGCCCGGATTACCACGCTGCGCGCACCCCACGCCGACGCCGCTTTCACAATCTCAAAGCTTTCCATGTCCACCGACTGCGCCCTCGATGAGCACGATTTCTTTTGGCTCGCCTTCACCAGAATCTCATCTGTTGTAAACAGGCAGTTCGCATTTTTCGCTCCTTGCTCAAGCGCAAGTTGTCGAAGCTCCGCATCCACCGCAAGGCGCTCCGTTCGCAAGTCGGCATGTTTCAACTCAACAATAAGTTCCTTCGGTGCGATGATGTCGCCCACACTCAGCGTGTCGCAAAGCGCTCCCGCCAAGCCGCTGGAAATGCACACGTCAAAATGCTGGTCCTTATCCGCCATACGCATCATCAGGTCCATGGCCTGCCCCGCCGCCTGCGCGCCCACTCCGGTAATCAGCACAGTGATCTCCGCGGCACCCAGCGTGGTCCTCCGCAGCTTCAGCCCTTGATAATCAATCAGGTTGAACGCACGCAGCTTCCGCCAGGCCGCGAACTCCGCCTCCACCGCAAATGTAACCAGCACCTTCATGGATAATCCCTGGCTGCTCCGTTCCTTTACTTCCTTTACCCCATTAACCTCATTTACTTCCTTCTTCAAGCTGCCAGCTTGATCCTCTTCGCCCGCCGCGCCGAAACATACCCGTTCGCCCGGTACCACCGCACCGCCCGCTCCAGCGCCGCCGCAACCGGTCCCGCCTGAAATCCCAACTCTCGCTGCGCCCGCGAAGCATCTACAAACATTTTGTGCCGCGCGATCTTCACGCCTTCCACCGGAATCTGCGGCTCTTTTCCCACCAATCGTGAATACGCGCTCTCCACATAAGCTACACCCAGCGCCACGCCGTGTGGTATTTTCATTCCCGGCGCCCGCAAACCCGTTATCTGCGCCAGCAAATCCAGCAACCCCTTCAGCGTCAAATTCTCCGCTCCCAGCAAATATCGCTCGCCCACCTTGCCATGCTCCGCCGCAAGCAGGTGACCCACCGCGCACTCTTCCACGCCCACAAAATTTAATCCGGTCTCCACGTATCCCGGCATCTTCCCATTCAAAAAATCCAGAATGATCTTCCCCGTCGGCGTCGGCTTCCAATCCCAAGGCCCCACCGGCGTCGTCGGCATGGCCACGATCACCGGCAGTCCCTCTTTCGCGGCCTGCAGCGCCTCGCGCTCCGCCATCCATTTCGAGCGCTTGTAATGCCCCACCATCTCTTCCAGCTTCGCGTCGGTAAATTCATTCGGCAGTTCCGGCCGGTCCACCGCGATCGTCGCCACCGTGCTGGTGTAGATCAGTTGCTCCACGCCCGCGCGTTTCGCCGCCGCCAGCAGATTCTTTGTCCCGCCGACATTCGAGTCGTAAATATCCTGCGATCTCTTGGCCCAAAGGCGATAATCCGCCGCCACGTGGTACACCCGCTTCACGCCGGCCAACGCGCGCTCCAGCGAAGCCGCATCCCGCAAATCTCCGGTCACGTACTCCAGCGACAAATCGCTGATCGCTCGATTGCTGCTCGAAGCCCGCATCAGCACGCGCACGCTTTCCCCGCGCGCCACCAGTTGCCGCGCCACGTGGCTGCCCAGAAATCCCGCCGCCCCGGTCACCAGCGTCGTCATGCCTTGCGCGCCCGCTCGCGTTTTTCGCCAAGCCCGCCCTGCATCTGCCACGCCAGCATTTTCCAGAAATCCCCGGCCTTCGGATTCATCCCCAGGATCGCCGCCGTTTCATATCCCGCGTGGCTGGCGCACGGTTCGCATCGCGGATTCATCCCGCGCCCGAAATTCTCCCAAACCGTTTTCTCCACCAGGATTTTGTAATGCTCCTCGTAACCATAATTCAGCTGGGTGCACGGCGCCGCCCAGCCCCGAGGCCCATACACCGGACTGCCCCACGAGCAGCAATCCAGCTCGCGCTCGCCGCGCAAATACTCCAGATAAATCGGGGAAGTCAGCAGGTTGTACTCCTTCAATAAGTCGCTCGCTTCCCGAAATCTCTCCCGCATCTTTTCATGAAACATCGCCGCCGAATTCCGGCACATCGCTTGCCTCGGATAATGCGGAGACAGCATGTACCCATCCACATGCACCGCGTGCAACTGCTCGTATAGCCGCCGGACATCCCGCAAATCCGAGTCCGGAAAAATCGTCGTCGTCGCCACCACAAAAAATCCCGCGTTCTTCGCCGCCTTCACCCCGTCCAGCGCTTCCAGGAACAGCCCCGGCCGCCTAGTCCGAGCATCGTGCACCGCTTCCGTGCCCTCAAACCCCACATTCCACAAAAAGTTCGTGTACGGGGGAATCATGTGCAGCCGCCTTCGAATCAGCGTGCCGTCCGTGCACAGGAAAAGGTGTTTCCCGCGTGCCAGGATCTCTTTCGTCAGCCGGGCGATCTCGGAATACTCCAGCGGCTCCCCTCCACGAACATATACCACCGGAGTGTCGCATTCCTTCATCGCCGCAAGGCACTGCTCCACGCTCAACTCACCGCGAGCTTCCGCGCCATGTGCGCTGGAGCATCCGCCCAGGGGATCGAGCGTCAGCACCAGGGGTATTTTCTTGCTACCTCGAAGTTTCCGCGACGCGAGGTATCTCGCGGAATCCAGCACCAAGCCAAGAGGGTACCGCATGCGTGTGCTTAGGAAGCGCTCCGTTCGCGCTTGGTATATAAACCGCTCCGCAACCTGAACTCACCCGGCAAAAACTTGCACGCGCAATATTCTTCCGTGCGCTTCCCCTGATTGCGGTACCGGGCCAGCGCGTAAACTGGAAATGAATTCTTGTAAAGGTGGTACTTGAGATAAAAAACGCCGGGGAATCCCGTCCCGGTAAAATCGTCTTCGCTCCAGGATCCGTTCGCATTCTGCTGCGTCACCAGGTACTCCGCCGCGCGTCCCACCGCCGGATCGTTCCGGTCCGCTCCCGCCAGAAGTCCAATCAATCCCCATGCGGTCTGCGAAGGCGTGCTGTTTCCGTGCCCCTTCGTGGACTCCATTTCATAGCTCAGCAGCGACTCGCCAAAACTTCCGTCGGCTTTCTGCACTTCCCGCAACCAGGCCACCGCCCGCGCGCAATAATCCTGCGCCGTCAGCGAAACGGTTTCCAGCGCACGCAGCACACCGCTGGTTCCATAAACGTAATTCACGCCCCAGCGCCCGAACCACGCTCCATCCTTCGACTGGTCCTTCGTCAGGAAGCCTACCGCTTTCTGAATCGCCGGATGCTCCGCCGGCCAGCCGAATCGCCCCAGGCATTCCAGCACGCGCGCCGTAACGTCCGCTGTCGAGGGATCGATCATCGCATTGTGGTCCGCGAACGGGATGTTGCACAAAATTTGCTTGTCGTTATCGCGGTCGAACGCGCCCCAGCCCCCGTCGCGATTCTGCATACTCAGCAGCCACTGAATGCCCCGGCGCAACGCGCCTTCCATCCGCTTTTCTTCCGGAAATTTCACCCGCTGCAGCGCCATCAAAACGAACGCGGTGTCGTCCACGTCGGGGTAAAAATCGTTGCGGTATTCAAATGCCCAGCCGCCCGGTTCGGCATCCTTATTCTTCACCTGCCAGTCGCCGCCGCCCAGGATCTGTTTCGTCAGCAGCCATTCGGCCGCCCTTACCAGCGCCGGATGGTCCGCCGGTAGCCCCGCTTCTTCCAGCGCCACCATTGCGATGCACGTATCCCACACCGGCGAAACGCACGGTTGCAGTCGGATGGTGTGGTCGTCTTCAATCTCAAACCGCGAAAATTCCTTGATTTCGCGCAGCGTCAGTGGATCGTCGGTTCCGTGCCCCATCGCCATCATTGCAAAAATCGAATTCATGATGGAGGGATAGATCGCCGCCAGGCCGTCGGTCCTTTCCATGTGCTCCAGCATCCACTGCTTCGCTTCCCTCAGCGCCTTGTTCCTCAGCGGTTTCCACGGCAGCCGCTCGTAAAGTTTCAGCGCGCGATCCACCGCAAGAAACAGGTTCTTCCAGGAAACCAGTTGCTTGCTCCAGCTGAATGCCGCCGTTTTCTGCGTGGGATCCTTGAATAACTCATCGACTCGAGCGTGTTCCGGGAGCCGAAATTCCGGCCGCAACGACGAGAGAATCGACATGGGAATCACGATCCCCCGCGTCCAGGAAGACATTTCGTAAATGTTTAGGTAAAACCAGTTCGGCAGCAGGATCAGTTCGGGCGGAATCGCCGGTACCAACTCCCATCCCACCGCGCCCACCAGCGCCAGGTAAAACCGCACGTAGGAATTCGTGTGCTCCAGCCCGCCCAGCCGGTGTACAGCCTCGCGCGCCTTCGCCAGGTGCGCCGAATCAGGGGAATCCCCGGCCAATTTCAGTGCGAAATATGCTTTGCAGGTGGCGTTCAGTTCGGAGGGCCCGTTCGGATAAATCGGCCAGCCGCCATCCGGCAGCTGCTTTTGTCGCACATAATTCGCCAGCTTGGCTATTCTTGCGGGTTCAGCCTTGCCAAGAACATGGAGGTAATAAATGTAGTCGGATTCGAGGGTTGTGTCGGCTTCCAGCTCACCGTGCCAGTAGCCTTCTTGGGCTTGCACGGACAGGAGGTACTCCGCCCCGTTCTTCACGGCGGTTTCGACCTTCTCCGCCCAGCCTTCCTGGCGCCATGGTGCCGGTGCTGGCGCTACGGGAAGTTCCTCTCCTACGCGTACAAAAGACGCCATCGATGCTCCCCCCAGAGCAGCTCCAAAAGCAGCCAGGGATACACCCCAAGCCGCCACCTGAAAACCCCTAAATTCTCTGATGCCTTGGACTTCCGGAAGGTAACGTGGCTGACCTCACCCACGTACCCCCAGTACTTTCTTATTATCGCCGTCGATTATAACTCGGTCAACGCCTAAGATGCCCATCTGACAACAGTGCCTTGCCACTAAGTGTCACACCTGCGCTCCACCCGGTGCGTCCAACATTCGATGCACCAAAACCTCCAACGGACCAGGCAGTGGCTCCCCTTCCCTTTGCAAAACCGACGGTTTCTCCTGCAACAACTTTGCCGGCAGCTTCATCCACAGTGGCGCGGGTTGGCCATCACGTCCAACATCGCCCCGCAGCACCAACGCATGCGCCCGGTCCAGCGCAATCTGCGCCGATTCCTTGAAATCTTCCCGCAAAGGATCGATCACCGCAAAGTACAGCGACGGCTTCACAAACTGCATCAGTGAATTGCTCTCGAGAATCACCGCACGACCTTCTCTACTGCCTGCTTTCGCCGCGCTCTCCCGCAGCGCCTCCCGCAACAAAGGCAATCCCTCAGCCAAATATCCCTGCTTCGTCCTCAGCCAGAACGACCGCTTCGCCCCCGCCGCCAGAAATCGCGCGCTATCCGTTCCAGTGTCCGCCTTTGTTTCCCAATCCAGCGCGCAGACATGCTCCTCCGGCGCGCAATCGCAGTTCTCCCCGTTCTGCGCGCAGACCCCGTGCCCGTACTGCGTAATCTTTCCCGCAATCCATTCCGTCTTCGGAAACGCCGCAATGATGTCGCACACCAACTGCGTCTTCCCAATGCTCCGCGTATGCCCGCCCACCACCACGAGCCTCCACAGCGTCCCCTCTTTTAATTGCGCGATCCCCATTGGTTCTCTCGACCTCTCCGCTAACTCTGTGGCCCTCTGTGCTCTCTGTGGTTAACTCTTCTCTTCGATTTTCTTCACTCTTGCCGCCAATTCCGGCAACCGCGCAAACCAAAAATACGACTCCTTAAACTGCTCCAGCGGCCGTGCCGGCGTCCCCCAAACCGTCTGCCCTTTCCGAATAATCTTTCCCGTCGGAATGCCCGCCTGCGCCCCTGCAATCGACCCATCTTCCAGCGTGCAATGATCCGCGATTCCCACCTGTCCGCCCACCACCACGTGGTGCCCCAATTTACTCGATCCCGAAATCCCCGTCTGCGCCGCAATCACTGTGTGCGCCCCAATCTGCACATTGTGGCCCACATGCACCAGGTTATCCAGCTTCACTCCCTCCGCAATCCGCGTGTCGTCCAGCGACCCACGATCAATCGTCGTGTTCGCCCCAATCTCCACGTCATCCGCAATTTCCACCAATCCTGCCTGTGGAAATTTCCAATACCTCTCGCCATCGAACGCAAATCCAAATCCATCCGCCCCCAGCACCGCCCCCGCATGAATCTCCGCCCGATTCCCCACGCGCACTCCGGGATAAAAAGTCACTCGCGGATGAACCCTGCAGTTCTCTCCGATCCAGCACCCGGCACCGATGACGCTATGCGCCCCAATCTGCGTGTTATCCCCAATGTGAGTATTCTCGCTGATCACCGCGTACGGCCCGATGTCCACGTGCGCGCCGATACGCGCCATCGGCGCGATAATCGCGGTTGGATGAATTCCCATCGCGATAGGCGCTCGCTCCAGCAGCAACGCCGCGGCTTTTGCAAACGCCACCTTGCTCTTCCCACTCCGCAAAACTGTTTTCCCGGGCAGAGCAATTCCTTCCGGCGCAACCACGCAACCTGCCGCCGATCCTGCCGCGCGCTCCGCATGTTTCGTCGACTCCACATAAATCAATTCCTTCGCCCCTGCACGCTCCGGCGCCGCCACTCCGGTAATCTCCAGCGTCCCATCTCCCTCAAGCCGCGCCTCAATCGCCTTCGCCAGTTCCCCCGCCGTCCATTTCATCCCCGCCTCCAATCCCCTCTTCTCTGTGCCCTCTGTGAATCCTCTGTGCTCTCTGTGTTAAGTTTTTCTCTTCTCAAAACTCATACAGCGCCGGCTCTCCCTCCGGCCGGTTCTTCCACCGCGCATGGATCCAAACCCACTGCTCCGGATGCTTTCGGATAATCTCTTCGATCACCTTGGTAAACCGCTGCGTATTTTCCCGAACATCCCGCTCCATATCTCCGCTTCGCACCAATTCCACCGGCGGCTCAAACCGCAACCTGTACTTCCGCAAATTCTCATCCCAATACGCATAACCCGGCACCACCGCCGCGTCCGTATGCAGCGCCACCCGCGCAATTCCCGTAGTCGTGCAAGCTTGTGCCCCGAAAAAATCCACGAACACGCCTTCTCCCGGCATCGTGTTCTGGTCCGCCAGAATTCCGATCGTGCCTGCTCCTTTTAACACTTTCATCATCACCCGGGCCGCTTCATTCTTATAAATCGGCTTGTTCCCCGATCCCCCGCGATAGTCATTCACCATCGCATCCAGCGGTGCGTTATCCAGCGGCCTCGCCATGTAGTGCAGCGGAAACCCATACAACGCATGTGCGTAAGAAGAAAGCTCCCAAGCTCCGATGTGCCCCGTCAGGTAAATCACGCCCTTCCCGCGGCTTTTCCCCGCCAGAAAATTCTCGTGACCGTCCAGCACCACCACATTCTCAATATTCTCCGCGGTGTAGCCCGGCAGCCGCGCGAACTCCGCCGCCATCCACCCGAGATTTCGCGCCATTCCGTGAAGCACCGCCTGCCGTTGCGCAACGCTCCACTCCGGAAACGCCAGTCGCAAATTAAACTCTGCTGTCTTCCGCATCCTTGGCAACAGCCACAGCAGCAGCCGAACGCATCCCCCGGCCACCCATCGCCCCACCGGCCGCGGCAACACCCCCAGCACCTTCACAAACCCCCATGCCACCGCATATTGCAGCCACTCAATCATTTGCCGACCGCAAAGCCCCTTTTGAGTGCGGGAGCAAAGCTCCCGCCTTTACGCTCGCTCCAACAAGACAAAACACTCAGACAACGCTCTACTGTTATCGCCATCTGAACTGTCCGTTGGAATCAAAAAGTAAATGTGTCAACAGTCCTTACTCTTCTGCATCAAGTCCCCGGTCCTGAGTCTGGTCCCGGATCCTCGCATTCAACCCTGAATTCCTAAACTCTTAAACTCTTGAACTCTTAAACTTACAACTTTTAACTTCCTTCCCCTCTTCCAAGATACACCGACAATGCTAAACTTCTCTTTCCGTGACCCAAACGAGCCATGAACTCCACGAATCCCAGTCACTCTCAGCCACTGCGCGACTCCTCTGGCTCGTTCTGATCCTTTCCACCCTCTATCTTTGCTATTTCCGCAATCTCGGCGCTATCGGCCTCGTCGGTCCCGACGAGCCCCGTTACGCCTCCATCGCCCGCGACATGCAGCAAACCGGCGATTACATCACCCCGCGCCTCTACGGCAAACCGTGGTTTGAAAAGCCGCCGCTCTACTATTGGGGCGCCGCCCTCAGCTTCAAGTTCCTCGGCGTCAGCGAAACCTCCGCTCGCTTGCCTGGCGCCGTTTCCGCGCTCTTCGCCACTCTCGCCCTGGCATGGTTAGCCCTGCGTCTCTATGGTGCCGCAACCGCTCGTTGGCTTCTGGTCCTCCTGCCCACCACCGTAGGCATGATCGGCTTCTCTCACGCCGCCGCCACAGACATGCCCTTCGCCGCCATGCTCACCATCGCCATGGTCTTCGCCGCCCAACTCGTCAATCTGACTCCATCACCGGGGCTAATTCCATCAACTGCGCGACAATCGGAAAGCGCTCCGATCGAGGAGGGCACCCTCCGTTCCTCTACATCATTTACGTCCATTCTTTTTGGCTTCTTTCTCGGCCTCGCCACTCTCGCCAAAGGTCCCGCAGCCATCATTCTCTCCGGCGGCGGCGTTCTTCTTTGGGCTTTGTTCACCAAGCGCTGGCGCGACGCCTTCCGCTGCCTTAATTCCGTCGCCATCGCCGCCTTCTGCCTCACCGCTCTCCCCTGGTACATCCTCTGCGCCTTCCGCAACCACGACTTCTTCCGCGTTTTCATCATCGAACACAACTTCAACCGCTTCCTCACTCCCGAATTCCAGCATATCCAGCCTGTCTGGTTTTACGTCCCCATTTTTCTTCTCGCCATCTTTCCCTGGATATTTTTCCACGCGTTCGCCAAGCTCGAATTCCTGGCAATTTGGATGGATAAGCTTCCAGAGACCTCCTCCCAAGCCTTCCTCCTCGCCTGGGCCGGCTTCACCGTTTTGTTTTTCACTTTCTCGGAATCCAAGCTGCCGGGCTATATCATGCCCGCGATCCCACCCATGGCACTCCTCATGGCAAACTCAGCCGCCGCTGTCACCAGGGACCCGCACCGCTTTCCGCGTTGGCCGCTGCTAGGCACAAGCCTGACCCTGCTTGTTTTCGGAATTGTGTTGCAGCGCCAGGCGCATCGAATTCCCGCGCTGCCTTGCACCGGTCTCGCCTGCGGACTCACGCCCATTTGGCTCAGTGCCATCTTCGGTGGAATCGTGGTTGGTGTCCTGGCCGCCGGCCGCCGAGTTCGAACCAGCCTCTTCGCCGCTCTTCTCACGACCTTGCTTCTCGTCGCCGAACTGGAACGAGCTCTTCCTCAAATGGATGGCGCGATTTCGGGCAGGTACGCGGCTCTAACCGTCAAAACTCTCTCGCCGGACTTGTCCCTGGATAATGCGGCAACCTGGCAAATCAATCGCTCGTTTGCCTATCAACTGAACTTCTACGCAGACAAAGAAATTCCGGAGTGGAAACCTGGTGATCCGCATCCCGCGCTGCTATTCATAGCCAAGGGCAAACAGCAGGACGCTGCCGGCTACGGATTTCGTTGTGCGGATTTTGCTGCGCCTCCCGCAATCATCCCCTGTCGGGATGCGGGTTCACTTGACGGGCTGGGCGGCGGGAGTGCTGGCAACAGCCTGAGTGACCGGCAACCGCCCCAGAAAAAATGATACGACGCGGTTCTCGTAAGCCCGCTTTTCGTCGTCCGGCAGATTCACGAAGTTTCCATGCGGGATCATCGCTTCCTCTCGCGGCTCCGGCGCCTTCAGGAAGATCTCACGCGTGATCGAAGCCGTCTCCGGATCGTCCGCCGCCTCTATGAAAAGCATCGGCACTCCAGCCATTTTCGAGAGCCCCGCGGTCAGCGGCGGATCGCCCTTGTGCTCGTGGTTCATCCACTCGAAGCACATCTGCGCCGACTTCACCATCATGGGAAATCCGCCCACGCCGGTCTTTTCCACCCCGATTTTCACCATCTGCCTCGGATAGTCGTAGACCGCGTCCAGCGCCAGCGCTCGCACCCGCGGATCTTTCTCCGCCTCTCGCAGCGCCGCGTACGCCCCCAGGTTGTAACCCCACAGCCCGAAACGCCTCGCGTCCACATCATTCCGCTTTGCAATCACGTCGATCGCCCCGCGCACTTCGTCCGCCTCGCGATATCCAAAAGTTGTGATACCCGCGTTCGCGCCGTGCGCGGCAAAGTCAAACACAAACACGTTGTACTGGTGATCCTGCAGGGCCGAGACCAGCGTCAACAACTCTCCCCGGCTCGATTCGTACCCGTGCAACAGGATAATCGTCGGTGCGTTGCGGAATCCCGGGAAAAACCATCCCCGCCGGTTGCCCAATCCCGCCACGCTGAATTCCACTTCATCCGGCCGGCCCGGAAAGCTGGCCATGTTGATTTCGGAACTCGTTCGTTGCGGCTTCACGATCCAGTAGGTCAGCACACCGGAAATCACCACGGTGGCCAGGGTCGCAAAGAAAACAAACGCCAGAATGACGATCAGCAGCTTGGTGTACCAGCGGCTCGGATAATGCAGTTCATCTACTATGGACATGGGCTCAGGGGCTGGTCTGTGCCAGCGTGTCTAAATTTCCGCCTTACTTGCTGTGATCCTGAATGCTATGAAGGAATCGTAACATGCGGATTTCATTCGCTCGATTCCCTTCTCCGCTCGATGTGCCCGATTTGTATAGGGTTTGCGGGCCGATTTGGCAGGACTTCCCCCGAATCGGCTATCATGTCTCGTGGACTGGCGTATAGACCGGCCGCCCACTCCGATGAATATCATCGATCTCCGCCAGACGACTGTCCGCCAGCTTGAGCCGCTGCTGCTCGAGGAAGCCCGCCATTGGCGCGAAGAGCTCCATTGGGACTACCGCAGCGCCCTCGACCTCATCAAGCGATTCCTCGACGCCCACGCGCTTTCCGGCTGCGTCGCCTTTGAAGGCGGCCACGCCGTCGGTTACTCCTTCTATGTGCTCGAGGATTACAAGGGGTTGATCGGCGGACTCTACGTCTCTCCGAGCCAGGTGCAGGAGCCGATCGGGCGGCGATTACTGGACGAAATGCTCTTCAGCATGCGCGCGCTGCCGCAACTGCATCGTATCGAAGCACAGCTTATGCCCTTCGGCGGGCCCGTGGATGCCGCGTTGCGCGACCAGGGTTTCCGCCTATACACGCGGCAGTTCATGCTGCTCGAACTATCGAAGAAAAGCGACCCGGTTCCCAGTGTGAACTCAGGACTGCGCCTCGACCGTTGGCACGACCGCTACTTTGAGCCGTGCGCCAAGCTGATCTATCTGGCCTATGCGAACCACGTGGACGGCGACATCAATGACCAATACCGCACGCGAAACGGCGCGCTGAAATTCCTCAAGAACATCATCCTGCTGCCCGGCTGCGGCCAGTTTCTCCCGAACGCTTCGTTCGTGCTGCGTCAGCCGGACAGCGACGAACTTGCCGGCGCGATTCTGACCAGCGAAGTTTCCACCGGTGTCGGCCACACCACGCAAATCTGCGTCATGCCCGGCTTTCAGGGCCACGGCCTCGGCCGCATTCTGATGCTCACCGCCGCGGAAACCCTCCGAGCCCAAAAATTCAGTGAACTCACGCTCACCGTAACCACCGAAAACCGCACCGCCGTCCACCTCTACGAACGCCTCGGCTTCTCCAAAGTAAGAAGCTTCACCGCCGGCGTCTGGCCCAAATAATCGCCACAGCCCGCGTAGCGGCCACCTTCAGGTGGCCCAGCAGTCCCTGTAGGGGCGGCTTTACGCCGCCTTCTTTCCTGCCTTTGTAGCGGCCGCCTGATGCCCAGCGCATAGCCGAAGGTTTCGAGGCGGATGCCTTACGCCCAGGCACAACCTTGGAATCGCCGAAATTACAACGCCCCAGTCCGCCCACGCCGCTTACCGTATGCCAGAGGCGAGTCTCTTCTGCGCACTCTCGAATTCGTCCCCGGGGAGCCACTTGATCTCTACAGATTGCGTGGCCGCGGCCTGGCCGAGGGCGTACCCAAACTCCGCCATCTTCGCGTCTCCGGCGAAATCCCAAGATTCGACGAACGCGTCTGCGGGCTTGTGGTAGTGGTGTTCGACGTAGTCCTTGGACTGCGCATCCCCCCAGGCAAGGTCGTGGCCCTTGAACTTCAGGCCTTGACTAATGGAGAAAGCGGGAATCCCGACGCGTCCCAGGCTGAAATGGTCGGAGCGATAGTAGTGCCCTGCCTCGGGATGCGCGTCGGGCTTGATGGCGAGATTGAACTCCTTGGCGATTTTTTCCACTTCAGGATAAAACGTGGTTCGTTCCGCGCCGCTTACTTCCACTTCCTCCGGGATGCCGATCGGAGCAATCGCGTCATAATTCAAATCCAGGATGGGCTGCACTGGTAGCTGTTCCAAATGCTTGCCCAGGTATTCGGAACCGAGCAGGCCTTGTTCTTCCCCGGTAACGGCGGCGAACAAAATCGAGCGCGGCGGCGCTGGCTTCGTTCCCGCCCACACGCGCGCAAGCTCCAACAGGATGCCGCAGCCCGTCCCATTGTCCACCGCGCCATGATAAATCTGGTCGCCCTTGGCGCGCGCCGGATCAATCCCGAAATGATCATAGTGCGCCGTGTAGAGAACCGCCTCCGCTCGACGATGATCCGCCTCTGAACCCGCCACCATCGCCAGCACGTTGCGTGAAGCGAACGGACGAATCGCCGACGCCACATGCGCCTTCAGATGGACCGGCAACTCGATCGGCTTGAAATCGCGCGACTGCGATTGCTTGTAAAGCTCGTCCAGGTTCAGGCCACCCATCGCCACCAACTTGCGCGCCACCTCCAGTTGGATCCACGACGCTGCCTTCAGCTTCGGCGAACCCTCGAGCCGCAGATAGGATCGCTCGCCGCCCCACGAATTGCGGACCACTTCCCACGGATAGCTGGCCAGATCCGTGCGGTGAATGATCAAAGTTCCGACAGCGCCGCGCCGCGCGGTCTCTTCAAATTTGTAAGTCCACCGGCCGTTGTAAGTCAGCGCCTTGCCCTTGAAAAAATTCGGGTCGTTCGATTCCGGCTCGCTCACAAAAAGCAGCGCCACCTTGCCGCGCAGGTCGTACCCCTTATAGTCGTCCCACTTGTTTTCCGGCGAAGTAATGCCGTAGCCCACGAAAACAATCGGCGCATCAATGTCGGCGGATTCGGTCTGCGTCTCGTTGCTGGTCACGTAGTCATCGAGATTCTTCAGCTCGACCGGCGCGCCATTCGCCGGAACAAACGTAAACGTGGTCGTGGGCAGCGCTCGCACGCCCACCATCGGCACGTCCTGAAAATAACTGCCATTTTCGCCGGCGGGCTTCAATCCGTAGGACTTGAACTGCTCGGCAATCCATTTGGCTGCTGCGTCGCCGCCCTTTTGGCCGGTGCCGCGGCCCTCGAGCTCGTCGCTCGAAAGGTATTTGACGGTGTCGTGCAAGCGCTGTGGATCAATCTTCGGCGCGTGCGTCTTTTCGGCCACCAGGACTCCCGCGGCCAGCACAACACAACAAACCAGAAGGACGGATTTACGCATGCAAACACTCCCCCGCTGAAATTGAAACCGACGCACGCCACTTTATCACGGAGCAGACGCCGGACCGTACTCCCCCGGCCAGCGCTTTTGTAGCGCGTGGGTCCGAAACACTTTTCATTTTGAGCGTGACACTGCTCGCTCGCGACCTCCGGGCGGCGGGGGGAACCTCCGTGTCGAAGCGCCAGAGGCGCGACAGAGATTAGCCCAGCCCGTGAGGGCTGGGAACATTCCAATATCAACGGTCCTAGCACCGGAGGTGCGGCAGATCCAGTTAACCACTTACTTGGAATCGTAATTGACCCGCGCTTTTTCAGGAGCGCGATTGACTCATCTGCGGCCAGAGCAGGCCACGACATCGGTCAGAGACACTCCATCAAGGCGCCAACATTCGAACGATTTTCCATATTGGGAGGAATCGCGTTCGAACGCGGAACGCTAACCCCTTCCCTTCGAACACTTCCGCCGCCTCATTCGAATGTTTAATTATGTTTTAGTAAACCTTCAAGTAATACTTTAAATGTCGGCGCGCCGACATTTTCGGCGCCCCCATGGTCCTGAGAAATTGCGAAAATTTAGATATTCCCCAATTCGGCGGATTGCGCGCGGCCCAGCATGCGGTTGCTGATGACGTTAAATTCGGAGATCAATTCGTTGGTATTCGCGCCGGCCAGCGTCGCGGCATCGATTTCTGTGGTCAGCAAAATCACCGCGGCCACGTCCGCGCTGCATTCCAGGCAGTATTTCTCGAATCGCCCGGGAAGATCGAACACTTCCCCGTAATGGCGCAAACGCTGCAACGTCCACTTAAGTCAAACTCTGTACCCTTTGGACCCGTCACCATGGCAACTTTCTCCCTGGCCCCGAAACTGCCGTTACGTGTTTCTTGATGCGGAGCACATCCGATCGATCGAATTGGCCGGGGAGTCGCTCTTGCAGCGCATGGCAGTGCCTTGACGATGGAGAATCGAGAGGGCACTTCCGAGAGCATAAGCGAAATCCCATGCCTCCCAATCGTCATTACGAATCTTAAGAAATAGCCGCCTAAGAAATCCTGAGAGGTCTATTAGGAAAACATAAGCAGCGGGGGGCTTATTTCTTGGGCAGAGCGCGATCTTTCAGCAGGTTTTTCAATTCGGACATGAATTCCTGGACGTCCTTGAAGTCCATGTAAACGCTGGCAAAACGCACGTACGCGACTTTGTCGAGTTTTTTCAGGCGATGCATGATCATTTCGCCAATTTCGGTGGTGGTCAGTTCCCTTTCGGTGGCTTCGTGGACCACGCCTTCGATTTCATCCACGATGGATTCGAGCTTGGGCGTGGGAACGGGGCGCTTTTCGCAGGCTTTCAGCAATCCTTGCAGGATTTTCTGGCGCTCGAAGCGTTCGCGCCGCCCATCCTTCTTGATCACCATGTACGGAATTTCGTCGATGCGTTCGTAGGTGGTGAAGCGGCGCGAGCATTTAAGGCACTCGCGGCGGCGGCGAATGGTGTCGCCGGTGCGGCCCTCGCGGGAGTCAATCACCTTGTCGTCGAGATGCGCGCAGAAAGGGCATTTCAATTGGAGATTTCTCCGTGGTGTGCCAGTTCGGCTTCGATTTGCTCGCCTTCGTGTTCGCGCATGCGCTTTAATTCGCCAAGCGACCAGCCTTCCCGAATCAAAAGCGGCACGCCGGCAAAGGAACACGACGCAAACGTGACCAGCCACAGGATCATCGCGGCCGCCACTGCCGGCTCCTGTTCTACCCCATAGAGCTTCGTTAACGCAACGATGGAAAGCGCCTGCGCTCCGCCGCCGACTCCCGGAAGCTGAACGGCGGAGCCGACCAGGCTGAACACCATCAGCAGCACACCATCGGAAAATTTCAGCGCGGCGAGTTTTCCTCCGAAGCTCTGCAATACGAGGAGATACACGCACACGACAAGCAGCCAGTGTAATCCGGAGTAGACCACCGCAGCGGCGACGTCGCTCCAACTGCGGACGCTCTGCACTCCGCGTACGAAGCCGAGGAGATTACGCGCCACTCCAGCCCGCCAGCCATGTTGCACAAGCCAGCCCTGCATGCGGCGCTCCAGCACCGCGGAGCCGTGAAGCCGCAAATAAATCAAACCAGAGATGGCAACGATGGCGAACAGCGCGAAAAAACTGCCCGCGGTGCGCGCGCCTTTCTCAAAGGCGACGCCGGTGCCCTGCGCGTCAAGATGCCCTGAAGACTCGAAGATGAGGAGGCCGGCGGCCGCAAGCACCGCGGTGCTGGCGGCGTCAAGGATGCGCTCGAGCGCATAAATGCCAAAGATATCGGACAACGGAATTTTGTCTTTGCGTGAAATCAGCAACGGCCGCACAGGCTCGGCGGCGCGGCCCAGGAGGAACAAGGCGCTGAAGCCCGCAAGCGTCATGCGATAAATGTTCCAAAATTTTGACGGGCCAAGATGCGCTTGAAATTTCTGCCAGCGGAGTGCACGGATGGCGTAGCAGCCGTAAATCCCAACGATCGAAAGCAGGAGGTAAACGAAATTCGCCCGGCGGACAGCCTCCCAAAGCTTGGCTCCGCTGAACTGTCTGAGGTGAAGGCTCGCCCGAAAATGATAAAGGAGGTACCCAGCCACAAGGATACCCACTGCGGCAAACAGCGCTTTCCTCGACTTTAGTGCCATGTGGAAGCAGAGTACGGGGGTGCCGGGGGCCCCGTCAAGCGTGGATAAGCAATTTGATTCCAACAGGTTGTAACAGAAGGCGTTGTAACTGGGGACGGGAGCGGGTAAGATGCCAGCCAAACGGTCGGTTGGGAGGCCCCGAAGGCGGGAACATTTCCGGTGCATTTTGCGTTCCATACAGTGGCAGGCCGAAAAACCCACCTGCGGGCTTTGCCCGAGCAGGTGTCTGGGAGATGGGGCTGAGGAAGCTTGGAGCAGGATGCCCAACTGGTCCAGCAATGTCTCCAGGGCGATGGCTCGGCCTGGGAGGAACTTGTGCGCCGCCACTCGCGTCGAATCTTTAACATTTGTTACAGGTTCACGGGCAACCGCACGGAAGCCGAAGACCTGTCGCAGGATGTGTTCCTTCGGGTTTACCGGACGCTCGGAAGTTACCGGTCGGCGCACGGGGGATTTGCGACCTGGGCGACGAGCGTGACGCGGAACCTGTTGATTGATCATTACCGGCGCACGAAACGCGATCGCATCACGGATTCGCTGGATGACAAAATGCCAGTAGTGGAGAACAAGGAATCGGCTGGGCGAAGGCCGGACGAGCAGGCGCTGCTGGGCGAATTGAGCATGCAGGTGCAGAGCGCGTTGACACGGCTTTCGCCGGAGTTGCGCGAGGCGGTGATTTTGCGGGATTTGCAGCAGTTAGAGTACGCGGAGATTCAGACGGTGCTCGCGGTGCCGGAGGGCACGGTGAAGTCGCGCATCAACCGCGGAAGAATTGAGCTGGCGCGAATTTTGCAACAGATGGGAGTGCGGCCGGCATGAGGATGCGGATGAATTTTGAAGAATTTCTGTTTGGGCGTGCGAAGGTTACTTCGTTCGCAGGGGGCAAGCCATGACCTGGACTTGCGATCTGGTTGAGGCACGGTTAAGCGATTATCTGGAAGGCCTGCTGCACGGGCCGGAGCGCGCGGAGTTTGAAGCGCATGCGAACTCGTGCGCGGATTGCGCGCCGCTGGTGGCGAGTGTGCGCAGCCTGGTTGGCGGGATGCACGCGATGGAAGAGATGGAGACGCCGCCGCGCCTCGTGTACTCGATCCTGGACAAGACACTGGGACCGCGGGAGACGGTGACGGACTGGCAGGGATTCCTGAACGCGATTCGCGGACTGGCGACGCCGAAGCTTGCCTATGGAGCGGCGAGCGTGATGGCGACGTTGTTTATCGTGTTTGGCGCATCCGGGTTTTCCCTGCGCAAAGCAAAGCTGGCGGACCTGCGCCCGGCCGCGATTTATCAAACTGCGGACCGGGGAGTGCACCGGGTGATTGCGAGCAGCGTGAAATATGTCAGCGACCTGCGCGTGGTGTACGAGATTCAGTCTCGCTTGCGGCAGGATGAGAATAATCTGCAGACGGCGCCGGAAGAGATGCTGCCAAAATCTTCGCCCGAAAAAAATCCGGGACAAACGGATCAGCAGAAACCTTCGCAGCCCCGGCAGCAGAATCGCGCGAATGAAATCAGCCGGCAACTGGAAATGCTGGCGGCGGAAATGCCGATGGTTGGCGAGAGGAGCGGTCGATGAACTGTGCGGTGCATGCGGATACGGAGGCATCGGGATATTGCCGCAATTGCGGCAAGGCGATGTGCGCGGCGTGCAGCCACAGAGTGAGAGACGTTCTTTATTGCGAGGATTGCCTGGCGCAGCATGTGGGTTTGCCGGCGGCGCCCGGCGTGGAGGTGGTTGCACCGGGCGCGATCGCAAATCCTGGAGGGTTTCCAACGCCCGCAATGGCGGCGCAGAAATACAACAATGCGCCGGTGCTGGCGTTTTTGCTTGGTTTTATTCCGGGGCTTGGGGCGATTTATAACGGCGAGTACAACAAGGCGATCATCCATGTTGTGGTGTTCGGCGCAATTATTTTTGGAATTGCGAGCGACCTTGGTGAAGGCATCCAGGGCCTGTTGATTTTTGCGCTGTGCGTTTTTCCGTTTTACATGGCCATTGATGCGATGCGGTCCGCAAAGGCGCGGTCGACCGGCCAGCCGCTTGCGGATCCCTTTGAAAACTGGAGCGGGCGGAAGCCGCTCGGACCGATTATTTTGATCGGTGTCGGCGCGATGTTCCTGCTGAACAATTTCGGGTTCTTCGATTTTTTCCGGGTGCGGCAGATTTTTGTGCCGCTACTCCTCATCGGGATCGGATTTTTCATGTTGAAGGATCGCATGAGCGGAAAGAACTGAAGGGAGGTGCGAATGGCTGCCCAGCTGAAGTGTCATTGCCAGAGTTGCACGATTCGAGGACTGGTTGGTCCCGCAATACTGATCACCCTGGGTGTTCTCTGGCTGCTCAATGAAATGCACGGCGGCAGATTATATTTTGGCAGCACCTGGCCCGTGATTCTGATCGTGATCGGGTTGGTGCATCTGGCCAGCTCAATGGCTTCGCGTGAAGGTCATGTCGAGCGGGCACCACTCGGCGCGCCGCCAGCACCACCTGCTCCGCCGGCCCCCGGCACGGGCACACCGCAAACTCCTTATTCACCCCAGGGACAATAACCGTCCATGCCCACTCCAGCGCGCAGCAGCGGTCTATTCTCCGGGTTGGTTCTGATTTCCGTCGGCATCTTGGTGCTGCTGCACAATTACGGGCACCTGGACTTGCATGGATTTTTCGTGCGCTGGTGGCCGCTGATGATTATTTTCTGGGGCGCGGTGAAGCTTTACGAGCGCACCGCTGGCCGCCGGTTTGGCGGGAGCGACGGCGGAGGAGTGACAGGGACGGAAGTATTGCTGGTCCTGGGAATGCTGGCATTGCTCGGAATTGTGGTGGGCGTGGATTACACCAAAGAGAAGATCGGAGGGATTGCCGAAGTCGGTGACAGCTTCTCATACGACATTGACGTCGCCCCCAAGAAAATCCAGCCCAATTCGCGCGTGATGGTGCGCAGCGGGCATGGCGATATCACGGTGCGCGCGGGCGACAGCGGGGAAATTCGCGTCACCGCAAAGAAAACGGTGCGTTCCTGGAGCGAAAAAGAAGCTGAGCGGATCGCGGAGCCGGTGAATGTGACCATTGAGCAGAATGGGGACGGGTACGAAGTTCGTCCGGCCGGCTTCGATCTTTCGAGTTCGAAGATTGGCGTGGACCTGGAAGTGGCGATACCGAAGAAGTCCGTGCTGTCGGTGAAGACCGACAAGGGCGACGTCACCGTATCCGGCATTTCGGGCGACGTGGTGATTACGGATATGACCGGCGACGTGGACGTGCGGGGAACCGCGGGCGACGTGAACGTGGAGATGCGCAAGGGCGACGTGAAAGTTTCGGGCACCAAGGGCGACGTGAAAATCTCCGGCAAGGGCGGCGAGATCGAGGTGAACGATACGGCGGGAAGCCTGACGGTGGAAGGAGATTTCTACGGGCCGGTGCGCGCCGATAAAGCAGTGAAGGGCGTGCGCATGGTTTCGTCGAAGACCGATTTGACGCTTTCCGCCCTGGCGGGGCACATGGAAGCAGGCTCAGGGAATATGGATATCGTGGATGCGCCGGGGAATCTGAGCTTGCGCACGCGGGATTCCGAAATCAACGTGGAAAATCCCGGCGGCAAGGTGAGCATTGACAACCGCAACGCATCCGTCGGCGTGAGATTTTCTTCCGCCCCGAAAGAAGACGTGCAGATCACGAATTCTTCCTCGGAAATCGCACTGACCGTGCCGGGCGCTTCGATCTTTGAGATCACCGCTGATTGCCGCAACTGTGAAATCAGCTCCGAGTTTCCCGGGCTAGGCGCCTCGAAGACTGAATCTGGAGATTCGCATCTTGCGGGAAAGTACGGCAACGGAAAAGGTCCGAAGATCACGCTGAAGACAAGTTATGGGAATATTTCTCTGCGCCGGACTTCCTTGGCGATTCCACCGCCTCCAGCACCGCCTGCGCCACCCATGCCGCCGAAAGAAATTCCTCCGGCGACCGAGCAGTGAAATGGATAACAGATAACAGCGATCAGGTAGCAGGAAGCGGATCCTCTCAGGGCTGAATCGGTTTGCCGAATGTGCGCTGCTGGAAGTGCGGCTTTTGTTCCGATGCAGCGATGTTTGCCAACACTCGGCGGCGCATCCTGTAAAGCATTTTTGAGAGTTCGTCCGCCTGGCGCAGTATCGTTTCCACGGTGAATTTGTCTAAAAAGCCCAATCGCTGAACGATGATGAAATGGGTTTCCAATTCGCGCAGCGAACCACTGGCAATGGCGGCAAAACGGGCGAAGTCACGAGCATTCCATCTACCGAAGCCTTCGGCGAGACTGGCAGGCACGGAAGTCGCGGCACGGCGAATCTGGGATATGAGCCCAAATCGTTCATCAATTGGCAGACGTGAGGAAAGTTCGTAGGAAGCTTCCACGAGGTCCATGGATTTCTGCCAGACCTTGAGTCGCTGTACGGACTGAAACCCATTGTCCATAGTAACCAGACGAGTACCATATCACATGATTACCAGAATGAAAATCAAAAGGTCAACTCAAGCGTATAAGGCGGACCGCTTCCTGATCGCTGTTATCTGATCGCTGCTATCCATTTTAAGGGCCATGCAAGCACCAGGTCACTCCCCCGAGAGGCGACGGAGTTCCTTGAAGAAAGTGGGATACGACACTCCGGCGCATTCGGCGTTGAGGATACGCGTTTCGCCCTCGGCGGCGAGGCCGGCTACGGCGAAGGCCATAGCGATTCGGTGATCGCCGCGGGGATCGATTTCGGCGGCGTGAAGCTTGCCGGCGTTGCGGCCTTCGACGCGCAAGCCGTCGGGGCGCTCTTCTACTTTGGCGCCCATGCGTTTGAGATTTTCGGCTAGCGCGGCGATGCGGTCGCTTTCTTTGACCCGAAGCTCGCCGGCGTCGCGAATTTCAATTCCCTGCTCGGTGTAGGGGCCAAGGGCGGCGAGCATGGGAAGTTCGTCGATCAGGAGCGGCACGAGCTCGCCTGAAATTACGCCGCCTTTTAGCTGCGCGCCCTTTACGGCGAGGTCGCCAATGACTTCACCCTGTTTGCTTTCCAAATTCAGGACGCTGACCGATGCGCCCATCTGCTGAAAGAAATCCAGAATGGCGGAGCGCGTGGGATTCAGGCCGACGTTCGCGATATACAAATTCGATTCGGGCAATAGAGAAGCTGCGGCGACAAAAAAGACCGCGGAAGAAAGATCGCCCGGGACGTCGAGCGACTTGGGCTGCAGCGCCGCCTTGCCGTTGTTGGCAGCGAGGCCGTGGATAGCGATGGTGCGGCCGCGCTTTTCAATGCGCGCGCCGAACTCTTCGAGAGCGAGTTCGGTGTGGTCGCGGGTCTTCGCGGGTTCGGTGACCTGGGTGATTCCCTCCGCATACAAACCGGCGAGAAGAACCGCCGACTTCACCTGAGCGCTGGCCATCGGCATCTCATAGTGGATGGCGCGGAGCTTTCCGCCGTGAATTTCGAGCGGAGGAAAATTGTCGTCCTTGGCGCGGATGTCGGCGCCCATCTGGCGGAGCGGCGAGACGACGCGTTTCATTGGGCGTTTCTGGAGCGAGGCATCGCCGGAAATCCGGGTGGTGAAGTCCTGGCCGCTGAGGATGCCGGAGAGCAGGCGGATGGTGGTGCCGGAATTTTCGGCGTCGAGCGAGCGCCAACTGGATTTCAGCCCGCGCAGGCCCCGGCCGGTGATTTTGACGGTGGCTCCATCCACATGGACGTCGGCGCCGAGGGCTTTCATGCAGCCGAGAGTGCTGTGGCAATCCTGGGCGGCTGCGAAATTGCGGAGTTCGCTGGTGCCGTCGGCGAGGGCGGCGAGCATGGCGTAGCGGTGAGAGATGGATTTGTCGCCGGGGAGTTCGAGCGGGCCGGAGAGGGCTTTCACTGGGTGGAGGGTTTCGGTTTTCATTGCAACTTCAATTTTAGCATGGGGTGCCGGGGCGACTGTTGATCAGGGAAAGGGGGAACAAGGCGAAATTGACGCAGAGTACGCCGATAGCGTTGAGTTCGCTGAGAAGACGGAGATCGGTGCCTCAATTAGGGTGCCGGTTTTGAGGCCTACACCGTAAAAGCGAGAGCTTTGCTCTCGCACTCAAAAGGGCCTGTACGGGGGGACAGTTTTTTCGGGGAACTTGGGGTGAATTTCGGGTGAAAGATTGGGAGGGGAGGGTTCGTATCATTAGTACAGGGCGTTAGGCCCAAGAGATTGTGAGGGGAAGTGATGTCGCCGCGTAATGCGTTCATGCAATTGATCACCAAGGCCGCGATCGGTTTTGGCGCGTTGTTTCTGGTCGGCGTGGTGCTCGCCGCAATTCCGAATCACCGGCCGCCCCTGATGGAGGAGGCCTCGGCAAATTCCAGCGCTGTTGCGCAGCAGGAGCAGCAGCAGGGGCAGGCGATGGATCACAGCAGGATGCCGGGCATGTCCATGGACATGGGCGATGAAAAGTCGACCGAGGCTGCCGCCACGCACGACATGGCGCACATGAATCATGGGGACAATCCGCACATGTACATGACTTCGCCGCGTTCGCAGACGGCGGCGGATGTAAAGCGAGCCAACGAAATTGTAAAGGAGCTGCGCGCAGGGATTGGGAAGTACAAGGATTACCACGTGGCGCTCGATGAGGGGTTCAAGATATTCCTGCCGGACGTGCCGCAGCCCGAATATCACTTCACGAATTACGAGAATGGATTCCTGCAGGCGTTCTCGTTCGATCCCGCGCGGCCCACTTCCCTTCTCTATAAGAAAACCGCGGATGGCTACGAACTGGTTGGCGCGATGTACACGATGCCGAAGCGGGCGAGCGAGGAACAGCTAAACGAGCGTGTTCCGCTGAGCGTGGCCACCTGGCACCTGCACACGAATTTGTGCATGCCTCCGCGCGACCAGCGGAAGACCGCGGATTACACCAAGTTTGGGCTGCATGGCTCCATTACCACGCAAGAGGCGTGCGACGCAGCGGGGGGCAAATTTCATCCGGTGATTTTCGGCTGGATGGTGCATGTGTATCCGTACGAGGATTCGACCGACAAGATTTTCGCGATGCATCATCGGGATTGAAGCCACCTGTATTTCCGCTGCGATCAACCCTTCACAGAATCCCAAATTACTTCGCGGCGCGTTGATAGCCGCTGACGAGGCGCGCCACGGTAATCGCAATGTAGAGAATGCCGGTGGCCGATTCGAGTGCCGCAAAGGTGCGGGCGACCGGATGAACAGGCACGATGTCGCCAAAGCTGAGCGTGGTGAGAGTTGCCAGACTGAAATAGAGAAGCGAGCCGCCGGACCCTTTGGCGTGCATCGCGGACCCAGGTTCCAGAAAAGCGTCGGGGTATCCCGTGTGGATCAGGCTGTAAATCCCAGCCCAAAGCAAAGCGATGATGAAATAGAGGCTGACCGAACTATAGAGGTGTCCGGGTGTGATGGGCCCGGGGCGCCCCAGATAGAGGAACAAGCCCACGGCCACAAATCCGAGAAAAACCACCAAAACGGCGTAGTGGAGAAAGCTGACGGTCCCGGACGGATGAAAATAATGAATCAACCCAAGGACCACAGAGAGTAGGGCCAAAACCATCGTTGGCCGAACCAAAAGGTGATTCGCCGCCAGTTCAACACTCGCGGCGACCAGGATGATATAGAGCGAGAAAACCAGGATCATCTCCCCGATCCGGTCGCCTTGCAAAAAGGGAGTCAGGATCAGGTAAAGCAGCACAGATAAAAGAAGGAAGAGCGCGCGTTGGTCTTCGGTGATGGCTCTCATGGTTGTTTGCAAGTGCCGGGCCGAGCGCGAGCTCCCAAAACCAGCGGGAGCAAATGGGTTAGCGGAACAAACGCCGGCGTTGCATCTGGAAGACGGCCCGCTTCAGAAAGCGGGCCCTACCTTTGCTCGCCGGAGGAAAGCGGAAGGCTGGGCGACCTGAAGGTCGCCGCTACTATTGTTCTTTTAGCTTTAGGCGGTGCTTGTTTTCTTCGAGGAATTCGCGGAGGTCCTTGGCCATGTCGAGGAGGCGGACCCACTGCTCGTAATAGAGCGTGACCGGGAAGCGGCCGAGGCCGTAGACGCTGACGCCGCCCTTTTCGCCGACGCGAAATTCCAGGGCGCCCTTCTTCCTGGCTTCGGTTTTCTTTTCAAGCTCGGCGATTCGCGCCAAGAGTTCTTCTTTTGTCGGTTCGGACATGGAATCCTCCAGATTGGGTCTAGAACATCCTCCCACAGTCGGGAACGGCGGCACAACCGAAGTAGTTTGCAACTGCTGCGAGTCCCAGGACGTCTAAGTCATCAGGACTAGGCCGGCTACGCAGGCGGTTGAATTGCGTACCACTGGTCTGCCCGGTATCATGGGCGCTCACGTTGCTCCACAGTTCGGGGGATCACACCTCTCTATATGGTTCGTTTTGCCCAGCGTTTTGTGTATTTACTTTTGTTTTTGGCGATGGCAGCGGGCGTTCCGCTAACCGCGGCACCGCAGGAATCGAATGAGATCCTGCCGCTTTCCCAGGTGCGCGCGGGGATGCAGGGCTACGCCTACACCGTGTTTGCGGGAGACCAGGTGGAAAAGTTTGACCTGGTGGTGGTGGGCGTGATGCCGAACTTCATGGGGCCGAAGCAGTCGATTATTCTGGTGGAGTTGAAAGGGCCGAAGGTGGAGCACACGGGCGTGGTTGCGGGGATGAGCGGCAGCCCGGTGTATCTGGACGGAAAACTGGCGGGAGCACTGTCGCTGAAGCTGGGCGTTTTTACGAAGGAAGCGTTGGCGGGCGTGACGCCCATCGAAGATATTTTGCATCCGCCGGAAGAGCGCGCGGGAATGCCGTCAGGCGCAGGTCAATTTGCATTACCGGGCACGGCCGTGGCGCAGGGCGGGTTGCCGAATGGCGCGGCGTTGCAGCCCATTGAAACGCCGCTGGTGTTTTCGGGATTTCAGCCGTCGGCGCTGCAACCGTTTGCGGCGCAATTGCAGAGCTTTGGGTTCGTGGCTGCGCAGGGTGGGACCGCGGAAGCAAGGCCGGACGACGGGAAGCTGGCGGCGGGCGACATGGCCGGGATGGTGCTGGTGCAGGGCGACGCTTCGATCAATTCGGCTTGCACAGTGACGGCGGTGCGCGGCGACCACGTGTATCTCTGCGGGCATCCGTTCCTGAGTTTCGGCAACGTGCAGATGCCGATGGCGCGCAGCCGCGTGGTGACCACGCTGTCTTCGGAACTTTCGTCGACGAAAATTGTGAATATGGGCGGATCGATAGGAACGATCACCGGCGACCATCTGACCGCCGTGACGGGCACGCTGGGCGCGCCGCCGGCGATGATTCCACTGGACCTGACGTTTGCGATCGGCGGAGCGGAGAAGAAGCTGCACTTTGAGGTGGTGAATCATCCGAAGCTGACGCCGCTGCTGGTGGCGCTGACAACGTTCAGCGGCATAAACCAGAATTATCTGTATGGCGAAGGCACCACGCTGCATCTGACCGGGGAGATCCGGTTGAAGGGCCACGTGCCGGTGCAGATCGAAAATACGGTTGCACCCACGGATACGATGTCGCCCGACAGTTTGCCGATAGCACTGGTGGTACAGAACGCTTTCGGGCGACTGTTCACGAACAATTTCGAAATTCCGAGCGTGGAGCACATTACGCTGCGCGTGGAAAGCATGCCGGGGCGGCAGTCGTACACGGTTGATAGCGCATGGTTGGAAAAAGGCGAAGCGGCACCGGGAGAAAACTTGAAGGTGCGCGTGCTACTGCGGCCATATCGCGGCGCGGCGCGGATTGAAGAGACGACCGTGCACGTGCCGGACCAGATCGCGCGCGGCACCACGCTGCGCGTGCTGGTGAGCGATGCGGATTGGATGAACCGCGCATCCCGGGGATTTGTGTTAGCCGGCGTGGCCGGCGGGTCCGACGGGCTGGATCAATTGATCGCGCTGATGAATCGCGAGCGGCACAATGACCGGCTCTACGTGGGACTTTTCGTGCCAGCGCCAACATTGGTGTGGGACGACAAGGAATTGCCCAATGCGCCGCTCTCGCAGATTAATGCAGTGGACGGGCGGCCTGGGCCGGGCAGCGTGCAGGTGCTGCGCGAATCGCTGGCAAGTGAATCATCCATCGTGCTGGGCGGCCCGGTCTCCGGGCTGATCTCATTGAGTCTACAAATCCGGTGAACATCTCCATGTCAAAACGCTTTTATCGCGTCATCGTGCCGTGCGTACTTTTGGGCATAGCGGCCACTTCCCTGCTGGCGGAGCACACGCGACGTTGGCGGCAATCCACGTACGACGAGTTTCAGAGGGGCACGGCGAAGGGCGTGGCGGTGCGCAGCGACGGGCATTTGGAGTTGGCTCCGAAATTTTCGCTGCTGGCGGATGCGGACGCGTCGTATTTGTGGTCATTGAAGACGGATGCGAATGGTGTGCTTTATGCGGGCGGAGGATCGCCGGCGAAGGTGTTCCGGTTTGAAGGCAGCGGGAAGCCGAAGATTGTGTTCGAGTCGACGGATTTGCTGGTGCAATCGATTGCGTTCGACGGAAAGGGCACGTTGTACGTGGCGACTTCGCCCGACGGGAAAGTTTATAAGGTCTCGGCGTCGGGCGAGAAAAGCGTGTTCTTCGATCCGAAATCGAAATACATTTGGGACCTGGCGTTTGGCAAGGATGGGACGTTGTACGTAGCGACAGGCGACAAGGGCCGGGTCTACAGCGTGGCACCGGATGGAAAAGGCGAACTGTTTTACGCGAGCGATGAAGCGCACATCAAGGTGCTGGGCTTCGACGGCAAGGGCAACTTACTGGCGGGCACGGAACCCAACGGGCGGATTTTGCGGATTACGCGAAACGCGGAGCGCGCCGCGAAGAGGAAATCCGCGGAGGAAAGCGTCGCGGATGGATTTGTGATTTACGAGACGTCGAAGCGCGAGGTGACGTCGATTGCGGTTGCAGCCGATGGGTCGGTGTACGTGGCGGCGATCGGCGAGAAGAACCGGCCGGGGACGGCGGCGCCGTCGGCAGTGATTACGACTTCGCAGGGGACGACGACAATTACGAATGTCACGCCGGGAGTGGTGCAGGGCGGCGTGCCGTTTCTGGCGTTTCCGCAGGCGATTTCCAGCAGCATCTACCGGATTGCCACGGATGGAGCGCCAGAGGAGATATGGAGTTCGCGCGACGAGATTGTGTACGCGCTGGGATTGAACTCTGACGGCAGATTGCTCGCCGGCACAGGGAACAACGGCGGGCTGCTGGTGATCGACGGGCGCGGCGTCTATGCACAACTGGCGAAATCGGGTTCATCGCAGATTACCGGGATTTCGCGGACGAACGGCGGGAAGGTATATCTGTGCACTGCGAATCCCGGAAAAGTTTTTTCGCTGGGCCCCGAGTATGAAGCGGAAGGCACGTTCGAATCGCAAACGTTTGACGCAAAACTTTTCTCGCAATGGGGCCACATGGAATGGTGGGGTGCTCCGGCGATGAGCGGCGCTGGGAAAGGCGGAAAGGAAAGCAAGGAACCGCGGCTGGAATTTTTTGTGCGCAGCGGGAACACAGAAGATCCGGGGAAGGAGTGGTCGCGCTGGTTCGGGCCGTACACCACACCGGGATCGCAGATTGAAGCGCCGGCGGCGCGTTTTCTGCAGTGGAAAGCGGTGATCCACGACGGGCGGCCGGGAGATGGAATCGATTGGGTGAGCGCGGCGTACCTGCCGAAAAACGTGGCGCCGGTGATCGACGGCATCGCCCTGCAGGAACCGGGCACGCGCGCACAGACGCAACTGGTGATTACGGGGCAATCGACGAATGTGATTTTAAAGCAGCCGACGGCGCCCAATCCATCGGGGACGGTGATTACCACGACCACCACCAAGTTCGATCAGCCGCCGCAGGGCGTCTATCAAAAAGGATACGCGACGGTATTGTGGACGGCGCACGACGACAACGACGACGAGTTGCGCTACTCCATTTATTTTCGCGGAGAAAATCAGCGCGATTGGCTGCTGCTGAAAGACGGGCTGGACCAGAAATACTATTCGTGGGACGCCACGGCGATGCCGGATGGGGCGTACTACCTGAAGATTGTGGCCAGCGATTCACCTTCGAATCCGCCGGACGCGACGTTGAAGACCGAGCGCGAGAGCGAGCGATTCGAGGTCGACAATACGCCACCTGTGATTCAGAAGCTGGAGGGGAGCGCCACGGGAATGAATGCGGACCGCTCGATGGGTGCCGCGTACGATTTCCAGTTCACCGCGACCGATGCGGCGAGCAGCATCGAGAAGGCGCAATACAGCGTGGACGGCGGAGACTGGATTTTGGTGGCGCCCGCGCAAGGGATCAGCGACAGCAAGTCGGAGAGCTATAAATTTGCGGTACGCGGGCTGGGGCCGGGGGAGCATACGATCGCGGTGCGGGCTTACGACCGGTTTGATAATGTGGGCGCGGGGAAGACGACAATTAATGTGGCGGGCGGGAAAAACTAGAGTTCACTACTAGCTCCGAGATGCGGCCCGCCCCGTAAAACCATCCGGGGTGCAAAATGCGCACCTCGGAAGGCGGGCCCTACGAGACTGGTTTGTTGTTTGAGGGGCTTGGCCACCTGAAGGTGGCCGCTACGAATTCATTAAGATTTTTTGGGGGGAGCTGGCTTGACCAGTTCGGGGCCGGGGGCTTTGGGTTTTTCGGGCTCGATGTAGGCTTCGATTTCGGCACCGAAGCCCATGCGGCCGTCGCTATAAGAATCCGCCTTCGCGTGTACCACCCGCGCCTTGCAATGCGTTTCGTCTGGCTTGCCCCCGGTGACTTCGGCAGGCATGCGGATGGTGGCTTCGATGGGCATACCTACCTGAAGCGGGGCCGAAGTAACAAAGAAAAATCCGCCGCGCGAAACATTCAAGGCTTCGGTAAAGTGCTCGCTTTTATCGCCGGCCAGATTAATGGTGCGAAAGCGCAGGGGGATGCGCAGACGGTAGCGTTCGAGATGTCGGCGTTCAGAAGGAGCCATGTCAAATTGCGCGTGCAGCGGGGAGGGGCACGCGGCCACAAAAATCTCTAGGCCTTAAGAGTATCACTCGTGGCGGGGTGGTCAAGGGATTTGGGGGGTTGGCGGAGGGTTCGACCGAGACAAGCCAGGCGGGCGAGGATTACTGCAAATAGTTGCTTGCATTGGGTTTGGGAGGGACGGTCTAACCCGCCAAAGCGACAGCTTCGCAGTCGCACTCAAAAAGGGGCCACCCTATGGCTATGCGGTTTTCCCGGCCAGGGCGATTTGCACTACACTGAGGGTATGGCTAGCACCAATCCTAGCCCGGACGTTTCCGGGACCACGATCGACTGGAAGACCATCGAAGAAGCGCACGAGCGGATCCGTCCGCGAATTCACCGGACGCCGGTGATGACGAGCGAGTCGCTGAACGCGATGAGCGGCGCGGAGCTCTTTTTCAAGTGCGAAAACCTGCAAAAGACCGGCTCGTTCAAGATTCGCGGCGCGACCAATGCGATATTTTCCCTGAGTGAGGAGGGAGCTTCGCACGGAGTGGTGGCGCCTTCGAGCGGGAATCACGCGGCCGCGGTAGCGCGGGCGGCGGCGTGGCGCGGAATTCCTGCGTGGATCGTAATGCCCAAGAATGCGCCGGCGGTGAAATGCCGGGCGGTGGAATCGTATGGCGGGAAAATTACGTTTTGCGAGCCGAAGGTTTCCGCGCGGTTGGAGACGGCGGAACGCATCCAGGCGGAAACTGGCGCGGCAATGATTCATCCTTACGACGACGACAGGATCATCGCGGGGCAGGCGACCGCGGCGAAGGAGTTGCTGGAAGAGATCCCGGACCTTGACGCGGTGCTGGCGCCGGTGAGCGGGGGCGGACTTTTGAGCGGAACGTGCCTGGGCGCACATGGTTTGAATCCGGAGATTCGCGTGTATGGTTGCGAGCCGGAACTTGCCGATGATGCGTACCGTTCGCTGAAGACCGGGACGCTGCAAACGATGGAATCGAGCGATACGATCGCGGACGGATTGCGGGCTTCACTGGCGATGCGCACGCTTGCGATTCTACGGAAGCAGGTGGCCGGGATTTTGCTGGTGGGCGAAAAAGAGATTGTGGAGACGATGCAACTGGTTGGGCAGCGGATGAAACTGGTGATCGAGCCTTCGAGCGCGGTGGCGCTGGCCCCGCTGTTGCGAGCGGGGGGAGTGCCTGGATTGAATCAAGGTATGCGCATGGGAAAGCCCGCGGCGAAGATCGGGATTATTATTTCGGGCGGAAATGTTTAGGGGCCAAGCAGTTCAACGCGACAATCCTGCGCGACCATAGGTTGAGGTCCTGAGGCTATCTCCGGTAAAAAGCACCGGAGTCCACAAATCCGACCTCATCGGATAGCCTCAGGATGACAAGCGCTCGGTTTACTTTCACAGAAGAAACTACTCTCACTTATTTCGGCGCGTCGTGCTTTGGTGTTTTCACCGGGTCGGGTGGACGCGGCGGAAGCGTCTTTGGATTTGCCTGCAGGGCTTTCATCACCTCGGCGATGCCGCGCTCGAGTTGGGGGTCGCGGCCTTCGATGATGGATGCCGCGTCGTTTTCGACGACGATGTCGGGATCAACGCCGTGGCCTTCGATGACGTACTGGCCGGCAACGGAACCCGTTGCAGCTTCAGGGACGAAAACCTGGCCGCCATCAAGCAGCGGTCCACGGCCACTGATGCCCACGACACCGCCCCAGGTGCGCTTGCCGATCAGCGGGCCGAGTCCGGCCTGGCGGAACATGTAGGGGAAAATGTCGCCGTCTGAGGCGGAGGTTTCGTTGATCAGGCAAACCTTCGGGCCGTAGAAAACGGCGTCGGGATAGGTTTCCGTCTGCTTGTCCAGGCGATCGTACTCGGTGCCCAGCAGTTCGCGGCGCAGGCGCTCAATCAGCATTTGCGAAATATTGCCGCCGCCGTTGCCGCGCACGTCCACAATCAGAGCCTGCTTGCGGATTTGCGGATAGTAGGTCTTGATGAATTCGCGGATGCCGTCTTCGCCCATGTCCGGAATGTGGATATAGCCGACCTTGCCGCCGGTGGCCTTGTCCACGGCTTCTCGATTGTGGTTTACCCAGTCAAGATAAATCAGGCTGGTTTCGCTGGTGATCGGCCGGTAAGTGATTTTGCGCGAGCCTTCGAGAGTGGGCTTGGAATTGACGGTCCACTGCACGGGGCGACTGGCTTTGTTGCGGAGGAATTGATACGGGTTGTCCTTTGGCGTCAAATCCTCGCCGTCGATGGCGAGAATGTAGTCGCCTTCCTTCACGTCCACGCCGACTTCGGTGAGGGGCGAGCGGTAATTCTCTTCCTGATTCTGGCCGTGAAAAATTTTGGCGATGCGGTAGCGCCCGGCAGCCACATCGAGTTCGATGCGCGCGCCGGGAAGCGCCACCTGCGGGCGCTTAGGCATGTCAATGTCGCCGCCCGCGATATAGGCGTGGGAAACGCTGAGTTCGGCGACGAGTTCGCCGAGAACGTAATTCAGATCGGAGCGGTGGGCAACGAAATCCACCAGCGGGCGGTATTGCGCCAGCAAGGCGTTCCAGTCGTAGCCGTTCATGTTTTCGACATAAAAGAAGTCGCGATAGCGGCGGCCGACTTCGTTGTACATTTCGACCCACTCTTCGTGTGGGACGCGGTCGACCATTAGGTTGGCGGTGGAAATGGATTTGGCGTTGCCCTTCCCTTCGGGCTTGGCGTCGAATAGCTTGAAGCCGGATTCGTCACGGACGATAAGCTTGCTGCCATCCTGGGAAACGTCGAACCCTTCGATTTTTTCGGCCAGTGTGGTTTCCTTGCGATCTTTCAGGGAAAAGACGATCAGGCTGGTTTCGGGATAAGATTCGCGCCCGTAGTACGGAGCGCCATCGCGGGAATAGATGAGATAGCCTTTGGTGGCAACGAGGCGGAAGAAATTGTCCGCGTCGACGGGCACGCGGGTGACGCGATCGGAGAGGCCGTCGAAATCGATCTTGATATATTCCTTCGGCTTTTCGGGCTTTTTCTCGTCCTTCTTTTCATCCTTCTTTGCTTCTTTTTTTTCCTTCTCTTCCTTCTTGTCCTTGTCGGCGTCCTTGCCCTTTTCGGGGCTGGCTTCGCCTTCCTTGGTCACGGTGACTTCATCGCTCTCGGGCGGGAAGGGATTCTTGGTGTCCTTGCGAAGAGCAAGGGCGTAGAGGGAATTTCCGCGGTTGGCGGCGTAGTTGAATTCAATCAGGCTGAGCTGGGGATAGAAGGTGCGGGTGCTGACAAAATAGAGGTAGTTGCCTTCGGGGTCCCAGGTGGGTACGCCGAGATTGAAAAAATCATCAGTGACGCGGTGACTCTGGCCGTCGACGGCGCTCCAGATGTAGAGCGAGCTGAAGTTATTGGGATTGTCGAGGCAGTACGCGAGGTGGCCGCCGTCGGCGGACCATGAATAATCGTGGACGCGGTCGCGGGGATTTTCGGCGACGGTCGTGACTTTTTTGTCGTCGAGCGTGAGGACGTAGAGCTTGTCCTTGGCGTCGCTGAAAGCGATGCGCTTGCCGTCGGGCGACCAGAGCGGCTGATAGAGCATGGCGTGAAATCCATGGGTAAGCTCTTCGGGTTTGCCGGAACCGTCCTGGCTGATGGTGTAGAGCTCTTCTTCGCCGTCGAGATCGGAGATGAAAAGAATTTTCGAACCGTCAGGCGACCACTGCGCCGCCTTGTCATGAGCGTTCGAGGAGTCGGTCAGGTTGCGCGTGGGGCCTTTTTCGATGGGCGCGGTGAAGACGTCGCCGCGCGCGACGAAGAGGGCGCGTTCCCCCTTGGGGCTCAGGCCATAGGATTCGACGTTGGCAGAGGCGGAAACGCGCGAGGGGCGCATGGCGAGGGCGTCGGTCGGAACGGTGATGGAGATTTGCTTCGACTGGCCCGTGGAGATGTCGTAGATATTCAGCTCACCGCCGGATTCATAGACGATCTGATTCTTGTGATCGGTGCTGGGCCAGCGAACATCCCACTTGGTGCTGTGGGTAAGCTGATCGGTCTTTTTCGACTTTACATCGTAGGCGTAGAGATTGAGCGTGTCGTCCTTGTCGGACGAGTAAAAGATTTTTCCGCCGACCCACATGGGGTCGCGATGCGAGCGCGGATCGTCGGTGATTTTCTCGGCCGCGTGCGTCTTCAAATCGAAAATGTAAAGTTGCTGGGCCCAGCCGCCGGAATACCGCTTCCAGGTGCGGAAATCGCGGAAAAGCGGAGAGTAAACGACCTGAGCGGAATCAGGAGAGAAGTCTCCGGCGCCGGAATAGGGCATCGGCAGGGCCTGCGGCAGGCCGCCTTCGGGAGAAACGGTGTAGAGGCGATTGTCGCCGAGATCGAAATGCTCACGCAGAGAACGAAAGATGATGGATTTGCCGTCGGGCGTCCAGCCGTAAACCTGATTGTCATAGCCCCAGCGAGGAGTGAGCGGGCCGCGGGCGGGATAAAAGGTCAACTGCCTTGGAACGCCGCCGGTTACGGGGATAACGTAAACCTGTTCGTCGCCGTCGTACTGGCCGGTGAAGGCGATCCACTTGCCGTCAGGAGAGAATTTCGCGAAGACCTCGACGCCGGGATGCGCTGTGAGGCGGGTGGCGAGGCCGCCGGAAGTCGAAGCGAGCCACAGGTCGCCGGCATAGGTGAAGACAACCTTGTCGCCGTGAACATCGGGAAAGCGAAGGAGTTTCGTTTGCGCGTTGGAATTTGCTGCGAAGATAAGGAAAGAAGACAGGCACAACACCACCAGCAGTTTGCGAGGAGACATGAACGCCCTTTCCAGTGCACGGTGTATCAGGCGAGTGCGGAATAAAAGTGGGTATTCTGCAGGCCCGCTTGACCCCAAGAGAGTGGAACGAATTGTACACCGAGTTGCGCGGCGGCGGGAAAATCACCGGCAAATAATGGCGGGATGGGGACGTGTTACCGAAGATGAAACGCGGCACCCCAATACGGGGTTGTGAGGATTTTCCGGGGCGGATAAACTAACAAGTGTTCACGACCCCTCCCTCGGGGACAATTTTTGCGGCCCCTGCTTCGCGATCCAAGAGCGCTTCCTGATTCCTTCCGGCGCGCAGGTAACACCCGGGCCTGAAAAAGGTGGTTAGAGTTGCCTGCAGCGCGCAAGCCGGAATTCCAGATCTTCGTTGCATTGTGCTGCCTGCTATTTGGGGCTTCTGCCGTTGCCCAGCAACCTTCCCGGGTGGAGAGCGCAGGCGATGAGCAGCCCCTGGCGCAAATCGAACACAGTGCGCCGGCAATAGCATCATTCGCAGAGGAAGTCGGCCGGGTGGAGCCCGAGCGGGCCCTGGCGCGGATGGTTCTGGTGCTTTCCCCCTCGCCTGAGAAGCACCAAGCGCTGCTGCAATTCCTGGACGACCAGCAGAATCGGCGATCGCCGGAATATCATCACTGGCTGGCGCCAACGGAATTTGGGACACGATTTGGAGCGGGCGATACCGATACGGAAGCGGTGCGGCAATGGCTGCGGAAGAGCGGGTTGCAAGTGGCTCCGGCATCGCAGAGCCGGCTGTGGGTGGAGTTCAGCGGCACTGCGGCGCAGGTGGAGAGCGCGTTCCACACGGAGTTGCACTATTACGAATGGGCCGGGAAGAAATATCTGGCGAACGCGACGGACATCGCGATACCAGCGCAGTTCGCGGGGATTTCGCGCGGCGTGGTGTCGCTCAATAATTTTGGCAAACGGCCGCCTCGCTTGCTGCCGGCCGCGGCACTGACGCAGCCGAATCTTACGGCGAGCGGGCAGACGAACGTCAACTACCTGGCGCCCGGGGATTTTAGCGCGATCTATAACACCAAGGGACTTTTGAGCGGCGGAGTTGACGGCACGGGAATCAGCATCGCCGTGACCGCGCAATCAGAGATTGCGCTGCCGGACGTGCAGACGTTCCGGCAGATTTTCGTGACGTCGCAGCCGAACGATCCGAATTTCATCGTCAGCGGACCTGATCCGGGCGTAGTTGGTCCAGTGGACATGCAGGAAGCGGAGTTGGACGTGGAATGGGCCGGAGCGGCGGCACCGGGAGCGACGATCGACCTGGTGGTGGCGGCCAGCACGGACACGACGAGCGGGGTGGACCTGGCGGCGGCGTACGCGATTGACAACCGCGTTGCGCCGATTCTGACCTACACGTACGGCGCGTGCGAGGAACTGCTGACGCCGACGCAGAATGAATTTTACAACTCACTGTGGCAGCAGGCGGCGGCCGAAGGGATCACCGTGCTGGTGGCCGCGGGGGACAACGGTGCAGCGGGATGCGATTCGGCAACTTCGGGGCTTCCGGCCACGCATGGGCCGGCGGTGAACGGCGCGGCGGCTACGCCATACAACGTGGCGGTGGGGGGCACGCAATTCGCGGATGTGGCGAATCCCTCCGTCTATTGGGGTTCGAACAACGCGAATTTTTCGTCGGCGCTCGGCTACATTCCGGAGGCGGCGTGGAATGAAAGCTGCGATCCGCTGCAGCCGGGCTCCGCGACAAATTGCGCATTCGGGGCAGGAAATTTCAGCCTGCTGGCGGGAAGCGGTGGCGCGAGCACACTTTACGCGAAGCCCGCGTGGCAGAGCGGCCCGGGGGTGCCTGCGGACGGCATGCGCGATTTGCCGGACGTGTCGCTGGCCGCGGCGGCGAGCCACGACGACATTGTGTACTGCAACAGCACCACGGGCACGGCGTGCCAGATCAACAGCCAGGGTGCAGTTGTGGGACTGACGCTGGTAGGGGGCACTTCGGTCTCCACGCCGGCGATGGCGGGAATTCTGGCGCTGGTGGAAGAAAAAAACGGAGCGTATCAGGGGCAGATCAACTACACGCTTTACAAGCTTGCGCAAACGCACAGTTGCAATTCGTCCGCGCAGACCAATCCAACGGCGCAAAATTCCTGCGTGTTTTACGACATCACGGCGGGCAACAATTCCGTGCCGTGCGCGGGCGGCACGCCGGGATGTTCTTCGCAGCAGAGCGATGTGAATGGCGTGCTTGCGGGCGACTCGGCCGGAGTGGGATACAACATGGCTACAGGGCTTGGTTCGGTGAACGCGACAAACCTGGCGAATTTCTGGAACACCTCCTTCCTTGTTGCGACGCAGACCACGCTGCAATTGCCGACCAGCTTTGTGCACGGAACGCCGTTGAACGTGACGGGCGCTGTCTCCGCAACGACGGGCGGAGGCGCGCCAACGGGAACCCTGTCGTTGATGACCGGCGCGGGCGCGGCTCCCGATGCGCTGACGCTGGCGAATGGCGCGTTTTCGGCGACGGTGAGCGATTTGCCCGGAGGAAGCTACAACCTTTCGGCGCACTATGCGGGCGACGCGACGTTCGCGCCGAGCGATTCGAGCAGCGTTGCGATGAATATTCTTCCTGAGGCGAGCAGCGTTTCGCTGAGCGTGAATGGTTTGCAAAATGGAGCGGCGGCGTACGGCGCTCCGTTGAACGTGGTGGTTAGGCCGGTGGGCGTTTCGGGCGCGGGGATTGCGACGGGAAGCGTAACGCTGAGCGACGGCGGGACAACCGTCGGCACCTATCCATTGACGGCGGACGGAAAAGTTTCCATTCCCACAGGTGGAACGAGCGGCTATTCCTTCGGTCCGGGAGCGCATTCGTTGACCGCTTCGTATAGCGGGGACGCGAGCTTTCAGGCGGGCTCATCGGCAGCAGTTGCTTTCACTGTGAACAAGGGCGCGCCGTTTGTGGTGGTGGGCGCGAACTCCGGCAGTGTGCCGACGGGACAATCGGTAGGTGTGCACGCGATTGTGAGCGCGACGGGCACGGCGGCAGCCACGGGAACGGTTCAGTTCACTGTGGATGGCGCGGCACAGGGCGCGACGATCCCGCTGCAAGTTGGAGGGCTATTTGGAACGCAGGCGCAAGCCTCGGCGATTTTTTCGAATCTTTCCGCGGGCACGCACTTGATAGGCGCAATTTATGACGGCAGCAGCGACGCGAATTATTCGAGCGTGCCTTCGGGCAACGGCGCAAACGAAACCACGGCTTCGGTAACGGTGGGACCGTTGAACGGGACAACTCTTACGACGACGGCGCTGAACATCGCTGCGGCGCCGGTGTTTCCCGGCGATCGAGGGACGTTCACCGTAAGCGTCAGCCCCAACACCGGGAATGGGGCGGTCACGGGGACTGTGGCGCTATGGGACGCCGTGGGGCCACGAGGAGCGCCCGCAACGATTACTTCTGGCGCAACGACGATTCAACTGGAATGGACGCAGGGTGGAACGGCGTCGGTGTATGCGGTGTACTCGGGCGACGCCAACAATGCCGCGTCGTCGAGCGCGTTTCACACGTTCACGGTGCAACCGGGCGCGCCGCAAGTGGCGCTGACGGTGCAAGGCTCGAGCGGGGGAATTTCGCAGAGCAGCCTGATTGCCAGCGTCTCTGGCAATTTAAAACAGGGGACGCTTGCTTCTCCCACGGGATACGTGGAGTTCTGGGATTCGGTGGATGGCGGCGCGCCACAATTGCTGACCAGTTTGCAGTTGACCCCGGGAGCAGCGGGAGTCTCCGTGGCCGGCACGCGCGTGATGCTGGCGAGCGGTGTGCACAGCCTGTACGCGCACTATAACGGCGACAACAATTGGCAGGGAGCGAATTCCCTGAGCACGGGCGCGCCGAGCTACGCGCTGAGCTTCGTGACCAACCCAATGAGTTTTACGGGGGGAATGGCGGGAACGACGAGCGTTCAGGTGACGCCGATTGGAGGGTTCACGGGGACAATCACGCTGAGCTGTCCTACGGCCTCGTTTGCGGTGGCGGGCTACGCGTGTTCGTTCAATCCGGCGCAAGTGAGCATCGTGGATGCCAACGCGCAGCTTACCACCCTGACGCTGATGCCCAAAAACGCAACGGCGGCGGCCGCAAAAACCGGGTTTCCGGGCGCAACTTTTTGGGCGGGTGCGGGGTTATGGTGGGTTGCCTTGGGGTTCGTCCCATTCTTCTATAAAGGGCGCGGAGCGCTGGACGCAATGGCGCGATCGATCAGGCGATGGCCAGATGCGATGCCGGGGATGGGAGCAGGTTCGCGGGCATGGGTGAGAGGTTCGGCAGCGCTGATGGCGAGCCTGATGATTGGGTGTGGAGGCGGAGGCGTTGGGAATGGCAGAGGGCTGTTGCCGACGACGACCACTATTGCCGTGCAGCAGTCAGGAAATCAGTGGAGCGTGAGCACGAGTGTGCACTCGTCCGGGATAAATCCGACGGGAACCGTCAGCCTGATTGTGGACGGCGGAGTTGCGCTGACGAACGGGGTTTCCAATGGGGCGGCGAATTTCGGATTCTCACCGAGCCCGATGGTTGGCATTCACACGTTGGACGCTCGGTATTCGGGAGACGCGAACGATCAGGCCTCCGATTCTGGCGCGCAGCCGGAAATATTCGCGGGGAACGCCGCAGTGGTGGTGGCGGGCGCAAGCGGGCCGAATATGGAGACAGCGGCAGTGAAGGTAAGTATAAATTGATGCAATTTTATTACAACAAAGAGGTCTGGAGTCGGCTCAAATATTGGAAGTACTGGCAAACCCAGGCCTGTTTTTTGCATCTGATGTGAAGCAAGAACCGTACTCCCCGCAATGGGGGCTGGGACCGCGATTCCTGCCAAGTGGAAGTGGTTGATTCAGAAGTATCCAAACTCAGGAGCCGATGCGAACCATGAAAATCCGAACGACCGCGATGGGTGTGATTCCTGGATTACTCGCCCTCGCTCTACTCGCAGCCCCAAGCGTACAAGCGCAGACCCACCCTGTGCCTTCCAGAGTTACCGCGGAAGTGGACGACACAAACACAGTGAAGTTAAAAGGAAACATTCATCCGTTGGCGCGCCCGGAATTCGACCAGGGCGCGGTTGCCGATTCGCAACCGATGACGCGGATGCTGCTGACGCTGCAACGCAGCGCGGCGCAGGAGACGGCGCTGCAACAATTGATGGACGCGCAGCAGACCAAGGGATCGGCAAGCTATCACGCGTGGCTGACGCCCACGCAGTTTGGCCAGCAGTTCGGGCCGTCTGACGCGGACGTGCAGGCGGTGACGGACTGGCTGACGCGGCAAGGATTTCAGGTAGCGAAAGTGGCCGCGGGACGCACGGCGATCGAATTCAACGGGACCGCGGGGCAGGTACGGAGCGCGTTTCACACGGAGATTCACAAGTTTTCCGTAAATGGCGAGGTGCATTTCGCTAACGTAAGCGATCCAGCCATCCCCGGGGCGCTTAGCCCAGTTCTCAACGGCGTGGTGGCACTGCACAATTTTCCCAAGTCTTCCTACGCGCGCAACAGTGGAGTCTACCGGCGAGTTAAAGGATCTCAGCAGATACAACCCCTTTTTACCTTCGGAAACCCGGCAAGGTTTGCCTTGGGTCCTGGAGATTGGGCGAAAATATATAGCGTCCCCACCACAGCAGTATGTGGCGGCCAGACATGCACGGGTGCCGGCCAATCGATCGCAGTAATCGCACAAACGAACATCAATTTGCAGGATGTCACGGCATTCCGGCACATGTTCGGACTGGACCAAAACTCTCCGGCCAATAACGTTACGGTAGTAGTCAATGGAGTGGATCCGGGAATACTGGGGCCGGATACCACCAACGACGAGCTAGAATCCGATCTGGACGCGCAATGGGCTGGCGCGATCGCTCCAAATGCAAACATCCTGCTAGTAGTTTCGCAGGGTACGTTGTCGAACCCTACTCAGGTCTCGCAGGGCGTAGATCTCTCCGCGCTATATGCGGTAGACAACAATCTGGCGCCGATCATCAGTGATAGTTATGGGAATTGCGAAGGCTTCCTGCTTACGGCCGGCAACCAATTTTACAACGTGCTCTGGCAGCAAGCGGCGGCCCAGGGAATTACCGTTGCGGTGGCAGCAGGAGACAATGGGCCAGCGGGCTGTGATCCGTTTGCCGATCCCAATGCAGCAACCTTGGGAGTAGCCGTAAGCGGAATAGCGTCAACTCCGTTCAACGTGGCGGTGGGAGGGACGGATTTCGACCCAACCACGACGGGAAACTCAAAGTATTGGAACACGACAACCGACACGATCAACTCAGCACTGGGTTATATACCTGAAACGACATGGGACGATTCTGCTTGCGCAATGGCTTTCCCCGTTGCTTGCACATCGGTTGACACAGTATTTGCAGCGGACTTGGCAGCCGGGAGCGGGGGCCCTAGCAATTGTGTCGTCGCGAATCCTTCGAACAACGCGGCCGGGTTTGCATGCACTACGAATTCCACCTATCCGAAAGGCGGGTATGTAAAACCCTCATTTCAGTCGGCATTAACGCCGGCTGATCTTGTTCGGGACATTCCCGACATTTCGTTCTTCGGCAGTGACGGCGGACCTCTTCAGGGTGGGAGTGGAATCGCACTGGTCGTGTGCCAATCGGACAGTAACCCGCAAGGGTCGACTACGCCGACGGGAACAGCCTGTAATCTATCGACGCCGTTCGCGGACTTTAGCCTGGTTGGAGGCACTTCCGCTGCAACCCCTACCTTTGCGGCGGTGATGGCGTTAGTGAACCAAGCAACGGGCCAGCGGCAAGGGAATGCGAACTATGTTCTTTACAACCTTGCAGGTAACGATACGAATTACATGGGCGGGAGTTGCCTGACGAAGTTGCCGGCCAGTCCTAATTCCCTTTGCATTTTCAACGACGTAAATAGCGGAAACAATTCGGTGGCTTGTGATGCAGGAACCCCTAATTGCAGCAACTCGGGCTCAGGTGCGGGCGCGTTCGGTGTAATAGTCTGTGCGACAACAACTCAAGCCTGCCCTGCTGCGGATGCTCAGAGTCCTGCGTTTCAGTCAGCTCCAAAGTATGATCTGGCGACCGGATTGGGATCAATCAACGTCGGCAATCTTTTGAGCAACTGGACTTCCGCCACCAGGGCTGCGACCACGACGACGGTGGCAACAGTGACCGGTGGATCGGTCGCAGGAACTCCGTTCACCGCATCGGTTAGCGTTAGTCCCTCAACTGCAATGGGAAGCGTGTCATTGATTGCTCTTGATGGCAGCACTCCCGCGAAAGTGCTTGGAACCATAGGCTCGGATTCCTCGGGTAATCCTTTCACGCTAACCGGTGGAACTGCAACGGTGACCGGGAACTCGCTCCCGGTGGGTAGCGTTTCCGTCGAAGCAACTTATAGCGGAAGCGCGACCTTCGCCGTCAGCACGTCTCCGGCTTTGCCACTCGCGGGCGCAGTGTCTGGGGCCGGTTATACGGCGAAGACGACGGTCTCTATTGTTAACAGCTCCCAAGTCACCAGCACGGGAAACCAGAATTTCCCCTACGGGACGCCGTACAGCCTGGCGGTGGTCGTGACGCGATCCGATGGAACAAGTTGCAGCTTCGGCGCTCCGAGTACCAAACCGGCAATTCCCTGCCCGACGGGAAAGATTACGCTGACGGACAACGGAGCTGCACTGAATGATTTCCTGAGCAATGGGGCCGCGACGAATGTGACGAGTCTCAACAACCAGGGAATATCTGAGGACCAGCCAATCAATTTGCCCGCGACGGTCAACGGTGCGACGCCCGGCGTGCACAAGATCGTGGCCACCTATTCTGGTGACGCTAATTATGCCGCTGGGGCCCCCAGCAATACGTTGCAAATCACCATTCAGCAAGTGCCGACAACCACCCAGGTGGCTGCGAGTTTGTCGAGTGTTGCCTCCGGAACGAGCGTGCAACTCTCCGCGCTCATCTCTCCAAATTCATCTAGCAACGGAAACGCGCCCTGTGGAACCGGCAGCACTGGAACTGTGCAATTCACCGAGAACGGAACCGCTCTGGCTGGTACGGTAACGTACACGCCAGTAAATGGCCAGACCAACCCAAATGGCGCATCGTGCACAGCCACGTTGACGACAGCGATTTCTTCGCTGTATCCGCCAGGAACCAGGGAGCCGCGTCCGACCCTACCCTTGTGGCCGATGGTATTTGCAGTGCTGAGCATTGTGCTCTTTACGCTCGGCTGGCACTGGATGCCGGAGAACCGGCGGCGTACTTATGCTTACGCGAGCTTCCTTGCTCTCGCACTGGTGGCTGTAGCCATCGCAGGATGCGGCGGGGGTGGCAGTAGCAACGGCGGGCACACAGCAACCATTAAGGCGGCCTTTTCGGGCGATGCGAACTACGCGGCGTCGTCCGGCACCACGACCATCACCGTCCAATAATCAAAAACACAAGCGGGAAGAGGCGCTCCGCGAAGGCGGGGCGCCTTTTCTTTTTGCGCGGGATTCGATTGCGCAGGTATAAAAGCTTAGACGTCACGCCGTAGACAAGGTTCGCATGCGGTGCTATGATTCGCGGACTTTGGGAGTCCGCCGGCCCGGTGCAGCCGGCGATTCCCGTGAGTTCATTCAAAAAACGGCAAATATATTCCCAGCGAGTGGCTATGAACCTTATACGGGCAGTCCTTCGTTCGTCGCTCCTGTTCGGCATAATTCTGTGCCAAATCCATGTTCAAACGGCGATGGGACAGGCGCGCCCGCGGGTGGTGGATGCCGTGGACGACGCGCGGCGAATCACGCTGACGGGGAACGTACACCCATTGGCGCGGGCCGAATTTGACCGGGGCGCGGCGGCGGATTCGCTGCCGATGAACCGGATGCTGCTGTTGCTGAAACGCAGCGACGAGCAGGAAGCGGCGCTGCAGAGCACGCTGGCGGGATTGCAGGACAAGAGTTCCCCGGGATTTCACCAGTGGCTGACGCCGGCGCAATTTGGCGCGCAGTTTGGCCCGGCCGACGCGGACATCCAGGCGGTGACGGATTGGCTGACGCGGCAGGGATTCAGCGTCGGAAAGATTTACAGCGGGAAAACGGTGATCGAGTTTTCCGGGAACGCCGGGCAGGTGCAGAGGGCGTTCGGCGCGGCGATTCACAACTATCAGGTGAATGGGAAGACGTACACGGCGAACGCGAACGATCCGCAGATACCGGCGGCGCTGGCGCCGGTGGTTAGCGGCGTGGTGACGCTGCACAATTTTCCGCGGCAGTTTTACGCGCGGCGATTCGGGGTATTGCACAAGAGCACGGGGAAAAGCGTGGCGGAGCCATTGGTGACGAACCCGTTTGGCACGGGAAATTTTTATGGAGTCGGGCCGGGAGACTTCGCGAAGATTTACGGCGTGCCGGCGACGTGCGGGAGTTCGCCGGCGGCTTGCAACGGGGCCGGGCAGACGATTGCGATTGTCGGGGAAACGAATTTTAATGTCGGCGACGTGCAGCGGTTCCGAAGCATCTTCGGATTGCCGCCGACGTTTTACGCAACCAACATTATATTGAACGGAGAAGATCCGGGGATTACTTCGACGGACGAGGAGGCGGAAGCGGACCTGGACACGCAGTGGTCGGGCGGGGTTGCGCCGGGAGCGACGATCCAGTATGTGCTATCGGCTTCGACCACGGCGTCGCAGGGAGTGGATTTATCGGCGCTGTATATCGTGGACAACAACCTGGCCGGGGTGATGAGCGAAAGCTACGGCGAGTGCGAATCGGGCCTGGGGACCGCTGAGAATTTGTTCTACAACAACCTGTGGGAGCAGGCCTCGGCGCAAGGGATCACCGTGGCGGTTTCGACGGGAGACAGCGGATCGGCCGGATGCGACGATCCGCATACGGAAGGTTTGGCCGCCAGCGGGCCGGCGGTGAATGGACTGGGCTCAACTCCCTACAATGTGGCGGTGGGCGGGACGGACTTCAACGAATACGGAACCTGGGCGAATTATTGGAGCAGCACGAATGACCCGACGACGGGAACCTCGGCGCTGGGATACATCCCCGAAATACCGTGGAACCAGAGTTGCGCGCAACTGGGAGCGAGCGGTTGCAATATAAATACGACGCCGCAGGAATTGCAAAACATCGTGGCGGGCGGCGGAGGGCCGAGCAGCAGGTACGGTAAGCCAAGCTGGCAAATCGGCGTGGCTGGGATGCCCGTAGACGGAAAACGGGATTTGCCGGATATTTCGCTCTTCGCCAGCCCGGGATTCAATGGAAGCGGATATCTCTACTGCCAGGCGGATGCATCCGGCTCATGCACCGGAGGATTTAGCGGAACTCTCTCGATTGGGGTAATCGGCGGGACTTCGGCGTCGGCTCCGGCCTTTGCGGGGATCATGGCGCTGATCAACCAGAGCCAGGCCACGGCGCTGAATCAGACTCCGCGGCAAGGAAATGCGAATTATGTGCTGTATGCGCTGGCGAACGGGCTAGGGGCGAGTTGCCCATCGAAGGTTTCCGAAGCGGCGGGATGCGTTTTCAACGACATTACGGGGGGAAGCAGCGCGCTGCCGACGGGCGGCGCGGGAATCGGGACGATCAGCGTGCCGTGCAGCGGGGGGGCATCGGGCTGCAGCGTAACCCTGGCCACTCAAATTGGGGTGCTCGACGATCCGAACAAGCCGGGAACGCTGGCGTGGAATGCGGGTGCGGGGTACGACATGGCGACAGGGTTGGGTTCGCTGAACGTAAGCGGCCTGATTGCGGGATGGGCGACGACGTCAACAGTGCCAACGACGACGGCGCTGACACTTTCGCCGATGACGGGAATAGCGCATGGGTCAGAAAATGTGACGACGACCATCAGCGTTACGCCCAAGACCGGTACAGCGAAGGGAACGGTATCGCTGCTGGCGCAACCCACGGCGGGGTCGACCGTCAGCGTGGGAGAATTTACGTTGGGGGCGAACGGAAGTGTCAGCGGCACGACGACGAACTTGCCGGGCGGGGCGAATTATCCGGTGTATGCGCACTATTCCGGAGACGGCATCAACGCGCCGAGCGATTCGACACCTGTAAGCGTTAGCGTGGCCCCGGAAAGCAGCCAGACGTTTATCGTGATTCCCACGTTCGATTTCAATGGGAATCTTTTGAACGGAAATGCGACGACTGTGACGTATGGAACGCGCTACATCTTGCGCATGTACGTGACCGACAAGAACGCCAAGCCCAGCGCCACCGGACCGCCGAGCCCGACATGCTACAACGAAAATCTCCTTGCCTGCCCGACGGGTACGGTCACCCTAACAGACAACGGGGCGCTGATAGACACCGGCGGCGGCGGGCAAGGGATCTATAACCTCAATAGCGAAGGGTACACGCGAGATCTTGTTCCCTCTTTAACGGGCGGGACACACATGCTCGTAGCGATCTACAGCGGCGACAATAGCTATCTAAAAGGTACTCCGGCATCTGTGCCTTTCACGGTCACGACGGCCGCGACGCAGTTGACATTCACCAATAATCCAAGTCCGTTGGTTGGTTCCACGACAAACTTACTGGTATTAGGGGTACCGAACGTGACGACCGGGGCGGCGGCTACTGGCACTATTTCCGTATACGACGCTGCGACGCTAATAGCTGGCCCGGCGCCAGTCGCCCCGGTTTACACTGGGCAGAATCTGCCAGCCGATTTCTCGGTTTCGGTCCCGGTCACGTTCTCCACCAGCGGGGACCATTCCCTAACCGCAAAGTACTCGGGCGACAACGATTATGGGGCCGCCACATCTGCCACCCTAGTGGTTCACGAGTTGTACCCGACATCGATGGTACAAACGGAATCTTCGCAGGTCATTAATTACGGACAAGGTGTGAGCGTGACTGCGACGGCAACGAGCAGCAGCAAGAACCCGCCGATGACGGGCACATTCAGTTTTCAGGGTTATTCGACGCCAATTCCCGGCCCCGTGATACCAACATTGAGTACAGACGCCAACGGCAATCAGGTTCTTACCGCAAGTGTAACCACGGTGCCGCAAGGTAGCGAGTTGATCTTGGCATCTTACTCGGGGGACGCGAATTACGCACCTGCGCAATCCTCTGGGACGGTTACAGTGAACATTCCCGATTTCACTATGACTGCATCCGGTGGGATTTCCGCCGCGCTGGGGCAGACCGGTAGCGCAACTCTGACCATTACGCCCGCGAGCAGCACGCCTAGCACAGTGACACTGTCGGTTCCTGGAAGTCCAGTTCCGGGGACAACCCTGACCTTGAATCCGACCACCGTTAATCTGGCGGGAGCGCCGGTGCAGGTCACGTTGACGCTGTCCACAACCGGATCGACTGCCGGAGCGGCAGTCAAACCGCAATTCCGGAGAGCCGGAGTGTTGAGAGTGACTCGGGGGAATTGGTGGGGCGCGTCGTTCGCGAGTGCGGTGGCGTTCCTCTTCCTGATGGGAATGCCGGCACGGAAACAAAGATACCGGGCACTATTATTCTCGCTTGGGTTTATTTGCGTGGCGACGTTCGGATTGGGCTGCGGAGGGGGTGGGGGTTCCAGTGGGGGCGGCGGCGGGGGCGGGGCACCTACGCCAACCTCGATTACCATTACGAGCCCCAGTGCGAAGATCACGCAAGGTGGATCGGTCACGTTGACGGCCAACATCATTGCGACGCAGGCAATCACCGGAGGCGTCGTGTTTAACCAAAATGGCAGCCCCATGTCTACCGTCATCCCCGCGGTCAACTCACAAGCAACCGTCACGCTGAACAATAGTCCCGGAACCACCCCAGGGATTTTCACCTATACGGCGAGCTTCAGTGGTGACGCAAAAAATCAGCCGTCGTCAACGGCGACCGGGGTTACTGAGGAATTTGAGGGGAGCGTTCCCATCCTGATTCAGGCAGCGACTGGAACCCTGAGCCACTCGGCACAGATCCAGCTCACCTTGCAGTGATATTCAGGAAGAACGGCGCCGCGTGATGCCCATGCGCAGGTTCAATTGGTGGCGTTGGGGGGGAAGAAGATATTCCAGAATTGGGGAGAGGGCGTGGTGAACTCGATGGGGACGAGGGAGCCTTCCGAGTTCAGTTGCGGCGGGCGCACGACGTGGGCTTCCACTTTTTTCGAGGTCTTCGGATTTTCAATTGAGAGCTTGGTTCCCATGGCAATGCCTTCGGGCAGGACGATCATGGCGCCGCTGGCACTGACCGTGTGGGTAAAGCCGTGCAAGGGATTTGTTTTGCCCGGAATGTGAATAATCACCGGCATCTTCAGGAGGACGCGCTGGGCGCGGCGGCGCTCTTCAGCGGTCTGCGGACGGGCCACGGCCGTGCCGCGCTTCACATTATGCGAAGGAGCGACTGGCGGCGCGGCGTTCAATTTCTGCGGAGGCGTCAAAGTTCAATCCCCCAGAACTCCATGTCGGGCGAGACAAGTTCGATGCCGTATTCCCAGCCTTCGGGCTGCTGATTCCCTTTCCAAACGACGATGGCGGCGTTGCTGGTTTGCGTGGCGAGATTGGTCAGGGCCAGGCGCTGCTCGACTTCGAGCGGCTCCGTGAGGAACACCAGGCAGCCGTAGGGATTCACGGTGCGGGTGATCGCGTCGATGGTCTCGCGCTTGGCAGCTTCGCCTTCCCATTCCAGGCGAATCGGCACACGAGAATTCATGCGGCGCCCGCGGCGCTTTTCGCCGTAGCGCGCACCTGCATCTTTGAGTTCGCGGAGTTTGACCGTCATTTGACCGGATTTGCCCTCTACCTCGTCATGCTAAAGTTGGAGTTAAATAGGGTCAATGGTACAAAAGTCGCAGCGGATGCAAAAGAGTAGCTGTCCGAAAGGACAGGGGCGAGCGCAAGTTGAAGAATCTGATAGTAAATGCAGACGACCTGGGCTGGACTGAGGGGATCAACCGCGGCATTGCGGATGCGCACAGGCGCGGGCTGGTCACCAGCACTTCCCTGCTGGCGAATGGGCGGGCTTTTGATTCGGGGATCGCGGTGAGCCAAACTCATCGGGATTTGGGTGTTGGCGTTCATCTGAATCTCAGCGACGGGCCGCCGACGGCTCCCGCCCCCAGTGTGCCGGGACTGCTAAACAAAGCGGGGAATCTGGAAGGCGGGCCGGAAAGCCTGTTGCTGCGGATTGCGGCGCGGAATCTCCCTCTGAACGAAGTGGAGTTGGAATGGGACGCGCAGATCGCGAAGATCAAAAGCGCCGGGTTGGCGCCGACGCACCTCGACGGTCACAAGCACGTGCACATGCTGCCGGGATTGTTCCAGTTGGCGCTGCGGCTGGCGCGAAAGCATGGGGTCCCCGCGATTCGCATTTCACATGAAGAATCGGGGCTGCGCGCGGTGCTGTCTTCGGGGGGCGAGCTGAAAACCAGCGTGCTATTGAAACAGGGGATCCAAGCACGCGGGTTGAAAATTCTTGCCAGGGACGCGAGAGAGATGGCGCAGCGCGCGGGCATTTCGTCGACAGATTACTTCTGCGGCATCGCGCAGACCGGAGTGCTGACCCGGGAAGGGGTGGAGCGGCTGCTGGAAGCGCTTCCGGACGGAACCACCGAGCTGATGTGCCATCCGGGTTATGTGGATGAGGATTTGCGGAAAACGAACACGCGGCTGCAAGGGTCGCGGCAGACGGAACTGGAGATTTTAACGGACACGTCGGTCAGAAAAATTGTCGCCACGCGGGGTATTCGCCTGATAAACTATGCTTTCCTGGCTCAAGCGGCTTAGCTGCGCCCAGAGCGGATTCCGAAGGGGTGATTCCCGGCCGGGCTGCAGCATTAGCGTACAGAAAGAGGCAACGAGAAGTCCGTATGCGAAGTGAAACACCCATTCATTATTCCCTCGTGGTTCCCTTCTTTAACGAGCAGGAGAACATCCCGACGCTGTACATGAAGCTGACCGAAGTGATGGATTCCATCGGGGAACCGTACGAGATGGTGTTTGTGGACGACGGCAGCAAAGACAACACCTACAAGGTTCTCACAGAGATTTACGAGCATGACCGCCGCGTGAATGTGGTGCGGCTGCGGCGCAATTTCGGGCAGACGGCGGCGCTGAAAGCGGGTTTTGATTTTGCGCGCGGCGAAGTCGTCATTTCGATGGATGGGGATTTGCAGCACGATCCGGAAGAGATTCCCCGATTCCTGGAAAAGATCGAGGAAGGCTACGACCTGGTGAGCGGCTGGCGCTACCAGCGGCGGGACCACTGGCTGATGCGGCGGGTACCCAGCAAGATCGCCAACTGGCTGATGGCCAAGCTTTCCGGGATTGAGTTGCACGATTTCGGGACGACATTCAAGGCTTACCGGCGGGAAATTCTGCAGGAGATTCAGCTTTACGGCGAACTGCACCGGTTCATTCCGGCGCTGGCGAGTTCGACCGGTGCGCGAATCGCGGAAGTACCGATTTCGAATCCGGATCGGAAGAGTGGGAAGTCCAATTATGGAATTGGGCGGACGATTCGTGTGTTCTTCGATTTGATCATGGTGAAGTTCCTGCTGGATTATTCGACGCGGCCGCTGCAATTTTTCGGCATGCTGGGGCTTGCGGGCACGGGAAGCGGATTTGTGCTGGGATTGCTGCTGGTGGCCAGCAAGATTGTTTACCACCAGAACATCATGACGGAGCATGGGCCGCTGCTGTTGCTTTCCATAGCGCTGTTTGTCAGTGGGATTCAGTTTATTTCGATGGGATTGCTTGGAGAGATCAGTTCGCGGACATATTATGAGTCGCAGAACAAGGCGATCTACGCGTTGCGCGAAGTGAAGAGCCATCGCAAGGAATTGGGCGATTCCGCCGAGCCTGCGCGGCCGAGCGGTAGCTCTGAGCGGTAGGAACAGAAAGTGGAAGGTGGAAGTGCATCGTTCGGGGAGCGCAGGGAAAGGAAACGAGCTTGAAACGGAATTCCCAGCAAGAACGGCAGCAAGCGCACGAGCTGCTTGACATGCTGCCCGACGAAAAGCTGAACGCGGTACGCACCCTGCTCGAAGTAATGGTCGAACCGCTGTCCCGCTCACTGTCCCTGGCCGCGGTGGAAGAGGAAGAACTCACACCTGAAACTGCGGCCGCGCTGGAACGTGCCCGCGCTTCGCTTGCCGGCGGTGAAGGAATTCCTCATGAGGAAATTCTGCGCGAGTTCGGCCTGAAGAAGTGACCGAACCGCAGGGGCCCGAACGCATCACGGTCCACTGGTCCCCGGAAGCCCGTGCCGATCTCCGCGCCATCGACCGCGAATCCGCCATACAGATTCTTTACTGCCTGGACCGATACCTCGCGAGCCGGACTGGTGATGTAAGAAAACTGAAGCCTCCATTCACCGGCTGCCGTCTGCGGTGCGGCGATTACCGGGTCTTCTTCGATCTGAAGAACGACAACGCCATTGAAGTCACTGCCGTCCGCCATCGCAAGGATGCTTATCGCTGAGCAAATACACCCGCGGCGGGTGTTCGTATTTCTCTTTGGCTGCCGGGCGGTTGACCAGAGAGGCCAAGCGGAAGGTCCGAGCGATAACACACGAACCTGCGCGATTTTCCTGCTTTCTCGCATGGCGCAGAATCGGTATCGGACTGCTAAAAAACAAGAACGTCAAACCCGCACCCTTGAAAATCACAAGGGTGCGCCACCCAAATTCGCTTTATCACTTTAAGTGTGCGCAGTCCGCTTCTGAAGAGCTAAGCGGCGTGGGCGTTGGTTTGGTGAATATCCGTTTCCATCTGGTGTTTTTCCCAGCAGCTTGCTTGCTCTCCGGCAAAAGGTTGAGCGTGGTAGCGGCGGTAGCTTGGATCGCGGCCGTTGAGCGCAGGGTCGTAAATCTTCTCCCGCACCCACCTTTCTCCTGACAAGATTGGCGATTGGCAGTGGGCGCACAGGGTCACGCAGACGATCATTGTTTTCCTCCTTCTGGCCTGTGACGACCGTATCTAACCCTCAAAACGGGTACACCTACTGAGACGCGGCTTTCACTCGCGAGGTAATGGAATCGGTGTAAAGAGTGTGTCTCGTCTTGGTCATTTGTCTGGAGAGTGGCCCGGGGCGAATGACATGGAATTCACTGACATGAAAGCCCTTGAACGGATGTCACTTCAGCAATTTCTTTGAAGGGTCAGATGACAAGTGCCGCCAAAAATCCGGGCACAGGTAGATTCCAACTTGATTAGGGGGCGAGACGGCGGTATTGGCCGCGGTGGAAGAGCAGCGGGCTGCCTTCGTGGCATTCCATGCTTTCCACTTCGCCGAGGAAGATGGTGTGATCGCCTGCGGGGTGTTCGGCGACGACGTTACAGGCGAGTTCGGCGAGGGCGCCATCGAGGAGCGGAATGCCGCTGGAGGTCCAGCGATAGCGAATGCCGAGGCGAGCATGCTCTTCCGCGGTCTGCTCGAGTTTGGCGAAATACTCGGAGAGCGCTTGCTGGCCTTCGCGCAGGATGCTGACGCCGAAGCGGCGCTGGGATTTGAGATAGGAGAGGAGCCTGGCGTCGTGACTGACGCAGGCTAGGACTAGCAGAGGGTCGAGCGAAACGGATGTGAAGGAATTGGCGGTCATGCCGTGGACAAGGCCGGGTTCGCGTTCAGCTGTGATTACGGTGACGCCGGTAGCGAAGGTGCCCGCGACTCGGCGAAAGGTCAAGGAATCGAGAGAAGAGATGGCCATGGCGGCTTCTCTTTCAAGATAACACAGGAGCGGAGGACGGGAGGTTGGCGTGGTTGCGGATTGTCACTGGCCAAAGAGTGAAAGGTAGATCCCTCATCCCGCAAAGGCGCGGGATTCGGGATGACAAGGTTGGAGCAGGAGGAAGAGCGCTCACCGGGGTGAGCGCTCTTTTCACATCGTACAGTTCTCGCGATTACGACAGTCCGCGAAATGCGGAGAATGGCCACCGGGGCAAGCTTGGCCCCGACCGGGTCGGGGCCGCTACGTGGGCAGTTAGCGGTGTGGCGGTTTATCCTTGTCTTTATCTTTGTTTTTGTCTTCATTCTTGGCAGGTTTGGCGGGCGGAGCGGAGTGCGCGTGCTCAGCGGCCTGTTTCTGCTGCAACTGTTGCTGCTGCTGGTCGTGTTTCTGTTCGACCTGCTGGAGCTGCTGTTGCTGCTTCTGCTGGACCTGCTGCTGCGTGGCAGCATCCGCATTCTGCTGCTGGACTTTCTGCTGCTGCTGATACTGCTTCTGCTGGACTTTCTGGTATTCCTGGTCTTGTTTCTGCTGCAGCTGTTGAATCTGGTCTTGATGTTTTTGTTCGAGCTGCGGATTCACGTTGTTGGCCGGGCGCGAAGTTGGCGGACGGTCCTTATAAGCACTCGGGTTCGCGTTCGGATTCGCATTGGCATTGGCGTTAGCGTTCGCGTTTGGATTGACGTTGGCGTTCGCCGGACGGTTGTTGTTTGCCGGGGCGTTTGCGTTCACGTTGTTGGTTACGGGCGCGTTCGCGTTCGGATTGACGTTAGAATTCGGCGGACGATTGTTGTTCGGCTGCATTCCCCGGTTGCCCGGCTGAGCATTTCCCGGTTGAACATTCGACGGCTGGGGATTCGTGGCTACTCTTGCCGGCGGCGCCATTCGGACCGGCATGACGTTGTTATGGGGCTGCTGAGATTGCATCTGGCGAGCCTGAGAAATCGAGATCGGTTGGCCGTTGTTGGCCTTGATGGCTTCCTGACGCTGCGCAAACGGCATGGGCGCAGGGGGAGGAGTGGCCTTGGCAACGACCGCGCGCGATTGAATGGCCGCGGGCGGCTGATAACGGGTTGCGGCGCCTCCGCCGAGAACGGCCTGCCTGGGAGGTACAACGGCGGGTGCGCTGACGGCGACCTGGGCCGTGGCCATTTCACGATCATTGACATGCACCATGTTGCGGCCAACGGGTTGAGCGGAGGTGAAGGATTGGCCGGAAGTGGCGGTGACGCCACCGGCGACACGCTGGTTGACGTACGTCACGTTGGTTACGTTTTTGTTGATTACGGTGGTGTTGTAATAGTTGTTGACGACGGTCTGATTCACGGTGGTGTTCGAGACGTTCACATTCGTGATGTAGGTGCGGCTGACGTGATACGAAGGCACGAAAACTTCACGCGGGCCGAGCGGGAACCAGCCGACGTTTACCCCGACTCCAGCGCCGACACCAACTCCCACGGCGAAGTTCGGCCCGCCAACCCACGCGACGAGCGCGGGCGCATACACCGGGCGCACGTAAGCGACCGCGACGACGCGCGGCGGGCACGGAACCCAGCCCCAGGCGCCGCGAACATTGACCCAACGGCCGTAGTGAAATGGAGCGAAGCCCCAGGGCGCATCATCCACCCAAGTCCAGCCCCAGGGGGCGATGTAGGCCCAGTGGCCGTAACGATAGGGCGCCCAACCGACAACGGTGACGTGCGGATACCAGACCGTGCCGTATTCCGGATCCTGGCGCCAGCCGCCGTAATCGTCGAGGTCTTCGTAGCCGATCACGTCATCGGAAACGTAGCGGCGCGCCACGGCGTGTTCTTCGCGGTAGTCGCGCTGGGTGCACCAGCGATCGAAATCGTCGTCGCCATCGGCGTTTTGCATGTCCGCGTCCAACGAATCGGTGCCGGTGAAGACGCCCCGCTCGCCGGGATGAACAGTATAGGCGGAGCCGCCGCCTGTGACTTCTCCAGTGCCTTCGGGAACATTGATAACAGTAGTGTCGCCGGCTTCATTGACGTTGATGCGATAGCGGCCGGGGCGCAGGACGGAAAACGCGAGGTTGGGCGTATCTACTTCGATGGATTCCTGATCGCCGAGGCGAAGCACATGGAGACTGACGGTGCCTTCGGTGACGCGAATTTGCATCATCCGGTCGTCGAGATTCAGGAAGGAAAAACCGGTCTGGCCGGAAAGGCGAATCACGGCGGAACCTACATGAAGTTCGGCGCGCGCAGCCTGATCGGTCCAGAGCTTGTCGCCTGTGGTCATGGGGCGGTTCACGACGGCGGAAACCCAATCATCGGTGCCGGCGGGACTGAAGGAAACTTCTCCGTTGGTGTAGCTCAAGCGGGCGACGCGGCTGGGCGGATCGTCCTTGTCATCGTCGTCAGCCACTGCCGGTTTTGTGGTGCCCAGAACAAATGCAAAGATGAGCGGTACGAGGAATAGCCACTTCCGTGCACGTGTGTTCATGTTGTTCTTTTCTCTCCTGACGCTTTTCGGCTCCGGGTGTTGTGTGGTGCCTGGGATGGGCCGGGAAGAACTCCGACGTTCGAAAGGAAGCACTTTGGACGCACCCGATACTTTCCGTTCGAACGGACCTGGAGCTGAATCTTCCTACGTCACTATGTTTAACACGGGGAGGGGCGGAGAGTTGTGACGGCGGGCGGCGGCGTTTCTAAAAGGGTAAGAGATGGAGGCGCTTAGGCTCTGTTGCATCGTTGCGGAAGAGTGATCCAAGAACGAAAAGCAGATCCCTCACCCCGCAAAAACCGGGGGGATTCGGGATGACATTTCGGCCGCAGGGTCCTCTTAGATATGGAGTCAACAAAGCCAAGCGCTTGGAAGAAAAAGCCCGCGCCAAGAGGATGGCGCGGGCTTGCTGAATTTCACAGAATGTTGGAATTAGTGATGGCCACCGCCGCCATGGGAAGAACCACCGCCTCCACCATGGAAGCCGCCACCACCGCCATGCGAGCCGCCGCTGGAACCACCACCCGAAGAGCGGGGCGCGGAAGAGCCGCGGGGAGCGGAGGAACCGCCGCCTCGCGGAGCCGAGTAAGACGGAGCAGAAGAGTACGAACGCGGAGCTGAGTAAGTGCGGCTCGGCGCAGAGTTGTAGTTCCCGGAGGAACGATTGCCGTTGTACGAAGGCGGCGAGTACGAACGATTGCCGCCCGACGAGGAAGAAGAGTAACCGCGCTGAGCGTTGGATGAGTTAGCGCCGCTATTGCCGCTGCCAGCCCAGGGCGGACGATTGCTGGAGTTCATGCGCGTGGTCTGCGCGGTGGCCGAACGACCGGAACTGCCAAACCCCTGCGGAGCGCGGCCGGAATCCGTCGAGTTGCCCTGCGCATTCCAACTCCGCCCTGAGGAAGTCTGCGGCCTGGAAGCGTTGTTATTGAAATTGTTGGTGGGGCGCGAGGATTGCGATTGCGACTGTGACGCCGATGGCGGCCGGTTGGACGAAAGTTGCGACTGGCGCGCACTGTTGAATCCTTGCGGGCTATTGCCGCTGCGAGCAAAGTTTCCGGCAGGACTGTTGCCACCGCGATTTGCGGAGAAGGAGCCGGAATTCATGGTGTGAACCGGCATGTGCGAAGCAGCCGCGGCTGGAGTGGAACGAGCGACGACGCTGCGATTCTGCACGCTGGCCGACGGCGTTGCGACGCGACCGTGCATGTTGGACGCTCCGATGAAGCTGGAGTGCGTAGGCGAAGCGTTAACTCCGCCGGCGACGCGGGCATTGCGCAAAGAGCTGGCCGAGAGGTGCGTGGCGCTGCGGTTGATCGCTTGGCCGTTTACGAAAGCGTTGTGCGAAGCGGTGGTAACCGCGTTGGCATTGTGCGCATACCGGTAGTTAAAGTTCCGGAAGTTATTCACGTTATGGAAATCGTTGAAGTGGTTGAAGTGCGTGTTGTACACGTTGATGTGATTCCAGTATCCCGGGCCACCGTGATACCAGGGACGGAAGGGCTCGCCCCAACCGAGCGGGAACCAGCCATAACCCCCGCCCCAGCCAAAGCCGAAGCCAACCCCAAAACCGAAGCCGCCGCCGAGGAACCCGACATAGGCCGGGCCATAAAAAGGCGGAGCGTAAACGGGGCCGGGGCACCAGCCCCAATAAGAGCCGAAGTAGTTCCAACGACCATAGTGATAGGGAGCAAAACCCCAAGGCTCAGCGCCGACCCAAGTCCAGCCCCAGGGGGCGACGTAGGCCCAGTTGCCATCGCTGTAAGGAGCCCAATCGGGAGAGGTATTGTTGGGAACCCAGACGTTGCCGACTTCCGGCTCTTGTTTCCAGGTGCCATAGTCGTCGAGATCGCTGTAGCCGACTGTGTCACGATTGACGTAGCGAGCGGACGGCGATTGATCTTCCTTGATGTTGCGTTCCTGGGCCCAGCGATCGAGGGGGTCCGGCTCGGAGGCGGAGCCGGGAATATATTTTACATTCTGGTCTGTGCCGCTGATATCGGCACGTTCGCCCGCGTTCACAGGATAAGTTTGTCCGCCGGCAGCGACTTCGCCCTTGCCGCGAATTACGGAGACGGTGGTGTAGTCGCCGTTCTCGTTGACGTCGATCCGGAAAGCGCCGGCTTCGCGGACGGTGAAGGCCAAATTCGGAGTATCAATTTCGTAGGTGTCACCCTGGCGGAGTTCGCGGACGCGGAGGTTCAGATGGCCTTCGGCCAGACGCATCTGGATGATGTTCTGATCCAGGTTGAGGAAAGAAAGCGCGGTCATGCTGCCGAGATGGATGGAGGCTTGTCCGGCCTGAAGTTCGGCACGGGAATCCTTGTCGGCCCAGAGCTTGTCGCCGATGGTGACGGGACGATTCTTTCCCGCTGCGCCCCAATCCCCTGCCCCGCCCGGCTGCATTGAGACGGAGCCGTCCATATAGCTTAGGCGCGCCACGCGCGAAGGCGGGTCCTGGGTGTCATCGGCGCTGGGCATCACTTCACCACTGTCCTGTGGAGAAACATTGGCGACGTTGTCCTGCGCTACGCCGTTGTTCTGGGCATCATTGTTCTGGGCGGTGCTGTTTTGTGACTGGGCCCGACCGGCGGGGGTAACCAGAAACAGAAAACCGGCCAATCCGAAGAACAGTGCAATCAGGCGTTTGCCGGTCAAAATGGGTTTCATAGAAGACTCCCCTGGAAAGCGATCCGGAACTTGTCCGGACCAAATAGCCGTCAGTAGTATGACGCTGGGCGGCGCTCTGTGGGGTATAACCCCCTAATGGAAAAATAGTTGCATAGGAGGGGGCAAAGTGGAAGGGCATTGGTACCAGTACCGATTTGGCATTCGTCCGTAAGCTCTTATTTCTTAGGATCTTACTCGTTTTATACCTTAAAGGACGCAACTGTGCAGTACAGGGTTTGTGCAAAGGAGGGGCCCGCCCCCCTAAGAGCAGTTTGGACAGGCGAAGGGCGCCCCTGAGTGGGTCGAGGCCGCTGGGCGGGACTTAGCCGACGTGGTTGTTGTTGCCGATTTGGTAGCCTACGCCGCGGATGGTGCGGATGAGGGGGTGGTCGGCACCGGAATCGATCTTGCGGCGCAGGTAATTGATATAGACGTCCACCACATTGGTGATGGAATCGCCATGGATCCGCCAGACTTCTTCGATGATCGCCGCACGAGTTACGGGACGGCCGGGATTACGGAGGAGGAATTCGAGAAGGGCGTATTCCTTGGGGCTGAGTTCGACGGCACGACCGGCTCGGCGTACTTCGTGAGAGACGCGGTTCACCTCGAGGTCTTCGAACTGGAAGACTTCGCGGGCGGGGCGGTTGCGCCGCCGCAGAACGGCGCGGATGCGGGCGGCCAACTCTGACCAGGCGAACGGCTTGACGATGATGTCGTCGGCCCCCGCGTCGAGTCCCTTGACGCGTTCCTCCACCGAACTGGCAGGAGAAAGCAACACCACCGGGGCTTCGGGCCAGCGAGTCTGCAAGTGGCGCAAGTAGTCCGGGCCGGGCACACCAGGAAGATTCAGATCCAGGAGGATCAGATCAAAGAGGCTCTTCTCGCCAAATCGAGAGATCTGGTCTCCTGTGGAGGCGAGTTGTACCGCAAAGTGTTCCTGCTGGAGCCGGGTCTGAAGAAACTCCGCCAAAGACGCGTCGGCCTCAGCGACAAGAAGACGCATAGTCGCTCACTAAGGACACATTTCTGGAAGGGGGTAAGGCGAGTTTGCTCCCCGCTGACGAAACTGTCAACTGACGCTTTCGAAAACGCAGCGGATTGATTACTGCCCGGGAGGGGCAGGCGAGGCGCCGGATCCAGCGGGCCCGGGAGGCCTTTCAGGAGTTGGCTGCGCGGCGACCGGAGCGGCGGGCGGGGTTGCGAAGGGCGATCGTTCCTGGAGTGCCGGATTCAAAATGACGATATCGATGCGGCGATTACGGGCGCGGCCCTCCGGAGTGTCGTTGTCGTCCACGGGGTGGAATTCGGCGAATCCTGCGGCGGAGAGACGATTGGGTTCGACTTGATAGCGGACTATGAACATTCGGACGAGTTCGGTGGCACGAGCCGTGGAGAGTTCCCAATTGGAGGGGAAATGGGAATTGTGGATGGGGATATTGTCCGTATGGCCCTCAATGCGGAGGCTTTCCGTGCGCGGGACAATTACTTTTGCCAGGCGGTCAACCGCTTCAACGGAGGAAGCGCGCATCGCGGAAGAGCCGCTCTCGTAAAATCCCATCTCGCGAAGGCTGACAACGAGGCCCTCTTTCTTGGGCTTGACGTCGACAACGTGCCTTTTGATTTCCGGGGCCAGCGCTTTTTCTAGCTCTGCTTGAATATCCTTCAGGGGAGTGGGAGTGGAGGTTGGCGCGAGGATGCCCTTCATGGGTTGCACAACACGTTCCAGATCGGAGGTGCGCTCCACGTTTTCCACCGCCTGGACGCTGGAGAAAGGAATAGCCTCCATGTCGCTGAGGGGGATGTGGGTGTTGGAAGTGTCGAAGACTCCCAGCTCCTGAAAGGCAACCTGAATGGCCATGGCGAGGCGGCCTACGCGCCGCTTGTCCACCTGGGACGAGGCGTAGAGCACGACGAAGAAGGCGAAGAGCAGGGTGATGAAGTCGGCGTAGCTGACGACACCGTGATTACGGAGATCAATTCGCAGTTTAATGTCGCGTCCGACGGAAGCGGCGGCGGCCCGCTGGAAACTGATAACTCCCTGCGCGACGTTCAGAACCAGCTTCTGAGCGCCTTCTCCTACTCGATCCCGGGAAACAGCGGCGTGGTGAATCTTGCGAGCATCGGGGTGAACTTCAATAACGACGGAACGCTATCCGTGGACAGCGGGGCGCTCAACTCGGCGCTTTCGAGTAACTTCTCCGCGGTGCAAAACCTGCTGCAGAACACGACCAACGGTTTTTCGCAGAATCTATCCACGGTGCTTTCCAACATCAACTCGCCCGGCACCGGCATCCTATCTCTCGATTTGCAGAGCGTCACCAGCACATCGCAGGGCATCACATCGCAACTCGCGGACCTGCAGGCGGCGTTGGCGGTGCAACAGACTAACCTCACGAATGTGTATTCCCAGGTGAACGCGACATTGCAGGAATTACCGATGCTGGAAAACCAGATTTCCCAGCAGTTAGCGAGCGCATGATGAACACACTGGACACCGCATCCGCGTATCAGCAGTCAACGGCATCCGCCGCATCCTCGGTCGGCCAGGTGGTTGCACTATACGACCGCATCCTGCGCGATTTGCGCAGCGCGATCGTCGCAATCGGCGCGGGGCAAATTGAAAATCGCGTGAACTCCCTGAACCACGCGCTCACAATCATCGGAGAGCTCCAGGGGGTGCTGGATTTCCAGCGCGGCGGTGAAGCGGCGGTGAATCTGGACAATTTTTATAAAGTCACGCGCGCGATGGTCACCATGGCGGGCGTTAACTGCTCTGTAGATCTGCTTCAGGAGCTCGTTTCGATGTTCGCGAGGCTGCGCGCGGCGTGGGCACACGTGGAGCGCACGGTGACGCCGGCGGAACCCACGCAACGCATGCGGGTTTCCACTCGACCGCAGGCCGCGCATTCGCCGAGCGCCTCGCAAACGCCGGACAATTCTTCGTGCACGGATAGCGGCGGCTGGAGGGCCTGATGTACGAGGCTGTGCGCCAAACAATGCTGCGGGTTAATGCTTCGCTGTCGGGATTGCTGGCGGAGGCGCGCCGGGCATTGCGCGGCGAATGTGACTTCGGCGTCGAAGACGTTCGCAAGATTCGCGGGCCAGTGGAAGAGATGGCGCCGATTATGGCGCAGTCGGCGGAAATGCGGCGGTTTCAGCCGGAGCTTGCCGGGCAACTGGATCTTTACAAATCGCAATTGGGAGAGCTGCAAACCACGCTGGGGCAGATTCGTGTGATGTTGTTGGCGCGCCAGGCCAGCCTGGAGGCGGGCCGCGCGCAACTCTCGGCGGTCTCGCAGTGGATGGGCGCGTTTCGCCAGACCCGCTGAGTACTCTTCACTTTTTCGACGAATGGAATTTTCTACCGGTACTCATGAGCCGTTCGTTCTTCTTTCTTCTCCGGAAACAGCGAACGGCTGGCTGAACAGGGCGCATCGCTTTTTCAGCGGACATTCATGCCGTTCTCCCTCTATACTTCCTGCACCCGGTTGGAAAATCCTGGTGAAAAGGAGTCGCCCAATGCGTTCATCAAGGAAAGTCTCGACCTTCGTCTTTCTGTTCGCCGCCAGCTCAATCTACACGGGAACGAAAGCTCAAACTGCACCCGAAAAACCCGCCTCGAAAAGTACCCCCGGCAAGCACTACAGGCTGCCTGCAAACAAGGACACAGTGCAGTGGGGCTGGTTCGACCCGACGGAAAAACCGAAGCTGGTTGTCGATTCCGGCGACACCGTTTCGATCGAAACGTGGAGTCACGGGATGGATGAAGTCAGGCCTGGCGCTACGATGGACGAAATCGTCAAGCTTCGGCTGGCAAACCCGGGCGGCGGCCCGCACTCCGTCACCGGCCCGATTTACGTGAACGGGGCGGAACCCGGGGACACCCTTGAGATCCACATTAAGAAAATCGTGATGAAAGACTCCGGATTCAATTTCAATCTTCCCGGGAAGCAGTTCCCTACCGTCGGTTTGCTCGCTTCGGAGTTTCCCGAGGGCCACGTGGAATATTTCAAGCTGGATACGAAGACCATGACCACGGAATTCAAGCCGGGGATAATTCTCCCTTTGAAACCGTTTCCGGGAACCATCGCTGTGGGCCCGGATCCGAACGAGCCGAAAGAAAAGGCTGGGCCGCCCATCCACGACGCCAAGGGGCGGACCAGCACGCTGCGGCCGTGGAAGAACGGCTCCAACATGGACGTGAACGAATTGCAGGAAGGATCGACGGTTTATTTCCCAGTGTTTCAGAAGGGCGCGCTGATCTGGACCGGAGATTCGCACTGCCTGCAAGGAGGCGGCGAAGTGAACCTAACGGCACTGGAATGCTCGTATAAGGAAATCGAGATCGAGCCGATCGTGCGGAAGGACTTGCACATTGATTGGCCGCGTGCGGAAACCTCCACGCACTGGGTTTTCATGGGCTTCGACGAAGACTTGAACGAGGCGATGAAAATCGCGGTGCGCGAGACGGTGAATTTCCTGGCGGAACAGAAAATGGTGCCGATGTCACGGGAAGAGGCTTATGCGCTCACATCGATTGTCGGCGATTGCCGCGTCTCTCAGGTGGTGGATATCCGCAAAGGCGTGCACTGTATGATTCCGAAGTCGATTTTCGTGAAGAAATAGCCGGTTGGAGTGAAGCGGTGAGCAAAGGAAACCGGGCAGCTAACAGAAGAACTGCCCGGCTGGAAACTTAAGCTCCGTAGAGATGGAGCAGCGGTCAGTAGCCCGGATTCTGTTGCTGGGGTTGGCGATCGGGCGCGATGGCATCTGCCATGCGAAAGAGCGCCGCGAGCACTTCAATGAACACACGGCAGTAGAGAAACCAGATGAAATATCCGCCGAGGGCAGCCAGCAGGGCGAGCAATCCCTGAACCGGAGCTTGCTGAAACTGCGTCACCACCCAGGCGACCGCTACGATCAAACCGACAAGGAGATGCAGGCCGTACAGGAATCTCAGCATCTTTGGGGTCGCATACACGCGGAAGGAAAAATCCATCAATCCTTCCCACATTCCCTTTGCTTCGGGCATTCGTGCCTCCTTAGATTAGGCTGGAAATTACATTATAAGGAACGGCAGTGCATCAGGCGAAAAATTAGGGGGAGGTGGGCGTTATGGTTCATAGGCGCTCTGCTTCGGGCAGGCGGAATGACAGCTATCCCCTAATTTTTCCGTGCAGTGCTCTCGCGAACGACGAGTTTGGGCTCGAGGACAATTTCTTTGGGATATTCGGTGGAGGCGGGGCCGGCGATGCGCTTTAGGAGGGTTTCCGCAGCCACTATACCCATCTGGCGAAGCGGTTGCCGGACGGTCGTGAGGCTCGGATTATGGAAGGCCGCGCCCTGAATATCGTCCCAGCCGATCACGGAGACATCTTCCGGGACGCGGCGGCCCGTTTCGCGCAGAGCCTTGATAGCGCCCATGGCGGAGATGTCGTTGAACGCAAACAAGGCCGTGAATTGTGGATTGGCTTCCAGAAGTTTTCGCGTGACCCGGTGGCCGACTTCGGGAGACGGGGAGTCGCTATCGAGTTGGACAGTGAGTTTTTCATCGATCACGATTCCGAGTTCCCGGGCCACCGACAGAATGGCCTGCCATCTGGTTTCCGTGTCGGAACTGAAATCCTGGCCCTTGATAAGGGCGATTCGTGTGTGTCCGAGGCGATACAGGTGTTCGAGGGCGAGGTGCGCTCCGAGATTGTGGTTCAGAACAATATTCGTGACTCCCTTGACGTGGCGATGGCCGGAAATCGAAACGGCGGGAATATCGCAATTGCCGGCGTAAACCGTGTCCACGGCGATGATGCCCTCGGCGGCGCGCTGGCGGAGAAGGTGGGGATATTCCTCAATCAGGTCCTCGCGGTGACGATGGCTCACCACAAAATAAAAGTACCCTTCCTGGAAGAGGTGGTCCTCCACGCCGGATAAGACCATTGAGGAGTAACCTTCGCTGATTTCCGGAACCATTACGCCGATGGTGAAGCTTCTTTTTTGCCGGAGAGAGCGGGCCATCAGATTGGGGCGATATTTGAACTTGCGCGCGGCGGCCCAAATGCGTTCCTGAGTGACATGGGGGATGGATTTGGCGCCGGGGGAACGGTTGATGACGAGGGAAATCGTGGCGGTGGAAAGGCCCAGGTGTTGGGCGAGAGCCTTCATGCTAATCGAACCGCCTGGAGGCTCACCAGAATTATCGGGTGGAAGTTTCGTCGCGCGCGCCATGAAGGTTGACGAGCGGTAGTCTGACATAATGAGGCGCGGCGGACAACCGGATTGGCTTCGCGGGCGACCTCGAAGAGGCAGGTTTCCCCCGTTGGAAGGTGTGGTAGAATTCATCTGCTAAATCGATTTAGCAGATGACTTTCGGGCCATGAGGTTGTTGCGCCCTCCGAAGAAAAAAGCTACGGAGGGGGATATTTGGAATCGTTGAACGATCTGGAATCTCGAACCGCTAAGGATTTTCTCTCATGCTGAGGAACTCAGGACAACGGCAGCTCAAGTCATGCTTCGTCGCGGCGTTTCTGTTTGCGTTCGCGAGTATTGAACTATCCGGGGCGCTCCTTGCTCAAACGGCCCAACCAAAAAACCAACAGGGCGGTCTCACGGATTCTTCCCTTACGGATCCCGCCATTGAGAAGCGTGTCGAGGTCCTGTTGAAACAGATGACGGTCGAGGAGAAGGTTGGACAACTGGCACAATATTCCTCCGGCGCGCCGACCGGGCCAAGCACCGGGAACGCCGACTATCCAAATATGATTTCGCGCGGAGAAGTGGGGTCGCTATTCAATCTGGATAGCGCGCACGCCGCGAATGAGTATCAACACATTGCGGTGGATAAAACACGGCTGCATATCCCGCTGCTTTTTGGACTCGATGTGATCCACGGCTATCGAACTACGTTCCCGGTGCCCTTGGCGCTTGCCTCGACCTGGGATCCGGCCATCGTCGAAAAAGCGGCGCGGATTGCCGCGCAGGAAGCATCGGCGGCCGGGGTGCGCTGGGTGTTTTCTCCAATGGTGGACATCGCGCGAGACCCGCGTTGGGGCCGCATGGTGGAGGGAGCGGGCGAAGACCCGTACCTGGGAAGCTTGCTGGCGCGCGCTTACGTTCGCGGCTATCAGGGCAAGAGCTTGAGTGATAAAGAAAGCGTCGCGGCTTGCGTGAAACACTTCGTTGGATATGGCGCAGTGGAAGCCGGGCGCGATTACAACCCCGCCGAGATTTCGGAACACACGCTGCGGGAAATTTATCTTCCACCGTTTCAGGCGGCCATTCGCGAAGGCAGCGCATCTCTGATGAGTTCTTTCAATACGCTGAATGGATTGCCGGCCACGGCGAATCCGTTCACCTTGACGCAAATTCTGCGGAAAGAATGGGGATTTCAGGGCCTGGTGGTGAGCGATTGGGGTTCCGTGGGCGAGTTGGTTGCGCACGGACTTGCGCGCGACAAAGGCGTCGCTGCTCAAAAAGCAATGAATGCGGGCGTGGATATGGACATGGTGAGCGACTCTTACCATCAGCATCTGGTCGACCAGGTGAAGAGCGGGAAAGTGTCACAAACGCGGCTGGACGCGGCGGTGCGGGACGTGCTTCGCGTGAAATTTGCTCTGGGTTTGTTCGACAGTCCCTACACGGACGAATCCCGGGATGTTCAGGGGGCGCTTCCCAAGGAGAATGTGGAGGCTGCGAGGCTGGCGGCTGAGCGTTCCTTTGTACTCCTAAAAAATTCGGCGATTGGTTCGCGCCCGATTTTGCCGCTCACGGGCGAATCCGGAGCTATTGCGTTGATCGGACCGTTTGGGGATAGCGCGCAAAATATGTTGGGGCCATGGGCAGGGCGCGGACGCCCGAAAGATGCGGTCACGCTCAAGACTGCACTCGAACAGAGAGTTGGCGTGGGAAAAATTCGCTATGCCACGGGAGGAGAAGTTCAATCCGCCGGCGACGCGGATATACAAAAAGCGGTTGAAGCGGCCCAGCAAGCAGATGTGGTGATCCTCACCGTGGGCGAAGAGGCGTGGACACAATCGGGAGAGGCGGCTTCGCGCGCGTATCTTAATTTGCCGGGGCGCCAGGAAGAATTGCTGGAAAAAGTTTCGGCTACCGGAAAGCCCGTGGTGCTGCTGCTCTTTAGCGGAAGGCCGCTGACGCTGCCCTGGGCTTTCGAACATGTTCCCGCGATTCTGGCGGTGTGGTTTCCTGGAGTTCAAGCGGGCCAGGCGATTGCAAATGTTCTGTTTGGCGATGTGGCGCCCACCGGGAGGCTGGTGGTGAGTTGGCCGCGAACCGTCGGGCAGATACCGATCTATTACAACGCTTCCAACACGGGGCGTCCGGCGCGCAACGTGGATCTAACGCACCCGCCAAGTAACTCGGCGGAAAAATATCTGTCAAGATATATAGACGAGGTAAATAGCCCGCAATTTCCGTTCGGGTACGGACTCTCTTACTCCTCCGTCGAATATTCGCAGACGAATGTGGATACGAAGCAAGTAAGCGCATCGACTTTGAACGAAGATCTGCGGCGGGATGCTTCGAGCAAAGGCGCACGTGTGGCTGCGAGCGCGACCGTGAAGAATACGGGAGATCGCGCCGTGGATGAGACGGTACAAATTTATCTGCGCTTGACTGGAACCAGTATCGAAGAACCCATTCGCAAGCTTGTGGGCTTCCAGCGGGTTTCGCTAGCCCCCGGCGAGAGCCGGACGGTGAGTTTCGCGATTGGCGCAGAAGCTCTTTCGCTGTGGGATGTGCAAAATAAGTTGAGAGTTGAACCCAGCCACGTTCAATTGTGGATCAGCCCGGATTCGTCGCGCGGTCTGCCGGCGGAGATGGAAATCGTCGAATAGCGAGGTGCCGCTGTTGAAACTTCACAAACCAAGCCGGAGAGAATTGCTTCGATTGAGCGGGGCTTATCTTTCGCTGGCGCCGTTCGCATCTTTAGCGGGCTTTGGCAGTGGCTCGCGGAGTCTTCAAAGTTCCGCGGGCGCTTCGTTTCAGGGAACGGATGCGCAGTTGCTGGACGAGATGCAACGCGCGTCATTTCAATTTTTCTGGAACGAGACGAATCCCGCGACCGGGCAGGTGAAGGACCGGGCCCTTCTGAACGGCAACGACACCCGCACCATGGCCAGCATTGCCGCGACAGGATTTGGACTGACCGCGCTATGCATCGGCGATTCACGGGGTTACGCCAAGAATTCCGAGATCGTCACGCGAGTGCGGAACACGCTTGATTTTCTGTACAACAAACTGCCGAACGTCCATGGTTTTTACTTTCACTTCGCGGACATGAACACCGGGCAGCGCTGGGCTCAAAATGAGCTTTCCTCCATCGACACTTCCCTTCTCCTCTGCGGGGTGCTGACCGCGCGGCAATATTTTCAAGACGCCATGATCCAGGACCTGGCGACAAAGATTTATGAGCGGGTGGACTGGCCGTGGATGCTGAACGGAGGCCCGACGTTTTCGATGGGCTGGAAGCCGGAGTCCGGATTCCTGGCCGCGCGGTGGGAGCACTATTGCGAACTGATGATGATCTATCTGCTGGCCATCGGATCGCCAACGCATCCGGTATCGCCAGAGACATGGAAGGCGTGGACCCGGCCGACGATTACGTATCAAGGCCTGACTTATATTTCGGGCAACGACCCGCTGTTCACCCACCAGTATTCCCAGGCGTGGTTCGATTTCCGGAACAAGAAGGATGCGTACGCAAATTATTTTGATAATTCGATTACGGCGACGAAGGCGCACAAGCTGTTCTGCCTCTCTCTGAAATCGCGATTCAGCGATTATTCGGACGATTTGTGGGGGATTTCGGCTTCGGACTACGTGAAGGGCTACACGGCGTGGGGCGGCCCGCCGCCGCAGGGGCCGATCGACGGAAGCATTGTGCCGTGCGCAACGGGAGGATCGCTGCCCTTCTTATACGAGGACTGCATGCGGGTGCTGCGCAACATCCGCGGCGCGTATGGAACAAAAGCATGGGGCAAATACGGTTTCGTTGACGCCTTCAATCCGTTGACCGGCTGGTACGACGCCGACGTGCTAGGGATCGACCTCGGCATCACCATGGTGATGGCTGAAAACCAGCGCACCGGCCTGGTGTGGAACACGTTCATGAAGAATCCCGAAGCGCAATCGGCGATGAAGAAAGTGGGATTCCAGCCAGTCTAGAAACCCGCGAGTCTACTTTCCGATTTCGATCAAGGCAAGCACATTAGGTTGCCATGTCAGCGTCAAGGATCCATTCTTGAGGTCCTGGCGTCGCGGAGAAAAATAGCGTACGTTATCCGGACGCTTACCTTGATCCCGGAGCCTTCGACGATTGTGATGTAGCGCATCAAAAGCGACGCTGCCAGCCTTGGGCTGGCGGCGTCGCTGGAGTGGTCCGTGTTGCGTGAGTTCAAGGGGCCACGGGAACAAAGACAAACGTCCCGAACAGGTTGTCCTGATAGGCAATAAATTGCGTCGGTCCACTGTAAGAGGGGGGCGGGTCAGGTGGGCCTTTGACTGCCAATGCGTCGGTCATGGTGGTGGTCGTGGTGAGAGTGTCAAGCCATGAGTAATTCCAGGTAAGAGTTAGGGATTCCGTCATGGTAGTGGTGCTGCTAAAGAACCCGCCGAAACCGGTCCCAAATTCCTGCGACGCTCCAAACGCCTGCTTGACGGAATGCGAGAGGCCTGTGGCAACGCTCTGAGTGTCTGTCTGGACGGTGTTGTACATTTCCGTAGCTCCGCCCACAGGATATTCGATTGGGTTGGGAGGGTAGGGTTCCTTGCTAAACCGCCCATCCGATGTGGTGGAGGGAAGGGAGTTGAGCAACGTATAGTTGTTGCTTGGCACCAGAGGGTCGAACGTAAGTATGTTCGCTATATCTTGTGTTGTGAGGCCTGGGCCCTCTCCGGCAGGCCATGTATATTCGTTTGCTGCCCAACTGCGAGCAAGGGTGCCCGACGTAACCACGCCGTTCGTAATTACCAATGTGCTTGGACAGGAAAAGTCGCCGTCGAGGCATCCGACTTGGACCTCGATGATATCTGGCCCTGAATTGTATGGCCCGCTTGGCGGCGGCTCCCCCGATGCCGGGTCAGTCGGATCAAAGGCGTATCCAGTCAATTGTAGCGCTGCGGGATTACTTCCGACTGGAGGTGTGTAAGTGGCGAGAATCTCTGGGTTTATCCAGAGCCAGATGTAATCGTAGTCGCTAGTCACTGGTGAGAAAGTGGGCGTCCCCGGGGTCGTATAGGCAATAGTGGACGCTTTGCTAATCGTAGTCGTCGTCGAGCTGTTTGACGCCTGCGTGTAATCTGTCGACTCGGTGTATGTGAGCTTTACGGATCCGTTGAGAATCCCACCCGCAGGCAGCGCCGCACCATTCGACACAGAGATGCTAAAGCCAACGTCCTTACTGAATGAGTCGTTGATTGCTACGGTGTTGCCAACCGACGTTGTGTTCGTGTAGGTTACGGAACTGCTGGTTCCAGGCGGTGCGTAAGTAACGCCAACGACAACGTACTTCGGATTGATGAACCCATTCGTGGTGCCGGGTGGAGTGTATGTACCGCTGGGAGTGATAGTTATCGTTACATAGGTGCCCGTATACACCGTATCCTCGTAGGTCGCCGAAAGTGATCCGGAATATGTTCCTGCGAAGATCGAGTTGAAGGACACTGGTATATAAACCGGATCATATTGATTTATGTAGTAAGGCCAACTCGCGCTGAACGGCCCACTGCTATTTCCCCCAGAGTACAAGCGCAAAGCTTCCAAATATCCGTTAGACCAGCATGCATCGGTATTGGCAGGCTCGGCCGTTACCGTGCCAAATTGGACGGAGGGGTTTTGGCTACATGTCTGAGCTTTTGCAAGCACTGGAAGCGCTAAGAAAAGAAGCACGAGCTTCGACAAGAGTTTGGAGATTTTCACGGGAAAAGACCTCCTAAGTTTGGAAAGAATTGCGCCTGGGATTGTTGAGCGCAGGGAGGTGGAAGGACCGGGGACACGACCCAGCGCGCTTATACGATGCAAGACAGTATTGCGTCAATCCGGTGTTTACCTGACTTTTACTTTACGCGCGAGGGACTAACGGCAGGAGGGCTTCATTGGGGATCAAGGCGCCCCTCAGAGTGGGAGCGCGGAGTCAGAGGCAGCTCAACGCGAGGAATGATTTAGGGAAACCTGCCAACGAGAGAGCATCCCGGGGTGTGGGGAACTCGTTGGCAGGTTTCCCCCTTGCGCAAGAGGAGGCGCCGGGGTAATGCGCCTCCGGGAAAGGGTTAAGTTAGAAGCTGAAGCGGGCTCCGAGTGTGACGACGCGGGCCGCGAGAGCATTCGTAATCGTGCCGAAATTGCCGCTGCCAATGTTGTTCGAGATAGAGTTCGGGTTGAGGTTTAAATTATTGAACAGGTTGTAGACGTCCATCCGCAACTCAATCCTCGCGTTTTCGCCGAGCACCCGCGCCTTGGGGAAGCCAAAGCCCTTGGCCAGTGTCATGTCCACACCCTTATATCCGGGCAGGTTAAGCGAATTGCGATGGACCCCGGGGTTTGGAGGAAGCACCGCGCCGAACATGCCGGTAGGGTAGGTTGTGGGAGTAAAATACGCGGGGCCGCCTTTAGGAAAGTTCGATTGCGCCACAGTCTCGAACGCACTGTTGCTGGTGCTGCCGCCCGCGCCGCCCAGGTAGTTGGCCGGGAAGAGGGAACCGTACCCGCATTGTGTGCAATAGGTGTTTCCGTTGGTAACGTTCACGAACGGCGTCCAGGGGAATCCGGAGTGGATGTTGAAGATGCCGCTGAGCGACCAGCCATCAATGACCTTTGACTTCCAGCCATTGCCATGGAAGAAGATGGGTTGCCAAACGCCAAAGAGTTTGAAGGCCTTGCCTACGTTGTAGTCGCAGCGCCCGTAATCCAGGCTGGAGTTGAACGGATAGGGCTGCTCCGAATACGGCGCGGAGCTGGTGTCCATGCACTTCGACCAGGTGAATTGAGCGTCGGCCATTAGCCCGTGGTAAAACTGCTCCTTAAGTTCGGCGAGCATGGCGTTATAGTTGCCTCGACCAGATTGGCCCCACAAGTCCCCGCCGCCGATTTGCGGGTTAAAGGCGAAACCCTGGGTTGCAGGGACGGCGAGCGGGTTCTCGTGGAAGTAGGTGTCCCGCGAAATGCTTCCCTGATATCCCAACGACGCAACGAGCTGGTGGCCCAAATCGTAATGCACGTCGGCCGAGTAGTGATGGGTACGCGTGGTGGGGAAATCTCTCGGGAAGATGCTAAGGAACGCTGAACCAGTCGTGGGTAATCCGTTCGCACCAAAGGTAGTAATCGCGTTCGGGTTGGCAGGATAACCGCCGATGGCATTCGGGCTCGATGAAAGTGCGTAGACAATGCCACAGTTGTTCGCCAGTGTCTGTGGCGCCGCGCAACTCGTAGGGTTGTTATAGCTGAAGACCGGGGAAACCCCCAACCCGGGGTTTGCCGCGATATTGGACGAAATAGCGATCTCGCTCCCGTTATAGCTGAGACCGTATCCGCCGCGCACCACGAGCTTGTCATGGAAGCGAGAGGGACTCCAGGCAACACCGATCTGCGGCCCAAAGTTATCCTTCTGCGCGTTCCAGGAATGTCCGGGCTTAACGACCAGGCCCGTCAGGTAGTTTGCACCAGCGCCAGGGATGGCCACAAAGATGTTGCCCTGCTTGGAGGAAAGTGGCCCAAAATAGGACCAGCGCAAGCCCAAGTTGAGGGTCAGATTTCTGCGAAGCTTGAAGTCATCCTGGATAAACAAGCCCCAGATAGATTGCCGGTCATCTTGGCGAACAGTCGTCGGAAATCCCGTGTTCGGGTTGAAGGTCTGCCCGCTTCCCCCTTCGTTCGCTGGTGCATCGTTAAGGAAGTCCCAGATGTTGAAGAAGTTGTATCTTGGGACGCCACAAGGCGCGCAGTCTTGCAGGTAAAAGAGGCGTGTGTATTCACCGCCAAACTTGATGGTGTGGCGTCCGTAAATCTTGGTGGCCACATCCTTGTATGTGTAAGTCCATTGGTTCAGAACGTTGGGGAAGCCGGGCCCAAAAGCATTCACCGTAACGCCGCCGGTTGGAAGAATACTGTCCGCGGGAAATCCGACCGGGGTTTGCGGGTTGGAGGTGACTTCATTCCAGTTCCAGTTTGCACCATTTACGCGGACCTCGTTCAGGAGCGTAGGAGAGAAGGTGTGGTTCCAGACCGCAGAAAGCGCCTTATTGATCTGATCATGGTGAAAGATGTCGTAGCCACGGTTGCCGTTGAGGGTATCTTTAGACAGGGGAACCCAGTAGATGGCGAAAATGAGTTGGTCTTTGCCGGTAAGATTCGCATCCAGGCGGCCATTGTACTGGGTAGCCGTAAATTTGGTTGGGTTGATCGTGTTGTAATTCGCAATGTCGGCCACGGTACCCAAAGGACTGCCAGCAGTTCCGCAGCCTGTTCCGGCCCCTCCGCAGCCGGGATTCGAGGAACTCGTCCAGCCAAGATCCTGCTTACCCAAACCCGCCGTTAGGGGTGTACCGACGTTGATGCCTTGGCCTGGAATCGTTCTGCAATCTACCCCTTCCGTTAGGCCTGCGCTTGCGCAGGTGCCGTTGGGATTGAGGGTTCCGACCACGCCGTTACCGGGGAAGGTAAGATACTTCGAGGCGATGCTTCCCGCGGGCGCTAATGCGTCAAAAGCCGGGGTGTCGTACCAACCGTTGCCCTGCACGTTGGAGAAAGGTTCGCGAACAGTTTCATAGTTGAAGAAAGCGAAGATTTTGTTTTTCCAGATCGGTCCACCGACGCTGCCACCGAACTGTTCAAACTTATTAGCGTCTTTGGTCGGTTTGTTACCCTCGCCGTTGAACGGCTGATAAGCGTTCAGGCCCGGCTGGTGGGTGGTGATGAAGAGACTGCCATGGATGTCATTCGTGCCTTGCTTGGACGTGACCTGAACCTGCGCGCCGGTGAAACGTCCATCTTCGGCGTCGTAACTATTCGTGACGATCTTTACGCTATCAACAGAGTCTTCCGACGGTGTAATGATCGTTGCACCGCCCCAAACCGCGCTCGTGGTGCTGATGCCGTCAATGGAAATGCCAGTATTCTCGGCCTGGGTTCCACTGGAGTAACCTTGGACAAGGTTTTCGGTCGCAAAGATTCCGGTCGAACCGCCCGACGGTGTCGGCCCACTCTGAGTGCCAGGAAGGTTGTAATTGCCACCGCCGCCGGCTTGCGAACCGTCGGCGAACAGGCCTGGTGCCAGTTGTGCTAGCTTCAGCACATCCCGCCCGAAGGACGGCAGGTGCTGAATCTGGTTCGAGTTGACGACGCCATTTATGGACGCGGTCTCTGTATCCATGAGCGGGGTGGAATCACCGCTCACCGTAACCGTTTCGGTGACCTGCCCAAGATCAAGCTGAATATTCAAGGCGTTCGCTTGTTCCGGGATGATGCCGACATTCGCGAGCGTCTTCTTCTTGAAGCCCGCCTTCTCGACGGTGAGAGAAAACTTGACGGAAGGAAGGGCGTTGAAGTTGTAAACGCCGTTCTCGTCGCTCGTGGCCGTCAACGCCTGATTGGTGTCCAGGTTCGTTAGAGTCAGAGTCGCCCCGGAGACAGCGGCCCCTTGTGGATCGGTCACCACGCCTTGAATGGAAGCGCGGTATTGCGCGCGAGCGGAAACGGAACAGAACAGGATAGCGATCAAGAAAAGCAGCTTACAGCGCATAGTCATTCACCTCGGAATGGATATCGCGGAGACGTCCCATCTCCATGACTTAACCCCACTTCTTGCGGCTTGAAGCTCACCCCGGCGCGGCGCTTGCTGGAAAGCGGGCGCGCGCCTGAACTTAAACTTGTTGGCTGGTTATTGTTGGTGCGCGGTGGGCAGGTTCGATCCGCAGCACGGTTGAAATCGAGAGGGCCTCGACAGTTTTATTCAGTGGGCCAAGCTCCAGCGGCACATGGAAACCCGGAGTCGACTTGCCTTCCCCCACAAAACCTTCGAGAACCGATCCCCTGAAAGCCTCGACGTGGCCTTGAACGCAGTGAATGGAACGCGCGTTCGCGAACAAGAACAGAAATGAAACCGCTGAAAGAATAAAAAACACCCGAAAGGGCAGCCTGGATAAGCGCATTCCTGCACCTTCGCCTTCCCTAGGTTTCCGGATGTTGCACCACACCCGCTAGTAAATCGGTTGAGCAACGATTGGGAGGAGTATATGTATCTGATTCTTGGATGTCAACAATCGATTCTGGTGCACTACCCGGGTGGCCGATTCGACGGTCCGATCCCTCCTCTGTGTTCAGGGACGGGCGCCCAAAAAACCGGAGCACTGCGAAGAATTTCGTTTGAGAGGAATCTGTAAGCAAAGGATTTGGGGTCTTCCGTTGCTCCCGATCCATCTAAGAGCTTCAGGAGAGACCTTTACTTATGGACTGGAGCAAGAACGGGGTCAAGATCGTGCATGCCCACGAGCTGGACATGAACACGCCGCAGACGTCGGGCATGACGCGGGCCGCGGCGATTACGCATGCGAGAACCGGAGCGAGCAAATTGTGGGCGGGGACGATGCTGGTCCAACCGGATGCGAAGACGGGACCGCACCACCATGGAGAGCTGGAGACCGTCCTCTATGTGGTGAGAGGACGAGTGCGGATGCGCTGGGGCGATCATTTGGAACTGAGCGACGAAGCAGGACCCGGAGATTTTATTTATGTTCCACCGTATGTGCCGCACCAAGAGATCAATGCGGATCGAAATGAGCCGTGCGAAGCGGTGGTGGTAAGGAGCGGCCAGGAGCCGGTGGTGGTGAATCTGCCGTTAGAGACGCCGGAGCCGGCCAGCGCCGGGCATCCGGGTATGCCGTTTCACCCAAAGCGGTGAAGCGCTCTCCAAAGACTCGCGCGGTATCACGTGAAGAGAGGCGTACCCTTTCAAAAACCGAAAGGGTACGCCACCCAGGAGTTAAGAGGCGCCAATCGCGCTGCAACTGCCTACGGCAAGGTGTAGCGAACGTCGAGATAGACCATGCTGGCGTGAGCGTTTTTGGGGGTTGGTGTGGTCGCGGGCGCAACGGGAAGAGTGGACCACGGGCTGCGCGTCAGGTACGAATACTGGGTGATGATTTGCACCTTGCCATAATTCTCATTCGACCACAGCGTCGGGATGATGCCGAAGGTGGCTTCCTGAATCGCACGATTTGAGGTGTTCGCTGAGCCCGGGAAACCGAAGCCCACGCAGGTGAAACTCACGAGGCCCGCGCAGGATGAAGCCGGCGTCGACGGGAGGAACCCAAAGTTGCGCTCGAAATAGGCAGCGCCATAGTAACTGTAAACCATGTAATTCGGCAGGGCCTGGTATTCGAAGCCGGCCAAGCCGGAGCCGGAATGAACGGCGGAGAGCGAGCCGTTCGGCTTGACGATCACATCGGGGCCCAGCCCAATGTTGTAACGGCCGCCACCATCGCTGTAGAAGGAATTGGCGATGAGCCGGAGATTGTGAAGAACTTCGTAATTGAAGTTTAGCGAGCCGCCTCCGCCGGTGATGGTGTTGGTGGAGGCCGGAGTCGTCAGATCGTTAAACACCCTGAAACTCCGAATCAATCCGGCGGCTTCGGCGTGGAGGGCGTGACCCGCAGGATGCGCATCGTAGGCGGCTTTTATGATGATGTCGGGATGCAGATTGGGCACAGCCGTGTTCGTGGAGCTGCTCGCGGCGTTGGTGACACCGCTGCCGTTATCAAACTGCGGGGTGAAAATTGTCGATGGGAACACGACCGAGCCCGGCGCGAACTGTTGCGGATTTTCAAGCGACAAGCCGACGGCCCAATTCTCATTGGGATGGTAGACGACGCGGAATTGCGGTTGGCGCGCCCAGATCAGACCGACCTGAAAGTTCGGATCTTCGTTCAAGGTGTAGAAGATATCTGACGTCATCGGCGAGAGGCCGACGCGATTGGGAGTGAGCAACGACCATTCCTGCCCGCCCAGCACTTCCCACTTCCCGCGCTGGATATCCGCCCAGTAGACGCGCAGACGGAGGCTATCGCTGTTCGCAGTGATATAGGCGTTAGCCGGCTGGAAACCGAGGAAATCGGTTTCCACGTAGGCGGTAAGTTTCGTCGACTTGGGTAGAGGCGCATCGACCTTTAACGACAAACGGGAGTATTGCGCAGAAAAATGCGTTTCGGACAAACGCCCCTGCGGCAATTGGTTGTTGAAAGGAATCGTTCCGAACCCTGTGGCAATGCCGGCGCCGTCGTTCGTGGTGCGATAATACGTGGCGAAATCGAGGAAACCGCCAGGAGAGAATTCGGCCGAGCCAATTCTGAAGAAGAGGGGCGACTTGGGTTCCTTCTGATCATTCTCCCCACCTTGCGTCTTTGCACCCACGGGTGAGGCAGCGGCCGATAAGGCTGCCGTAGCCGGGGATCGGTCAGAGACGGAGGTCGAGGCCGGCTTCGCAGGTTGAGCGGACTCTACCGGCGGAGCAGGGGCCGGGGACGAAACGGCTTTGGAGGCGGCACGTTCCGCTTCGACTACCGCTAAACGGCTTCGCAGTTCCCGGAGCTCATCCGACTGGGCCTCGACGAGATTCCGCAAATCATGGAGTTCTGTCTGGACGAGATCTTTCTCACTACCTTTGGCCGGTGTTTTTCCTGAATCAGCCGGCTTCGCAGCCGGAGTGTCGATGGCCTTGGGTGACGGCGTTACCTTATCGTCTCCATCGCTGGCGGCCACCTTCCAAGCGCCCATCAAGAAAATGGAAAGCACGACGCAAGAAGAAAATCTGTGCATTGTCTCCTCCTGAACTTCACGCGCCCCAGAGTTTAGGGTCCCGGAATAGAGCAGGGCAGTTTCCATTCGTGCGACTGATTTGCAGGCAAGACATAATTCGTTTCGAATGTGCGAGCTAGGTACAGAACCTGGAATTGAGCGCGGGCTCCGGTTCGTGGAATCCCAGATTTCCGTCATTCGGCTGACATGTCTGACGATATTTCGAGCGCGATGGCGAGGTTGACGAGGGGATGTCAATCCGTCGCTACCAACTCCGACCGTGGGGAAGACAAGTTGTTGTGTTTGCTTCGGATTGGTGAATGACGGGGTGAAATTCCAGGAATTTTCGAGTGGAATCCGGGGTGCATAGATTTGGGTGGGTGGCATCGGTGGTGGCCGTTGGGCTTTGGAAGCAGCAGCCCGGGAGTTTGAAGATGGGATACACAGTAGCCAGCCAGGTGCCAGCCATTGAGGCGGTGTTGCCGCCGAGTGCAGAAACGCATTGGGAAACGGACAACCGAGTTGTGTGGAATGAAATGGAGAGCGCGGCTCAGGAACAGGAACTGATCTACGAGGTCACATGGATTCCGGAGATTGGAGCTTGGCGCCAGTTCTTGAAATCAAGGCGGAACGTGGATCGGTGAAAGGCGGGCTACGCAAGAGCAGGCTGGTGCACCCGGCCCATCGGGCTCGGCGAACTCGAATGTCCTCCTCTGCTTCGACACAAGTAGCCGCTCGGAAGCTCGCTCGAGAACAGAACTCGCTTGGAAGGTCGGTTTCATGAACCGCCGGAAATTTCTTGAACTTGCCGGAACCACGGGGGCGGCACTGATCACGGGTTCAGGCCGAATGGGGCCTTTGCTGGCGAGTTCATCGGGCAACGAGGAACTGGCGAGATTTCCTGAAAAGACGGAGTTGATCCTGCTCACCGATCGTCCGCCCCAGTTGGAAACTCCGCTCCACTATTTTCGGCAGGACCTTACACCAAACGAAGCGTTCTTCGTCCGGTGGCATCTGGAAGGAATCCCGACTTCGGTTGACCTGCGAACTTTTCGCCTGAATGTAAGCGGCCATGTTCGACAACCTTTGCAGCTCAGTGTGGATGAACTGCGATCACAGTTCGAGCCAATCTCTCTTATCGCGGTCAATCAATGTTCCGGCAATTCGCGGAGCTTCTTTGAGCCTCGGGTTCCCGGCGGCCAATGGAAGCACGGCGCAGTGGGCAACGCGAAATGGACCGGCGTTTCCGTAAAGTCGATTTTGGATCGAGCGCAAGTGAAGGCCGGGGCGGTGGATGTGTCGTTCAACGGGCTTGACGCGCCGCCGCTGGCGTCGGTGGCGGACTTCGTGAAGGCCCTAGCAATCGATCACGCGCGGGACGGAGAGGTGATGATCGCCTACGCGATGAATGACCAGGCGCTGCCAATGGTCAATGGTTTTCCGCTGCGGCTGGTGGTGCCCGGATGGTACGGGACGTATTGGGTGAAAGCGCTCAGCGAAATCACGGTGTTACCCGCGGCGTTCAGCAATTTCTGGACGGACAAAGCCTATCGCATCCCCAGCGGACCGAATGGCACCGAGTCTCCGGAGAATATGGCCAAGGATACAGTGCCCATCAATCGATTTAACGTGCGTTCGCTGATTGTGCGTCCCGAACCCGACGAGAGCTTGCGCGCAGGAATGCCGGCAGAAATGGAAGGGATTGCATTCGACGCCGGCTATGGGATTCGACGCGTGGAGGTTTCGATGGATGGAGGGACCACCTGGACAGATGCCCGACTGGACCCGGAACTGGGAAAGTATTCGTGGCGTCGCTGGCGGGCGGACTGGAAACCAACCAATCGCGGTTCCTATCGGCTGATGGCTCGCGCGACGAATGCGGTGAGTGAGACACAAAGCAAGGGACAGTGGAACCGCAGCGGTTTTATGTGGAATGTGATCTCGCAAGTGGACGTCAAGGTGGAGTAACAGCACATGGCTCGAAAAATAAGAAATGTGTTTCTGTCGCTGGCGCTTGCGGCTTTGGCCGGGGGTTGCGGAGTTGGTTCAAGCACACCCCAGGAATCAGAGCATGGCGGCGGAGACGGAAAAACGCAATCGATGCCGGATGCGAGGCCGAACGATCCGGTGCATACCATCGTGATGCCCCATTACGAACCGGAGTTTCCGCCGGGCGCCGGGCGTCAGGAGTTTGTTACCGCGTGCATCGTATGCCATTCGCCCCGATACATCACGATGCAGCCGCAATTTCCGCGATCTACCTGGCTGAGCGAAGTGAAGAAAATGAAAGATATTTACGGCGCGCACATTTCCGATGAGCAAGCGCTGCGAATTACGGACTACCTGGTTGCCATCAACGGGAAGCCTGACTCTGGTCAAGCTCCCAAAGGCACGTATGGCGAATAGGGCGGGAAGCGAACGGCAGTCGGCGCAACGGCCGCCGGTACGGCTGATAGTTTCCGTGGTGCTCCTGGGTACGCTGCTCGCGTGGTGGGGCACACGGGGATATCGCCGCCCTTTTGGAGAATTGGGGCGCAAACCGGCTGCCACGGCGGGGGTGGTGCTTCCGGAGGGCGCGCAGGATGAGAGCGCGTTGCGCGATCGCGGGGCCCAAATTTCACAGCGGCAGTGCGCGGGTTGTCATGAAATGGCCACCCGCTTGAGTGGGCCTAGTTACCAGGAAATTGTGGACTTCTATCGCCGGCAATTGCTTAACTCCGCCGGCAATTCGGATTTGCGCTCTCGACTGGCAGTAGCGGTGACTCATCCGCAGCCGGGGTGGGGCAATTTTGCGCCGGGGCCAGTGGAATCCGGGCTCTCGCTTGATGACCGGATCGCCCTGGCGAGCTGGATTCTGAACAGTTTCGGTCGAGACAAAAATGCCGGCGAAGGTGCAAGCAAATGACAACTTTTGCGGAACAGTCCGCGTCCCGAACGGAGCGAGAAAATGTCCAAAATTGGGGAGCACTGCCGTCAGTTGAATACGGCTTGATCCGAGCCCACGTCGTCGCGGCACTAATCACAGTAATAATCTCGGCACTGTTCGGCATTCTGGTAGCCACTAAGTTCAACTTCCCCGAGTTTCTCGGGGGTCATTCCTGGCTTACGTGGGGCCGGCTTCGCTACGACCATACGCAAGGAATATTTTTCGGATGGCTAGGCAACGCCTTCCTGGCTTCTTTTTATTACGAGGTGCCGCGGCTGGCGAACCGGCCGGTGCTAAGCCGCAAGCTTGGATGGATTCTTTTCTACATCTGGAATTTTGCGGTGGTGCTTCCCGGCTGGATACTTGTGCTTGCCGGCTTCAGCCAGCCGCTCGAATGGGCAGAGTTTCCTCTGGTGGTGGACGCTTTCGTTGTGCTCGCTTTCATTCTGATGGTTTTCGAATTTGTCGTGCCCTTCCTGAAAGCCCGGCTCTCGGACCTTTATGTCAGCGCGTGGTACCTCATCGGAGGAATTATCTTCACGATGCTTGCCTACCCGGTGGGGAATTTTGTGCCGGAACTGGTTCCCGGCGCGCAGGGTGCGGCGTTCAGCGGGCTTTGGATTCACGACGCGGTGGGACTGTTCGTGACGCCGTTTGCCCTGGCAATCGCGTATTACGTGATTCCCACGGTCACGCGCCGGCCGATCTACAGCCACTTCCTGTCGATGGTGGGATTCTGGGTGCTGTTTTTCATTTATCCCTTAAACGGGACTCATCATTACGTCTATTCGGCGATCCCAATGGGAGCACAGAAAGGCGCGATTGTCGCTTCGACGTATCTGGGAATGGACGTAATCCTGGTCGTCACCAACCTGCTTCTGTCATTGCGCGGAAGCAGCGGAACAGCTTCGAAGGACGTGCCGCTGCGGTTCGTGTGGTTTGGCGTGATCTCTTATCTTGTGGTGAGTTTGCAGGGCTCGGTACAGGCATTTATGCCCGTCAATCGCTTTATCCACTTTACCGACTGGGTGATCGGCCACTCTCATCTGGCAATGATCGGCTTTGCAAGTTTTGTCGCACTTGGCGGCATCGCCCATATGTGGCAACGCATACCCGGAACACGCTACAACGAGCGAATGATGAATTGGTCGTTCTGGCTGCTTGCATGGGGCATTACGCTGATGGTCACGGATCTGACGATAGCGGGACTGGTGGAGGCTCAGGTGTGGCAGACGAGCGCACCGTGGATCGATTCCGTGCGGGCGGTGGCAAGTTATTGGCTGGTGCGCACAGTATCGGGAGTGCCCATCATCACGGGCTTTGTACTTTTTTGGATTTCCCTGGTTACAGGCCCCCGGAACTCGGAGGCCACGGCGTCCGAGACGAGCCGGCTAGCGGTGGAAAACAATGCTAAATACGAAAACGTTCCGGAGTTTTCGCCCGAGATCCTTTCGACAGGCTGGCTGAGTTATGCACATGTCGTGGCCTTCGGGGCCGGCGTGGGTTTCTTCGCCCTTTCGTTCCTTGTGCTGGCGATCCTTCCCGGGAAAGAACTGGCGGAGGAAATCAAGCAGGTAGCCCCCGTGACGATGGCAACGCTGACGGCGTCCGAGCAAAGGGGCAGAGTGATTTATGGACGCGAAGGATGCGCCTACTGTCACACGGAGCAAGTGCGGTCGTTGGCGGCGGACGTGCGGCGTTTCGGCGCGCCGACAGAGGCGTGGGAGACGAAGTACGATTACCCGCAGCTGTGGGGGACGCGGCGGATCGGGCCAGATTTGTCGCGGGAATACAATCTCCATCCGCGGGACTGGCAACTCACTCATCTCTACAATCCCCGGTTCGTCGTGCGCGATTCGGTGATGCCGCCGTATCCGTGGCTTTTTGCCGGCAACGCGAACGAGCCAACACAGGAAGCATTGGATCTGCTCGCCTATCTGCAATCTCTTGGGCGTGCTCGACAACTTGCCGGCTTTGAGCAACAGGCGTTGGTGCCGAGCCTCCCGACCGTGACACCGGATATGGCAATGCCTAGGGAGGCCTCGGCCAGGGCCACTCCACCCAGCGTTCCGATTGCCATGACGGGAGGATACAGCAACAGTGCGCCCGTTCTGCATCCCGCGTCGAATCCGGGCGACTTGCAGGACGAAATAAGTCGCGGCCAAGCCCTCTTCGCGGCAAATTGTGCTTCGTGCCATGGAGCGTCTGGAATAGGAGACGGCAAAGCTGCCCCGAGCCTGCTGCCGAAACCGGCTAACCTGACCGCCGCGCGCTTTTCCGATCAACGACTGAGCAGCGTGCTGTGGAATGGAATTGTGGGATCTTCGATGCCGCCGTGGCGGCAGCTCCCAACGGAAGATTTGCGCGCGCTGGTTGCCTACGTGGACAGCTTGCACCTTGCCGCTGCCGCGCCTGCGACACAAGAGGTTGCAAGTCTTGAGGTGGGGAAAGCATTATTTGCGGCAGCCTGCGCGAGTTGCCATGGAGCGACGGGAGCCGGCAACGGGCCCGCAGCCGCCGCCCTGGCGCCGCCACCGACAAATTTTCGCCTGAAGAAGCCAACCGAAAAGAGAGCGTGGGAAGTTTTGGAAGATGGCGTTCCAGGCACAGCGATGCCGCCGTGGAAGAGCCAACTGGGTGCAGTCGAGCGACACACGCTGGTTGCGTACGTGCGGTCTTTGTATGAGACTCCGCAGGAGGGCCCGAAACAATGATCAATCTGATTGTGATCGTAATTTCAGGGATCGTGTTCGGCTTGCTTGTGGCATGGTGGCGTTGGCCGGCCTTCCGGGCGTGGATTGAGGCGCCGAAATATTTCATGCTTCGCCAGGAAAACCGTTTCGACGCCGCGGCGTTGCGTTATCGTCCGGACGCGAATCCCGGCGATCCTGAGTAGCCTATCCACTGCAATCCAGCGCGAGCTAACCCAAACAGACTCCCCGCCGAGCGAATTTCGTTGCGGCGATGGATGATATTCGTGGAGCGTTTCCGATCATGGGATGGATGATACCGAGCCATTCCCGGACCGCTGTTTGTTCCGGATGCGGTGGTCGTTCAGCAAGTGTGGCGAGCTTCGCCGGGCCAGTCTGCGGTAGACACTGGAAGAATCCGTGAGTGAGATTGGCCACCCATTCTCTGCTCTGAGTTGTTCGACGTAGCTTCCTAGGGAGTGCGCGCAAAAAAAGCGGCTCCTTAATCGGAGCCGCTTTCGCCTGGCTTTTCTGTCTGCTAGAGAAGAGCGCAGGTGCCGAATTAGTTGGTGTAATTGGTCTCGAGATCGTATTCCTGTTCCACGTTGGGCCGCCGAATTACGGTAAGACCGTTATTGCCCAGCATGAAAATTGTGCCTGTTTCTGGGCGATCAAGACGCTGGGTCACGCCGTCGACACTGGCGAGTGGTGTGGGATTGGAAGGATTGGAAACGTCGAAGAGTTCGTATTGAGGATCCTGAGCTTGGGTGATGGGATGGTTCATGGAGGTCAGCAGCAAGCCAGCGTGCCCAAAGGTTTCCGCCTGAGAAGGGTGTTCAAATTGGGGCGCTTCGGTTAGCACCGGCATTTTGGATTTCTTGAAATTAATGACCGCAAATCCGGAATGATCACGGTAGTGAATGAGGGCCGACGAATCATTCAAGGTTTCGACAAAGTCATAGGGAGACTTGGCCGAAAGAGAAACCTTTGCCACGGGGCGAATAGCGGCGAGGTCCGTCACATCGAGGATCGCGAGGCTTTGCCCGTTATCCTGCTCGATGTAGAGAAGCGTCTGCCCGCCGCCCGTCTCGCGCAGGTACATGGCGTCGCCCTTGCGTTGCGCAATTTCCGGCAGAGACGAAGCGGACTCCACGATAATCGACTTGGACTGCGTTCTTGCGTCTGCTTGAACTCCCACAGCGGCAACGAAGAGCGCCGCCACCATAAACTTTCCAATTTTATAATTCATTTTACTGCTCCTTTACTTTTTTACTGCAACTGACGATGTCAGTGTCCCGCTTGTCGAAAAATCCGTCCAAGCAGAAATCCTTATCCGGTATAAGCCGGCGGCGCGCGGCTTCAGCATGAGCGACGAGAAGGAAATTCTGTCCTTGCCTTGTGCAAAGCAGACGCAATCGGCTTCTTTCAGTTGTTGGAGGCGGGCGTCATGCATATGCACGTGAAACCTAGGTGGAGTTCCGGGCGGACATGGCGCGTGCCTGGGAGCGGTTGGGGGCATGCGATTCCTTGACGGCCGAGTTTTCAGCGGTTGATTTCTTTACGGGGGCGGCGTCCGGGGAATTCTTGGCGGCTTTTCCCGTGGCCCTCGGAGCCAAGTCGAGAGCATGAGCGAGGAGGAAGGATCGAAATGAGCCAGCATTGCCGATGGGCTCGGGGCCCGTGGGATACGCCATGGAGAACATCCGGGAGAAGGTCACGCCGCGGACTCGGGCGAGCTTGAGGGTCCCCAAAGTGAGCTGGTTGCGCACAGCCCAGCGGGAAATGAAAGTTACGCCGAGGCCGGCCTCAACGGCGCTCAAAAGGCCCTCCGTCGAATCGAATTCCATTCTGGCTTTCAATTCCTTCTTCTTGAGGCCGGCCTGGGTCAAAGCGTTCTCCACCACTCGGCGCGAGCCGGAACCGAACTCGCGCACCAGCAACGGCGCGTCTTTCAATGCGTCGGGATCAATTTCCCGGTTCGCCCACTTGTGATCCGCGGGGACAACAAGAACGAGAAAGTCTTCCATGAAAGGTTCGAGATGGATGTCCTTGCGGAGCGCCGGCCCCTCGATCAATGCGAGATGCGTTTTCTGTTCGGCAAGGGTGTCCAAGACCTGATCGGTGTTTCCGCTCATGACGGTGATGGAAACGCGCGGATTCTCGCGAAGAAACCCGGCGATTAAACTGGGCAGGAGATACTGGCCGATTGTTTGCGAGGCGCCGAGGGCGAGTTGGCCACCGGGTTTGCCGGACACGTTGGCCACGACGGATTGTGCTTCATCGCAAAGCGCTTTGAGTTTTTCGGCGTAAGGCAAAAGCGCTTGACCGGCTGGAGTCAGACTGATCTGCCCTCCGGTTCGATCGAACAGCGGAACGCCAAGTTGTTCCTCAAGGGCTTTGATTTGCTGGGTCACGGCGGGTTGCGTTAGCAGAAGTTCCTCAGCGGCGCGGCTGAAGTTGAGGTGAGTGGCCACCGTGCGGAAGACCTTGAGCCGGAAGTTTTCCATGTGAGTCTTTCGTCGGTAGAATTTCCGAAAAACGTGCGCAGGGCCTTTTCTGCTTCGAGTGGAAAAGCGCCGAGAAATTCAACCGCCCCTCATTCACGAGTAGTTCATAGCAGTCCTTGGGCCACTCGCCGTTAATCTGTTACTACACGCATTTTCGGGGAAGCAAGAACCCTCGTGAGGGCCAACAAAGCGTATTCTCCGCAGCAAAAAGGGTTTATGGCTAGCCAGGGCTGCTCATGAGAAGTCCGTTAGCACTGAGAGCAGGTGGACGGCGCATTGAAGTGATTGTCAGGCTGACAGTGTGTCGACATTTCGCCTCTGACACATGCTTGACGCTAGGAACAAAGATCTGAAAACGCCTGAACTGGCGGCGCTTAGCAGTTGTCAAGGACCAGTAGCAACCGAACGAGAACCCAAGCTGCGGTTCGAGGAACGTTTTGGGGCGCAGTTCTTCCCTTTCGGCGATCTCCCAGGGTCGATGCTTATTCGATCACCGCAATCCAAGATCGACGAGTATTTTGGGATTCTCCTCCTGCACCGCCAGGAGGTTATGGCAAGCCGTGCAATCGTTGGAAATCGTCCGGCCGTCTGAACTGGTGTGCGACCCATCGTGGCAGCGGAAGCAGCCCGGGAAGTCATTGTGACCAAGATTGTTCGGATGCACCCCCCAGCTCATCTTCATGTCCGGGAAAATGTTGCGGAGGTAAATCTTGGCAACGTTTTCGGCGGATTGTTCGATCAAAGCGCGCTTGTCGTTATAAACGCCCGGGTACGACGTGCGGTAGTAGTTCTCAATCCCTGCTACGATCTGCTTCTGGGCGCTTTCGCGATCCGGGTAATCGGCTTTCAGCAATTCCACCGCTTTTTTACGAATGTACGGTAGCTCAGGGCTGATCAATCCGCGTGATATCCGGAGATCAACTGCATTTTCCGGCAACTCAAACGCGTGGGTCGGCCGGTTATGGCAGTCAATGCAGTCCATGGTGCGCTTCTCGCCCTTTTCGAGTTCCTGCTTGCTGACCTTGATGTCCGTCGAAACGAATTCCACGATTTTGCCTTTGTCGTCCGTGTAATAAACCACGGGAATCACCTGACGGCGTCCGTCGGTCGAAATGTAGTGAATGCGGGAGCCGTCGTCCAAATGCCTGCCGTGGATGCCTACAGAACCTGACGGGGTGCGGCCCCCGATTTTCATCACCAGTGCTGTAGTCGTCTGTGTGTTTTTCTCATCGTCTTTGTAATTGGTCTTAAGGATGAATTTGTCGCCCGAAAAACGTTGTGGCCAATGACAATGCTCGCAGGTATCCCGCGCCGGGCGCAGATGCGCCACCGGAGACGGGATGGGGCGAGCATAGGTGTGAAACGTAACTGCAAACACCTGGCGCAACCCGGAAAGCTTTGAGCGCACAAACCACCCCGCGCCGGGGCCGATGTGGCATTCCGCGCATTCCACTCGCGAGTGCGGTGAATTCTGGTAAGCCGAAAATTCCGGCGCCATCACCGTGTGGCAGGTCTGTCCGCAGAACGTCGTCGTGTCCATGTACGACACGCCTTTATAGGCGGCAAACGTGAAAATCAGTATGTTGAGAAACGTAAGAAGCCCGACAAAGAGCAGTGTATTGCGGACCCTCGCTGTCTGCAGCCCTACTGACGGAAGACTTTCTGGCAATTCACCGGTTTCGCGGAGCTTCCGGCGGTGAAGCAAAATGCCGATGGGAATCAGGATTAATCCGAGTATGAACAATGAGGGAAGAATGAGAAACAGAAGGATACCGATGTAGGGATGGGGAGGACCCGGGAGCACAAAATCATAGACCCAGAAGGCAAGGAGCGTGACAGCACTGCTCGTCGTCAAAATCACACCGATCAGACCAATGGCGTTTTCAGTCCACTGGTAAAGGAGTCTAACCAGAATCTGAACGGTGGTTTCCGAGCTCATATCACATTGTCCCTTCGATGACTGAGTACCGCGCACTCACGTTTCGGTGCTATGGCAACGAAGCGAGGGTTACCTGCGGACTCCGTTACGGAAACCCGGTTGTGAAATTTCCCCGTTTGATGAGCTTCGCTGCGGTGGTCGCGCCGGTGCAAATAGCGCTACTTCAAGGTCGCCAAATAATCGGCGATGCCCTTTACGTCATCCGCGGTAAGGCTTTTCAAGCTGGAGTGTTTGGGTGACGTGGAGAGCACTTTCTGAATTTCATCCGCAGATTTGCCCTTGATGGAAGGCGACTTCATCGCTGTCTTGCCGGCGGCATCGGCACCATGACACCCCGCGCACTTTGCTTTAAACGTTTTCTCTCCACTCGCCTGATCCCGAGCGCGCGCAACAAAGGTGCACACGCCGACCAGCATAATAACCGCGAACATTAACCGTGCATTTTTCATATTTGCTCCTATGTCTGCTTGGAATAACTACTCGTCAAAAAGCGTAGCGCACCGACAGCGTGATATTGTTTGCGTGGAAATTCCGGGGCGCGAAAATGTCTTGAAAGGCGGCAGTTGAGTCTTCGTGGTAGCTGTAATAGTTCCAGAACGCCTTTCCTGTCCAATTCTTTGAAATCCGGTAGTCAAATCCTCCGTATGGCTGGTACCAGCTTGAGTTCAGGGAGCCATCCACATTCGTCGGGATAGGATTCTGGGGAGTCAAGTTGAGTTGTGAGCCACTTACACCGGTCATGCTCGTGCCCCCGTGGAGGGTCAACCGGTTTATAGGATTCCAGGAAAAATCGAGGAATCCCGTGTTGACCTTGCTGGAGTAGGGGGAATTCTCCTGCACAAGACCGGAGACGTTCGGACATGCGGGGAGTCCGGGAAGCGAACCGGTAGCTGTGAAGCACACGAGGAGCGACGTGGAAATGTCGTTGTATGAGTATCCCAAGTCCAGACTGATTTTCTGGTTGGGAAGAAACTCGGCCGTGACCCCATAGCTGTTGTTGTGCATCAGGTTGTTCACAGTCGGAACATTGTTCTGGCCATACCAAAGGCTGACAATTCCATTTAAGTTGAACTTTTCCGAAGGCTTGTAATCAGCCTGAAAGCGCAGCCTTTGTGAGTTCAGAGGACTGAGACGTGTAAAGGCAGCGTTGGCGCTCATTATGTCGCCGTCCACGTTGAGGCGGAATTTCGGCGAAGGACGAACCCACAGGCCAAAGAGGGAGTGATTTTCGTTGATGTCTATCTCGCTGGGCGGCGCGAAGGAGCCGGGGAACGAGTAGGAGATCGTTCCGTCGGCGTTCAAGGTGCACCCTGCGGGCAGATTGGCTTGGCTCAGCGGCAAGCCGGTATTCACAAGATCGCAGTTGCCGCGAGCAACGTTGTTGGGAAAATAGATACCGCTGGTGCTATTGAAGAAGTTATCGGAAATCACGCGGGCGCGATATTCGTAGCCGAAATAGGCGCCACCCTTCGGCGTAATCTGCACGCGAACTTGAATGCTGTTGTATAGATCCTGCTGCTTCAGGAAGTTGCTGTCCAGGTTCAAGGCAATGTCTCCGCCGGAACTTGTCGTATGAGCGGGAATCGCGTTGGGCACGCCGTTGGCCGGAGCAACGCATGTGCCGGGAAGCGCGGCAGTGGGTGAGAACACGTTGGGATTCACAATGAGGCTTGGGCTGAAGAAAGAGCAATCCGTGGCTGCAAACTGCGCAGGCTCTTTCCAATTGCTGAAGCGCACCGAATCGACCAGGCTGATGGTTTCGTTGATGTGCCAGGTGACGCCAAGATCAGCGAACGCGGCGACATGGCGTCCGCTGATCGGTCCGGTTTCCGCGAAGTTGGAAAGGTTCGCCTTGGGAGTCAAACCGGCGAAATTCTGCTGGTAGTCGTCAACGGTGAGGTCTCCGCCCGTATAACTAAACGTTCCGGCGAAATCCACATTCTTGAAGTAGCTGGATTGCACGGTAACTTTTTCAGTAGGATTGTTCAAGCGGGTTCGCCAGTGCAACAAGTAGCTTGAAAAGGCGTTGCAAACAGGATTGACAATGCCACCAGGCCCAAATGCATTGCTGCACGGCTGACTGGTGCCATTCCAGGGTACGCCCAAGTCCAGCAGCGGGAAGCCAGCCCCAGGGGAAAATTGCAGGTTGGTGTCGGTGCTGCCCAAATCATTCTTGTAGTAACTCCATACTTCGTCGTAGCTGATCGTGGTTCGCGGGAGAAAACGAAAATCCACGCCCAGGCGGTAGTTGCGGTTGTGCGCGGAATAGTCCTGGGTCAGATATTGGTCGGTACCTTCGTGGACGGTGTTGAATCCCGGGCCGTATATAGTATTTTGATCGTAGCCAAGACGAAACCGGATCTTTGAATCAGGTAAAATTGTTAGCCCATAATTCTGCATATTTCTAGCGGTGTAGAACGCGTGCGGACTTGTGGCGATCACTGCGGTACCTACGACGTTGGAAGGGGCATTTACGAGCGGATTGAAGTTCGGCGGGGTGTTGGGGAAAAGTGTTGGGGGGTTCAGCGAGTTGGCAAGCAGCGAGTAGTCCCAATGATTCTGGTCCTTGCGGAACATGCCGTTGAAGGCGTACCACTTGTTTTTGCTGATGCGCAGCTGGGAAACGTCGTAGGGATCGCCGCCATATCCGAAGTTGCTGAAGAAGAAATGGTCGAAGAAAGTGCCATGGTGGTCCAAGGAGTTCATAACGGTGCTGAAGTCGAGTAACCGCGGCCCCTGCTGTAAATTAACGAAAGTGTCGTAAATCTGCTGATTACCGACAATATTCGTGATGCGATAGCCGAATTCCACAGCCATTTTGACGTTGTAGTTACCCTGGTCAATCCCCTTTTGCTCGTCCACTTGCTGTGCGAACGACAGGGGAATGCAGAAGGCCGCGAGTATGAAGGTTGAGAGGAGAAAACGCGTCACAAGAGGTGTGAAGTTCTTCATATTCAGAGTTTCTTCCGTTCTTGCGTTCGGCATGATCGTGTTCCTCCTTCCTCAGGGTGTGAAAAATACCGGACTGGTGTTAGAACCGTGAATCGCGACGTGGCAGAGCGTGCACGCCTGGTACTTGGTGGCTTGATTATGGAAGCTTGGGGTGGCCGCGGCGCCAACGCTCGCATTCAGCGAGTGGCAGCTGATGCAGAGTAGATTGACCTGGTTTTGCTTGAGCATGCGCTGATTTGTTGAGCCGTGCGGAGAATGGCAAACGGTGCAGCCCTCCAGCTTAGCTTCGTGCTGGTAGACGAAGGGCCCCTCCTTGTCGAAATGACACTTGTAGCAGACCTCGTCAAAGCCGGCGGTCCGGCGGAGCTGGTGAGCCAGGAAACCACCATGGGGGTTGTGGCAATCGCCGCACTGCAGCAGCCCTTCGTTGACCCGGTGACGGAACGGCCGTGCGAACTCTGCCCGCACATCCAGATGGCACTTATAACAAAGTCCCGGAGAGGCTTCCTTTAACAAAAATTCGCTTTCTTTTGCGTGGTGCGGAGAGTGGCAGTCAATGCAAGAGACGCCGCTCTGCAGATGCAGGGATCGCCCAAAGTTGTTCTGCTCGTGACTGTTTTGATGGCAGTCCAGGCAGCGCGCACTGGTTTGCGCGGGCGAAGCATCCTTGAATGTAAACATTTTGGACTTGTCGCCCCCGCCGTCGACGTGCGCTTTGCCCGGGCCGTGACATGCCTCGCAGCCATGCCATTCCGGGCCCTTGTGCGCGTCGAGTTTCGCGTCCATGGTGGTGGCGAAATGAGGGCTCTTTTCAAAGTTTGCAGAAATCTCTTCATGACACGTCTTGCAGGTGTCGGAGCCTACGTACAGCGCCGGATCTGTTGGGCGCACATATCCTTTCGCCTGGTCAGAAGACTTGCCTTGTGGTGCGGCATTCTTTTTGTCTCCGGAATGGGCAATAGGAACCACCAATGCCGCAATTAGCAGTGCCAGAAGATACGAGACGGGGAGTCGATGCCAGTACTTCATAAAACTCCTCTTGCCACTGGTGGACAGATTCCTGCGTCCACACGAGTCAGATTGCAACCGCTTTCTCTCGAAGAACGCGACAACCTAGAGAGCAAGGTCCTTCGCCAACTGTCGAAACCGGTTCAAAAGCTGGCCAAGCTGGCGCATCAAAAAGACAAAGAGTTTCTTGAAAATCCTTCCCGCCACAGAAGGTATTTTGAAAACTTCCTAATGTCAGCTAGGGATTTCCCTAGTGGCTCTGAGGGGGCCTGAACATTTACCCTGCCTTCCGTAATGGGTCACCGGGTCGGCGACTGTTTTGTGAAAGGGTCGTTCCAGTTCTATATCTCGAGGATTACCCAATGACCGATGAGTTATCGATGGTCGTCCTTCACCATGTGATTGTTTCGGGAAGAAATGGCAGCCAGCGCTGAGATGCAACCCTGATTCCTGAAGGATGGAGCAAGCCTTGGATCCGAATAAGAATGAAGAACTTGGAATGAATGGGCAAATTGAAATCGCCGCCGGTGAGTCATCCAAGACTCTGGCTGGGGTCACTCGCAGGGAGTGGTTCAGGACGGCGGCTGGCGGTTGTGCCGGGCTGGCTCTGGGCAGCCTTGTTGATGTGGCGGCGGTGCAAGCAAGCACACGGAAGCTGAAGCTTTCCGACGTCAACGAGTTCACCACCTCCTGCAACTTTTGTTCGTGTGGCTGTGGCATGGTCGCGACGGTACGCGAAGGCAAGTTGATTACCATGGAGGGTGACTTCGACCACATCGTGAATCGGGGCTCTCTGTGCGTGAAGGGTATATCCATGTTCGCGACTCACACTTCGCCGAACCGGCTTACAACGCCGCGTTATCGGGCGCCGGGCAGCGACCACTGGGAGGAAATTTCCTGGGACGACGCGATCGAGCGGGTCGCGCAGAAGATTCGGAAGACACGTGACGCGACCTGGATTGCCACCGAGAAGGTCGGCGGCAAGGAGGTCGCCGTCAATCGGACGGATGCGATCGGCTTCCTGGGCGGCGCGCAGAACACCAACGAAGAGTGCTACCTCTTTCAAAAGGCGGCCCGGCTGCTAGGCCTGGCTTACGTCGAGCACCAGGCCCGACTTTGACACAGCCCCACGGTCCCCGGTCTGGGGGCCTCCTTCGGCAGGGGCGCGATGACCAACCACTGGATCGACCTCCAGAACTGCAAGACGATCCTGGTGGAAGGCAGCAACGTGGCCGAGAACCATCCCATGGCCTTCAAGTGGATCCGGAAGGCACAGGAGAATGGGGCAAAAATCATCCACGTCGATCCGCGATTCACTCGAACCTCCGCGGCAGCAGACGTGTACGCGCGCATCCGGCCCGGAACCGACGCGGCATTCCAGAACACGATGATCAACCACATCCTCGTCAACAAGCTGTACGACGAGGATTACGTCGTGACCCACACCAACGCACTCTTCTTGGGCGATGAAGCGTTCGAGTTCAAGGACGGCGTATTCAGTGGGTTCGACGCGGAGAACCACAAGTACCATACGGAGACCTGGGGATATCAGCTCGACCCCAGGGGTAAGCCTCGTGTCGCCAAGAGCCTTGATGATCCGCACTGCGTTTTCTCGCGCCTGAAGACCTTCGTGTCACGCTACACGCTGGAAACGGGCGAGCAGATCACGGGAATTCCGGCCGAGCAGATCCAGCAGATCGCGGAGACGATGGCGAAGAACCGGCCGGGATCTATCCTCTACGCGCTCGGGATGACTCAACACACGACCGGTGTGCAGGGGATCCGGTCATTCACGATCCTGCAACTCCTGCTGGGCAACATTGGCAAGCCGGGCGGCGGCGTCAACGCTCTGCGCGGCGAGCCGAACGTGCAGGGCGCGTGCGACATGGCGGTGCTCTACAACTACATGCCGGGCTATCTCAATTCTGCGTCGAACGCCGAGCCGACCATCCATGACTATGTGCGCAAGAACGGAATCGCCGACAGCAGGTTCCTCGTCAACACCCTCAAAGCGTTCTTCGGCGAGGCGGCCACCGCCGAAAATGATTATGCCTATGCCTGGCTGCCCAAGCGGAACGCTTCCAAGGACTACGGAACCCTGCCGATGTTCGAGGATGCCCTCGCCGGGAAGTTGAAGCTTCTCTGGATCGTCGGCCAGAATCCCGCAGTCACCGTGCCCAACCTCAGGCTTACGTTCGATGGGATGGCGAAGCTCGAGACGCTCGTGGTCCAGGAGATCTGGGAAACCGAGACTGCGGCGTTCTGGCGCAGGCCCGGCGTCGACCCGAAGTCCATCTCCACCGAGGTGATCCTGCTGCCTGCCGCGTTCTTCATGGAAAAGAACGGAACCATCAGCAACTCGGGCGGCATGGTGCAATGGCGCCACGCCGCCGTGAAACCTCCGGGGCAGGCCAAGCCCGACGGCGAGATCGTGGACCTCGTCTTCCGTAGGGTGCGCGATCTAATCAAGGACTCGAAGGAGCCGAGGGACGAGATCATCCTGAAGGCCTTCTGGAACTACACCACGGCCGAGGACGTTTTGCGCGAGATCAACGGGTACGCTTTGCGCGACAACCCGGAGACCGGACTAAAAGCGGGTGATCTCGTCCGCAAAGTCAGCGATCTTCGATCCGACGGTTCCACGTCGTCCGGCGCATGGATCTACGCGGGCGTCTTTGCCAATGGCGAGAACCTTTCGAAGCGCCACGACTCGCAAACAGATCCCGGAGGTCTCGGCCTGTATCCGGGCTTCGGGTGGACCTGGCCCAACAACATGCGCATCCTTTATAACCGGGCGTCGTGCGACCGGAACGGCAAGCCCTATCCTGGTTCGAAACCCATCGTCTGGTGGGACAAGCAAGCTAAGCGCTGGACGGGATATGACGTACCGGACGTCCCCGTCCAGACCGACGGACCGGCCACACCGAACGGCCAGCGGGCGTTTCACCTCGGTGCGGAAGGCGTCGGCCGCCTGTTCGCGGCCGTCTATTCGGACCCGGACGAGAAGCATCCGGGGTATCCGCGTGACGTGGCCTATGTACCGAAAGACGGTCCGCTGCCGGAAATGTACGAGCCCGTCGAGAGCCCCGTGGAAAATATTCTTCACCCGCGTGTGAACAGCAACCCGATGCTCAAGTATCCGCGCGTCGCGACTTATCAGCCCATCGGCACCGTCGACAAGTTCCCCTACGTGCTGATGACGTCGACAGTCGCTGAACACTGGTGCGGCGGATCGACAACTCGGAACATCCCCTGGCTCAACGAACTCGTCCCCGAACCGGTGCTGGAGATGCCGGTCACCCTTGCCGAGAAGCTCGGTGTGAAATCGGGAGATTGGGTCCGGGTCTCGTCGGCGCGCGGTGAGATCGAGGTTAAGGCCCTCGTCACTCCCCGCATGAAGGCGCTGAGAATCGGCGATCGTCAGGTCACGGTTGTCTGGATGCCGTACAACTGGGGATATCAGGGGCTGTCGACCGGCACGAGTGTCAACCACATCACGATCGACGCCGCGGATCCAGGAGCGGGAACCCAGGAGACCAAGGCGTGCCTCGTCAACGTGGTCAGGGCCGGCCGCCAGGCCACGCGAAGAGACAGATCCCTCGGGAGACGTACATGACGAATACCGCAGCCGCGGGCCCGATCAGGGCGACATTGATCGACATCACCAACTGCATCGGCTGCCGGGCCTGCCAGGTAGCTTGCAAGCAGTGGAACGAGCGTGAGGGCGAGCAGACCGAGCTGGAGCCCGATCTGGGTTTCCAGAACCCGGCGACGCTCAGCGCGAAAACGTACACGCTCATCGCTTTCCACGAGACGGAGAACCCGCAGAAGCCGGGAGGCGTGGAATCCGCCTTCGTGATGCAGCGATGCCTCCACTGTCTGGAGCCGGCCTGCGCCTCCGCCTGTCCAACGACGGCGCTGCACCGGCAGGACGACGGCCCAGTGTCATACGACGCTGATAAGTGTATCGGCTGCCGCTACTGCATTCTGGCGTGTCCCTGGGATGTGCCCACAGCGGAATGGAACACGCGCGCTCCGAAAATCTCGAAGTGCACCCACTGCGCCGATCGGGCCGATCAGCCGGTGCCGGTCTCGTTCAACGGAAAACCGCTATCCGAGGGCTTGAGCAACCGATTCCTTGAGAGCATTGCGACCCCCGCCTGCGTCAAGGCTTGCCCCGCCGACGCTCTGCGCTTCGGAACCCGGGAGGAAATGCTCGCGCTCGCGCACAAGCGGATCTCCGATCGACCCGAGAAGTACGTGGACCACGTCTACGGAGAGAAGGAGTTGGGCGGGACCAGCGTGGTGTACCTGTCGGCCGTGCCTTTCGAGAAGCTCGGCTTCCCGACTTACGGGGAGAAGCCTTTTCCAGCCTTCACCAGCGCGGCGCTCGGCGCCGTTCCGCCCGCAGTCATGACAGTTGGCGCCCTGCTAGGTGCCTCCTACGCCTTTTTCCGGAAGCGGGTTCAAGCGGTGGCAGACGGCTCGGCTGCGTCGAAGCATTCCGCAGACCACGGCCACGTCGAATTCGAGCCTCTCCGGAACAAGCTGATGACACCCTTCAATTGGGTCCTCCTCCTGTTAATGGCGTTCGGCGGCGTCTCGTTGATAGCGCGCTTCGCTCTGGGCCTCGGCGGAAGCACTCACTTGTCAGACACCTACCCGTGGGGCCTCTGGATTCTCTTCGACCTAGTTTGGATCGCGGTGGCCGCGGGTGCATTCGCAATGGCCGGCGTGATCTATGTCTTCCAGCGAAAAGACCTCTACGGGCTGGGTCGCACTGCCGTCCTGACAGGCCTTCTAAGTTACTCCTTCGTAACGGTCACTCTCCTCGCCGACCTTGGCCTGCCCTGGCACTTCTACCAGCTCGGCTTGCAGGCTCCGGCGCACTCGGCCATGTTCGAGGTTTCGTGGTGCGTCGGCCTGTACGTCACGATTCTCCTGCTCGAGTTCCTGCCGGTTCCCTTGGAGCGTTGGGGATTCCCGCGGGCCGTGGCGGCCTGGCGGCGATGGAACGGCGCCTACGTCGCGGCGGCGGTGACACTCTTCGTCTACCTGCTTTCGCGCAACCTCGTATATGCCTTCGGAACAGCCGTGATCTTTGGCGCCCTCGCCTGGATGTTCCGCGCGCGGGACGAGAGGGCCGAACCGATCATGCTCGCGATTGCCGCCGTTACGTTGTCGACCATGCACCAAAGCTCGCTCGGCTCCTTGTACCTGCTTATGCCGAACATGCTCGCACCGCAGTGGTGGTCTCCCGTGATGCCCGTGTCCTTTTTCCTGTCGTCGATCGTGGCCGGCACCGCGCTCGTGATCCTTATTGATATGTGGATCGCGAAGGGGTGGCGCCGACCGCTGGAGATGACGCGGCTCGCATCCGTCGGGCAGATCTCTTTCTGGGCGCTGCTTGTCTACCTCGTGTTTCGTCTCGGAGACATGGCGCTCCGCAACCAACTCTCCGGAGCTTTCTCTGGCAGGCTGGGCATGGCCTTCGCGGCCGAAATCCTCGTTGGCGGCGTGCTACCGCTCGTCCTGCTTGCCCGTAGGTCGCTTCGACAGCGGGCCGGCGTACTCTTCGCCGCGGCCGTTCTCGCAGTCATCGGCGTGACCTACAACCGCATGAACGTAGTCCTCTTCGCGATGACTTTTCGCGGCCGGATGCCCTGGCACGCGCCAGAAGGCTACGCGCCGTCGATCGTCGAGTGGGGGATTTCGATCGGCCTGATCGCCGCGACTATCTTCCTGTTCGGGCTCGGCGCGCGACTCATGCCAATCCTTACGAAGAAAGAGGCTTGAGAAGGATGGGAATATTCAATCCATGACCCAAGATGTGTGGTTAGAGAGCCATCCGTACCTGCGGCCCGTCGCTGACTTTCACGCACAAGTCGCGGTAGCTGTAGCCGGCATCCCAAGCGGCAGCGCGCACGTTGCGAACTGGGATTGCTTTTTGGGTGATTATCAGGCGGGCATCCCTCTACTTTGGAGTTCCCCAGCGGCAATCAATCTCGAGCCAGTTGAGGCCATTCTTGTCTCGCTAATCGAGAGCATGGCTTCAACGCCATTGCCGGAAAAGTTGGCGGTGGAGTGTCAAGCATCCGGCACCCAATTGCGCGGCGAACTGAATGCGCCACGTCGGGCCGTCGCTTGGTTACTTGGCGACGAGGCGTTCAAACCAGTGCACCCAGGTCTGCTCCGGTACTTAGGTTGGACTGCGCTGGCACGATTCCTCCGCGAACTGGCGGACGCGTTCGGGAGCTGGCGCGTGGAAGAGCAGTGGCTCCGCAGTTATTGTCCGACTTGTGGCTCAGCACCCGCCATGTCCCAGTTAGTTGGTATCGATCCCGGCCGCTTGCGTCTGCTTTCTTGCGGCTGTTGCGGCACGCGCTGGCAATTCCGGCGAATCGGGTGCCCGTTCTGCAAAAGCGCGGACGATCATCGGCTTTCCGTCCTGGCCATCGAGGGAGAAAAATACCTTCGTATCGACTATTGCCAATTCTGCCGCGCCTATCTCAAAACCTATGACGGATCGGGGAGCGAACAGTTCTTTCTGGCGGATTGGACTTCGCTTCACCTCGACATCATCGCCCGCGATCGTGGGCTAAAACGTTTGGCTGCCTCCCTGTATGAGCTGTGACGCTCTCCACCTTCGGTCTTGGCAGGGCGATCGAATAGGCGCTCACAGACTCGTCGGTCGCTGGTGCTGAATCCGGTCCCAGCACGAGAATGTAGCCTGGACCGAACAGGGCGACTGACAGCTTCAAAACACGACCTTGATGATGCGCATGATGAGCTCTTCCGGAGAGAAAATGGTGAGGAGAAGAGGTACGAGAGGAGCAGCGGTGGCGATTGCAAGACGAGAGATATCCTCAAGACCGAAAGGGACGGCGCGCATTTCGCGCACAAAGGCATAGCTGTTTCCCAGATCGGCGAGGGATTGGATATCGGCGGCTCCGAGAAGTTCCTCCGAAGGAGAGGGATCGCGGCAAACCCATTTCTGCTCGAAGCTCTGAACATAGCGTTGAGCGAGCAGGCCGTAGTCGGCCAGACCCTTTCTTTTTGCGCGAGCCATCCCAGGAGTAAACATGAGAAGTGGACCAAGAATGGCGAGCACGAAGAAAACTGTAAAGCCGCCGATTTGTAACTTGAAGGACGTCAGGCTTTCTCCTCTGTAGAGGACGCGGCTGGCGACGAGACCGGCAAGCATCGCGCCCTGAGCGAAAAGGATTGGACCGAAGGCATAGGCACTCTTGCCTAGAAAAGCGAGACCGGCGCAGCGATCAGGGTGGGTCGAAATGAGGTTAAGGTCGATTCTGGAAACTTGCCATAGGAAGCGAAACCAGATGAACAGCCTCATGTACCAGCGCAAGAGGATGAATTGCAAGATGGGGATGCTGACGAAAACGTACCAAAAACCGGCGGGGGTAAGGTGCCAGCGTCCTCCCGGCATGGCATACCATGTCGGGGCTTCGAGGGGAATTCGACTGTGCCACAACCACAGCCCAAGAGTGTAGACAACAGCTAGGAGCCCAATCTCGGCCGGGACGGAATTGCGCAGCCTGACAGCCGATTCAATTGCCATGTGAAAACGGGGCAGATCCTGGGGCATGACGATGCGCCGCTCGACAAAGCGATGCACAACAGGACGGATACGCGAATGCACCAGCGTCTCGGCCCAGATGAGGACCGGCAGTGCGACGAGGAATCGCGCATGAACTTCAACGTCGTGAAAGAACGAAAGCCGACTAGCGCTCCCTGCGGGGAAGCCCAGCGTGGCGAGCAGCAACAGTGGCAGCCATGCAACAAGTGTGATGATGAGCAGCCGGCGGTATAGGAGTTCCAGGTGGGTTCCGGTGAGATGGGCTCTTCGAAAGAGCTGGTAGATCGGGCCACCCAGTACCAAAGAAAAA
>Ga0210400_10000062_pt1 | contig 163726 bp, 147 predicted proteins | sample IncBWH26MmetaG_FD_155456 | JGI IMG/M metagenome (GOLD analysis project Ga0210400, IMG submission 155456) | Forest soil microbial communities from Barre Woods Harvard Forest LTER site, Petersham, Massachusetts, United States - Inc-BW-H-26-M | ecosystem: Environmental > Terrestrial > Soil >... | reverse complement strand
CTCAGCGCCCCCCCAACCCGTACACCGCACTCAACACGACCAGCACCACCAGCAACACAGTCGTCATCGCCGCATACGGCAACAACGCCGCCGTCATCGCCCCCACCAGCGGCAGCTCGTAGATCCCCCGCGCCGCCAGCGTCAGCAGAACCACATACCACGCCAGCGCCGCATAGCGCAGATACCCCACTGCCACCGCCGCATCGTAAGCGCCACTACTGTCCAAAACCGACGCCACCAGCGACGCCAGCTCGAACCCCACCAGCACCGGCACGGCGAACCCACTGGCCACCAGGTACTCCCGCCGCCGCGACGGCGCCCCCATCAGCCGCGCCCCCGCGTCAACGATCCAGGCGTCGACCAGCCACGTCGCCAGCAGGACCACCGGCAGCAGCAGCGAGAGGATCACCCCCGCATGCCGCCCGTCCACCCCACCGGCGATGCGCGACACCGGCTCCACCAGCGTCGCCGCCAGCCCGACGCCGCCGCAGACGATCCCCGCCACCAAAACCACTCCGCCCGCCGCGAACGGCCCGCGCTCGGCGACGATCAGCGGCAGACGGCGCTGCGGCCGGAGCAGCGCGTTGGCGACGTCGTGGACCACCATGGGCGCCGCTACGGTAGCCGATCCGCGCTCAGACCAGCCCGGCCAGCGAATCGGCCAGGGTCGGGTCGCTGAGCTGGCCGTGGAAGACACGCGCCAGCCGCCCGTCGCGTCCGACGAAGAAGGTCACCGGCAGGGCGCCGACCTGGTAGGCGTGTCCCACCGACGACGACGCATCGAGCAACGCCGGGAAGCCCACCGAGTACGGCGCGAGGAAGGCGCGCGCGTCGCCGGAGTCGTTGAAGTCGACGGTCACTACGTCGAGCCCGGCGCCGTGGCGCTGCGTGTAGAGGCGCTGCAGCAGGGGCAGCTCGGCGCGGCAGTTCTCGCACCAGGTCGCGAAGAAGTTGACCACCACCACCCGGCCCCGCTCGGCGGAGAGGTCGAAGCGCGACCCGTCGAGCGCGGTGCCGCTGAACTGCGGCGGCGCCTGCCCGACCACGGGCTGCCCGCCGCCCACCGACTCCACGCCGGAGGACGCGCCCGGCGCCAGCACCGCCCGCACCACCAGCACCACCGCGACCGCCACCAGCACCGCCGTCAGCCCGCCCAGCCGCCGGGTCCGCACGCTCACCGTCTGCCGCGCATCCATCTGCCCGCAAAGCCTACCGGGGAGCGCAATTGACGCCCGCTCCGAGCCCGGCGTAGGATTGCTGACACCGGAGGTCAACAATCCAACCCCACTGTCCCGTCCCCCGTCCGTCCAGCCCCGCCCCGAGGTCGCCGCGATGAAGGTCAGCATGAAGGCGGACTACGGCATCCGCGCCCTGCTCGACCTGGCCGAGCACTACGGGGCGGCGCCGGTCCCATCCCACGACATCGCCGCGCGCCAGCACGTCCCCGGGCCGTTCCTCGACCAGCTCCTGATGACCCTGCGGCGCGCCGGCCTGGTGCGCAGCACGCGCGGCCCGCGCGGCGGGCACGTTCTGGGACACGCACCCGAGGAGATGACCCTTGGGGAGGCCATCGACGTCCTCGAAGGCCAGGCGGCGCAGATGGAGTGCTTCACCGCGCCGGAGTCCTGCGAGCAGAGCTTTGGCTGCAGCATCCGCACCTCGCTGATGCGCGCCGAGGCGGCCTCGCGCAAGGTGCTGGAGCAGACCACCCTGGCCGACATGGTGCGCGAGCGCCAGCAGCAGGGCGTCTTCCACGGCATTTACCACTCGATCCCCGTCAACGAGCCGAGCGCATGAGCGACGGCCACAACGGCGCCGACTTCGACTTCACCGACGAGCAGGTCGAGCGCTACAGCCGCCACATCGCGCTCGCCGAGATCGGCCCCGAGGGACAGCGCAAGCTGAAGCGCTCGCGGGTACTGGTGCTCGGCGCCGGCGGGCTGGGCGCGCCGGTGGCGATGTACCTCGCCGCCAGCGGTGTCGGCACGCTGGGCATCATCGACTACGACCACGTCGACCTCAGCAACCTGCAGCGCCAGATCATCCACCCCGACTCGTCGCGGGGCATGCAGAAGGCCGACGTGGCAAGGATGCGCGCCCAGGAGCTGAACCCCGACATCGAGGTGGTCGCCCACGACGTGATGCTGAGCCGGGACAACGCCCTCGACGTTCTGGCCAGCTATGACATCATCGTCGACGGCACCGACAACTTCCAGACCCGCTACCTGGCCAACGACGCCGCCTACCTGCTCGGCAAATCCCTTGTGCACGGCTCGATCTTCCGCTTCGAGGGACAGGTGTCCGACTTCGTCCCCGGGCAGGGGTGCTACCGCTGCCTGTACCCCGAGCCGCCGCCGCCGGGGCTGGTGCCGTCGTGCCGCCAGGCGGGCGTGCTCGCCGCGCTGCCGGGGATCATCGGCACCATCCAGGCCGTCGAGACCATCAAGCTGGTCACCGGCGCGGGACGCCCGCTGGTGGGACGCCTGCTGCTCCACGACACCCTGGCGATGACCTTCCGCGAGGTGCGGTTGCGCCGCAACACGGCCTGTGCGCTCTGCGGCGACCATCCCACGGTGCGCGAGCTGATCGACTACGAGGCCTTCACCGGCGGCCCGCTGACCGCCGCCGCGCGACTGTAGACGCGCAGTGGCGTCGCTGCTGCTCTGTCTGTTCGACGGTCCGCGCCGCGAGGGCGTGCACACCGTCACCCAGCTCGCCCGCGCAGCCCTCGACTCCGGGCACACGGTCGGCGTCTTCCTCGGCGGCGACGGCACCGCCCACGCCGACGCGCTCGCCCCACTGCGCGACCGCGGCGCGCGCGTGATGGCATGCAGCGCAGACGCGGCCCTCCGCGGCTGGGACCGCCCCGGCACGCCGGGCCGCGGCTCCTACGTCGACCTCGGCAGCATGGCCGCCGAGGCCGACGCGATGGCCAGCTTCGGCTGCGTCGCCTCCCTCGACGGCCGCGTCGTGGTGCGCCACGGCCCCGCCGACGAGCGCGGCTGGGTGGCCCTGCGCGTCGCCACCGCGCTGACCTTCACCGGCCGCCCGGTGCGCGCCGTGCTCGATGGTGCGGGCGCGGGCTGGGCGGTGCAGGGCCTCGACGTCCGCGCCTGGATGGGCGGCGACCCCAGCAAGGACCTCGACGGCCTGGTCGAGGACGCCGGCGGCACGGTGCTGGTCGGCGCCCCCACCCTGGCCAGCCAGGGCATCGACAGCGGTGCGGTGCGCCCCACCGTGCAGGTGGTGGACGAGGCCTGGCGGCGCGCCGAAGCACCCCGGCCCGGCGGCGTCCTCCACGTTGTCACCGGCACGGTCACCGACCCCCTGGTCGCCCACGCCATCGCCACCGACGCCGACCAGGGCGAGCCGGTGCGCACCCTCGGCCTGCATGACGGGGTGTACGAGGCCACCGTGCTGGCGCGGTCGCTGGACGAGCACGCGCTCGCCCAGGTCCGCCTCTGCGCCGACGACTGCCGCCGCCGCGGCCTGCCCGCTCCCCCCAGCCGGGCCGACGAGTACGCTGCCATCGTCGACGCCATGCTCGCCGCCTCGGCGACGTTCGTCTGGTAGAGGACCGGCGATGCTCAGCCCCCAGCTCGAGACCAAGCTCGACGCCGCTCGCGCCCGCCTGCGCGGCTGCGGCTCGGTGCTGGTCGCCTTCAGCGGCGGCGCCGACTCCGCGCTGCTGCTCGCCCTGGCCACCCAGGCGCTGGGCGACCGAGCCGCCGCGGGCATGGGCCTGAGCGCCGCCTACCCCGGCGAGGAGGTCGAGGCCGCCCGCGCCGTCGCCGCCCAGCTCGGCGCCCGCTTCCTCACCGTCGACACCGCCCAGCTCGACGACCCGGAATTCCTGCGCAACGATTCGCAGCGCTGCTACCACTGCCGCGACGAGATGTACGGCCAGATGCGCGCCCTGGCCGGCGCCCACGGCCTGGAGGCGGTCGCCGACGGCGCCAACGCCGACGACCTCCACGACCACCGCCCCGGCCGCCGCGCCGCCGTCGAGGCGGGCGTGCTCTCGCCGCTCGCCGAGGCGGGCATCACCAAGGCGGAGGTGCGCGAGGCGTCGCGGGCGCTGGGCCTGCCGACCTGGGACAAGCCGCAGCAGGCCTGCCTGTCCTCGCGCATCCCCCGCGGCACGCCGATCACGCTGACCGCGCTGCGCCGCGTCGAGCGCGCCGAGCGGCTGCTCCACGCCGAGGGCTTCCGGCAGGTGCGCGTCCGCGAGCACGGCGAGTGCGCGCGCATCGAGGTGGAGGCGCAGGACATCGTACGATTGCTCGACGGCGCAATCCGCGGACGCGTCGTCGAGGGGCTGCGCGCGGCGGGATACGCCTTCGTCTCGCTCGACCTGGAAGGCTTTGCCAGCGGCAAGCTGAACCGCCTGGTGCCCGCCGCGGAGCTGGAGACCGCACCGTGACCCCGCCCGACGACGACGACCTCAGCGACGACGACCTGCAGCGCTACGCGCGCCAGATCGTGCTGCGCGAGGTCGGCCCGGCGGGACAGCGCACACTCCGGGATGCCTCAGTCGCCGTGGTCGGCGCGGGCGGCCTGGGCTCGGCGTCGCTGCTCTACCTCGCCGCCGCGGGGGTGGGCCGCATCACCGTGATCGACGACGACCGGGTCAGCCTCGACAACCTGCAGCGCCAGGTGCTCCACGACACGGCCGCGGTCGGCGAGCCCAAGACGCACAGCGCGCTGCGCCGTCTCGACGCGCTCAACCCGCAGGTTCGGGTGCGCACCGTGGAGCGCCGCCTCGACGCGGAGAACGCGCCCGAGCTGCTGCGCGGCCACCGCGTTGTTCTGGACGGAAGCGACAATTTCTCGACCAAGTTCGCGGTCAACGACGCCTGCGTCGCGGCGGGGACGGCGGCCGTGATCGCCGGCATCCTGCGCTTCGACGGCCAGGTGGTCACCATCCCGCCCGGAGCGCCCTGCTACCGCTGCCTGTTCCACGCCGAGCCGCCGCCCGGCCAGGTGCCCACCTGCAGCGCCGCGGGCGTGCTCGGCCCCGTCGCGGGCGTGGTCGGCAGCCTGCAGGCGGCCGAGGCGCTGCGCCTGCTGCTCGGCATCGGCGCGCCCCAGGGCGGCCGCATCCTCACCGTCGAGCTGCTCGACCCGCGGGTGCGTTCGGTGCCCTTCCCCGCCGACCCCGACTGTCCCGCGTGCGCCCGGCGGCCCGCCGCGAGCCCGCAGCCGCTGCCGGTGGTCCGGTAGGGCGCGAAGCAGATGGGCGGACTGCTTCGCTCCCGCACCGGCGTCGCCATCGCGGCGGCGATCGCGTCCCTCGGCCTCACCCTGGGCACCGCCGTCGCCGTGGCCCACTTCCGCGACACGACGGCCATCCCCGCCGCCGCCGTCCCCGGCGTGCTGCAGACGCCCGTCCCCGGCCCGTGCGTCACCAAGGCGCAGGCGCAGCAGGTGTGGAACGACGTCAACGCCCGCCTCGACGCGCTGGTGCTGCACCCCTCGCTGAACGCGGTCGACGGCGTCGCCCAGGGCTCGGCGGCGGCGCAGATCCGCGCCTACCTGCAGCAGCACCTGTTCGACCAGCACCTCACCGAGCTGGAGCGGTCGCGCCTCGACGACCTCACCGTCGTGCAGGCGGGGTGCGGCTCGCAACCGCTCACCGTGCGCATCAGCGAAACGCTGCTGCAGGACGACTACCTCACCGCGGACGGCAGCGTCGACCACGCCGACCCCGGCGTCGGCCAGGCCTCGCATCTCGTCCAGTCCTACGTGCGCGCGGGGGCGACGTGGAAGCTGGTCACCATCGCCTCGCTCGACCCGTCGCCGGGAGGCGGGATCACGGTGTAGCGCTCCGGTGGTGGTGCCCTGCCGCAGCGCCCCGCCTGGGTAGACTTCTCGCCTCCCCCCATCGCGCGTTAGGAGCCGCCGCATCATGCGCCGTCGCCTGCCGTTTGCCTGCGCAGTGTCCGCGCTCGCCCTCGCCGCTCTCAGTGCTGGTGCGCCTGCGGTGCATGCCGCCACGCAGCCGAACCTCTGGCCGACCTACCATGCCGACAACACCCACGGCGGCGAGGACACCGCCGACGGCGCCATGGGTGGCGTCTCGCGCGCCTGGGCGTCGGCGCCGCTCGACGGCAAGCTCTACGCGCAGCCGATCGTCGACGGCGGCACGGTGATCGTGGCCACCGAGAACGACACCGTCTACGGCATCGACGCGGTGCACGGTGGCACGCTGTGGTCGACCCACGTCGGCACCCCGATCACCTCGGGCCTGCCCTGCGGCGACGTCAACCCGCTGGGCATCACCGGCACGCCTGTGCTCGACCCGGCCAGCCACACCGTGTTCGCGGCGGCGGAGCGGGTGGCCGCGGGCGGCGGCGTCGAGCACGTGCTGGTGGCCATCGACGACGGCACCGGCAACCTGCTGGGGACGCGGGTGATCGACCCGCCGGGCATGACCACGTCGGCGCAGCAGCAGCGCGGCGCACTGCTGATCAGCAACGGCACCGTGTACGTCCCGTTCGGCGGCCTCTACGGCGACTGCAGCAGCTATTACGGCTGGGTGATCGGCAGCCAGGAGAGCCTCGGCGGCGGGCTGTCCTGGTGGCAGTCGCCGGGCACCCGTTCGGGGGTGTGGGAGCCGGCCGGAGTTTCTGCCGATGCCGGCGGCAACCTCTACGTCGCCACCGGCAACGCCAACAACTCGTCCACCTGCGACGGCGGCAACAGCGTCTTCAAGCTCAACGCCGCGCTGCAGGAGGTGGGGCGCTTCGCCGATCCGAACTGCGTGAGCGACAACAACAACGACCTCGACATGGGCTCGGCCGGAGCCATGCTGCTCCCCGACGGCAGCGTGTTCGTGCTCGGCAAGCAGAAGACCGCCTACGTGCTGTCGTCCTCGAACATGGGCCAGCGCAGCTCGCTGGCGAGCTGCTTCTCGGCCGGCGGCGACGCCTACAGCAACGGCACCGTCTACGCCGCCTGCACCGACGGCAGCGGCGTGGTCGCGCTCCACTACGACAGCGCCAGTGGCGGCCTCTCCACCGCGTGGCACGGCCCCGGCGACGCCAACGGGCCGCCCATCGTCGCCGGCGGCTACGTGTGGGTGGCGGCGTGGAACAACAGCAAGCTGTACGCGCTCAACCCGGCCAACGGCGCGGTGGCGCAGCAGTTCGCCACGCCCGGCATGGAGCACTTCGTCTCGCCGAGCGCGGCGGGCGGCCGCGTCTTCCTCGGCGCGGGCACCCAGCTTCTGGCCTTCAATGGCCAGAACCCGTGGATGCCGGGGCCGCCGCCCGTACAGGGCTACTGGACGGCAGCCGCGGACGGCGGCGTCTTCGCCTATGGCACCGCGGGGTGGTTCGGCAGCAAGGGCGGCCAGCACCTCAACGCGCCGGTGGTGGGCATGGCGGCGACGCCGAGCGGGCGCGGCTACTGGCTGGTCGCCAGCGACGGCGGCATCTTCACCTTCGGTGACGCGGGGTGGTTCGGCAGCAAGGGCGGCCAGCCGCTCAACGCGCCGGTGGTGGGCATGGCGGCGACGCCGAGCGGGCGCGGCTACTGGCTGGTCGCCTCGGACGGCGGCATCTTCACCTACGGTGACGCGGGGTGGTTCGGCAGCAAGGGCGGCCAGCCGCTCAACGCGCCGGTGGTGGGCATGGCGGCGACGCCGAGCGGCGGCTACCGCATGGTGGCCTCGGACGGCGGCATCTTCGACTTCGGTCCCGGCGCTGCCTTCTACGGCAGCAAGGGCGGCCAGCCGCTGTTCGCGCCGATGGTGGGCATGACCGGCGCGCCGGGGGGCGGCTACTGGCTGGTGGCGGCCGACGGCGGCGTCTTCTGCTACGGCCCCGGCGCGGGCTACCACGGCAGCACCGGCGGGCAGCGGCTCAACAGGCCCGTGGTCGGCATCGCCCCGACCGCCGACGGCCAGGGCTACCGCATGACCGCGGCCGACGGCGGCATCTTCGACTTCGGCACCGCGCAGTACTACGGCAGCCAGGGCGGCCTCCCGCTCAACGCCCCGATGGTGGCGATCGCCGCGACCGGCTGAGGCCAGGACACGCCGCCCGCGTCGTGGGTTATGGTAGGGGTGACCTAAACCACCGGCCATCCGGGGACACACTGCCGTGGACGCCACCAGCACGACGCTCGACCCGACCACAGCCAAGCGGATCGAGCGGCTGCGCCGCGAGCGCAATGCCGTCATCCTCGCCCACAACTACCAGCTCCCCGAGGTCCAGGACCTCGCCGACTACGTCGGGGACTCGCTGGGCCTGAGCCGGGCGGCGGCCCGCACCGACGCCGAGGTGATCGTCTTCTGCGGGGTGCACTTCATGGCCGAGACGGCGGCCATCCTCAGCCCCGCCAAGACGGTGCTGCTGCCCGACCTCGCCGCCGGCTGCTCGCTCGCCGACACCATCACGGCCGACCAGCTCCGCGCCTGGAAGGCCGAGCACCCCGGCGCAGTTGTGGTCAGTTACGTGAATACCACCGCCGAGGTCAAGGCGGAATCCGACTACTGCTGCACCAGCGGCAACGCCGAGGAGATCGTCAACAGCATTCCGCGCGATCGCGAGATCCTCTTCCTCCCCGACATGTTCCTCGGCGCCCACCTGGAGCGGGTGACCGGTCGCAAGATGCACGTGTGGATGGGAGAGTGCCACGTGCACGCGGGCATCGACCCGGAGATGCTCGACATGATGCGGCTCGAGTACCCCGACGCCGAGCTGCTGGTGCATCCCGAATGCGGTTGCACGACGAGCACTCTGTACCGCTCGTCACACGGCGACCTGCGCGGGACCACCACGGTGGTGACCAGCACCGAGGGCATGGTGCGGCGCGCCGTGGAGTCGCCGGCGGAGACGTTCATCGTCGCCACCGAGGTGGGCATCCTGCACCGCATGGAGCGGTTCGCCCCGGGGAAGCGGTTCGTGCCCGCGTCGAATCAGGCGGTGTGCGAGTACATGAAGAAGATCACGCCGGAGAAGATCGCGGATTCACTCGAGTTCATGGCGCCGCGGATCACCGTGGAGCCGGAGATCGCGGAGCGCGCCCGCCAGGCGATCGAGAGGATGCTGGCCGTCGCGGTCTGACGCGCGAACTTCGAGAGGGGGGAGGAGGAGGGCGGTGCGGGATGCCGCCCTCCTCCAGGTGATGTCCTAGCTCAGGGAGCGCACTGGCCCACGGACTGGTTGACCACGTCCGAGCCGTTGACCGTGACCTGTGCGGAGGCACTGGCGCACGCCGAGGGACCGGCTGCGAATGCGCCGGTGGCGCCCGCGATCCCGGTGACGGCGAAGCCGGCGATGACTGCGGCGAGTGCTGCGACCTTCTTCATGTGCACGTTCCTTCTCTGGCTGACGTTCCCTCCCTTCCCCAGCCGGAAGGTCGTTCCAAGAGGTCAGGACGCACCCGCGGCCCGGGTTTGACATGTGGGACCATCGCGACCATGACCGGGGAGACGGCGGAGATCGGCGTGATCGGCGGCTCCGGGCTGTACCGCTTCCTCGACGGCGCCGGCTCGGTGACCCTCGACACGCCCTACGGCGAGCCGAGCGACGCCATCACCGTCGCCGAGCTGGAGGGCCGCCGGGTCGCCTTCCTGCCCCGCCACGGCGTGCACCACACCATCCCGCCGCACCGCATCAACTACCGCGCCAACCTGTGGGCGCTGCACACCCTCGGTGTCACGCGGGTGCTCGGGCCCTGCGCGGTGGGCAGCCTCAGAGCCGAGCACGGTCCCGGCACGGTGGTGGTGTGCGACCAGTTCGTCGACCGCACCCGCGGCCGCGCCGACACCTACTTCGACGGACCCGTGGTCGCCCACCTCAGCGGCGCCGACCCCTACTGCACCGAGCTGCGCCCGCTCGCGGTGCGGGCGGCCCGCGACGCTGGCATGGCGGCGCGCGACGGCGGCACCATGGTGGTGGTCAACGGTCCCCGTTTCTCGACGCGCGCGGAGTCGCGCTGGTTCACGGCCGCGGGGTGGGACGTGGTCGGCATGACCCAGTACCCCGAGGTGGTGCTGGCCCGCGAGCTGGGCATGTGCTACGTGAACATGTCGCTGGTCACCGACCACGACAGCGGGCTGGAGCACGACCCGGACGTCGCGCCGGTCACCCAGGAGGAGGTTTTTGCCGTGTTCAACCAGAACATGCCGCGCCTGCGCGACGCGCTGCGCCGGCTGATCGCCGCGGTCCCCGCGGAGCGCTCCTGCGGGTGCGCCGCGGGCGCGCCGGGCACGGTGGCGCACTGATGGGCGCGCCGGTGCGCGTCGAGCTGCGCGACGGCGGGGTGCTCGACGTCACCCTGGCGCGCCCCGAGGTGCGCAACGCCCTGGACAGCGAGTGCTTCCGCATCCTCGGCGAGGCGTTCGGCTCGCGCGCACACGAGAAGGACGTCCGCGTGGTGGTGCTGCGCGGCGAGGGCGAGCACTTCTGCAGCGGCCTCGACCGCACCCTGCTCGCCGCGCTGGCGGCCGCGCCCGACACCGAGGCGGTCCGCGACGGCAGCGGCGAGGGCGTGGCCTGGCAGAGCGCCCTGCTCGCCGTGGAGAACTGCCCGAGGCCGACCGTCGCCGTGGTCCAGGGCGCCTGCGTCGGCGGCGGCGTCGAGCTTGCCCTGGCCTGCGACTTCCGCATCGCCCGCGCCGACGCGCACTTCTCGCTGATGGAGATGCGCTACGCGTTCCTGCCCGACCTCGGCGGCATCCACCGCCTGCAGCGCGACGTCGGCCTGTCGCGGGCCAAGGAGATGGTGTACTTCGGCGGCCGCGTCGAGGCCGCGACGCTGGAGCGCTGGGGCGCGATCAGTGAGATCGCCGACGCTGACGCGCTGGAGGTCACCGCGCAGCGCTGGGCGGAACGCTGCCGCAACGCCGCGCCGCTCGCCGTCGCCGCCGCCAAGAAGCTGATGCAGCGCGACCCCGGCGGCAGCGACGCCGAGGCCAGCCTGCACGAGGCCATCGAGGCCAACGTCGAGCACCTCCTGCGCAGCGGCGACTTCCGCGAGGGCCTGACCTCGGCGATGGAGCGGCGCGTCCCGCAGTTCACCGGCGAGTAGCGGCCACCCATGGCAGAAACGCTGCTGCTGGCGGTGGACCAGGGCACCACCGGGACGACCTGCCTGCTGGTCGGCCTCGACGGCACCGTGCACCGGCGCGCCTACCGCGAGGTCGAGGTCCGCTACCCGCGCCCGGGCTGGGTGGAGCAGGACGCGCTCCAGCTCGAAGCGTCGGTGGTCGAGGCCTGCGCCGAGCTGCTCGACGGCGACGCCTCGCTCACCCCCGCCGCCATCGGCATCACCAACCAGCGCGAGACGGTGGTGGTCTTCGAGCGCGACACCCTGCAGCCGGTGGCCCCGGCGATCGTCTGGCAGTGCCGCCGCAGCGCCGAGATCTGCGGCGAGCACCGCGCCCGCGGCGAGGAGGACGAGGTGCGCCGCCGCACCGGCCTGCTCCTCGACCCCTACTTCAGCGCCACCAAGGTGGAGTGGCTGCTCCGCGAGCGCCCCGAGCTGCGCACCCGAGCCGAGCGCGGCGAGCTGTGCGCCGCCACCGTCGACGCCTGGCTGATCGCCCGGCTCACCGGCCGCGGCCGCGAGGTGGTCACCGACGCCTCCAACGCCAGCCGGACCCTGCTCTACGACCTCCACGAGCGCGACTTCTCCGACCGGCTCTGCGACCTCTTCGGCATTCCACGCGCCCTGCTCCCCGAGGTGCGCGACAGCGCCGGGCGGCTGGGCGTCACCGACCCCGCGCGGTTCCTGGGCCGCAGCATCCCCATCAGCGGCGTGGCCGGCGACCAGCAGGCGGCGCTGTTCGGCCAGGCCTGCGTCGCCCCGGGAATGAGCAAGAACACCTACGGCACCGGCTCGTTCGTGCTGGTCAACATCGGCGGCCGGCCCACCCCGCCCGGCCACGGCCTGCTGACCACGGTGGCCTGGCGGATCGGCGGCGTCGATACCTTCGCCCTGGAGGGCAGCATCTTCGTCACCGGCGCGGGGATCAAGTGGCTGCGCGACGGGCTCGGGCTGATCGCCGAGTCGAAAGAGGCGGGGCCGATCTTCGACAGCGTCGCCGACGCCAACGGCTGCTTCTTCGTCCCCGCCTTCGCTGGGCTGGGGGCGCCCTACTGGGACCCGGACGCGCGCGGCGCCCTGCTCGGGCTGAGCGCGGGGGTCACCAGGGCCCACGTCGTCCGCGCCGTGGTCGAGGCGATGGCCTACCGCACCCGCGACGTGGTCGAGGCGATGGAGCGGAGTGCGGGGATCCGCTTCGACGAGCTGCGGGTGGACGGCGGCGCCAGCGTGATGGACGGGCTCTGCCAGTTCCAGGCCGACCTGCTCGGCCTGCCCGTGGCTCGCGCCGCCTCAGTGGAGACGACGGCCCTGGGCGCCGCCTGGCTCGCCGCGGTCGGGGAGGGCCTGCTCGACGGCCCCACCGCCGTCGCGGCGGCCTGGCGGCCGGGGAGGCGCTTCGAGCCGCGCACGCCGGGCGTGCGCCCCCAGGCCGCATACGCCGCCTGGCTGGACGCCGTGGCTCGCGTGAGATCTTCGCGCGGCTAAGCCGCGCATCGGCGCATCACGCGCGCGTCAGCGTGCGGCATGCGCCGAGGGTGGGGGCGGCGGCACTCCAGCCGCGGGGGGCGGGATCTGCCCGCCCCCGTGCGCGGCGCGCCACGCCGCGCGAAAAACCCGCCGGGGCAATCAGCCCCCCGGCGGGGCGCTCGTTGCAGCCCCGCCGGGAACGCTGTCCCCTCGGCGGTCAGCCCCCCGACACCGCGAACCCAGAAAATGAAAAGGCCAGGGGCTTGTGACCCCCGGCCTTTCCAAGGAAGGGAATGAGCTTCAAGTTCAGGGTCGGGCGAGCAGTTCGCCTCGACCTGGCTACTGTAGCGCCCAACCTGTCAACGCGCTGTTGAGGTTCCGTGAATTGTTGTTAAAGCTCGATCAGCCGCCCTGAAGCCGCCCAGGCCCCGGCCGACCCGGTATCCTCCGCAGGCCCGCACATGCCTCCACGCCACCCCCTCCTGTATGACGTCGAGCGCTGGCGGCAGTGGCGCTTCCGGCTGCTGGGCCTGGCCGTGGTGTGCCTCCTGCCCGCGATCCTGGCGGCCGCGCGCCCGTCGAGCGCCAACAGCGCGGTGACCCAGCTCTACTCGCTGATCGCCGCCTTCCTCTTCGCCCTGGCCCTGATGTTCTACCTGCGCAAGCGCTCCAGCTACATGCAGGTGGACGGCGACGACCTGGTGGTCAAGATCGCCATCAGCGGGCGGCAGCGCATCCCCCTGGACGAGCTGCGCCGGCCGAGGATGGCCAAGCTGCGCACGGTGTTCGACAAGCCCGAGATGTCGCGGCTGCGCCCCCGTCCCTACCCCAAGTGGCAGGACCGCGAGGCGCTGTCGGTGCGCATCGAGAGCGAGGCGGTCGACCTGGTCAAGCTGCGCCGCATGCTCGGGGCGCGCTGCGTGCTGGGCCGCGACGTCATCGTCCCGGTGGTCGACGGGCCCGGGCTGGTCAAGGAGATCGAGGCGGTGATCGGGCCGCAGCAGCGCGCGGCGCCGGCCGGGGAGGGGGGCAGCCGCGGCGCGTCGAGGCGGAGGAAGCGGCGGTGAGCGAGGCCGGGGAGGCGGTGACCCCGGTGGAGGAGGCCGCCCCGGTGCGGCGCTCCTCGGTGGCGCCCGGTCCCGTGCCCCGGGTCGGCGCCCGCAGGTTCCTGGAGATCGGCCGGGCTGACGTGATCTGGGTGGTCGCCCTGGTGCTGGTCGCCTTCGTGGTGCGCGTGGCCAGCCCGGTGTACCTCAACCTCCTCGACCCCGGCGCCACCCAGCACAACGTCGCCACCGCCTGGGGCGCGGGCTACCCGGTCAACCCCGACGGCTGCGTCGACGACGTGCCGGTCGGCCCCAACCACGCCGCCAAGCGGGTCTGTGGCTTCGTCTTCGACGAGGTCTACTTCCCCGTCGACGCCGCCAAGGACATCGCCGGCAAGGACTACTTCGACCCCGAGCCGCCGCTGGCCAAGCTGCTGATGGCGCCGCCGATCGCGCTCGCCGGCTTCAACAGCGGCACCTGGCGCACCAGCACCGTGATCTTCGGCAGCCTGCTGGTCGGCCTCGTCTACCTGATCGCGCGCCGGCTGCGCCGTGGCGACCGCTTCTTCGCCGTGGCGGCGGCGGTGTTCATGTGCTTCGACGGGCTCGCCTTCGTCGAGTCGCGCACCGGCGTCATCGACATCATCGCCATCACCTTCGCCGCGCTGCTGTGGTACGCGTTCCTGCTGCACTGGCAGGCGCGCACCCGAAAACAGTGGACGGCGACGCTGTACTTCATGGCGCTCTGCGCCGGCCTCGCCTTCGGCGCCAAGCTGACCGCGCTGGCCCCGCTGGTGATCGCGGTGGTGCTGATCGTCGGGCGCTTCGCCGAGCCGCTGGCGCTGCAGCTCGTCCCCGCGTTGCGGCGGATCCGCGGCCCCGGTGCGGGCGCGGCGATGATGTGGCGCGACTCCGCGGGCAGCGGCCGGGCGCTGATGCACTACGGGCTCGCCATCCTGGTGGGGCTGGCGCTGTTCTCCGCCTGCTTCTCGCGCTACCTGACCATCGAGCACAAGACCGTGTACCACTTCACCGACTGCACCCAGGAGTCGGGGCTGGTGCTGTCGTCGACCGACACCCAGGTGGTGCCGCTCACCCACATCGGCAGCATCAAGGTGCCCGACGTCGTCCTCGCCGAGAAGGAGATCTTCCAGGTGATGCAGGCGGGGCTGCAGTACCACAACGCCGAGTGCCACGGCCATCCCTACGCGTCCGACTGGTACAGCTGGCCGGTCATCTTCCACCCGGTGCTCTTCTACGCCGACTACAAGAGCAACGTCACACCGGCGGGCGTGTCGGAGCGCGGCTGGATCAGCGACATGGGCAACCCCGCGGTGTGGTGGCTGGCGATTCCCGCGCTGCTGTTCTGCCTGTGGCGCGCGGTCGGCGGCCGCGGCGGCTGGCGGCTGATCGTGGCCACGGCGGGGGTGCTCGGCTTCGGCATGCTCTACCTGCTCGCCTACAGCACCGCCCACCCGCGCATCCGGTACCTCGGCATTCCCGTGCTGGTGCTGGGGTTGTGGTACGCGCTGCGGCGCTGGTGGCCGGTCGGCCTGGCGGCGCTGGGCATGGCGGCGCTGGCGGAGATGATCGCCCGCTACCACGCGGCGCCGCGCTATGACCTGGTGCGCGTCAACGTCGACCTCGGCTTCAAGGTGGCCTTCGCCGCGGTGGCGGTGTTCGGCGGCCTGCTGGTGGTCAACGCGGTGGTGTCGCGGCGCTTCGTGCCCAGCTTCATCCTGCTCGGCTACCTGGCGGCCTGGCTGATGTGGGTGCAGGGCAACGAGCGGCGGGTGCTGTTCTTCTACCACATGCTCGGCGCGCTGATCTTCATGTGTCTGGCGCTGGCCTACATGCTGACCCATCTGCGGCGCAGCGCACTGACCATTGCGGGGCGGCGCATCCCCATGGCCTCGCTGGCCTACGCGTTCATCGCCGTGGTTCTGGCCGCCTTTGTCTTCTTCTATCCGGTCTGGACCGCCGCGCCCATCGACAACAGCGACTTCCTGATGCGCATGTGGGTGGCGAGCTGGCAGTGACCGCTCTGTACTGGCTGCTCGCCGCCGCGGCGGGCGGCCTGGTGGCGGGGGCGGTGCGCGTGACGCTGCGCGTCGAGGAGCGCATCGCCCTGGCGGTGGTGATCGGCCTGCTGGGCAGCGCGGTGTGCGGCTTGGGGCTGTCCACGGTGTTCGGCATCGGCCGGGCCACCGCGCTGGGCGGCCCGCTGCTGCTGGCGGTGATCGGGCTGCTCGGCTGCGTGCTCAGCGGCGGCGTGCTGGACTCCTGGCGCGAGTCGGTGGCCGAGGTGCCGGCGCGGTGGCACTCGCGCGAGCTGATGGTGCTCAGCGCCGTCGTCGTGGTCGCGGTGGCGGGCTTCGCGGTGCTCTTCTCGCACACCCTGTTCGACGAGAACGGCGCCATCGTCTCCAACTTCAGCACGGTGTGGGCCGACTGGTCGATGCACGCCACCACCGCCAACGGCTTCGCGCTCGGCCACAACCTGCCGCCCACCGACCCGATCTTCAGCGGTACGACGCTGCTCTACCCGTTCCTGCCCGACTTCCAGTCGGGGATGCTGGTCACCCTGGGCAGCGGCATCGGCGCCGCGCTGGCCGTGCCGAGTGCGGTGTTGTGCGTCGCCATATTGCTGCTCATCGTCTCGGTGGCGCGGCGGCTGACCGGGTCGCTGGCCGTCGGCGTGCTGGCCATGGCGATGTGCATGCTCGGCGGCGGCCTGGGCGTCGAGGGGCTGTACTGGGACGCGTGCACCGCGCAGGGCACCGCCGCGGCCCAGTGCGCGCCGGGGCAGCTGGTCAGCAACCCCGCCGGCGCCATCGGCACCGCGCTGCACACGGTTGGCAACGCGCCGGGCACGATTGCCGCGCAGCCTCGCTCGTACGACGCGCTGCTCAAGGACCAGGCCCACCCGCCGCCGCTCGACAACCTGCAGTGGTACACACCCCTGCTCGCCTGGTGGCTGCCGCAGCGCCCCTTCCTGTACGGCTTCGCCATCGCGCTGTGCGTGTTTCTGCTGATCCTGGCAGCAAGGGGGCAGCCGGGCCGGCGATGGTCGCCGTTGGTCATCGCCGGGTTGCTGTGGGGCTTGCTGCCGCTGGTCCACGTGCACAGCTTCATCGCGCTGGTGATCGTGGTGCCGCTGCTGGCGCTGTTCTGGCGGCGGCGTGAGTGGCTGGCCATGGGGGCGCTCGCCGCGCTCCTCGCCGCGCCGCGACTGCTCCAGCTCGCCACCAGCGGCGAGCACGGCGCATCCGCGCTGGGCAACACCTTTCCCTGGTTGGAGCCGGGCTGGATGTCGGGCGCCATCCCCACCGCGGCGAGCGACCATCGCGGCTTCGGCGTCGCCGCGGTGTTCTGGGACCTGGGCAGCGGGCTGCGCGTGCTGGTCACGCCGGAGTGGTGGGGGTTCTGGGTGGCCAACTGCGGCATCGTGCTGCCGCTGATGGTGGTGATCGCGCTGAGCGTGGCGGCGCGGCGCGCGCCCCAGGGCAGCCGCCTGCGCTCGGTGGGCGAGCGCGTCAGCGGCCTGGTGTCCGGCGACCTGCTGCGCTTCACCCTGCCGTTCCTGGCCATCTTCGCGCTCGGCAACCTGGTGGTCTTCCAGTCCTGGGACTGGGACAACACCAAGCTGTTCTCCTACTGGTTCTTCGCCGGCGCGCTGCTCATCGGCGCCATCGTGGTGCGGCTCTGGCGCGGCGCGTGGTGGCGGCGGACGCTGGGCACGCTGGGCTTCGTCAGCGTCATCATGACCGGCACCGTGGTCATGCTCCGCTTCCTCCCCTGGACGCCCGCGACGGACAACGCCGCCGGCCCCTTCACCTGGGAGGACGCCACCGCGCAGAGCCTGGCCGCGCAGGTCGAGCAGCGCACCCCGCCGAGCGCGGTCATCCTCACCACCGGTCGCCACACCGACCCGCTGCTCACCCTCGCCGGGCGGCGCACCGTGATGGGCTACGACGGCTGGCTGTGGAGCTACGGCATCGACTACCGCCGCCGCCAGGGCGACGTCGCCGCCATGTACCAGGGCTGCACCGGCGGCCTGCGCAGCTGCGCCGCCACCGAGCTGCTCCACTTCTACGGCGTGTCCTACGTGGAGATCCCCACCGGCGAGTACGTGTCGTCGTTCCCACAGGGCAACCTGCAGTGGTGGGCGCAGACCTATCCGGAGGTGGCGCGCGCCGGCGACACCGTCGTCTACGACGTGCGGCCGTGATCGTCGACGCCCACTGCCACATCCTGCCCGACCGCGTTCGTGCCAACCTCGACGAATACTGCGCGGCCGACCCCTGGTTCGGCGCCTGCCACGCCGGGCCCGAGGCGGCGGTGGCCTCGGCCGAGGAGCTGGTCGCGGCGCTGGACGCAGCGCACGTCGACCGCGCCGTCTGCTTCACCTGGCCGTTCGCCGACCCCGCGATGTGCGCCGAGGCCAACGACTACCTGGCCGCCGCGGTGGCGCGCTTTCCCACGCGGCTGATCGGCTTCGGCTGCGTGCAGCCGCGCGACCCCGGCGCCGCCGCGGAGGTCAGGCGCTGCGCCGGATTGGGACTGCGCGGCATCGGCGAGATGAACGCCGACGCGCAGGGCTGGTCGCTGGAGGACGTGGTCGCGCTGACCCCGGTGGTCAGCGCCTGCGTCGCCCTTGACCTGCCCTGGAACCTGCACTGCAGCGAGCCCGTCGGCCACCTCTACGCGGGCAAGGGCACGGCGACGCCCGACCGCGTGGCGCGCTTCGCCGACCACTACGGCAACCTTCGCATCGTCGCCGCCCATCTCGGCGGCGGGCTGCCGTTCTACGCGCACATGCCCGAGGTGCGCGACCTGTGCCGAGCAAACCTGTGGTTCGACACCGCGGCGGCGCCGTTCCTCTACGACGCCGGCGCCTACCGCACCGTCATCGACCTGGTCGGTATCGACCGCCTGCTCTTCGGCACCGACCATCCGCTGCTGCGCGCGCCGCGCTACGTGGCGCAGTTCGACTCGCTGGGCCTGAGCGACGGCGAGCGCGACGCGGTGATGGGCGGCAATGCGGTCGCGTTGCTGGGACTGTGAGCGACTCGCTGTTCGTCGCCGACGGCGACCTGTTCGTGCCCACCGAGCACACGCGCGGCCCGTGGGACCCGCGCTCGCAGCACGGCGGCGCACCCGCGGCGCTGCTGGCGCGCTGCGTCGAGCAGGTGGAATCGCCGGTGGCGATGGACACGGCGCGCATCACCGTCGAGCTGATGCGGCCGGTGCCGGTCGACGCGCCCGTGCGGGTGGAGACGCGCGTCGTGCGCACGGGGCGGAAGGTGCAGCTCGTCGAGGCGGCGATGGCGATGCGCGACGGAACCGAGCTGTGCCGCGCGGTCGCGCTGCGCATCCGGTGTGCGGAGATCGCGCCGCCGTATTCGGGATACGACGCGCCGCCGCTGCCGCCACCTCCGGAGACCGGCCTGCTGCAGCTCGGCGTCGGTGGCGACAGGGCGTTCGCGGTCACCGGCGTCGAGATGCGCTTCGTCGGTGGCGTGTTCCTGCAGGCCGGGCCGGCGACGGTGTGGATCCGGCTGCGCATGCCCGTGCTTCCCGGCGAGACGCCGTCGGGGATGCAGCGCGCCTGCGCGGCGGCGGACTTCGGCAACGGCGTCAGCTCGGTCCACGAGTGGGGCAGAACCCTGTTCATCAATCCCGACCTCACCGTCTACCTCTCGCGGTCGCCGGTGGGGGAGTGGATCTGCCTCGACTCGGTCACCCACCCGGGGCCGCACGGCCGCGCCCTCGCCGAGTCGCGCCTCTTCGACCTCGACGGCGTGGTCGGCCGCTCTCTCCAAGCCCTGCTGGTCGAACCGCTCTCATGACACGATGGGACGCATGACCGCGCGAGGCCTCCACGTCCAGTGCCGGGACGAGCCCGGCGTCCTGCATCGCATCACCGGCGAGATCGCCGCCGCCGACGCCAACGTGGTCACCGTCGAGACCGGCGTCACCCACGACGGCGTCAGCAACGTCTACTTCGAGATCGACGGCGACGACATCGAGGCGCTGGCCGCCAACCTGCGCGACCAGCCCTACGTCATCGCCTGCAGCGAGCCGCGCCCCTTCGACCGCATCTTCGGTTCGCGGCTGATCGTCATCGGCGGTGGCGCCCAGGTCGCCGCGGTGGCCAGCGGCGCGGTGCAGGAGGCGGACCGGCACAACATCCGCGGCGAGCGCATCAGCGTCGACACCATCCCCCTGGTCGGCGAGGCCGAGATCGCCGAGGCGGTGCGCGCCGTGCCGCGGCTGCCGCGCGCCCGGGCGCTGGTGCTGGCCGGCAGCCTGATGGGCGGCGAGATCGCCGACGCGGTCCGCGAGATCCAGGCCCAGGGCATCCCGGTGATCTCGCTCAAGCAGGCGGGCTCGGTGACCGAGGCGGCCGACCTGGTGGTCAGCGACCCGCTCCAGGCCGGGGTGATGGCGGTCATGGCCATCGCCCGCACCGCGCGCTTTGACCTCGAACGGGTGCGAGGGCAGACCTTCTGAGCCCCGACGAGCTGCTCACCTGGCGCGGGCGACTGGAGGCGATGGCCGCCGCGGTGGCAGGGGCGGTGGACGGCTACGTCGGCACCGAGCGCGGGCGCGAGGCGCTCACCGTGGGCGCGGGGGGCGATCGCACGGCGATGGTCGACCGGGTGGCCGAGGACGCCGTGATCGCGCTGTGCGAGCGCCTGTCGGCCGAGGGCGTGCGCTTCCTGCTGCGATCCGAGGAGCTGGGCGAGCGCGCCTACGGGGCCGACCAGCCGGTGCTGCTGGTCGACCCGGTCGACGGCAGCATCAACGCCAAGCAGGGGCTGCCCTACCACTGCACCTCGCTGGCGCTGATCGACGGCGAGACCTTCGGCGACGCCGTGGTCGGGGTGGTGCGCAACCTCGCCGGCACGGGGCTGTTCAGCGCGGTGCGCGGCGGGGGAGTGCAGCTCGACGGGCGGCCGATGCGGCCGCTGCCCGTGGTCATCCAGGACGGGCGCATCCAGGTGCTGCTCATGGAGGCGGTGGCCCAGCCGGCGCGGCTGGCCGAGCAGGGCGAGCTGCTGCGCATCGCCCGGCGGCTGCGGCTGATGGGCGCGGCGGCGCTGAGCCTGTGCCAGGTGGCCAGCGGGGCGGCGTCGGCGCTGGCCTCGACCGGCGGCATGCGCGCCTTCGACTGCGCGGCGGGCCTGCTGGTGCTGCGTGAGTCCGGTGCGGTGGTCAGCGATACGGACGGCCGCGACGTGTGGGGAGTGCCCGCGGGGCTGCAGTCGCGGGTTCGATTGGTCGCCAGCCGGAGCCGCGAGGTCCACCAAACCGTTCTGTCGCTACTTAACTAACGAAGTATCCCTCGACGCTCCACGCTCAGCCAAGACTGCGTCATCGTTCCGTTACCTCGGCGTCACCGTTCCGTTGCCAAAACGTCCGATCAAACGGGGTGCCGGATGCGGCACACTTCCGTCCGGGCGGAGAGCCCGGCGCCCGCCAGCCGGTTCTTCGCCTATTTTTTTGCCTTCAAGAGCCCGTCGAGCCCCGCGAACCTCGCGGACGGCTCCGGGTGGTGAGCCTCCACACTGGTCAGCCATGCTGACCCCCGCCACCCTCGACGTGGTCATGGTCTCCCTGGAGGGGCCCGACCAGTACAGCCAGGCCGGCGGCCTCGGCGTCCGGGCCCGCGAGCTGTGCCGCGCCACCGCGGCGCTCGGCCACCGCACCACCCTGGTCTTCGTCGGCGACCCTGACCGGCCGGCCGAGGAGACCGTCGACGGCGTCCGCCTGGTGCGCTGGGCCCAGGAGGTCTCGCGCCGCCATCCCGCCGGCGTCTACCAGGGCGAGGACGAGAAGCTGGCCCTGCTCAACGCCTCGCTGCCCATGCACCTGGTCGACGCCCTGGTCGCGCCCGCGGTCGCCGAGGGCCGCGCCGTCGCACTGCTCTTCGAGGAGTGGCAGACCGCCACCTGCTGCATGCTGACCAGCGACCTGCTCTTCGCGCGCGGGCTGCGCGACCACTGCGTGCTGCTGTGGAACGCCAACAACGTGTTCGGCTTCGACCGCATCGACTGGGGACGGCTGGCCTACGTCGCCACGCTGACCACGGTGAGCCGCTACATGAAGCACACCATGCGGCCGCTGGGTGTCGATCCGCTGGTGATCTACAACGGGATTCCCGAATCGGCCCTGGCCGCGGTGGACGCCGCGGCGGTGCGGGGGATCCGAGCCGCCGCCGGAACTCCCTGCCTGGGCTTCAAGATCGGCCGCTTCTCGCCGGACAAGCGCTGGCTGCAGGCGATCGACGGCGTCGCCGAGCTGCGCAACTCGGGCGTGCCCGCGCGGCTGCTGATGCGCGGCGGCATCGAGCCGTACGGCGGCGAGGTGCTGGCCCACGCGCGCGCTCTGGGTCTCGACGTCGCCGCCTGGCAGCGCCCGGTGCGCGACGCCGCCGACGTGGCCGTCGCCCTGCGCTCCACCGGCGGCGCCGCGGTGGTCGACCTGCAGACCTTCCTGCCCGACGCCCTGGTGCCCCAGCTCTACGCCGCCGCCACCGCAGTTCTGGCCAACTCTGGCCATGAGCCCTTCGGCCTGGTCGGCCTGGAGGCGATGGCCGCGGGAGCGGTGGCCATGGTGGGCGCGACGGGGGAGGAGTACGCGCGTCCCTACGCCAACGCCATCGTGATGGAGAGCGACGAGGGCGCCGAGATCGCCTCGGCCCTGCGCGGCCTGGTGGAGCGCCCCGAGCTCGCCCAGCGCCTCCGCCGCGCCGCCCGCGCCGACGCCCGCGAGTTCACCTGGCCGCTGATCCTCGACGGCTTCCTGGAACGGCTCCGTTTTGTGGCTGAGCACCAAGGGGTGCGCGTCCCTTAACCAACGCATCGCCACAAACGCGCCGGGCGTGTGGCCAATGGTTAAGGTTTGCTGTTGGGCGAAAGGACTGCACCCATGCTGCCGTCCTAAGCCTGTGAAGGACCGCGGCAGAGGGGCCGCTGGGATGATTGTGGGAGGCGACATGGACCCGGTGCTCGTCACCGGCCGCCCTGCGCGGGGGGGACGGCGGTCTTGATGGCTCGATATCGCGCGTGGATGCGCGACCGGCGGCGGCGCGGCAAGCGCTTCCTCCCCCAGTTCCTCACCGCGGGCAACGGGCGGCTGATGACCATGCTGGTGCTCAGCCTGGCCGGGCTGGTGCTGGCCTTCGTGCTGCTGCTGCGCTTCGCCTCGCCGGTGAGCACGGGTGAGCAGCTCACCTACACGCAGTTCCACCAGCTCTCCGCCGCCAAGCGGGTGCAGACCGCGGCGTTCCACGACGTCGACCACCGCATCACCGGTACCTACCTCAACACCGACACCGGGCGAGCGGTCAGCTACTGGACCGCGTATCCCAGCAGCGACGCCGAGACTCCGGCGCTGATCACCCAGCTCACCGACGCCAACGTGGCGGTGACCATCGACGCGCAGACCGACAAACAGATCGCCCACTTCGTGGTGACCTACGTGCTGCCGCTGGTGATGCTGGCCAACCTCTTCGCGCTCATCTTCATCGGCGCCCAGGCGTCGGGCGGCGCCATCGGCGGGCTCAGCGAGTTCTCCGGCATCGGCGGCGGGCGCGGCGGCAAGCCCGACGAGAACCAGCGGGTCACCTTCGCCGACGTCGCCGGCGCGGAGACGGCGGTCCAGGAGCTCGCCGAGATCGAGGAATACCTGCGCGACCCCGAGCGCTTCGCCGCGCTGGGAGCCAAGCCGCCCAAGGGCGTGCTCATGTTCGGCCCGCCCGGATGTGGCAAGACGCTGATGGCGCGCGCCGTCGCCGGCCAGGCGGGCGTGCCCTTCTTCTCGATCTCCGGCGCGGAATTCGTCGAGTCGCTGGTCGGCGTCGGTGCAGCTCGCGTCCGCGACCTCTTCCGCCAGGTGCGCAAGGTGGCGCCGGCGATCGTCTTCATCGACGAGATCGACGCCGCCGGACGCCGTCGCGGCGGCGTGCACGGTGGCCAGGAGGAGCGCGAGCAGACCCTCAACCAGCTGCTCATCGAGATGGACGGCTTCGACCCCACCGAGGGACTGGTGGTGATCGGCGCCACCAACCGTCCCGACATCCTCGACCCCGCGCTGCTCCGTCCCGGTCGCTTCGACCGCCAGGTGACCGTCGAGCCGCCCGACCTCGACGGCCGCGTGCAGATCCTCAACCTCTACGCGCGCAAGCGGCCGATGGAGAACGACGTCGACCTGCTCACCGTCGCCAAGCGGACGCCCGGCTTCACCGGCGCCGACCTGGCCAACGTGATCAACGAATCCGCGCTGCTGGCGGTGCGCGAAGGACACGTCACCATCAGCCGCCTCAACGTCGACGAGGCGGTGCAGCGGGTGCTCACCGGACCGCGACGCAAGGGCCACCTGCTCAGTGACGAGGAGCGCCGCCGCGCGGCGTACCACGAGGTCGGCCACGTCCTCGTGGCCACCATGACGGGGCGGCTGCATGAGGTGCCCCGGGTCACCATCGTTGCGCACGGACGCAATCTTGGCGCCACCGTCGGCCGCGGCTGGGCGGAGCGCACGCTGATCACGCGTTCCGAGTTGATTGCCGAGCTGGTCACGGTGATGGCCGGCACCGCGGCTGAGGAGATCGTCTTCGGCGACGCCTCCACCGGCGCGGACGCCGACCTGGAGCGCGCCACCCAGGTGGCCACGCTCATGGTCGGCCGCTATGGCATGGGCAAACGACTGGGCAAGGTGCACCTGTTGAAGATCGACGGTTCGGAGTTCCTCGGCGGCGAGCTGGTGCCCACCGAGCTGGTCGACGGCGACCTCTTGGGACAGCTCCACCAGGAGGTGCGCGAGCTGCTCGACGACGCCGACGCGCGCGCCGGCGCGATGCTGCGCGAACACCGCGTCTTCCTCGACACCATCGTGCAGCGCCTGCTCGACCAGGAGACGCTCGACGGGCCCGAGCTGGCGCCGTTGCTGGAACCTCTGCGGCCGGTCGACGGCAATGGCGCGCTGCCGTTGAGCCAGAGCGCAACCGTCAACACCTCGGTTCAGGCCAAGCCGTGACCGCGCGTCCTGCTGTGTATTTGACGCATTTGTCTATAACTGACGCGACCTTCGTCAACCAATACGCGCCACTTAACGACTCCATCGCATCCGATGTGCGACAGTTCTCTGCGCCACCGGTTTCAGGCTAGATGAACAGTAGTGGCAGTTGGGAACAAGGAAGGAGTTAGAAACACATGACGATTCGTGGTCTTTCGCGGCGGTTCGTCACCCTCACGGGTGGTGCCGCCATTCTCACCACCGGCCTCGCCTTCGCCGGTGCGCACGCGTCGGCGAGCTACACCAGCAGCTGTGCCGCCTCGGACTTCGGCAGCCCCGCGGTCTACACGGCGCCTGGCCCGGCCCACGTCTACGCGGGCACCGGTGGTCGCACCGGCGCGGCCGCGGTGGACGCGGGTGTGTGCCTCGACAGCGTGTCGGCGGCCGGCCAGAGCCAGGGCGGTGACGTCGAGGCGGGTGCCAGCGCCACCAATGGTGTGGTCAACGGCCCGACCGGCCCGGTGGCCGGCATCCCCGGCGCGTACGCGATCGTGGACGGTGCTGACACCAACACCAACATCCCCGACCCGACCGGCCAGACCAACGGCGTTGGCCTGACCGGCTACGCCGGCATCTCGAACTTCGAGTCCGGCAGCTACTCTCCCGGCGCCGCCGACCCGGCCGCGAACGCCTGCAACAGCAGCGCCGGTGGTGGCAGCGGGTCCAACGCCGGCGGAGCGGTGATGGCCAAGCCCCTGTGCGCGACCTGGGTGTCGACTGTCGGCAGCGTGGTCCCCGCGTGGAAGTACGGCCTGCCCCTCCCGATCGCCTGCGGTTTCACCAGCGGTCCGGACTGGGACAACACCCCCCGGGACGGCTGCTTCTTCCCGTGATCGGGTAGCGATCGAATCTGAGAGCGGCGGCACAACGTGTGCCGCCGCTCTTGCCATTCAAGAAGGGATGAACAGAGCATTGCTTGCGGGACGCCACGTTGCACGACCGCGCCGATCATCGGCGGTGATCGGTGCGATGGTCTTGGGCGCGTGGCTGGCGACGGTGATGACCGCCAGGCCGGTTGCCGCCAACGTCCCGCTGGCCGTGCCGCCGCCGCCACTCCCGACGGCGCAGTGCGACCAGGCGGGCTCGGTGCCCTGCGCCGGTTCTCCGCAGGTCAAGCCGTGTCCGGTGCCTCCGGCAGGTCAGCCGAACACGTGGCAGCGCATCACCGCAGTCACGGTCACCGGTCTCGCCCCCGGCGCGGAGACCGCGTCCGGCGCGCGGTTCCATTACCGATTCCTGCCCGATCCACGTACCCCGTGCCTCATCTATCGCATCGACGGGACTGGCCAGCAGGTCGACCGCAGCACCGACTCTGGGAGCACGTGGCACGCGGTCCTGCGCGACACCGCCACCGGCCCCGGAGGAGTCGGCTCCTTCCACATCAGGGCCGCCCGAGTGCTGGGTCCGAACGCGGTGATCCTCGGGGAGGACAACGTCGGTGACGGAGCGCTGATCTCGCGCGATGCCGGCTCATCGTGGCACCTCGCCAATCAGCCGGCGGATGCCGTATCGAGTGGGTTGGCCGGTGAAGTTGTCAGCGACATCGCCGTCTCGAGTGATGGCACGACCGTGTATGCGTCGACCTTCAGGGGAGGGCCGGGACAGAGGTTCGTGCCGCTGTCCGGTGTCTACGTCAGTCGCGATGGCGGCGAGACGTGGGCACCGGGACCGAGCTCGCTTCCCGCGAACTCCGGCAGCTCCGATGACTCGTTCACTGGCTACAGCACCAGCTCACACGTCTTCGTCGACTCGCTGCAATCTGCGATCGGCTATTACACGTACCTCAACCCGGCGAACGGCGCCGACGTCATCTACGCGACCGCCGACCACGGCACGACGTGGACGCAGCGATCCACCCCCGGCAGCACCGGGACGAACAGCCCGCAGCTCCTGGCAATGACCACCGCGCACTCGGACCCGTCGCGACCGGGACGGGTCTACGCCGTCGTCCAGGGCAGCTCGGTCGTGGACGCCGTCTACATCTATTCCTCCGAGGATGGCGGCTCGAGCTGGGCGCAGCAGAACAAGATCGGCCTGCCGGTCGCGCTGGGCGCCGACCCGTTGAGCGCCGACCTGGGCATGTACCTCGCCCAGCCCCATGCGGCGCCCCAGATCGACGTGCCGTACCACGGCGCGGTGAGCTACGACGGCTTCGCGACCCAGGGATTGGCGCAGACCACTCCCGAACCCATTCACGACCTGACCGACGTCTCGGTGGATATCAACAAGGATTTCCAGCACAACTTCTACTGGGCATTCGACGTGAAGAATGCGGCGAAGGGTTCGTATAGCCGCGTCCTCTACCGCTACACGCCGCCGCCGCCGGGGACGCTGCAGACCGTTGGCATCGGCACCCAGGGCAACGGCACCTGCTCGGGAGGATGCCACGCGCCGTCCGCGGCCAACGTCTTCTCGTGCACGCCCTCCGGGACCGGCGGCAACCCAACGCGCGACGTCGCCTTCGACGGCCATTACCTCTACCTCACTCAGAGTGGTGACACCACGGCGGCGCCTGGCCACGCTGTCATCTACCGCCTGGACCCGACGGCGTGCACGCAACTCGCCGGCGCAGCCGCGACGCGCATCGACGTGAGCTTCGACTCATCGGCGGCGAACGCGGGCCCCGGGTTCAGCGCGGCGGCGCCCGCACTGGCCCAGCTGACCTACGACCCCAACCACGACGTCCTGCTGGCGCAGACGCCGCTGGACGCCAACAACGATCCGCCCGCGGTGTTCGCCATGCCGCTGCCGTCCCGGCAGTCGGGTCAGAACCTGTCGACGACGGCCTCGCTGCGCTACGTCAGCACCTGCTACCGGCAGAGCTACCAGCAGGTCGCCGACGTCGAGAACCGCCTGTTCACCTACGACGCCACCGACAACACCATCTGGGGCTGCGCCTACGCGCTCCCCGACCACCTCAGCGCCGCCGACGGGCACACCCTGTCGCACTGCTTCGGCGCCATCTTCAACCCCGATGACAACATCACGGGAACGGCCAACGACGCATGGGGGATGGCCGGCCCCGGTTTCCTCGACATCTTCTACGCCGGCTACTACCATCGCGCCGATGTGGCGACGTGCAACTCGGTGCTCGCCTATCAGCCCGCGCCCGGCCCGGGGGGGACCAACGACCCGCCCAGCGGCGGCCAGATCGTCTGTGATCCGCTGACGTTCGCGTCCGGTGTCCCCGGCTTGCCTGCGGCTCTCGCGGCCCCGGGCTCGGTGATCTGGATGCGCACCAGCGGCGGCAAGCTGGAGGCGTTCGACATGGGCACGGGGGCGAACTCGTCGTGTCCGCTGCCGACTGCGCTGCAGTTCGTCGGACCTGCGACGGTGAGCAGGACGAGTGCGGCGCCGGTGTGTCTGTCCGCGAAGCTGAGCCTGTTGGGCGAAGGCGACGGCGTCGGCGGGCAGAGCGTGCAGTTCACCGTTGACGGCGCGGCCGTCGGGTCGTCCGCGGTCACCGGTGGTACCGGGAGCGGCAAGGGCATCGCCTCCATCACGCAGCCCGGATGCCTCGCGGCGTCGGCGCTGGCGGTGGGGGTGCACACCGTGAACCTTTCGTTCGGCGGGTCCGCCGGGCTGCTGCCGACCGCCCTCTCCGCGACCTTCGCGGTCACCGCGCTCGAACCGCCGCCGCCGCCGCCCCCACCGCCGCCGCCTCCGCCACCGCCGCCACCTCCGCCGGCGCTCGCTCCCGCCGTGCTGCCCGTCCCGGCTCCGGAGCCCGTCGCACCCGCCCCGCAAGCCCCGGTCAGCGCGCCGGCACCCGCGCAGGTGACCACCCAGCAGCTCGTCCAGGGCCAGGGCGCCGCCGCCGCCGAACGCGAGGAGGAGCCGGAGGTCGCCTTCGCCTACGCCGCCTCCGACGATGCCGCGCCGGAGAACGCCCCCGCAGCACCGTCCGAATCCCCGCCCGACCAGTACTCGATGAGCGCCATCTCCAGCGACGGCACAGGTGCGTCCGAAGCCGCGCTGGGCACCATGGCCACACTTGCCGGTATCGCGCTGGTCGCGGGCGTCGCGCGCCGCTACGCGTCACGCAGCACGCCCGCACCGATCCGCGCGCTGGCGGTGCGCACCGAGACCGCCGCGCGGCGGCGGAGGCGCCGGCGATGACCCGCGGCCGCGCCATCGCCGCCGTCGTCGCCGCACTGCTGGCGGCGGCGGTCGCCTTCGCAGTCGTCCACCTGCGCACTTCCGACGCCGCCGGGTCGCCCGCGAACAGCACCGCGCCGGCGCCAGTGTCGCTGGTTACACCGCACATGCCAACGCACCCGCAGCGCCTGCTCTTCACCCGGGCCGGTGGCGGGCTGCAGGTGGTCGACCTGACCACGCGCGCGATCCGGCCGATCCCCGTCCCGGGCGCGTTCGGCACCACCCTCGGGCGCGGCGCCTGGTCGCCCGATGGCACCGAGATCGCCTTCCAGGCCAACAGCGCGCACGGCGACCACATCGAGTTCGCCCAGGCCGATGGCAGCCACGTCGTCGACCTCACCCCCACCCCGGATGGAAAGCTCAACATCGAGCCCGCCTGGTCGCCCGACGGCGGCAGCATCGTCTTCGCCAGCGACCGCGCCGGCGCGCGCACCGCGATCTGGACGGTGCGCCTCAACGACCGCCACCTCACCCAGCTCACCGATGGCAGCGTCCACGACGCCTTCCCGTCGTGGTCTCCGGATGGCAAGCACATCGCCTTCGTGCGCATCGTCGGCGACCACTCCACCACCGCGGCGGCGTCGTTGATGCTCATGAATGCGGACGGCAGCCACGCCCATCCACTCACGCCGCTGGCGCAGGCGGTGGTGACGGTGCAGCCGGCATGGTCGCCCGATGGCAGGCTGATCGCCTACGCCGACGGGACCGTCGACGCCATGCAGATCTTCACCATCGCGCCCGATGGCACGGCGAAGACGCAGGTCAGCCATGACGCGGGCGGCCACTACGACCCCTCGTTCTCACCCGACGGCTCGCTGATCGCCTTCGCGCGCTTCACCGCACCGGGCACCGGACTATGGGTGATGAAGACCGACGGCACGCACGCCACACAATTCACCGACGCCACCAAGGGACCGCTGCCCAACCCCGCGGGCCGCCTCGACGGCCAACCCGAATGGCAGCCCTGAGACGCCGGCTCGCCAGGGGGGCCGTCGCACTGGTCCTCCTGCTGCCGCTGCTGACCTCGATGTCGCCGCGCGTCGCGGCGTACAGCCTTCCTCCCATCCGCCACGTCTGGGTGGTGATGCTGGAGAACGAGAGCGAATCGGCGACGTTCGGCCAGGGCGGTGACGCCAAGCTGCAGGCGCTCGCCAAGAAGGGGACCTACGTCTCCAGCTACTACGGCATCGCCCACGAAAGCCTGCCCAACTACATCGCGCTGCTCGGCGGCCAGGCGCCCACACCGCAGACGCAGAGCGACTGCCAGGCGTACCAGGACGTCAGCCCGGCGACGCCGAGCAGTGACGGCCAGGTGACCGGCCAGGGGTGTGTGTACCCGGCGTCGCGACTCACCGTCGCCGACCAGCTCACCGGCGCGGGCCTGACCTGGAAGGGCTACATGGAGGACATGGGCGCCGACTCCTCGCACACCGGCGGCGACGGAGGCACGGCCTACCCCGGCGGCGGCCAGAGCTGCGCGCATCCCGCGCTGAACTCGCAGGACAACACCCAGAATCCCACGACCACCGACCGCTACGCGGCGCGGCACAACCCCTTCGTCTACTTCCACTCCATCATCGACAACACACCGTCGTGCACCGCCAACGACGTCCCGCTGACCGCGATGCGGCACGACCTGCAGTCGGTGTCGACAACGCCCAACTTCGCGCTGATCTCGCCCAACCTGTGCAACGACGGCCACGACGTACCGTGCACCGGCACAGACGTTGCGGGCAACGGAGCCGGTGGGCTCGTCGCCATCAACGACTGGCTCGACGTGTACGTTCCGATGATCACCGGCTCGCCCGCGTTCCGCCAGGACGGCATGCTGGTGGTCACCTTCGACGAGGGGCTGTTCACCAGCAAGAGCAACACAAGCCAAGGCGATACCGCGAGCTGCTGCAACGAGCCCACCGGACCCAACACCACGTCACCCGGCGTCTCCGGCCCGGGCGGCGGCCTGACTGGAGCGGTGGTCCTCTCGCCGTTCGCCACTCCGGGGATGACCACGACCTACCCGTACAACCACTATTCGCTGCTGCGCACCGTCGAGGACATCTTCGCGCTCAAGGGCGGCGACGACGGCCACGGCCACCTCGGCTACGCCGCCGTCGACACCAACGGCAACGCGCCCTACTCCTTCGGCAGCGACGTGTTCACCAACCCCAGCGGCTACAGCCCGGGCAATCCCAACACCACCACCACCTCCGGCGTTCCGGGGCCGCGCAGCCCCAACCCGCCGCAATACCCGCCCAATCCGCAGGCGGCGCCCGCCACCGGCGCAGCGTCATCAGCAGCCCCGAGCGGCACTGCGAGCCAGACCCTCGACCCGTCCGGTCTCACCGGCGCCACGCCCTCAGCCCCCACGCTGCCCGGTGACGTCGGTACGGCCGCCACCGGCGCGGGCGGATGGCCCGCACGGACCATCCTGCTCGGCATGCTCGCCGCCGCGGCCGCGGTCGCCGGCGTCGCCGCCTGGCGCCGCGGGTTGCTCAAACGCCTGTCCCGCCGCGGGGGCGGCTAGACCGCCCCCGGCACGCTGATCGCGGTGCCCAGCGCCGCGCAGTGCTGCTTGATCGCCAGAGCCGAGGGCAGCAGCCCGAAGTCCGGCCATACGGGCGACGACAGGTCCATACCGCCTTCGCAGACGTGCGGCCCCGGGTCGGGGATCAGCGGCATCAGCGGCGCGTTCAGGTTGGGTGCGGTGAAGTCGAGCATCGCCGCCGGGTTGTTGGCCGCCGAGTCGCGCGGCGTCAGCGACGACAGTCCGAAGCGCCACTCGACCAGCTTGAGGATCGAGGTGTGGTCGTACTGCGTGGTGTCGATGCCGCCGACCGGGGAGAACGGCGAGATCACGTAGGCGGGAACGCGGAAGCCCGCCTTGTTGTGGTCGAACACCGCGGGCTCGCCGGTGAGCGAGGTGGTGGTGTCGGCGGGCAGCACGGGCGGGACCACGGTGTCGAAGAAGCCGCCCCACTCGTCGTAGGTGATGACCAGCACCGTCTTCGACCAGCAGGGGCTGCTGATCAGCGCGTTGACGACGCGACCGAGGAAGGCCTCGCCGCGGCGGATGTCGGAGTGGGGATGGTCGTCGTAGGAGCTGCCGCTCTCCTCGTCGACGAAGCCGGGGTCGAGGTAGCTGTACGAGGGCAGCGTGCCGGTGGCCGCCTGGGCGAAGAATGCCGCCGAGGGCAGCGAGATGGGCAGGTACTTGGTGCCCCACAGGGCCAGGAACGGCTCGTCGCTGAAGTAGTAGTTGGCGCTGACGCCGGCGGCGCTGAGCCGGTCCCAGATCGTCGGCATGGTCGACAGCGAGGTACCCTGGATCACCGGCAGGTTGTTGTCGATGCGGTCGGTGCCCGCCGCGTGGGTGTACATGCGGTTGGGGAAGGTCGGGCCGAGGAACGACGCGAACCAGTGGTCGCAGATGCTGAACTGCTTGACCAGGGCGGCGTGGAACGGGATGTCCGCGGCGGTGTAGTAGCCCAGCGCGTAGTCGTCGTTGGCGCCCCTGCGGAAGCCGTCGATGGCCCCGTTGTCGAACTGGGTGCGGGCGCCGTCGTAGGAGTGGTCGGGGTCGTTGAAGCCGCACCCCGTCCAGGTGTCGGTGAGGCGATGGGTGGGATGCGCCACGCCGCTGTCGTCGAGATAGCTCAGGCCGGACTGCTGCCCGGTGGCGCCAGGGACCCAGCCCAGGTAGTGGTCGAAGCTGCGGTTCTCCATGCACACCACCACGATGTGCTCGATGCCGCTCTGCCCCGGTGGTGGCAGCGGGCCGACGGCGCGGGCGCGCGTGGCGTTGGTGAGAACGTCGATCCCGCCCGTTGCGGCGACCAGTCCGGCAGCTCCCGCGGCGCGCAGGAATGCACGACGGCTGATATTGCCCATGATGCTGGGCCCTCCCAAAACTTCAATCCCTTCCTTGATCCGCCAGCCATCGACTCTACATCGAGTCGGGCCAGGAATGGGGGCGTTGCTGAACGATCGGTCGGTTCTTAGCCGGACCTTAACCCCCGCCCGCCCTCCGGGCGGCGGCCGCCCTCCATCACGCCTCCTTAACGCCCATCCTGGCACCATTGCAGGGCACACAGCCAAGGGAGGTCCTCGCCGCATGCGCACTCGCGCTGTGCTCGCCGCCGCGTTCGCCGCGGTGGCCACCATTCCACTCGCGCCCACCGCCACCGCGGCCACCTCGCCGTCCCTGGAGGGGGTTCCGGCCGTCCAGCACGTCGTCGTCCTGGTGCTGGAGAACGAGAGCTTCGCCACCACCTGGTCGGCCGCCAGCCCGGCCAAGTACCTGAACGGCCTGGTCGCCCAGGGCGCCTTCGTGCCCAACTACTACGGCACCGGCCACGTCAGCCTGGACAACTACATCGCCATGACCAGCGGCCTGGCCGGCGCCCAGATCGCCCCCACCTACTCCGACTGCCTGGGCATCAACCTCTACACCTGCAGCCAGGACGTCAGCGCCGCGGCGACGGTCAGCGGCGGCAGCATCGCCGACCAGATCGAATCCGCCGGGCTGAGCTGGAGGCAGTACGCCGACGGCACCACCCAGCCGTGCGTGCACGCCGACTACTCGCAGACCGCGAGCCCGGACCCCTTCCAGGGCAACGGCGCGACTCCCACCAACACCGGGGCGGGGCCCGACTACGCTGACCGCCACGTCCCCTTCCTCTACTACTCGAACATCATCGACGACCCCTCCCGCTGCCGCGCCCGCCTGCGCCCCTTCACCGACCTGTCCGGCGACCTCGCCGCGGACCGGCTGCCCAGCTACTCGTTCATCACCCCGGACACCTGCAACGACGGCCACGACGCCCCCTGCTCCGGCAACAAGGGCCCCGGCGGCCTGAGCAGCGCCGACGCCTTCCTGCAGCGCACGTTGCCCACCCTGCTGGCCTACCTCCGCGCCCACGACGGCGTGATGTTCATCACCTTCGACGAGGGCGGCAGCAGCGATACCTCCGGCTGCTGCACGGGCGGGCCTGGCGGCGTGAGCGGCTTTGGCGGCCAGGTCGGCATGCTCGTCCTCGGCGCCCCGGTGGCCAACGGCTCGACGCAGACCAAGTACGACCACGCCTCGCTGCTGCGCACTACCGAGGACATGCTCGGCATCAGCACCCACCTCGGCAACGCCGCCTCGGCGACGCCGATCACCGGGATCTGGAGCGCCGCCCATCCCCTCGACGCCGCCAGCTCGGGCGGCTCCTCACCCGCCTCACCGAGCCCGACGCCCTCAGGCGGCGCCGTGGCACCGGCGGCGATCGGCCTGCCCGACACCTCCGGCCCGGGCAGCGCGGGCGTGCTGGGCGCGGCCGCGCTCGCACTCCTGCTCGGTGTCCCCGCCGCCCGCGGGCTGCGCCGCCGCCGGACGGGACCGGCCTAGGCCGCGACCGTGCGGGCCGCCCGCCGCCCCGTGAGACGGTCACGGGCGACCTTCTCGGTGAGGATGGGCAGGAAGGCGGCGATGCGCGCAGACGAGGCCAGCTCCGCATAGGTCTCGGCGACGGTGCGCTCGACGTCGCTCGGGCTCACCCTCTCGGGGAACTCGGCGAGGAGCACGGCGGGAACGTGGCGGAGCGCCTCGGGTAGCTCCGCCACGGTGGACCGGTCGGGTCCTGCGGTGCTGGACATGCAGGCTGCACACTAGCAAGCGGCCTGGGCAGCCCGTGTCCGAATCCTGTTAAGGGTTGGTTAGGGTTTCACCGGATGTGGCGGGGGCGCGCAGGGTGACCACGAAGCGTGAGCCGTGGTCGGCCTCGGATTCGACGTCGACCCGGCCGCCGTGCTCCCTGGCGATCTTGGCGACGATGCTCAGCCCCAGCCCGCTGCCCCCCTCGGCCCGGGAGCGGCCCCGGTCGACGCGGTAGAAGCGGTCGAAGACGTGGGCGAGCGCCTCGGGCGGGATGCCGATGCCGTCGTCCCGCACCGCCACGGCGACGTGGCCCAGCGGCGCGTCGGCGCCCTCGATGGCCACCCGGCCGCCGTCGCGGTTGTAGCGGATGGCGTTCTCCACCAGGTTGGTCAGGGCGCGGCGCAGCGAGAGCTGGTCGCCGATGGCGATGGCGTTGCTCGGCACCGTGCTGGTCACCGTGATGCCGCGCAGCGCCGCCAGCGGCTCCATCTCGTCGGCGACCGACTCCGCCAGCGACGACAGCGCCACCCGCCCGTGCGGCGGCGGCTGGTCGCGCTCGGCGAGGGCGAGCATGTCCTCGACCAGGCGGCGCATCCGCGCCGTCGCCTCGGCGGCCGACGCGGCCACCTGGCGGTAGTCCTCCTCGGTGGCGCCGGGGTCGCTGCGGATGCCGTCGATGGTGAGCTGCAGCGCGGTCAGCGGGGTGCGCAGCTCGTGGGACGCGTCGGCGACGAACTGGCGCTGCTGGTTGAAGGCCTGGTCGAGGCGCTCGACCATCTCGTCGAAGGAGTCGGCGAGCTGCTTGAGCTCGTCGTCGCCACCCTGCAGGGCGATGCGCTCCTTGAGGTTGTGCGAGCCGATGCGTCGCGCCACCGCGGCCATCTGGCTGATCGGGCGCAGGGCGCGCTCCGCGGCGTACGAGCCGATGGCCACGCCGCCGAGCACCAGGGCGAGGAAGCCGAGGATGGAGAAGTAGCGCAGGCGCGAGAGCGTCTCGGTGCGCGCCTGCTCCTCGGCCAGGTCGATGGTGCGCTGGGTGATGCTGAAGCCGCCCGCAGGCGAGGGGATCTGGATGGTGACCGGCACGGTGGTGAAGTGCGCCGCCGCGTTGACGAAGATGAGCAGCGCGGCCGCCGATCCGGCGAGCAGGATGACGTAGTAGATGGTCAGCCGCACGCCCAGCGAGCGGGTGCGTCCGATGTGCGGCAGGCGCCAGCGCGAACGGCGCGGGCGCGACGTGTCAGAGGCGGTAGCCACGTCCGACCACGGTCTGGATGTAGGTGGGGCCCTCGAAGCCGTCGTTGATCTTGCGGCGCAGCTTCATGATGTGCACGCGCACCGTGTTGGTGAACGGGTCGGCCTCGCTGTCCCAGACGTGGTCCAGGAGCTCCTCCTGCGACACGATCTTGTCGGGATGGCGCATCAGGTATTCGAGGACGCCGTACTCCTTGCGGTTCAGCGTGATGTCTACGCCCACCCGGGTGACCCGCTGCGTCGCCGGGTCGAGCAGGAGCTGGCCGTGCTCGAGCACCGGCTGGCGCGCCACCCGGTCGCGGCGGAACACCGCGCGCAGCCGCGCCTGCAGCTCCTGCAGGTCGAACGGCTTGGTCAGGTAGTCATCGGCGCCGGCGTCGAGGCCGGCGATGCGGTCGTCCACCGAGGTGCGCGCGGTGACCATGAGGATGTAGCACTGCGGCTGCGCGGTGCGGATCTCGCGGCACACCGCCATGCCGTCGACGCCGGGCAGGTTGAGGTCGAGCAGCACGGCGTCGTAGTCGGTGGCGGCGGCGCTGTCGAGCGCCTCGTGGCCGTTGGCGGCGACGTCCACCGCGTAGCCGTTGCGGCGCAGGGTTCTGGCCAGGGCTTCGGCGATGGCGGGCTCGTCCTCGACCACCAGTAGTCGCATGGCGGCAGACTACAGCTCATTCCCTGTGAACCCGCTGTGAACAATTGGGCAAGGTTGCAAATCGGTGGGCTGTTGGCGGGCGGCGTCGCCTAGGCTGCGCGCTCTGCGGATTGTTGATGGCGAGGTGTGACATGGTCGCGTGGCTGGTGCGGGCAGCTCTGATCCTGCTGGCGGTGTCGATCGCCTTCGCTCTGCTGGTGGTCGCCGCCGTCGCGCTGGTGCCGGCCTCGGTGGTGCTGGCGGTGCTGGTGGTGCGCAGCCCCGGCGGCGCGGGAGCGCGGGTGCGGGCCTGGCGGGTGTGGCGATTCCTGCCGGGGATGAACGCGCGCCGTGGGGCGGGGGCGTTCGCGGCGCTGCTGCTGGTGTATCTCGGCGCTGTGCCAGGCGCGGCGTTCGGGCTCGTCGTGGCGGCGGGCGGGGGGACCCACCCGCCCACGGCGTCGGTGCCGTCGCCGCCTGCGGTGCCGACCGCGAGCGCCACTGCCGTGCCGCGCCCGGTGGCGGTGGCCACGACCACGCCTGCGCCCACCGCGACGCCGGCGCCCGCGCCCACGCCGATCGCGACGCCCGCGCCCACGCCGACCGCGACGCCCGCGCCGACTCCGCTGCCGACGCCCGTCCCGACGCCTCTGCCCACGCTGAAGCCCGTGCCCGTGCCCACCCTGGCTCCCGTTCCGGTGACGCCGCCTCCGGCTCCCCCGCCGGTGGACACCTGCGGCGCGCCGAGCAATCCCTGGGGCTACAACTTCTGCGGCACCGGCAGCTACATCTACAGTCCCCCGGGCGGCTTCTGCTCGTACTTCTCCTGCATCGCCAACTTCCCCAACGGCCACGGCTACGTGATGCAGTGCACCGACGGGATGTTCAGCAAGTCCGGCGGCATCTCCGGGTCCTGCTCGTACCACGGCGGCAACAGGCAACCGCTGTACCAGCCCTGACCCGCGCGGGCGGGCGCGGTCCCGTGAAGTAGCATCGCTCGGATGCAGCCCCTGCACGTCGCGCTTGTCTGGCACATGCACCAGCCGTACTACCGCGACGACCGCAGCGGCCGGTTCATGCTGCCCTGGGCACGGCTTCGCGCCAGCAAGGACTACGGCCGCATGACCCGCCTGGCGACGCGCCATGCCGGCCTGTGCATCACCATCAACTACGTTCCCTCGCTGTTCGAGCAGCTCGACGCCTACGCGCAGGGCGACGGCCACGACCCGCATCGCGAGCTGTGCCTGCGCCCCGCCGCGGACCTCACACGCGAGGACCGCCGCTTCCTCGTCGGCCTGACCCGCGGCACGGGCTTTCCCTACAAGGTGCGCCTGTTCGCACCGCTGCTGGCGCTGCTCGACACCCTGCGCCACGGCGACCCGGACGCCATCGCCGACAGCCTGAGCCTCGACGACCTGCGCGACCTGCAGGCGTGGTGGCTGCTCGCCTGGATCGACCCCGAGGACATCGCCGCCGACCCCGAGCTGCTCCGCCTGGCGCAGCGGGGCCGCGGTTTCGCCGAGCAGGACAAGCAGGTGATCGACGCGCGCCAGATGGACCTGCTCCGCCAGGTGATCCCGCTCTACCGCGACGCGGTCGCCTCGGGGCAGGTGGAGGCGATGACCTCGCCCGCCTACCACCCCATCCTGCCGCTGCTCATCGACCCCGCCAGCGCCCGCGTCGCCGTGCCCGACCTGCCCCTGCCCTCGCGCCCCATGCACCGCCGCGACGACGCCGTCGAGCAGATCCGCGTCGGCCTGCAGACGTTCGCGGCGCACGTCGGGGTGCGGCCGCAGGGGATGTGGCCCTCGGAGTGCGCGGTCAGCCCCGACGCGGCCACGCTGATCAGCGCCTCGGGGCTGCGCTGGGCGATCAGTGACGAGCACGTCCTGCAGCGCTCCCTGCAGCTGCCGGTGCGCGGCGACGCCGACGCCTCGACGCTGCTCTACAGCCCCTGGCGCGACCGCTCGGGGCTGACCATGGTGTTCCGCGACGCCGAGCTCAGCAACCGCATCGGCTTCGTCTACGGCGGCATGCCCACCGCGGACGCCGTCGACGATCTGGTCTGGCGCCTCGAGTACGTGCAGTCGCAGCAGCCCGAGGACTGCACCTGGCTGGTTGTTCTGGCCTTGGATGGCGAAAACTGCTGGGAGCACTACGAGGAGGACGGCGACCTCTTCCTCGACGCCCTGTACGCCCGCCTCACCAGCAACGGACGGCTGCGCACCACCCACGTCGGCGCCTTCCTCGACGCCAACCCCGACACCGTGCGCCCGCTGCCCCAGCTCTGGAGCGGCTCGTGGATCGAGGCCGCCTTCACCACCTGGATCGGCGATCCCCAGCACTCCCGCGCCTGGGACCTGCTGGCCACCGCGCGCGACGCGCTGGAGACCGCGGGCGGCGCGCACCGCCACCCGCAGGCCTATCGCGAGCTGCTCATCGCCGAGGGCAGCGACTGGTTCTGGTGGTTCGGGCAGCACCACGACTCGGGGATCGATGCCGCCTGGGACGCGCTCTACCGCCTCCACCTGCGCAACGTCTACGAGCTGATCGGCCGCGAGGTGCCGCCGGAGGTCGACGAGCCCATCCTCGGCGGCGCGCCGGCCCCGCGGTCGCGCCCGCCGCTGCGACCGATCTCGCCGCGGCCCGGCGCCGGTGATGATGCGGAGTGGGAGGCGGCCGGCCTGGCGGAGGTGGGCACCGCGATGGGGACGATGCATCCGCCGTCGAGCAGCGTCCGGACTGTGCGCTACGGGGTGAACGCCTCGCGGCTGGCGCTGCGCTTCGGCGACGAGGCGCCGCGGTTCAGCCGCGCCGAGGTGGACGTGTGGGTGACACGGGCGGGCGCGGACGGGCGTGCCGAGAGCGGCGCGCCGCCCGTCGCGCGGGTGGTGGTCGAGCGCGACGCCGCGGGCGGGTACGTCGCGCGCGTGGACGGCGCGGGTGGGGACGCGCCGGTCGTGGGGGAGGCGCCCGCGTTGGAGCTGAGCGTGCCGCTGGCGGCGGTCGATGCGGCCGCGGGCGACGAGCTGAATCTGCGCGTGGTGCTGGACGAGGAGGGGCGCGGGCGCGAGTGCGTGCCGTCGAGCGGGACACTGACGTTGACGGTTCCTCCGCCCGAATAGCGGCGCCGGAGTCGTGCGAGCAGGCACCTGCTCGGGGTCCCGATGTGCAGCCGTATTTGGTTATGCACTAAGGGAAACGTCATTTGTTGACAAACAGAAATCGGCTGTGTACTGTGCCGTCCGACGCGTTCCCAGTCACGCGCTTGGGAAGGAAGGGAAGGATGGGCTGCCAGCTTGGTCACGACGGCGGATACGGGTGCGAACCTGCGTCCCCCGACTGGGTGGTGACCGTCGCGGCGCGGGCCCCCGGCGCGGGAGGCCCCCCGCAGTGATCGGCGGCGGTTCCTGACGTAGGTCCGCCGCCGGTCCACCCCCCGCCGCTGGCGGGGATGCACGGCGCCCGCCGCCTGGGGTGCACAGCCCTGGACCGGTGGGCGCCATTTTCCTCTCGCTGGAGCCGCCGCGCCCTCCGATTTGACTCCTACTCAAATTACCTGTAATCATGTAATCCATGAACGAGGACGAGCTTCAAGGCTGGTTTTCCGGCCGCCTCCCCGACGGATGGTTCATCGGCGCCCCCGAGATCACCGTCGATCGTGAGGAGCTCCTCATCGTGGGTACCCTCCCCGATGTGGAACTCCCCAAGGACACCACCGACGCCGCCGCCACCGCGGCCCGCCGGGCCCGCATCGAGCGCTTTCGCGAGGAGACCCGCGAGGCCCGCATGCGCATCGCCGAGGACGTCCAGCGCCGCCTGCGCAAGAAGGTGAGCTGGGGCGCCCAGGTCGGCGAGCTGCGCGAGCTGTTCACCACCATCAGCGTCCCGGTGATGACCCGCCTGCGCCAGAGCGACCGCCGCGTCCTCGACACCCTGGTCGACGCCGGCGTCGCCCGCAGCCGCAGCGAGGCGCTGGCCTGGTGCGTCCGCCTGGTCGGCCGCCACCAGGGCGACTGGATCCAGCAGCTCCGCGACGCCCTGGTCCACGTCGAGAAGGTGCGCGCCGAAGGGCCCGACCCCAGCGTCGCCTAAACCGCCCGCACGACCACATCGACCCACCCGATTTCGGAATCCCTGCACACCAATGGCCATCTCCGCAGAACCCCGCACCCCTCGCGACGACACCGCCGCACTCGACGCCTACTCCAGCACCGTGACCTCGGTCGCCGAGCGGCTCACCCCTTCGGTGGTCGCCCTCCAGGTCCCTCGCCGCGCCGGCAACGGCCGCACCGCCATGGGTAGCGGCTCGGGCGTGCTGATCACCCCCGACGGCTACCTGCTCACCTCGGCGCACGTCGTCGACGGCGCGAGCTCGGTGACCGCCGTGCTTCCCGACGGCCGCGAGCTGCCCACCGAGGTGGTCGGCCGCGACCCGCTCTCCGACCTCGCCGTCTGCCGCGCCACCGGCACCGGCCTGGCCGCCGCCCGCCTCGGCGACGCCGACCGCCTGCGGGTGGGCCAGCTCGTCGTCGCCATCGGCAACCCCATGGGCCTGGCCGGCACGGTGACCGCCGGGGTGGTCAGCGCCCTCGGCCGCTCCTTCGCCACCCGCTCCGGGCCGCACGCCCGGCTGGTCGAGCACGTCATCCAGACCGACGCGGCGCTCAACCCCGGCAACTCCGGCGGCGCGCTGGCCATCGGAGATGGGGACGTGGTTGGCATCAACACCGCCGTCGCCGGATGGGGGCTGGGGCTGGCGGTGCCGGTCAACGCCGTCACCCTGCGCATCGTCGGCGCGCTGATGCACGACGGGCGCGTCCGCCGTGGGTTCATCGGCGTCGCCGGGCAGCGGCGTCCTCTGCCGCCGTCGGCGGTGCAGTCGACCGGGCACGAGGCGGGCATCGCGGTGGTCGAGGTGGTGCCGGACAGCCCGGCCGCGGTGGGCGGGGTGCGCCAGGGCGACGTGATCGTCGAGGTCGACGGCGCCGCGACGGCGGATGCCGGTGACCTGCAGCGCCTGATGACCGCCAGCGACGTGATCGGCCGCGCCCTGACCCTGCGCGTGCTGCGCGACCGCGAGCTGCTGTCGCTGGGGGTGGTTCCTCGCGAGCTCACCTGACCCCAGGTTTCGACATGGCGGGGCCGAGGAACTATGACCTCGGCGGCGAACCAGCACCGCCGGATGAAGCAATCATGGAACCTCTGCAGAACATCACCCCGACCCTGCCCCCCACGTGGAAGTGGGACGCCCTCTTCACTCCACCCTCCGGCTACGAGCGGGAGTGGCGCGCCTGGCTCGGCCAGGCACAGAAGGCTGAGGAGGAGGCGACCCTCGCCTACTGGGCGAAGCGGAGCGCCGGCAGCACAGAACGCTGAGCGGCCTCCCCATCACGGCACGGCGCCGGCAGCAACCAGGCTGACCGGCGCCGTTCCCTTTTAAGGCGGCGAGCGGCGGCCCCTCCATCTCCCGACCTATCATCGAGCGCACGTCGTCGCAGTCATCCGCCACCACCGCGGGAGCGAGTCCGTGAAGGCAGTCGTCATGGCAGGCGGTGAGGGCTCGCGGCTGCGTCCGCTCACCAGCCGGCGTCCCAAGCCGCTGGTGCCGGTGGTCGGCCTGCCGGTGATGGAGCACATTCTCAACCTGCTCCGCGAGCACGGCATCACCGAGGTGGTGGTCACCCTCGCCTACCTCGGCGCCGATATCCGCAACCACTTCGGCGACGGCAGCGACTTCGGCATGTCGATCGAGTACGTCGTCGAGGACTCCCCGCTGGGCACCGCGGGCAGCGTCAGGAACGCCGCCCACCTGCTCGACGACACCTTCCTGGTGATCAGCGGCGACGCGCTCACCGACTTCGACCTCACCTGGGCGATCGAAGAGCACCGGCGTCGCGCCTCGCACGCCACCATCGTCCTCTACAGCGTGCCCAATCCCCTCGAATACGGCGTGGTGGTCACCGACGGCGACGGGGCGGTGCGCCGCTTCCTGGAGAAGCCGTCCTGGGGCGAGGTCTTCAGCGATCAGGCCAACACCGGCATCTACGTCATCGAGCCGCGCGTGCTCGACTACGTCAAGCCGGCGATGTCGTACGACTGGTCGCAGGACGTCTTCCCCCAGATGCTGCGCAGGGGCGACCCGCTGTTCGGCATCGTGGCCTCGGGGTACTGGTGCGACATCGGCAACATCCAGTCGTACATGCAGGCCAACTGGGACGTGCTGGAAGGACGGGTGCGCTGCCGCATCCCCGGCCGCCGCCACGACAACAACGTCTGGCTCGGCGAGGGCGTCGAGTTCGGCGTCGACGTCAAGGTGGACGGGCCCGCCTACATCGGCGACGAGGCCAAGATCAAGGCGGGCGCCTTCCTCAACGGGCCGGTGGTGGTCGACAAGTACGTCATCGTCGACGACAACGCCAAGGTCTCCAACAGCGTGATCTGGCCGAACTCGTACATCGGCGAGAACTCGCGGCTGCGCCAGTCGCTGGTGTGCCGCAACGTCACCGTCAAGAACAACGTGCTCCTCGAGGAGAACACCGTGGTCGGCGACGAGTGCGTCATCGGCGCGGGGTCGCGGGTCGCCGCCGAGGTGAAGATCTGGCCGCACAAGGAGGTGCAGGCGGGGTCGACGGTGCACGAGTCGATCATCTGGGCGGGGGAGTGGAAGCGCGGCCTGTTCGCCTCCTATGGACTGACCGGTCTGATCAACGTCGAGCTGACCCCCGAGTTCTGCTCGCGACTCGGCGCCGCCTACGCTGCCACCATGCCCAAGGGCTCGACGCTGGCGGTGACCCGCGACCGCTCGCGATCCTCACGCATGATCAAGCGGGCGCTGATCGCGGGGATCGTCAGCGCGGGCGGCAACGTCCGCGACCTCTCCGAGCTGCCCGTGCCGGTCACCCAGCACGCCATCCGCGCCGACGACTTCGCGGCCGGCGTGCACGTCATCTCCTCGCCGCTCGACCAGCGCAGCGCCGACATCCGCTTCTACGACTCCGCCGGCGTGCAGATCGACAAGCGCGCCGAGCGCAAGCTGGAGAACCTCTTCTTCCGCGAGGACATCCGCCGCGTCGCCTTCTACGAGATGGGCGAGATCGACTACGCCGACCCGCTCGACGCCTACCGCCGCGCGGTGCTCTCCGCCATCGACGTCGAGGCGGTGCGGCGCGCCCAGCTGCGGCTGCTCATGGAGTACGACTACAGCTCGGCGTCGATGGCGCTGCCCGAGGTGCTCAACGCCCTCGACGTCACCGGCGTGCCGCTGCACTCCGGGTTCGGCGAGCAGTACAAGCCCAAGCCGCCCGACCAGTTCCGCGCCGCCTTGGAGGAGGCGGCGCTGATCTCGCGCACCATCAAGGCGCATCTCGGCATGCACCTCAACCCGTCCGCAGAGCGGGTGCGCATCATCGACGACACCGGCACACTGCTCGACGTGCACCAGGCGCTGGCCGTGCTCTGCGTCCTGGCGCTGCAGCGCACACCGGGACCGGTGGTGACTCCCGCGACGGCGCCACACTGGATCACGCGAGTCATCGAAGGGCTGGGCGGGACGCACATCGCGGCCAAGGGCGATCCCGCGTCGCTGATCCGCAGCGCGCTGCAGGTCGACGCGGTGCTGGCGGCGGACGACGACGGCGGCTTCTGCTGGCCGTCGCACCTCGGCGCCTTCGACGGCATGTTCACCGTCGCCAAGGTGCTGGAGCTGCTGGCGCTGAGCGGGCGGACGCTGAGCGAGGTGCGCCAGTCATTGCCGGACGGCGTGTACCTGACGCGCACCGAGTTCTGTGCGTGGGAGGCCAAGGGCCGGGTGATGCGCGTGCTCCTGGAGCAGCACGACGACACCCTGCTCGACCTCGCCGACGGCATCAAGGTGCTGGTCGACGGCGGCTACGTGCTGGTGCAGCCGGATCCGGACGCGCCGTACTACCACGTCGTGGTCAGCGTCGAGGACGAGACCCAGGGGCGCGCGCTGCTCGGCGAGTACGCGGAGCGGGTGCGCGCGGCGCAGGAGGTGGGCGGGACGCCGGCGGGGACGTCGTCGGTCGTCGACCGGCCGTAGAGTGGCTGCTGGGTTTATTCGTACCGCAGCACGTCGAGTGGACGTGCGCGGGTGGGGCCCCAGGCGACGAGCGCCGCGGTCGCCGTGGTCAGCGCGGTGACGCCGACCGCGACCGCAGCGACGATCGGGCCGCCGACGCTGAGGTCGGTCTGCAGCACGTAGACACCGAGCAGCGCGGTGGCGACGGTGACCAGCAGCATTCCCGCGACGCCGGCGATGGCGCCCACGGTGCCGTTCTCGACCAGCACCTGGGCGAGCACGCTGCTGCTGGTGTGGCCCACCGACTTGAGGATGCCGATCTCGCGGCGCCGCTCCAGCATGGCCAGGGCGACCGCGTTGGCGATGATGATGATCCCGGCGAACAGCGCCAGGCTGGCCAGCGCCACCAGCAGGTTGACCAGGTTGCTGACGATCTGGTCCACGATGGCGCCGAAGTCGGCGAGGTTGATGATCGTCGAGTCGGGCAGCGCGTTCTCCAGGGTGGTCAGCGCGGTGCGGCTCTGCTGCGGGTCGAGCTTCATGCCGATCACCGTCGTCCCCTGGTCGGTGCCCAGGTTGCGCACCACCGACAGGTCGGCGACGACGGGGCTGAAGAAGGTGCGGAAGACCAGGCCGGTGCTGGTGCGCGCCACCGGGGTGTAGAAGCCGGCGATGGTGACCGTCACCTGCCGGCCGTTCTGCGACTGCTGCAGGCCGATGGTGTCACCGACCTGCAGCTTGAGCACGCCGGTGTGCAGGTCGTTGCGCAGCAGGACGTTGGTGGTTCCCGCGTCGGTCGAGTCGAGGACGCGGCCCTCGATCGCGGTGGTGTCGGGGAGCTGGTTGTGGCCGAGGTCGTAGCCCTCGACGCCGTCGAGCGCGCTGAGCCGGAACGGGTTGCCGCGCTCGACCGTGCCGGTCGGGCTGGGCGCGACCGGGGGCAGCACCTCGCTGAGCGGCCGGCCGTTGATCGCCGTCGGCTTGGTGGCGACGTCCTCGGTGACGCGCCGCTCTTGCACACCGTCGAGCTTCTGCGTGGCTGTCGTGGCCTTGGCGGCGTCGCTGGCGGAGGCAATGGCGAACACGTTGAAGGTGGTCGCCCTGGTGATGCCGCTCTCGATCTTGCTGGTGATGTTCTGGCCCAGCACCAGGATCAGGCCGATGGTGAACACCCCGGCGAACAGCGCCACCAGCGTGGCGGTGGTGCGGCCGCGGGCCCGTGAGAGCGAGCGCAGGGCGAGCTTCACCGCGATGCGGCGATTTCGTGGCAGTGCAACCGCGACGCAGTAGGGGATGGCGGCGATGAGCAGGCAGGTGCCGACCGCTCGCTGGCTTGCCGTCACCAGCAGCGCGATGGCGAGCGCGGCGAGGGCGGCGGCGATCTGCGCCGGCGTCGAGCGCTCGGGGATGGGAATGTGCCCGATCAGGGTGACGATCCCGGCGAAGATGCCCGCGAGGACGAGGATGACGACGAGCGCGCCCACCACCGCGGCGATGGCGATTGGCACGCTGCCCAGCAGTCCGGCGCTGAGCGCGGTGAAGAGCAGGACCAGCAGCGCGTACAGCCCGGCGGTCTGCGCCCAGCTCCCTGCGGTGACGCCCTCGCCCATGTCCCTCAGCACGGCGACGGGACGGATCGCCGCGGCACGCACGATGGGCAGCAGACCGAAGATCAGCGCGGTCACCAGGCCGACCAGCACCCCCGTGATCAGCGTGCCCGCGCTGATGCTGAAGGTGATCGGCACGTTGAAAAGGCGCTCGACGAGGATGCGCACCACGTCGCTCAGCCCCGTGCCCACGGCGGTTCCGAGCAGGCCACCCGCGAGGCCGATCAGCCCCGCTTCGAGGGCGAACAGCGCGTAGAGGTCGCGCCTGCGGTATCCGCTGGTCTTGAGCATGGCGATCTCGACGCGCCGTCGCGACAGCATCACCTGCATGGTGTTGACGATGCCGACGCCGCCGATGAGCAGCGCCAGCAGTCCAACGATCTGCAGGAAGCGGCTGGTGTCTGTGGAGGCCTGCAGGTTCTGGTCGATCGCGTCCTGAACCGTGACCACGGTGGCCTGGGGGAAGTCGCTGCGGAGCTGGTCGGCGACCTGCTGGGCGGCGTCGCTGCTGGGTGTGGTCATCTCGACCAGGCCGTAGCGCGGCGCGGCGCTCGGGGTGAGCTGGGCGAAGGTGGCGCGGGTGATGTAGCCGACCGCGATCTGTCCGGCGAAGCGCGTGTTGGCGGCCACGCCGCCCACCGTGACGTCGGTGCCCTGGCCGCCCGCCACCGTGATGTGGGCGCGGTCGCCGGGCCTCAGCCCGCCCTCGTCGGCCACGAACGTGGAGACGACGATGGTGCCTGCCTTGAGCTGCTGCGCGTAGGTGCCGCCGCTGGGCTGGTCGAGGCTGCCGCTGCCGAGCAGGGGGAAGCGGCTGGGGTCGTCGATGACGTAGAGCGGCAGGGTGACCGAATGCCCTTGTGGCAGCTTGCGAATCGTGGCGGCGGAGGTGGTGCCCAGCGCGATCCAGTCGTTGATCTGGCCCTGCTGCTTGAGCTGGTCGAGGGGCTGCAGGTCCTGCGCGCTGAGGGGGAGCGCCGTCGACTGCATCGACACGTCGCCGCCGTTGACCTCGCGCACGTTGCTGGTCAGCGAGAGGGTGACCATGTCGCCGGCGAGGCGCAGCGCCACCACCGCCATGACGCCGACGGCGACGCAGAAGATGGCCAGCAGGCTGCGCTGCCCGCCGCGGCGCAGGGAGCGGGTCGCATAGCTGAAGTAGAGGCGGGAGCGGCCGCGCATTGGTCTTTTGGGTTACTGCTCTTGGAGGAGGCCGTCGACGATGGTCACGATGCGCTCGGCGCGCGACGCGGTGTGCGGGTCGTGCGTGGCGATCAGGAAGGTCGTGCCCAGGCGGCGGCGCAGGTCGTCGAGGAGTTGGAGGATCAGCTCGCCGGTGCTGGCGTCGAGGTTGCCGGTGGGCTCGTCGGCGATGACGATGGCGGGGTCGGTGGACAGCGCGCGGGCGATGGCGACGCGCTGCTGCTCGCCACCGCTGAGCTGGTTGGGCTTGTGGCCGGTGCGGTGGGCGAGGCCGACCAGGTCGAGCATCTGTTTCGCCCTTTGCTCGGCGGAGCCGGGATGGCTGCCGACGTAGAGCGGGACCTCGACGTTCTCCTGCGCGGTCAGCGTGGGGATGAGGTTGAACGCCTGGAACACCATGCCGATCTTGGCGTTGCGCACCACCGCGAGCCGGCTCTCGGGCATGTCGGTGATGTCGATGCCGTCGACCAGCACGCGTCCCTCGGTGGGGCGGTCGAGCCCGGCGAGCACGCCGAGCAGCGTCGACTTGCCGCTGCCGCTGGGGCCCATCAGGGCCACCGATTCGCCCGGCAGGATGGTCAGGTCGATGCCGCGGAGGATCTCGATGCGCCGGTCGCCGAGGGGGAGGCTGCGGCGGAGGTCGCGCGCCTCCAGCGCGGGCGGCCTTGGTGCGGCTGCTGCCGGCGACGGCCGGGTGGTGGTCTCGGCGGGAGTGTCAGTCAAGCCCGATGTCGTACGCGGCGGCGACCTCGGCGCGACCGTAGGAGCGCATCGCCAGGTGGGTGGTGGTGCGCACGATGCCGGGGAGCGTGGAGAGGCGCTCGGTGACCAGCGTGGCCAGGGCGTCGAGGTCCTTGACCCGCACCACCGCGATGAAGTCGACGTCCCCGGTGGTGGTGTAGACCTCGGCCACCCCCTCCGCGTCGGCCAGCGCCGTGCCCACGTCGTGGATCCGCGCCGGCTCGCAGACGAGCATCAGGAAGGCGGTGATCATGGGCAGGGACGGTACCACCGCGGCGCCCCGGGGGCAGCGCGGAGGTGGTGGTAGACTCCGGCCCTGGCTCTGTCGAGCGGGAGTAACTCAACGGTAGAGTGCAACCTTCCCAAGGTTGAAGTTGCGAGTTCGAGCCTCGTCTCCCGCTCCACAGTCGAAGACCCGGAGACTGTTGTCGGTGCGCTGCTCAGCCTCAGTAACCGGCGAAGATGCAGGCGACCAGGCGATGCGCCGACTGACGCCGCCTTGACAGCGAGCGAGAGTGGTCGGTCCTCGCCACCGCCCTATTCGGCGTCCCGCACAAGCTCTGACGGTCGCACACCCAGCGCCTCGGCCAGAGCCTCCACGGCGCACAGGGACGGGCACTTGGCGCCCCTTTCGACCTCGCCGACATAGTTGCGGTGAAGATCTGCCCTGGCGGCCAGAGCCTCCTGGGACAGCCCCAAGGCCAAGCGGCGGTCCCTCAGCACCCGGCCAAAGCCAATCTGGATACCGCGTCGGGCAGGCATGGTGTCCGACACGCTTGCACCCTCGATAGGGTGCCAAGCTATAGTGTGTAACCACGAGCGGGCGGAAAGCATTGGAAGGGAGGAGCAATGGCGGGTAGGACCAAAGCCGTGACCCCGGCTGTAGGTGGCCCTGATGTTGACCGCCCGGTCAGGGCCGTTCTCAAAGGACGTGCATGTCACACGGCGTTGACAGCGCGAGCTTTGGCCAGTCAGACTGATCGCCGCCCGCAAACGCGGGTGACTGGAAGGATCATGGAGAGGGCGGGTTGCGACCGTCCCGGCGGAGGACTCGCGTGCACCCGGCGTCGGTGACTGCGAATTGTTTGCAGCGCATCTGCTTCCCGCGTGGCGTGCCCGGCCTGGTTGGACGTGATTGCGCCACAGGCCGCCGCGCTGGGGTGCGTTCATCCGCTCCCGACCAGGGGAGGGCTGCCTAGCGCGATGGAGCGAAAGGGGATCGCGCCGCCCGCAGGGACCGGCGGCTGAGCGGAGCGCGGAGGCGTGGTAGGCCCCCGCGCCCCTATGTCGCGTTCGGCTCCCGCGACCGCAAGACGACCGTGGAGCCTCCCGTCAACCACCCATAGGAGATCACATATGAGGCGCAGAAGTCGCCTTCTTGGCATGCGTCCACACGCAAGACGCCGCCTGCTGGCGCGACGGCTTGCCGTCGTCGTAGGCGCGTTCACGCTGAGCGTCGCCGGTCCGGCGTCGCACGCCTTCTCGTCAGCTCTGGCCTCCCCGCTGTGGGTGCTGCAAGGCCAGGTGCGTACGGCCGGCGGTCAGCCCGTCCCCAATGCGCTCGTCAAGCTGTCCGTCCTCCCGAGTGGAAGCGTCCTCCCGACCACCGTCGCTTCGCCCGCGCAGCCCCTCGCTGTCGTCGTCGCCGGAACGGACGGGTCGTACTCGATTCCGGCGCCCTCGCTGGGCCCGGCCATGCTCGCCCAGGCAGTGGCGAATGGCGGATGGCTGAACTTCGAGCTCGATGGCGAGACCGTCACTGCGCCCACTGTGGCAGGAGCGCAGGGAAACCTCGACCTCTACGGCAGCAAGGGGGTGGCTGTCCTGGTCGCACCCAGCGCCGTGGCTGATCCGGTCATCGGCACCGTCAGAAGCACTGGCAACAGCGGCCTCTTGGTGGTCTACAGCTACCAGGGAGTGGCGACAGGCACCGTCGTTCCCGTCGTCAGCACCGCTGTCAGCAACGTTGAACACAAGGTGCCCTGTTTGACCAGCAACTGCTTCGTCGCGAATCAGTCCACACCGAACATCACCAGCCAGTGCGGTCAGAACTGGTACCGGATCAACGCCGAGAACGACTGGGGCGTGTATAGCGAGTTCCACACTTGGGACGACGAGACGGGCCACATGCAGTACGGCCGCACGGCATCAACGGACATCGACTTCGCGTTTCAGTATGGCGATGGCGGTCCGTGGAACATCAACGGCTCGCTGCACATGGGCAACACCAACGGCAACGGCGGTGGCAGCGGATGGGTCGGCACATACCAAGTGCAGCAGTACGCGGCCGAGTACACCGTCGTGGAGGAGGAGTCGGACTCACCCTGCCAGGGCCGCAACATCTATCGGACCTACACGACCCAGTACACCGGTGGCACCAAGTTCTGGGGCTACGGGGACGCGTCCAACGACGGTCCGAACGGGTACTACGCCCAGCCCGTCGACAACCAGGCCGACTTCGGCCAATGCAACTACGAGAGTTCGACGGGGGCGGACGATGGCGGGTTCACCCGTACTCAGGGCACCGATCAAACCTGGCGCGGCGGGCTCGGTATCACCGCCTGGGGCGGGGCGGTGAGCCTTGCCGTCACCACCAGCTACAGCGAGGAGCACAAGAGCCACTGGGACTTCGGCTGCAGCTCGGAGGTGCACTCCCTTTTCGGGCGTGACGGCTCCCCCGGTAGTTCCGCCACGACCATCTTCGCCAGCACCGAGTAGGAAGTAGCGACGTGATCGGAGGGACGTGCGTTCAGCGCATCAGAGGGCGCACGTCTCTCTTTGCCCTTACGATGCTGCTCGTCGCTTGCGGATCAGCGACCGATGCGGGCGCACCAGGTGGCGGCGGCGGCTGGCGTTTCGCTGCGCGGACCCGCGTTGACGCTGCCTACTACGTCGGCTTCCCGGATGCGCTCTCCGCCGCTCAGCCCTGCAATCGGCTGAGCGTCGTTTCCGCGCAGATCGAAGGCGCGCCCCCAGGTTTGTCGGCTCAACTCTATGCGGCGCGGTTTGTAGACGCAGGCCAAGGCCACCATCGCTACATCGGTGGGATGTCGGAAGCGCAGGTCGCCCAGTCGTACCCTGATCTCACGCTCGCGCCGGTGACGAGCGCCGTGGCTGTCAACGGACAGCCGAAAGCCTGGTACGTCCTCGGTGTCTTTCGGCCACGCAAGGCCGGTCGGTTCGAGACGCAGGGGATTACCGTGCAGTACGACTGCGATGGCACCCAAGGCTCCCGTACCTACGGCGATGTGGTCGTCCTCTTCGCAACGCGCGTTCGCGGACCCGAGTGATCTCCGGGCCTGACCTTGTTTGACGGACAGCCAAGATCTGGGGAGTTGCCCCGCTCCGGAGGTCCGCATGGAACGTCGCCCCAGGCTACGGGCAGGGGTGAGCGCGCGTCGCGGGCTTCGCCCTTCCGCGACTAGGTTCTCACCGCGCGTGGACCGCCTGACCTAGCACACTAGCCAGGTTCGAATACGCCCCAGTCTGTAGCTCCACACGTCGCTGTTCGAACTCCGGGGAGCAAGCCGCGCCGAGCGTCGCGAATGGTCAGCGTGACGCAAGGAGATCCGCCTCCGAACGGCGCAGCACTTGAGGTCCAAGACCCTGCGCCGGCCTTTACTCAGACAGAACGCGACTGCTGCGCGGCTGGAGGGGATGAAGGCAATGTCACTCGCCGGGAGCGACAATGTCCAGCAGGCGCCGGGCCGCTGTCTCCAGCTCGGGAAGATCCTGTTCGACCGTGGCTGTGACGATGCCGTGTGAGGTGTCGAAGTAATGGTGAGCGAGCCTGTCACGCATCCCCGCCGCTTCAGCCCACGGAATGCCGGGCTCGTGGGCCAGAGTGTCCGGGGACAGTGCCTTGATTGCCTCGCCGATCTCGATGAGGCGCACCCGAACAGCGTCGAAGATGAGCCCGTCGCTGAGATCCCCGCGCTTGAGGTGCGCGTGGATCGCATCGATAGCGATGAGAATGTCGTCAAGACGCTGCCTGTCGTCGCGTTTCACAACCGCACGGCTTCCATTCTGACGGTGCGCGCGATGCGAGGCTTGAGACCGTCGGCAGGCACAAGATCGACGGATGAGTCCAGGAGAGACCGGAGTTCCTGCTCGCAGCGGGCAAGGGTGAAGAGACTGACGCCCTCGCCAACGTCGACCAGAAGATCGAGGTCACTGTCTGGCGTCTCCGTCCCCCGCCCCACGCTCCCAAAGACCCGGACGTTCGTCAGCCCGTATTTCGCCGTGATCCGCCGAATCTCGTCTCGGTGCTTGCGAACACGCGCACCAATGGGTCCGGTGAGGCGGCCTGGCGCGCCGCCCGGGAGCTGTCGAACCTGGACATCCAGCTCGAGGCCGGCCGCCGCGACCAGGCGGGCCAGCGTCGGAAACGAGGGCTGTCGGGCGCCGTTCTCGTACGCGCTCACCACGCTCTGAGTGATTCCGGCCCGCCGTGCGAGCTCTGCCTGCGAGAGGCCTGCCCGTCGCCGGGCATCACGCAAGAGAAGGCCGGGCTGGCTGTCCATCACCGGCGGATTATAGCGTATTGTCGATACGTGGGCTCTCGGGGTCACCGTTTCGGGGGCGGCGAAGCGGACCGCTCCCGCACAGTCATGCCCTATGGGCGTTGAGAGCATCGAGAAAGGCGATGAGGCCGACGCGTGGAACTGGCTTTCCCAACGCGACAACACATCCTCGTTCTCAGGGAGCAGTCCCCATAGCCACGGACTCATCACACGATCGGGGTGAGCAGGTACCTGCCTCGGCATCGAGACCTCCTCCGGCGGGACACCCGGGTGGACGGCGGGCGTGGAGTCGAGACAGTCGAGCGCGCCAACCGCGTGGTACTGTCCGCGGATCACACGGAAGGGTGGCGGACCAAGGGAGTGGACGCATGGTCGGCAGACGCATCAGCCGCGGCTCGGTCGCGCTCCTGCTTGCGCTGGGCACGGTGGTGGCGGTGTCGCGTCCCGCCGGGGCGGCGACGACACTGGTCATCCCGCAGGGCACGGCGTTCAGTGTCCTCGGGCACTCCTGCGGCGGCATCCAGGAGAAGGTCTACGCCAGTGGCTTCGACCCCGGCAGCGGGTATCCCACCGGTGACGCCCACCTGTCGACGAGCTGCGGCGGCAGCGGTCGCGGCGGCGGCGGCGGCACCACCACCTATTCGGCATGGGTCAATGCCATCTGGGACTTCACTGCGACGCTGGTCAGCGACCAGAAGCTCTCCTCGACACCCACCGTGAACCCGACCCTCACCGCGTACGACTCGCACGGCAACGAGGTGTACAACCAGAACAACAGCGCCTACCTCGTCCTCGCCCCGGGGTTCGTGCCCACGGCTCGTCTCACCGGCATCTCGCCGACCGCCGGCCCCGCCGCGGGCGGCACCAGCGTGGGCATCGCCGGCACGGGATTCAGCAACGCGACCGGTGTCAGCTTCGGCTCGATCGCCGCTGCCAGCTTCACCGTCAACAGCGACACCTCGATCACCGCCACCTCGCCGGCGTCGGCCGGTGGCACGGTGGACGTCACCGTCACCGATGCGGGTGGCACCAGTGCGACGAGCGCGAGCGACCAGTTCACCTTCGTGCCGGCTCCGACCGTCACCTCGGTGAGCCCGAACCGCGGCTGGGTGCAGGGCGGCACCGCGGTGACCATCACCGGCACCGGCTTCAGCAACGCCACCGCCGTGAGCTTCGGCGACGCCGCCACCGGCTTCACGGTGGACAGCGACACCTCGATCACCGCCACCTCGCCGTACGGCGAGTCGCCCGACAACGTCGACGTCACCGTCACCACGCTGGGCGGCACCAGCGCGCGGATCCCCGCCGACCAGTTCACCTACGTCGGCGCGCCCACCGTCACCGGGCTGAGCCCCAACCAGGGCGGCCTGCCGGGCGGCACCACCGTCACCATCACAGGCTTCGACTTCAGCGGCGCCACCGGCGTCGACTTCGGCGGTGCCGCGGCCACCAGCTTCACCGTCAACGACGACTCGACGATCACCGCCATCTCGCCGCCGTCGAGCCTGCCCCAGACGGTCGACGTCACGGTGACCACGCCCGGCGGCACCAGCGCCACCGGCTCCGCCGACCGTTTCACCTGCACGCTGCTGCCGCCGCTCGTGCCGTGAGCCGCGAGGGCGACCGTCCCGCGGCGCCTGCCGCAGCGACGGCCGCCCCGCCGCCTACTCCCGGACTGCGTAGGTCAGGTGGGTCACGCGCTGCGTCGGCTCCGCGCGGATCGGCTCCAGGGCCACGCGGCCCGCGTCCACGCCCTGGAACAGGCGGGTTCCGGAGCCGAACAGCACGGGTGAGAGCGCGATCGAGAACTCGTCGATCAGGCCGGCGTTGACGTACTCCAGGATCGTTGCGCCGCCGCCCGCGATGCGGACGTCCCGGTCGCCGGCGGCCTCGCGGGCCTGGTCGAGCGCGCGCTCGATGCCGTCGTTGACGAAGTGGAACGTCGTCCCACCCGGCCGCTCCCAGGGGTGACGCTTCTGGTGCGTCACGACGAAGACCGGCGTGTGGAACGGCGCCTCCTCCGGCCACGCCTGCTCGCCGAGGTTGAACATGCGCTTGCCCATCACGCTCGCGCCGGTGCGCTCGAACGTCTCCCGCACGATGTCGTTGTCGCGCCCTTCCTCGCCGCCCTCGCCGAGTTTCAGTCTCTCCCGGAAGAACCGCTGCGCGAATATCCACTGCTGCAGTTCCATCCACTGCGCCGTCCAGCGCTGCACATCCGGGTCGTCCACGCGCTCCTCGGGCGCGACGAACCCGTCCAGCGACATCGTCACGCTGAAGAACACCTTCGCGGCCATCAGTCCGCAACTCCTTTCCGAACGATCTCGGTGACGTAGGCGGCCAGGTTGCTCAGGGTCTGCCGGCCACCCTCGATCGCGTCGTACTTCTCGACCGCCTCGTCGCGCAGCTCCTTGGTGGGGAACACGGTGCGCATCTCGATCCGGGTCGCCGCGCCGTCGCGCGCGAACGTGAGGACCGACTCGAAGGCGTTCGGGTCGCCGCGGGACTCACCGTGCAGCAGCGCGATCCGCTCCGGCGGGGCGATCTCGGTCCAGGAGATCCACTCCTGGTAGTCCGTCCCGTCCGGTCCGTGCATGATGAAGTCCCACTCCCCGCCGACGCGGAACTCGAACGCCCGCGTGGTGGTGGTGAACCCGTCCGGTCCCCACCACCGCGACAGGTGCAGCACCTCGGTGAACGCCTCGAACACCACCTCCCGTGGGGCACTGATGACCCGGGAGATCACGATCTCGCGGTCGTCCGTCGCCGACTGCGGCGGCGCGTCCGGTCCTGTCGCTGCCATCGGTCAGTCCTCCTGCCTTGCCTGCTTGAGGTCCTGCACGTACGCGTCCAGCCGGTCGAAGGTCTCGTTCCAGAACCGCTCGAACCCGCCGGTCCACTCGTGGACCGGGCGCAGCCCGCGGGCGTCAAGGCCGTACAGGCGCTGCTTGCCTGCCTTGCGGTCCCGCACCAGCCCGACCTCCCGGAGCACCCGCAGGTGTTTGGACGCCCCCGGCTGGGCCATCCCGAGCTCCTGGGCCAGCTCGGTCACCGGCCGCTCACCCGCGCGCAGCAGTAGCAGGATCTCCCTGCGCTGCGGCTCGGCGATCGCGTTGAAGACGTCCGACGTCGTCGCTGCTCGTGCCATGGGCGTCATCATATACCGATATCGGAATACGTCAAGCCGTCAGGGCCGGCGGCGCACGATTCACGGTATGCCGATGGCGCTGATGCTGGCCACCCTGACCGACCGTCGCGACTTCGGCGACGGCTGGCTGCTGGAGCGCAAGTTCGACGGTGAGCGCTGCGTGGCGCGCAAGGACGGCAGTGGGGTGCGGCTGGAGTCGCGCACCGGCAAGGACCTCACCAGCACCTACCCCGAGGTGTGCGCCGAGGTGGCGGCCCAGCGCGCGCGGGACCTCGTGCTCGACGGCGAGGTGGTCGCCTACGACGGCGAGCAGACCTCCTTCAGCCGCCTCCAGCAGCGCCTCGGGGTGACCCGGCCGTCGCCGGCGCTGGTGGCCGCCTACCCGGTCGTCTACTGCGTCTTCGACGTGCTCTCGATCGACGGCAGGGACATCACCAGCCTTCCCCTCGCCGAGCGGCGCGACCGGATGGTCACGCATGTCAGGCCGTCGGCTGCGCTGCAGCTCACCGAAGCCTGGCGGGACGACTCGCAGCGACGCTTCGCCGAGGCCTGCCGCCGCGGCTGGGAGGGGCTCATCGCCAAGCGCGCCGACGCGCCCTATACACCGGGCCGCTCGAAGAACTGGCTGAAGCTGAAGTGCGCGTGGGAGCAGGAGCTCGTCATCGGCGGCTACACCGAGCCCACCGGCAGCCGAACCGACTTCGGCGCGCTGCTGGCCGGCTACTACGAGGACGGCCGCCTGCGCTACGCGGGCAAGGTCGGCACCGGCTACACGAATGCGACGCTGCGCACCCTCGGCGCCCGGCTGCGCAAGCTGGAGATCCCCGAGCCGCCATTCGTCGACGTGCGCCCCATTCCGCGCGGCACCCACTGGACCCGGCCCGAGCTGGTCGCGCAGATCGGCTTCGCGGAGTGGACGAGTGACGGCCGCCTGCGCCAGCCGCGCTTCCTCGGTTTGCGCGACGACAAGCGACCGACCGACGTCGTGCGCGAGCGACCCCAGTAACCGCAGGCCGGGGCCGGCAGCGCGACCTGGCCGGCAACGGCGTGTCCGGTCACCTCGCCGGCGCTTTGACCGACATCCCCGCGGCGGCTTTCTCGATGACATCGGCGACGGCTCGCGGTTGGGAGATGAAGACCGAGTGGCTGGCACGGCAAAGCAGGCAACGCCACATTGCAACCGTGAGAACCGCTGGCGCCACACGCGTGCAGCGCGAGCCGATCAGTTCTTCTGCGCGGTGAACTGGTACCCGCAGCCCGCGGGATCCTTGATCACGTCGTAGGTGCCGGTGAAGCGGGTGACCCCCGCGTTGCTGGAGAAGCTTCCTTGCACGTCGTGCTTGGTGCCGTCCGAGTCGGTGCTGGTGGCCTGGACGGTGTTGGCCGAGGTGTCGAGGGTGCCGTGCACGGTGGCGCTCCTCGTCTGGAAGATGACGGTGATGGTGGACGCGTTGGACGACACCGTCATGCTCGTCGGACCGGGGTCGCTGCCGCAGCCGCCGATGGCCTGGCGGCTGGCCGGGTCGACGGTGTAGGTGCCGTCGACGGAGACGGTCTCGGTGGGCTCCTGGCTGCGCGCCGGGGGTGGCGTGAGCTGGGGCTTGAGGCACGCCTGCCAGTCCGCGGACCCCGAGACGCTGGCCAGCAGCCCGGTCATCTTGTTGCGCCAGTCCCTGACCTTGACGTCGTACAGCGGGTCGCTGTGCAGCGGGCGCGGCAGCGACCCGGCGGTCCAGCCCAGCTCCCCGCCGTCCCAGCTCAGCCCCGCCTTCGCCGCGGCGCCGACGATGCAGGATTCGTACAGGCCGACCGGTGAGTAGTCGACGAAGACCACGCTGGGCGGCGACGGTGTCTGCGTCTCAGTGGGGGTGGTGGAGCCGAGGGCCGTCGTGGAATGATGCTGGTCGTAGGTGACGGCGAGGTAGCCACCGACGAGCGTGGTGGCGGCCGCGACGATGGCGACGACGGCCGTGCCCAGCAGGAAGAACTCCATTGCGCCCTGGCCGCGCTCACCTCGCCGGCGACGCTGCCGCAACCCCGTCATCACTGGAACGCCCGCAGCCGTTCGCGCCACATCCACCACAGCGCGTTGGCGACGATCAGAAAGCCGCCGGCGAGCAGCATCACGGCGCCAGGACCCGGGTCCGGGTAGAGGCCGCCCGATTGCAGCTTGCGGATGACCACGTGCACGCCGACGTTGGTCGCGGGAGCGGCGAGGACGATGAGGGCGATCGGCCAGAGCGGGCGCTGCGTGAGCAGCGGCGCCAGCACCAGCGCCGCGGCGATCAGCAGCACCACGCCGAGCTTGAACGAGCTCGGGTCAGGAGTGTCAGAAACCAGGAAACCGGCGGGCGTGTCCCAGGCGCTGACCGAGGCGAACCCGGGCACGGAGAGCAGCGGCAATGCGGTGCCGGCGCCGACCAGCGCGGCTCCCAGCAACGCCATCGGCCCCGTCGCCGCCAGCGGGGTGCGCGTGACCCGCTGCGGTGAGGTGAACAGCAGCAGCAACGCGCCGGCCAGTGGGTTGCGCCGCCGTGTCGCGGGCGGCCACGCAGTTGCGGGCGCGGAAGCCATCGGCGCGCGCTGCGATGTCGCCGGTTCGAGCATGCGGCCGTCGACCCACGCCGACCAGCCGTTGCTGCAGCGGACGTTCGCCCAGTCGCCCCAGCTCTCCAGGAGCTGCACCGGCAGGCGTGCGTCGAGGGTTGCGACCGGTGGTGTTGCCGTGTCGTGCGAGGCGTAGGCGGCGAGTCGCGTGGCGGGCACGACGTGTGTGGCGTGGAAGCCTGTGTCGAGCTGCTCCATCAGGCGCGCGTCGACCCAGGCGGTCCATCCGTTCGAGCACTCGACGTGCATCCATTCGCCGCGACGTTCGAGACTGCGCACCTCCAGCCCGGGGTCGAGGCGGGTGGCGAGCGCAGGCGTCGACGGGTCGGGCGCCGCCCAGCACGCAACCACATTCGCGGACACCCGATGTGTCGGCACGAAGGCGTCCACGCTCATCGGGCTACGGACTCGGGCTCGCGGAGCTCGCCGGCAGGATGAGGGCGAAGGTGCTCGGCGCACTGCCGTTGTCGGGCACCACGGTGACCGTCACCTGGGTGGGCGAGTCGATGCGGAACGTGATCGTCCCGTTGACCATGTTGGTCTGCTCTGTGATGTGGAAGGTGCCGGTGTAGGCGGTGCGCGTGGCGTTCAGGGTCGTCGTGAAGCTTCCCATCAGCGCGGCGTGGCCGCCGCTGCCGCGCCACGTCCCGGTCATCGCCGTGCGGTCGCTGCTGGGTTGCAGGATCCAGGGCGGCGAGCTCGGCGACTGCGGGCTGATCCAGGACCCGGTGAGGTTGGCCACCGCCGCTGCGGGCGAGGGCGTGGCGGGGGGTGGCGTCGCCGCCGGCGTGGGTGTGGCGCTGCCGAGGATGCCCGGTGGGGCGTCGCTGTCGGTCGCGCCGGTGCCGCCGACCGGACGCGCGAACGGCGCACCGGTGGTCACGTCGACCATGACGATCACCGTCTGCGGTTGCGGTGCGGGCGCGATCACCACAACGGTGGTCGGCTGGAAGGCGGGCCAGCTGGGTCCGGTATAGGTGGGCGCCTGGGTCACAGGCACCGGCGGCGCCAGCGGGTTGCCGCAGTAGCAGCGGACCCGCGGCACGCCGTAGCGGTCGACCAGCACCGCTGTGCCGGCCTGCAGCACCGACTGGTAGGTGGTCGCCTGCCCGCCGGCGAAACCGTGGTTGGTGACGCGCGTGTCGGCGCGCACCAGCACGGGAGTCAGCGTGGCCACGTAGCCGGGGATGTCCGAAGGCGCGATGCCCTCGACGCCGGCCCAGGCGCGCGCCTTGTCGGGATTCTGCTGCAGGAAGCTGATCAGCAGGGAGGTGTCGCAGGCGCTCAGCTGCCGGGTGCCGCCGTAGAGCCCGGGCGTCGCGCCGGAGTAGCTGACCAGGCCGGTCGCGGCGGTGGCCGATGCGGTGGCGGTGCTCTCCGCCGTGGGCGATGGGGAAGGCAGCGCCGGTGAGGTGAGCGGTGCGGCACTCGCCGCCGGCGAGGCTTTGGACACCGATGGCGTGAACGGGTTGGCGCCGGTGCTGGCGGTGGGCTCGAGGAAGATCTCGCCGCCGCTCGCCGCGGGCTTCTTGGAGCCGCCGGAGATCAGGACGATGATGACCACAACGGCGACGATCGCGGCGATCACGCTGGCGGCGATGGCGCGCCCCTGCCCGGTCTGGTACCAGGGCAGCGGAACTCCGGGTCGCGCAGGCCCCGGTTGGGCGACGGGCCGACCGGTCGGTCCAGGCCCAGGCGGGGCACCGCTCGGCGGACCGGTCGGTCCAGGCCCCTGCGGCGGTCCCTGCGGTGGTCCGCTCGGCGGTCCCTGCGGTGGCCCGTTCGGGGGACCCGGCGGCCCCCCCGACGGGGGCGGTCCGTACGGCGGCTGGGTCACACTCGATCCTCGGCGACGAGGTGGCGCGGCAAGGGCTGCCCCCCTTGGGTGACAGACGGCGGTGAAGTTCGCCGTTTATACCTCCAACCCGGAGATTCGTCTACCACGCACTGCAAAGCAGCCCCGCCGCACCGCGCTTACCGCGAACAGGTGACAAAATGTCACCACATGTGCGAAGGTTGGAGGGAGCGATGAGCATCGACGAGCACGCATACCGCACTGCGATGGCGCGACTGCCGACGTGCGTCACCGTGCTCACCTCGCTGGGCGACGGTCGCCACGAGGTGATGACCGCCAACGCGGTGGTCTCCGTCTCCTTGCAGCCGACGTTGCTGCTGGTCAGCGTCGGCGCAACCAAGCGCTGGCTCCAGGCGGCGCGGCGCTGCGGTCGCTTCGCGGTGAACGTGCTCGGCGCCCAGCACCAGGAGCTGGCGCGATGGTGCGCCGACCATGCCCGGCACGACCAGCCACAGCCGCTCACCGGGCACCGATCGACCGTCTCGCCGGCGACGGGGTTGCTGCTCTTCGAGGATGCGCTGGTCGTCGTCGAGTGTCGCGTCCACGCCGAGCATCCCGCCGGTGACCACGTGCTCCTGCTCGGTGAGGTCACCGCGATCGACGTCCGCCACTCCACGGCGGAGCCGCTGGTCTTCGTCGACCGCGGCTACGCGACGGTCAGGCCCTAGCGGGACGCTCCTGCGGCGCGGCCACGCCGGCGTGTCGTGTGGGTGCGTGCCGCGAGGTGCTCCAGTCCGCCCACGATGAGATCGAGGTACGTCTCTTCGAGCAGGGCGGCGCTGACGTGGGGACGGCGGGTTCGAAACTGGCCCAGCACCGAGTCGAGCGCGGTCAGCAGCATCGCCGTCGCCGACTCGGCCTCGACGGCGGGAATGCCGAACTCCGCCGACGCGTGCTCGGCGAAGATGCGCACCGTCGCCCGGTCGCGTTCCTCCTGTTCACGGCGGAGGTCGGGGTTCCAGGCGCCGGCGGAGCGCAGGGCGCGGAACAACTGCCCGCGCTCCGACGAGGCGCGGAGGGCGGCCCGCACCAGGGTGCGGTACATGTCCTCCAGGTCGGTGGCGGCGCGCACCTTGGCGGCGAGCTCGCTGTGCAGGATGACGGCCTCGCGGCCGTACACCGCGGTGAGCATCTCGCCGCGGTTGGCGAAGTGCTTGTAGACCAGGGGCCGGCTGACCCCGGCGTGGTCGGCGACGCTCTCCATGGACACCGCCTCGACGCCGTCGGCGACGATCAGCGCCGCGGCCGCGTCGAGCAGCGCCTCGCGGCGGTGGGCCCGCGCCAGGCGCACCGGCATGGTCGATTCCGGGTCGGATGTGGGCGCACCCCTTGCGCTCCGTGGTGCCATGGTGGCATTGTGTCACCGACAACGGTGACAGATTGTCACCAGAAGGGTTGGAGACCGGAGGACCACGGCCATGGCCTACACGGGTCAGCGGACTGTCTTCGATGCGGACAGCCACATTCTCGAGCTTCCCGACTTCCTCGACGCGCACGTGGCGCCGGCTCAGCGAGACCTGCTGTGGCGTGGCCTCTTCGAGGCTCGCAAGGACACCCTCGACAGCGCCCTCGACTACGCGGAGAAGCGGCGCACCGACCCGGCCACGGCCGGCGAGGCCGAGGAGCGCCTGATGAAGGACAAGGGCTGGTCGGCGATGGGCGCCTGGGACCCCAAGGAGCGCAGCCGTGCCCTCGACCTGCTCGGCTTCGACGCGCAGCTCGTCTTCTCCACCTTCGGCACCCTTCTCTACAAGCTGGCCAAGGACGTCGACCTCTACGACGGCACCTCGGCGTTCACCCGCGCCATGGTCGACTTCTGCGCACCGGACCGGCGGCTGATGCCGGTCGCCAACATCCCGCTGAACGACCCCGCGCGGGCCACCGTGGCCGCCAAGGAGGCGATCGACCTGGGCTGTGCGGCGATCATGGTGCCCTCCACGCCCGCCGGCGACCTGTCTCCCACCCACCCCGATCTCGATCCGTTCTGGGACCTGCTGAGCGAGGCCGACATCCCCTTCGTGCTGCACGTCGGCGGCGGCGGCGAGCTGCTCAACAAGGCGTTCCACAACAACGGGATGCCGGTCAAGGATCACCTCGGCGGCGGCGAGAACGTGCGCTCCAAGGACTACCTGGCCATCCACCACTCGCCGGAGATCTTCCTCGGCGTGATCATCCTCGACGGCCTGTTCGACCGCTTCCCCAAGCTGCGTGGCGGCGTCATCGAGCAGGGTGCCGAGTGGGTGGTCTCCTGGCTGCACCACCTCGACGGCGCGCTGCGCTCGTTCAAGCGCACCGAGGAACCGCTGCAGCGGCTGACCATGAAGCCGTCCGAGTACGCCAAGAAGCACCTCAAGTTCACGCCCTTCCCGGGTGAGCCGGTGAGCTGGATGATGGGCCAGGCGGGCGCCGAGCTCTTCATGTTCTCGTCCGACTACCCGCACCCGGAGGGGACCACCGACCCGCTCGGCAAGTTCGAGGCGGAGCTCGACGGCGTCAGCGAGGCCGACCGCAACCGGTTCTATGCCGGCAACTTCGTCGACCTCATGGGCGCGAAGGTGATGGCGCGACTCGGCGGCGACCGCGTGGCGTCGCCCGCGTAGGCGGGTCTGGCCGGCGGGGGAGGAGAAGAGAAAAGAGGTTCGCTGAGGCGACACCGATGGACAGCACGCACCCGTCCGAAGCACGCACCACTCGCCGAGCGCATTCGGCGCGCCAGGAGGCAGCGGCGATCGCCGCCATCCAGGACCCGTGGGGCCGCGCCGCGCTGCGCTCCGCGTTCCACCTGCGCCGCTACTCGGTGGTCTACGGCCTCACGGTCCTGGCCACCGTCGCACTGCTGCTCATGCCAACAGTGGCACAAACCAGCGCGCCCGACCTGGCGGGCGCGGCGGGGCAGTCGAACGGCGGCGCCTACGGCGGTCCGCAATCCAGTGCCGATGCCGGCGGCGGCGCGGCGGCGTCGGCGGCTCCGGCGGCGGTCTCCAGCGGAGCGGCCGCACCGGGAACCGGCACCGGCACCGGAGCCGGCAGCGCCCCCGGAGCCGGTCCGGTCGCCGCGGTGCGGGTCGGCACGGGGCAGACCAGCGGCGGCTTCCCCTGCGGCCCCGGTGTGCACCAGCTGCCCTACTCGCAGTACGCCGCGCCGTGCGTGGCCAAGTTCAGCGGCAACAACGGCGGGGCCACCTACAACGGCGTGACCGCCAACACCATCACCGTCGCGCTGCGCCGCTGCTCCGACGCGCAGGGCTCCAACGCCGCCGCCGTGTACGCCGAGAACCAGGCCGCGGGCGCCGAGCCGCCCGACGTCGGCGAGGCGCACGCCAAGCAGCTCATCGCCTACCTCAGCACGGTGTTCGAGCTCTACGGGCGCCACATCCAGACCGTCGACTACCCCGGCCAGGGCAACTGCACCAACGAGTCGACGGGGACCGGCCAGGCCGCCGCGTGCGCCGACGCGGACTACGCGGCCAACACCCTGCACGCCTTCACCGACCTCAACCCCTACAACGGTTTCTACGAGTCCGAGCCGTTCGCCCAGTGCGCCGCCAAGTACCACATGTACCTCGGCTTCGCCCAGCTCTACTTCCCGGAGTCGGAGTACCAGGCGGAGAACCCCTACATCTGGGCGCCCACCCCGAGCTGCACGCGCGGCGGACTCCAGGAGGCCGAGTTCATCGGCAAGCAGCTGGCGCCATACCCGGCGCGGTGGGCCGGCACCGACCTGGGTGTGTCGCTCAACGGCCAGCAACGCAAGTTCGCGGTCTTCACCCCGAGCAACCAGGGCTACCAGGAGTGCGCGGACACCGTCCAGACGATCGACGCGCAGCAGTACGGCGTGGCCGGCGGTCGCTTCGACCGCTACAACTACCCGCTGGACATCTCGCAGTGGCCGCAGGACGCCAACAGCGCGGCGACCCAGTTCGCCGCCAACAAGGACACCACCGTCATCCTCGCCTGCGATCCGCTGATCCCCATCTTCCTCACCCAGGACGCCCGCAACCAGCAGTACTCCCCCGAGTGGATGCTCACCGGCGTCGCCCTGACCGACCAGGACAACCTGGCCCAGCTCTGGGACCAGACCGAGATCAAGGGCCATCTGTTCGGTCTCTCCCAGCTCGGCAGCTACGCCAAGTTCCAGGATCCCAACGGCGAGGCGGCCAGGGCGTTGCAGGCGGCGGGCGTCCCCGTCAACCAGGGCACCGTGCTCACCTACTACGAGCTGCTGCCGATGTTCGACCAGCTCCAGGCGGCCGGTCCTGTGCTCACCCCGGCGAACATCGCCGCCGGAACCCGCTCACTGCCGCGCCTCGGCGGTTCCACCGCTGCGGACGGGACCTGGTTCTACGGCAACTCGCACACCGCGATCATCGACTCGCGGGAGATCTATTACGACGAGACGAAGACGTCGCCGGACGGCAAGGCGGGAACCTATGTCGAGATCTACGGCGGGCGGCGCTACGAAGTCGGGCAGTACCCGACCGGTGAGCCGCCCTTCTACTCGTCGTGAAGACGCCGGTCAAGGCGGCGGCCTCCTGCGCCGCCGTCCTGGTGCTGTGGGCGGTGCTCAACGCCGTCCTGCCCCACGGCGCCCCGGCCGGGATCATCCTCTCCGGTCTGGTCTTCGGCGCCATCAACTCGCTGGTGGCGGTGTCGATCGTGCTGGTGTACCGCGCCAGCCGGGTGGTCAACTTCGCCGCGGCGGAGTTCGGGTCGGTCGCCGCCGTGGTGGCCATCGAGCTGCACGTCCAGACCGGGGTCGGGTACTTCGTCTCGATCGCCGCGGGGCTGGTGCTGGCCGCGGTCCTCGGCGCGGTCATCGAGCTGGCCATCCTGCGCCGCTTCGCCGCCGCGCCACGGCTGATCGTCGCGGTGGTCACCATCGGGCTGGCCCAGGTCCTCAACGGCGCCAGCGTGGTGATTCCCTACGTCTGGCACAGCGGCAACGCGGGCACCTTCACCACCCCGTTCACCGCGCGCTTCCACGTGTTCCCCGTCCTCTTCGGCGGCGACTACGTCGTCGCCATGGTGGTCGCTCCCATCGTCCTCGGCGCGCTCACCTGGTTCCTCCGCGCCACGCACTACGGTGTGGCGATTCGCGCGGCGGCGGACAACGGCGACCGGGCGCGCCTGCTGGGCATCCCGGTGCGACGGCTGGGGACGATCATCTGGACGATCGCTGGCGTGCTCTCCGCATTGGCGGTGCTGCTGCGCGTTCCCATCGTCGGCTTCGCGTCGTTCACCAGCGTCTCCAACAGCGGCGCGCCGTTGCTGCTGCAGACGCTGACGGCGGCCGTCGTCGGTGGCATGACCAACCTGCCGGTCACCGTGCTCGCCGCGCTGGGGCTCGGCGTCGTCGACCAGCTCAGCGCCTGGACGTTCCACGACGGGACGTACACCGACGTGGTCCTGCTGGGCATCGTCCTGCTGATGCTGCTGGTGAAGCGCGGCACCTTCTCGCGCGCCGCCGACTCCGCGGTGTCCACCTGGCAGTCGATCCGGCCGGTGCGTCCTGTGCCGCCGGAGCTGGCCACGCTGCGCTCTGTGCGACTCGGCCGCGCGGGGTTGATGGTCGCGCTGCTGGCGCTCGCGGTGATCATCCCGTACGTGCTGCCGCCGGCGCGCACCCAGCTGGTGGCGCTCATCGTGATCTACGCGATCGTCGCCTGCTCGCTGGTGGTGCTCACCGGTTTCGCCGGGCACATCTCACTGGGCCAGGTGGCGTTCATGGGACTGGGGGGCGCGATCACCAGCCTGCTGGTCGGGCGCCACGGTCTGGACATGTTCGTCGCGCTGGGGATCGGCGCCGCCGCGGCGAGCGCCGCCGCCTTCGTGGTGGGCATCCCGGCGCTGCGCATCAGCGGGCCGTTCCTGGCGGTGACCACGCTGGCCTTCGCGGTGACCGGTGCGCAGTATTTCCTCAGCCCGCTGTACTTCCCGTGGCTCAAGCCGACCGACACGCTGCCCAAGCTGAGCGTGTTCGGCCGCGTCGAGCTGAGCTCCGACCGGCAGATGTACTTCCTCTGCGTCGTCGCGCTCGTCGTCGTGCTCACCGCGGTGCGCGGGTTGCGAGCCAGCCACGCCGGGCGAGCGATGGTCGCCAGCCAGGACAATCGACGGGCGACGCAGGCGTTCGCCATCGACACCACGCGCACCCATCTCGTCGCCTTCGCAGTGTCGGGAGCCATCGCCGGACTCGCGGGCGGGCTGCTCGTCATTCAGCAGCAGGGATACAGCGCGGGCAACTTCACCGCGCTGCAGGGCCTGCAGTTCTTCACCATGGTGGTGATCGGCGGCCTCGGCTCCCTGCCCGGCACGGTGCTCGGCGCGGTGTATGTCTACGGCGCGCAATACCTGCTGCCGCCGGGCTGGTCGCTGCTCGCCACCGGTGCCGGCATCGTCGTCCTGCTGATGTTCTTCCCCGGCGGCCTGGGCGACATCGTCTATCGCGGCCGTGATGCGCTGCTGCGCGTGATCGCCCGGCGCCGCGGCCTGGTGGTGCCCAGCCTGGTCGCCGACACGCGGACGGCGGCTGCAACAGACATCATGCCCGTGCCGCTTCGCCTGCTGACCGACGATGTTCCCGCCTGACGCGCGCGCGACCCGGGTGCGGCGCGCGCTCGCCGACCTCGGCCCCGCGGGCCTGCTGCCCCTCGCGGTGCTGGTCGCGCTCGCGGGTGTGCAGAACTTCGACCTGGTCGCCTTCGGTGTTCTCGCACCCGACATTCGCGACACGTTCCACGTCTCCAGCGGAACCATCACGATCATCGCCGGGGTCACCGGCGCCGTGCCGATCATCTTCGCGGTGTTCGTCGGATACGCGGGCGACCGGCGGAATCGCGTGGCCACCGCGGTGGTTGCGGCCGTCTTCTGGGGCGTGACCGCCCTGCTGTCCGGGCTCGCGCCCGTGCTCACCTTCCTGGTGGTCGCCCGCCTGCTCGGCGGCGTCGGCCTGCTCAGCACCGAGACCATCTATCCGAGCCTGCTGTCCGACTACTACCCGCCGCGCTCGCTGGGGACTGTGTTCGGCAGCTACCGAATCTTCGGACAGGCGCTTGCCCTGCTCGGCGGTCCGCTGGCGGGAGCCATCGCCGCGGTGTTCGGCTGGCGGGCTGCATTCGTCGTCCTGGCGCTGCCGACGTTCGTCCTCGCCGCGGTCGCCTCGCGGAAGCTGCGCGAGCCCGCGCGCGGCGCCTCGCAGGGCGTCGCGAGCGCGAGCGAGGAACACGGCTCGATCCTGGAAGGCTACCGGCGTCTGCGCGCCATCGCCAGCCTGCGGCGCACCTGGGTCGCCGCCTTCCTGTTCGGCGGCGGCACCATCCCCTTCGTCACCCTGCTCTCCAACTTCTTCAAGGACGTCTACGGCGCCGGTGACGCGCTGCGCGGCGTGCTCACCGGGCTGTACGGCGCCGGCGGCGTGGTCGGGATCGTCGCGGGCACTGTGCTCACCCAGCGCGCCATGTCGCGCGGCCGTCTGCGCTCGCTGCCGCTGATCAACGGACTGATGATCGTCGAGTTCGGCATCGGCATCCTGCTGATGGCGGCGGCGCCGGTCTTCGCGCTGTCGGTGGTTGCGGCGATCGTGCTGAGCGTCGGCGGCTACGGCTTCCTCCCCGCGTACACCACGCTGGTCTCCGTGGTGGTGCCGCCGCGCGTGCGGTCGCAGGCGTATGCGTGGTCGCTGTTCTGGTATGCGCTGGGCGGCGTGGTGGTCTCAGCCGTCACCGGCGCGATCCAGAATGCCGGCGGGCCACGCCCGGCGCTCGTGGTGCTGGCCGGCATCGTCGCCGCCGGCGGCGTGATCAACGCCACCGTGTCGCGAACCATCGCCGCCGACGCGGACCGCGCCGTCCGCGCCGGGACGGCGCTGGAGTCGCCGGCGCTGCTGTGCTGCCGCGGCGTCGACGCCGGGTACGGCGGGGTGCAGGTGCTGTTCGACGTCGACCTTGAGGTCGCCGAGGGCGAGATGGTGGCGTTGCTCGGCACCAACGGCGCCGGCAAGTCGACGCTGCTCAAGGCGATCACCGGCCTGGTCGACCCCAGCGACGGCGCCATCACCTTCGCCGGTCGCGACATCAGCCACGCCGACCCGCTGGCCTGCGCGCGGCTGGGCATCATGGCCATCCCCGGTGGCCGCGGCGTCTTCCCGACGCTCAGCGTGGCGGACAACGTCAGGGTGGCGACCTGGATGTTCCGCAAGGACCGCAGGTACTGCGACGACGCCGTGCAGCGCGTCCTGGAGCACTTCCCGGTGCTGCGCGAACGCTGGCACGCCCTGGCCGGTGACCTCTCCGGCGGCGAGCAGCAGATGCTGAGCCTGGGCCAGGCCTTCATCGCCGAGCCCAGGCTGCTGCTCATCGACGAGCTCTCCCTCGGGCTGGCCCCGGCGGTTGTGGCCAAGCTCGTCAACATCCTGCGTGACATCCACGCGCGCGGCACCACGATCATCATCGTGGAACAGTCGGTCAACACCGCCCTGGAACTGGCCGAGCGCGCCGTGTTCATGGAGAAGGGCGAGGTGCGCTTCTCCGGCCCGACCGCCGACCTGCTGCGGCGGCCCGACATCCTGCGCGCGGTGTTCCTCCAGGGTGGTGCTTCGGCGGCGAACGGGCACGCCGTGAACGGCCGTGCGGCAGACGACGTCACGCGGGACGGCATCGCTGCGCTTGCGGTCCGCCTCTCGGTGGAGGGGCTCAGCAAGCGCTACGGCGGGGTGACCGCCGTCGACGGCGTCAGCTTCGACCTCCACGATGACGAGATCCTCGGCTTCATCGGGCCCAACGGCGCCGGCAAGACAACGCTCTTCGACCTCATCTCGGGATTCGCCCGTCCCGACGCCGGGCGCATCGTCATGCGGGGCCGCGACCTCACCCGCAGCAGCGCGGTGGCGCGGGCCGCCGCGGGCTTCGGCCGCTCCTTCCAGGATGCGCGCCTCTGGCCCGGACTGACGGTCGCCGAGTGCCTTGCCGTCGCGCTGCACCGCGAGGGCGAGATCGAGGCGGCGGTGCCGGCACTGCTGGGCATCCCGCGCGTCGCCGAGTCCGAGCTGCTGGTGCACGAGCGCGTCGACGAGCTCATCGAGATGATGAACCTGGAGGCGTACCGCAACAAGTTCGCCTCCGAGCTGTCGACGGGCACGCGGCGCATCGTCGAGCTGGCCTGCATCGTCGCCCACCGTCCCTCGGTGCTCCTGCTCGACGAGCCGTCGTCGGGCATCGCGCAGCGGGAGACCGAGGCCCTCGGCCCGCTGCTGCGCGGCATTCGCGACCGGCTGGGCTGCGCCATGCTGGTCATCGAGCACGACATCCCCCTGATCCGCGGCCTCGCCGACCGGCTCGTCGCACTCGACCTCGGCGCCGTGGTCGCCGACGCCTCGCCGGAGGTGGTGCTGTCGGATCCGCGTGTGGTCGCTTCGTATCTCGGCACAACGGCGGATCGCGGGCGCTGGAGCGGCGATCCGTCCGGCGCAGAACTTGCAGCGGCTGTCGTCGGCTCGCCCGCGACGCGGGTGCGCACATGACACGCGCATTGCGACGACGCCGCCACCGGCGCATCGGCATCGCGCTGGGCTGCCTCGGCGTCGGGCTGATGGTGCTCGGTGCGCTGACGCCCACCGCCTACGCGCAAGCGCCGCAGCGCGTCGGATGGTGGAACGCCGCGTCGGCGTCGGGAAGTCCGGCCGGCGCCACGGCCGCGCCGTCGCCGGCGACTCCGCCGGGTGGGCTGCGCGTGGCCTCGGGGCCGACGACTCCCGCCGGGCCGCTGCTGCCGTCGCAGGTGCCGCCGAACGCGCAGATCCTCGCCTACGGCGCGGTGCTCTACGCGTTGCCCGAGGGATCGTCGGCGGCGCTCAAGCTCACCATCGCCGGGTCGGCGCAGGGAACGCCGCAGGTGGTGGCCTGCCCCACGACGACCACGTCGTGGACGGCCGGCGACGATCAGCCTGCGAGCAGCGAACCTGCGTATGACTGCGCCACACAACACTTCGCGGGCACCGTCTCGGCGGACGCGACGACGATCACCTTCCAGGTCAAGGGGCAGTTCGAGACGACGCCGGGCCTGCTCAGCCTGGCCATCGTGCCCGACACGACGAGCACCGCGCTGCCCAGCGGTGGCGCACCGTTCGCCGTCGACTTCGCGGCGCCGGACACGGGGTCGTTCACGCCCGCACCAACATCGGACGGCGGGTCGTCGAACGAATCGCTGCCGCCGCCGTTTCTGACCCCGGCGACGCCGACCGATGTCAGTGCAGTTCCCGCGGGCGCGCCGCTCGCGCTGCCGGAGGTGAGTGCGCTGCCGCCGGTTGCGACCGCTGCACCTGTGCCGGTCACGCAAGGAAAACCGCCGGCCGCGGCAGCACCCGCGCGGCCCCCCGTCACCGCGATTGTCGCCGACACGCTGAGGGCGCGCGTTGCGTCCGCGTTGGGTGTGGCGACGCTGCTCGCTGCCATCGTCGTGTGGTCGCTCGGCTACGGGCTGCTCGGCGGCAGGACCATCCCGCTGTCGGTGCCACTCAGGCGCGGGTGAGTCGATGCGCGTAGGCGATCAGGGTGTCGAGCGGGACCGTCCCGCGCACGCGCACCCATCCGCCGCCGCCCAGGTCGACGCGCACCTCGAACCCATCGGAGCGCACCGCGGTCGAGGCGGGCCCGAGGCCTTGCAGGCTCACGGATTCGGTGGTGTCGGCCGCGCTCCACGGCAGCCCGCCACCGCGCTCACTGCCAGCTTCCACGGTGATGACGCGAGGTCCGCCGCTGAATCCCCACACCACCGACGTGGCCGCGGTCTGCGACGGGTTCTGCGGGTCGGGGAAACGGAAGTCCACCGCGGGCCCGGAGGGTGTGAACCCGCTCGGTGCAGGTGGCGTGGCGATGAAGGTGGACGGCTGCTGCGTGGGGGTGACCGTGGCCGCGTTGGGACCGGCCGGTGCCGCACTGTCGACGGATGGCGGAGTGGGCAGCGACGTGTCCGCGAGTGCGCGCGCCGACGAGCGCACGTCGACTGCGGTGCGCTGCAGCACCACGGCGCCGCGGTAGGTCCAGGACTCGGAGAGCTCGAGTCCGTCGGAGTCGAAGCACAGATCGTCGTGGTCGGCGCCGTCCGCCGTGGACGTGAGCGGCCCGACGGCGCCCGATGGGGGAGCGGCGAATCGGTACAGCCTGCAGGTGCGTCCGGCGACGGTCGCGGTGCGGCCGAGGTCGGCGGCGAGTCCGCGACGCGTCAGCTCGCTGAGGGCTTCGCCCGCGTACTGGTCGCCCGATGGCGGGCCGGGCTGCCGACCGCTGACCAGGCGCACCGTCTGCGCGTCGACGGCGTACAGGCCGGTGGCCGTCGACATGTTGCCGGTGCTCGCCCGATCACCTGCGTGCGGTGCGCTGGTGGTGGTGTACGCGAGATCCGACGCGGTGAACGGACGCTGCACCGACAGCACCTCCCAGCGCTGTGCGCCGTTCTGGCTGACGTGGTAGACGATGAGGTATGACGCCGGGTACGTCGTATCGACGGTGACCGTCGACCCACCGCGCGTCAGCACCAGGGTGACGACCACCGCCGCGATCACCGCGGCTGCGATCGCCGATGTTGCGGCGAGGGCTCTGCGTCGAGGCATCAGCAAGACAGGATAAGTATAAGGAGACCTGCACCATGGCCAACCTGCACGCCAACGGAATCGACATCGAGTACGAGACGTTCGGCGACGCGCCCGCGGAGCCCCTGCTGCTCATCATGGGCTTCGGTCGCCAGATGATCGCCTGGCCGGATGCGTTCTGCACCGCCATCGCCGATCGCGGCTTCCGAGTCATCCGTTTCGACAACCGCGACGCCGGCCTCACCAGGACAAACGGCGCGCCGTACACCATCGACGACATGGCCGATGACGCCGCCGGCCTGCTCACCGCGCTGGGGATCACGGCCGCGCACGTCGTCGGCGCGTCGATGGGTGGAGCCATCGCGCAGACCCTGGCCATCCGCCGTCCCGAGATGGTGCTGTCGCTGACCTCGATCATGTCGACATCGGGTCGCTTCGACCAGGTCGGCTCCGATCCCGACGTGATGCGCCTCCTCGCCGCCGATCCTCCGGTCGCCGACCGCGACGGCGCCATCGACCGAGCGGTCAGGATCGCCCGCGCCGTTGGCACGCAGGGGATGTTCGACGAGGCGCGCGCCCGCGAGGCCGCCGCCCGCGCCTGGGATCGCGATCCCTCGTACGACGGGCTGGAGCGGCAGCGCCAGGCGATGGCGGCATCGGGCGATCGCACCGAGGCCCTGGGCCGTCTCTCGGTGCCCGCGCTGGTCATCCACGGCGAGGCCGACCAACTGGTGTCCGTCGCCGCCGGCCGGCGTACCGCCGAGGCCATCCCGGACGCACGACTGCTCGTCGTGCCGGGGATGGGCCACGACCTGCCGCAGCCCCTGTGGGACCAGGTCGTCGACGCCATCGCCGAGGTGGCCGGACGGGCCAGATCCGCGGTGTAGCGCGCCGCGGCTACGCCGCCTCGAGAACCGGCACGTCGTAGCGATCCAGCGCCGTCGTGGTCGTCATCGAGCCCGTCCCGGCCGACGCTATGCTCCTGCGCACCACCATGGACCCGCTGCGCCCGCGTGTTTCCGTCATCGTCGTCACCTACCGTGACGCGGCCCTGCTGCGCGACTGCCTGCTCTCCCTGCAGCGCAGCAACGCCGACGGCGTCGCCTTCGAGGTGCTGGTGGTGGTCAACGGCCACCAGGTGCAGTGGGCCGCCGGCCTGCCGGACCTCGGCGGGCGGGTGCGCTACCTGACGGCAGGGAGCAACCTGGGCTTCGCCGGCGCCTGCAACCTGGCCGCACGGGAATCGAAAGCCGACTACCTGGTGCTGCTCAACGACGACGCGGTGGTCGAGCCCGGCTGGCTGGCCACCCTGCTGCAGACCGCCGACCGCCACCCCGGGGCAGCCGCGGTGGGGAGCTGCATGCTCGACGTGGACGGGCGCATCTTCGAGGCGGGCTCGGTGCTCTGGGGCGACGGCACCACCCTCGGGGTCGGCCGCGGGCTGCCCGCGTCGTCGCCGCGATGGGACTTCGTGCGCCGGGTCGACTACTGCTCGGCCTCGTCCCTGCTGGTCCGGCGCTCGGCGTGGGAGGCCGTGGGCGGCATGGACACCGGCTACCACCCCGCCTACGCCGAGGACGTCGACATCTGCCTGCGCTTTGCCGAACTCGGCATGGACGTGCTCTACGAGCCGCGCTCGCGCGTGGTCCATCGCGTCTCGCAGAGCAGCCTGCCCCGCTACCGCGACTTCCTCGAGGAGCGCGGCCGCCGCCGCCTGGTGGAACGCTGGGGCGAGGAGCTGGCCCGCCGCGTCGCCGCCCCCACCGAGGCGACCCTCGATGACTCCGTGGAGCGCGCCGTGGCCCAGGCGCGGGGGATGCACCGCCGCGTGCTGGTGGTCGACGACCGCTTTCCCGACCGCGCGCTGGGGAGCGGGTTCGGGCGCATGGTCGACGTGCTGGAGGAGCTGGCCGCAGCCGGCTGCGCCCTGGCCTTCCACGCCACCTGCGAGCCGCCCGCCGCCCGCGACAGCCTGCGCGAGATCGGCTGCCGCGTCATCGACGAGCCCCTGGCCGGGCACCTGGGCCGTCCGGGCACTCGCTACGATGTGGCCATCGTGTCCCGACCCGTCAACGTCGATCGGGCCGTCCCCCTGATACGCGAACACCAGCCTCACGCGCACGTCGTCTACGACGCCGAGGCGCTCTGGTACCGGCGGATCGAGCGGCAGGCCGCTCTCGCCACCGAGCCCGCGGCGCGTGCCGCCCTGCAACGCGAAGCCGCCGCCATGCTGGCCCTGGAGACCGGCGTGGTGCGCGAGGTCGACTCCGTGGTCTGCCTCTCCGCCGACGAGGCCGAGCTGGTCACGGCGATCGCCGGCCACGCACCGGTGAGCGTCATCGAGCCCACCCCGGTGGCCGCGGTGCCCACCACCGCGCCGTTCGAGCGGCGCCAGGACATGGTGTTCGTCGCCGGCTGGCTGTCCGGCCGCGGTTCGCCCAACGACGACGCGCTGGGGTGGTTCGTCGAGGCGGTGCTGCCCAGGGTGCTGCGCAGCGTGCCCTGGGCGCGGCTGCTGGTCACCGGCGCCGGCCCCCCGCTCTCCGTGCGGGTGCGGCGCAGCGCGGCGGTGCGGCTGGTCGGCCACGTCCCCGACCTGTGGGACCTCTACAACGGCGTGCGGGTCGCCCTCAGTCCCACGCGCTTCGGCTCGGGGGTCAAGATCAAGACCGTCGAGGCCCTGGCCCACGGCGTGCCCGTGGTCGCCACCCCGGTCGGCGCCGAGGGCGTCGAGACCAACGGCCTGCCGCTGCTCGAACCCACCGACGACGCCGAGGTGATGGCGGCGCAGATCGTCGAGCTGCTGTCCGATCCGGAGGCCTGGCGGCGGCGCCGTGCGCTGATCGACCGCTGGCTGTCCGGGCGCGCCGCAGCCGGAACGGGGCCGCGCTGGGCCGCCATCGTGGAGTCCGCGGTGGAGGCCGGCCACCCGACCGGTGTGGCCGAGCGTCGATGAGCGACGATCCCGCGCGCCTCGGCCTGGCCGAGTCCGACGACTGGATGCATCCGCTGCTGGGCGCCATCCCCCCGGGAAGCCGGGTCCTGGTCATGGGGGCGTTCCCCCGCGCGCTGCTGGGAGCGCTGAGCGCGCGCAACTGCCGGGTGAGCCTCACCGGCGAGCCGGGGCGCGCCGGCCCCAGCGCGGTGCGTGAGGCGGTGGACGCCCAGGGTGCGGACGAGGTCGACGCCATCCTCCTGCCCGCGCTGTACGGACCCGCGATCGACAAGGTGCTGGCCACCGGCTGCCGCCTGCTGGCCGAAGGCGGCAGGGTCGTCGCCCTGGTTCGCAACGCCGCCTACGCCGGCCACCGCCTCGACATGCTTCGCGGTCGCCTGGCTCGGGTCGACCTGGCCGCGCTGCTGCTGCCGCTCGACGCCGCCGAGGCGCTGCTCACCGACGCGGGGCTGACCGTCGTCGAACGCTTCCCGATCACCCGTCCACTGGAGATCGACGCTGCCGCCGCGGTGCGCGAGGAGCTGCTCGCCCACCCCGACGCGCTCGCCTGGGCGCACGTCGTCGTCGCCGTGCCGGCCCCGCTCCCGCCGTCCACGGGCGGTGTGGACGCGGCGGCCGCCCTGCGGCATCGCGTCGCCGAGCTCACCCTCCGCGCCGGCGAGCTCGACGCGGCGCTGCGCGACCGCATCGCCGAGCTCGAGGCGATCCACCAGGAGCGCCGCCACCTGGAGATGGACGTCGCCGTCAAGGACGCCTTCATCGGCGAGGTGCTGGAGCGACTGGCCTCGGTGGAGGCCGAGCTGGCCCGGCGCGAGGCCTGGATCGCCGAGCTGCAGCAGATGACCCGGCACCGCATCGCCGACGTCCTGCACGCGCGCATCAGCTCGGTGCCGCCCATCCATCGACCCCTGCGCGCCGCGGCCAGGTGGCAGCGCGAGCGCGCTGGTCGCAGGGGGCAGCGTGGCTGAGGTGTCCGAGGACTTGCGCGGCGACGAGGAGCTCCCGGTGGCGCCACCCGGCCTGCACTTCGAGGCGCGACGCCGCGCGAAGGGCTCATCGCCGGCCGTCGAGCCGGGGCGACGGTCCGAGGTCGAGGCGTACGTCGACCACCTGCTCGCCGAGCTGGCGGCCAAGCAGGGCTACGCCGACTCGCTGGAGGCTGAGCTGAGGCGGCGCAATGGCGACCTCGCCGCTCTGCAGGCGCGCGCTGGAGCAGCCGAGGCCGAGCTGCAGGCGCTGCGCCGTGTCCACTCCGACACCGTGGCGCGGCTGGGCATGACCCGCTACCGCATCGCCGACATGGCCGACGCGCGCCTGCGCCGGATCCCCCTGCTGCACCGCGCCCTGCGCCGCGCGGTCGCGGTGCTCCGGGCGCGGCGGTTTCCGCCATGATCGACAAGAACGACGATCCCATCGGCGACGTCGACGATCCGCGGCTCGACGGCTGGTACCACACCATCGAGCTCGGCGACGGGCTGGTCACACGCGGCATCTTCGACCACCGCGGCGTCGTCCACGCCACCGGCATCCCCGACGACCTGGCCGGGCGCACCGCGCTCGACGTCGGTACGGCCAACGGCTACTACGCCTTCGAGATGGAGGCGCGCGGCGCCGAGCGCGTGGTCGCCGTCGACGTGGCCAGCTCGGTGGACTGGGACTGGCTGCCGCAGTTCAAGCGCCCGGTCACACCCGACCCGATGGACGACCACCGAGCGCGGTTCGAGCTGGCCCGGCGCATGCGCGGCTCCGCCGTCGAGTACCACACCTCCAGCGTCTACGACCTGTCGCCGAACAACGTCGGCGTTTTCGACGTCGTCGTCTGCGGGTCGCTGTTGCTCCACCTGCAGAGCCCGCTGCGCGCGCTCGCGGCGATCCGATCCGTGACCAGGGAGCTGGCCGTGGTCGAGGTCTGGCTCGACACCGAGCTCGAGAGGCTGGCGCCCGCGCTGCCGCTGCTCAGCTTCGGTGCCCGCGCCGCCGAGGAGGAGGCGGGCGAGGCGTGCACCTACTGGCGCTTCACCACCGCAGCCCTGATGGAGATGATGGAGTACGCGGGCTTCACCGACTGCGAGCCGATGCCGCCGTACCTCCTCCCGCACCAGGATCTGCACATGCGCACCATCCGGGCACGTCCGCGGCCCGCGTCGCAACGGTCCGGCTGGCACATGACGCCCGCGCAGAACGCAGAGCGCATCGCCGCACATCGAGCCGCGGCCCCGTCGCCACCGGTGCCGCGGGTCGCCGCCGCCGGTGCACTCGCCGAGGACCCCGTCCTGGCACCGCTGCTGGCCGTCAGCCGCGACGATGCCGTCCTCTCCGCCGGTCTGCTCACCGGTGTGGGCGGCGCGCGCGAGCTGGAGCAGCAGCGGCGAGCCCTCAGCGACCTGCGTGACTACGCCGACCACCTGCTCACCGAGATCGAGCGCCGCGACCGCCACACCGACGGTGTCACCGCCTACGTGCGTCACCTGGAGCAGGAGCTCGCCGCCAAGGAGGGCTACATCGCCGGCCTGGAGCAGCGGGTGCGCGCGGCGGAGGGCACCACGTCGTGAGCTCGCGACAGCCCCTGCGCGTTGCCGTTTGCGCACCGCACGTGCCGCTGGCCAGCGGTGGCATGGAGCGACTCACCCAGGACCTGTGGCGTGAGCTGCGCCGCCGCGGACACGCCGCCGACCTGGTGCGTCTGCCCTACACGCCGTATTCCCGCGCCGCCGTGCTTCGCGGCGCGGTGGCCTGGCGTCTCGCCGACCTGCAGCCGTGGGGAGACCACGGCTTCGACATGGTCATCGCCACCGGCTTCCCCTCGTATTTCGTGCGCCATCCCTGCAAGGTGACCTGGCTGGTCGCCCAGTACCGGCAGGCGTACGACCTCAACGAGACCGGCTGGGCGGACGCCGAATGGCTGCGCGACGCGCAGTGGCGGGCGGCGCTCACCCAGTCCGACAGCGCCGCCATCGGAGAGTCGGCGGCGATCTACAGCATCTCCGCCAACGTCAGCGACCGGCTGCGCCGGTACAACGGTCTTGCGGCGACTCCGCTGCATCCGCCGCCCCCGCTGATTCGCGAGCCGTCGAACGAATTCGGCGACATCGTGCTCTCGGTCGGCCGCCTCGACGGGCTGAAGCGCCACGACCTGCTCATCGACGCCATGCAGCACGTCGAGGCCCCGGCGCGCTGCGTCATCGTCGGCACCGGCGTCGATCGCGACGCGCTGCAGGCGCGCATCGACAATGCCGGCCTGAGCGATCGAGTCCGGCTCGCGGGCTGGGTGGACGACGGCGAGCTGCGCCGCCTGTACAGCGTCGCCAGGGTGGTGTTCTACGGACCGCTCGACGAGGACCTGGGGCTGGTCGCCATGGAGGCGCTCGCCGCGGGCAAGCCGGTGATCAGCCTGCGCGACTCCGGTGGAGTGCTGGAGTTCGTCAGCGACGGCCTGACCGGTTGGGTGGTCGAGAACGACGCGTCCGCGGTGGCGCGCGCCATCGACGCCGCGTTCTTCGACGACGCGCGTTGCCGTGCGCTCGGCGCCGCCGGCCACGCGCTGATGGCGCCGATGACCTGGGACCGGGTGGTCGACGCGCTGCTCCAGCCCGCCTGCTGAGATGGCCATGATCTCCTACGCGCAGAACGGCGAGGACATCGTCATCGCCCGCGCTCTCGGCCCCGATCCGCGCGGCGTCTACATCGACGTGGGCGCCGGGTCACCCAGCGTCGACAGCGTCACCCGTCACTTCTACGACCACGGCTGGCGCGGCATCAACATCGAGCCACTGCCGAGCCAGCTCGCCGCGCTGCGGGCAGAGCGACCGGAGGACGTCAACCTCGGCGTGGCTGTTGGCGCATCGGTCGGACGTTCCGTGCTCTACGACTTCGGCGAACAGTGGGGATGGTCGACGCTGTCGCCCGAGCTCGCCGCCCGGCATCGGCGCGACGGACTGCCGGACACCGAGCGCACCGTGGAGACGACCACCCTCGCCGCCATCTGCGCCGAGCACGTTCGCGGTGACATCGACTTCCTCAAGGTCGACGTGGAAGGCCACGAGCGCGACGTGCTCTCGGGCGCGGACTTCGCGCGCTGGCGCCCGCGCATCGTCGTCGTCGAGGCGACGGTTCCCGGCAGCGGCGAGCCCTGCCACGAGCCCTGGGAGCCCATCCTGATCGATGCCGGGTACGTCTTCGCCTGGTTCGACGGAGTCAACCGCTTCTACGTCGCCGGCGAAGCGCGCGAGCTGATCCCGCGCCTTGCGGTGCCGCCGAACTGGTTCGACCATGCCGAGCCGTTTGCGGAGCACCAGCTTCGCGCCCACATCACCACCCTTGCGGACCACGTGCACAACCAGGCGCGCGCGCTGGAAGCACACGCCGCACGCGTCGAGGAGCTCCTCGCCTACATCGAGCATCTCGAAGCCGAGGTGCGCGCCAAGGACGGTCACATCGACGAGGTGCGCGTCTACGTGGACCGACTGCTCGCGCAGATCAGGGAACGCGACGCCGCCCTGGCCGCATCGCGCGCCGCACAGGGCGGCTAGGGCCGCGCGGGTCGCTCGGCGGCGTCCTTGAAGCGGGACAGGGCGTCGCGCCAGAAGCTCTCCAGGAACCCCCGCAGTGTCGCCAGCGCGTCGGGGTCGACGGCGTAGATGCGGCGGGTGCCCTCGGCGCGGTCGGTGACCAGGCCGGCATCCTTCAAAACCTTGAGGTGCTGGCTCACCGCCGGGCGCGACACGGACAGCCCGCTGGCGATCTCGACCACCGGCTTGGGGCCGTCGCGGAGGCGCTGCAGGATCTGCCGCCGGGTGCGGTCGCCGAGGGCGTCGAGGAGCGCCTCCTCCGCCTCCGTCCATGGTAAAGGCCGCCTAACCGTGCGCGCGGACTTACCATTCATCGATGGCGACGCTAGCAGAAGCGGTCAGGGGTGTCCAGCCGTCAGCCCTCGCTGGGGACGTGAACCACGAGCACCGGGACGCGACTCTCGTGCACCACCCGGTGGCTGACGCTGCCGAGCAGGATCGACGCCACGTCGCCGCGCCCGCGCGAGCCCACCACCACCAGGTCGTATCCGCCCCGGTGCGCCTCGTCGAGGATGGCCTCTCCGGCAACGCCGTCGACGGACAGCGCGCGCACCTCCACTCCGGCGGGCACCAGCGCCGCAGCGCCTTCGAGCGCTGACTGCGCGTCGCCGCGCGCGGCGCTGGCGATCTCCTCCATCGTCGCCTGGGTGCCGCCGGCGGGGACGATCGCGGCCGACCACGGCAGCAGCGAGCTGTAGGCGGCGAGCAGGGTGAGCGACGCATGCTCGGAGGCCGCGATGTCGGCGGCCTCGCGGACCGCGCGCTGCGCGTGGGCTGATCCGTCGACTCCGACCAGGATGCTGTGGAACAACGCGGTTCTCCTGCATGGACGCGGGCGTGCAGAGAGCGATGCTACGCTCGGGCGGCGATGAGGCGCACGCTCTACGGCCCCGACCACGACGCATTCCGCGAGAGTGTTCGCGCCTTCGTGGCGCGCACCATCGAACCGTCGCACGACAGCGCGCGCGAGCACCGCGGCATCGCGCGCGACGTTTGGCTCGAGGCGGGGCGGCAGGGACTGCTCGGCTTCGACGTGCCCGAGGAGTACGGCGGCAGCGGTGGCGTCGACTACCGCTTCAGCGCGGTGTTCACCGAGGAGCTGGCCCGCGTCGCCATGGCCTACGCGTCGTGCATGGGCATCCACTACGACATCGTCGCGCCGTACCTCGTCGAGCTGGGCACGGCGGCGCAGAAGCAGCGCTGGCTGCCGCGGTTCTGCAGCGGCGAGCTGGTCACCGCCATCGCCATGACCGAGCCGTCGGCCGGCTCCGACCTGGCGGCGCTGCGCACCACGGCGACGCGCACCGCGGACGGCGGCTGGATCCTCAACGGCGCCAAGACCTTCATCACCAACGGGTTCGCAGCCGACCTGGTGGTGGTCGCGGCGCGCACCACGCCGGGCACGCGGTCGAAGGGGATCACGCTCTTCGCCGTGGAGTCGGGCACGCCGGGCTTCGAGCGCGGCCGCAAGCTGGACAAGGTGGGCCAGCCCGAGGCCGACACCGCCGAGCTGTTCTTCAACGACGTGCACCTCCCCGAGGACAGCGTGCTCGGCGAGTGCGATCGCGGGTTCGCGCACATGATGCAGCGGCTGCCCCGCGAGCGCCTCAACGCCGCCATCGCCAACGTGGCCCACGCGGCGCAGATCCTCGCCGAGACGGTGCTGTACGCCAAGGAGCGCAGCGCCTTCGGCCAGCCCATCGGCGCCTTCCAGCACAACAAGTTCCTGCTCGCCGAGCTGGTCACCCAGCTCGACGTCACCCAGGCGTACATCGATGATTGCATCGCCGCGCATGCGGACGGCGAGCTGACCGCGATCGACGCGGCCAAGGCCAAGCTGTGGTCGGCGCGGGTGCAGAACGAGGTGCTCGACGGCTGCGTGCAGCTCTACGGCGGCTACGGCTACATGCGCGAGTACCGCGTCGCCCGCGCCTGGATGGACGCGCGCGTGACCAGGATCTGGGCCGGCTCCAACGAGATCATGAAGGAGATCATCGGCCGCGACCTCGGCCTCTGACGCCGGTGCGCCGCGGTCCCGCTCAGGCCACCGCGGCGATCACCGGCCCGAGCCGGGTGGTGGTGGCGATGGGGTCGGGCAGCATCTGGGGGATGACGATGTTGCGCGCGCCGGCGTCGACCAGGGCGCGCACCCGCTCCACCACCAGGTCGAGCGGGCCGGTGACCAGGAACTGGTCGGCGAGCCACCGCGTCAGCCCCAGGCTGTCGAGCAGGTCGAGGTTGTGGCGGTTGCCCGGGTCGTAGGCCTGGCGGCCGTCGAAGGCGTCGCGGAAGGCGCGCAGCTTCTCGGCGATGTCGTCGGTGACGGTGACGCCCTTGTCGTGCATGGCCCGGCGGTAGCGCACGTTGGCGTAGCTGGCCAGGTAGAAGCCGAGGTCCTCGATTCCGCGCTCCACGGTGTCGGTGACGTGGACGCGCGCCATGTACCAGATCTCGATGTCGTCGATGCTGCGCCCCGACTGCGCGGCCCCGGCGGCGATGTGCGAGCGCGCGTAGGCCACCAATTCGGGTGTGGCCCCGTTGCCGACGATGACGCCGTCGCCGATGCGCCCGCCCAGCTCCAGCATGCGCGGACCGTCGCCGGCGACCCACAGCGGCACCGGGTCGGTGTCCCAGTTCATGCGCAGCTCGCGCCCCTGGTACACGGCCTCGTGGCGCGCGCACAGGTCGCGCACGCAGGTGGCGTACTCCTCGAACTCGGCCATGCGCACCGAGGGCACGCCGATGTTGTACGCGGCGGAATCGCCAGGCCCCAGGCCGAAGAAGGCGCGCCCGCGCGAGAGGTGCTGCACCGCCGCGATGGCCGACGCCGCGGTGGTGGGATGCCGGGTCACCGGGGTGGTGACCATCGGCCCGATCAGCGCCTTGCTGGTGTGCTCGGCGGCCAGGGTCAGGCCGATGTAGGGATCGGGCCACATGGTCTGCGAGTCGCCGAAGCCGAACAGCGACGCGCCCACCTTCTCGGCGTGCTCGATCCAGGGCACGAAGTCGTCGCTCAGCCGGGGCGGGCGGGCGACGCCGAAGCGGACGCCGCTCATTGCGCGGACCTCCCGGCGGCGATGGGCAGCAGCTCGGCCACACCCTCGGGCAGCGGCACCTGCAGGGCGTCGACGAGGAGCTGCATGAACACGACAAAGGCGGCCAGGACCACCACCTCGACGGCGAAGCGCGCGTCGTAGCGCTGCGCCACGGCGTCGAAGACGGCGTCGCTGACGGTGCGGTCGCAGGCCGCGATGGCCAGGTCGACACACGCCTGCTCGCGTTCGCCCAGGGCGGGCGCGCCGCCGTCGCGCAGGGCGTCGACCACCGCGGCGTCCACCCCCGCGTCGCGGGCCATCTGCTCGTGGTAGCTCCACTCCAGCTGGAAGTCGAGGTGGCGGCTCATCGCCAGGATGAGCATCTCGCGCAGGTCGTCGGGCATCGAGGAGCCGGCGCGCAGGAAGTCGCCGACGTGGGAGACGCGGTAGGCCAGGTCAGGCGACTCCAGCAGGAAGCGGAACAGCCAGGGAACCTCGCCGCGGTCGCCGGCGATGCGGTCGAAGGCGGCCTGGCCGCTCAGCGGCAGGTCGTCGCGGGTCAGCGGGGCGGTGCGTCCCGCCGGCCGGGTGAGCTCGCCGTCGGCCATTCGCGCCTGCCTCCAAGCAGACCGGCGCCCGCGGGGCCGCGCGGTCCTCCAACAAGGGTGCAAAGTATATATAGATGGAGCCGGGCGGGCGGAAAACCGGCCGCATTCCACGAGGCCCTGGTAATGTTTCGGTCTATGTACGCACAGGGCGGGCAGGGACCGCGTAGTCAGGTGCGCCGTCCGCGCGTGGCCCAGGTGGTGGCCTCGGCACTGCGCGACCAGATCCTCACCGGCGCGCTGCGCGACGGCGGCGCGCTGCCCAAGCAGGAGGACCTGCTCGAGGAGTTCAACGTCAGCCTGCCGTCGCTGCGCGAGGCACTGAGCATCCTCGAGACCGAGGGGCTGCTGACCGTGCAGCGCGGCAACGTCGGCGGCGCCATCGTCCACGCCCCGACGCCGGAGCAGACCGCGTACACCGCGGCGCTGGTCCTGCAGTCGCGCCGGGTCACCGTCGACGACGTGGTGCTCGCCCTGCGCCGCCTCGACCCGCTCTTCGCCGCGTTCTGCGCCGAGCGCAAGGACCGCCGCCGCACCATCGTGCCGGTGCTCACCGAGACCCAGGAGGCCGCCCGCGCCTCCATCGACGACGCCGAGCGCTTCGCCCGCCTGGCCCGGCTGTTCCACGAGCAGATGGTCGACCACTGCGGAAACGAGAGCCTGATCCTCATGGCCGGCGCCCTCGACTGGATCTGGGGCGCCCACGACGACCAGCTCGCCATCCGCACCGCGCAGCTCGGTCCCGCGCTGGAGAAGCGGGCCCGCGAGATCACCCTGGGCGAGCACCAGCGCATCCTCGACGCCATCGTCAGCGGCGACCCGCGCGCCGCCGAGGTCGCATCACGCGAGCACTACCAGGGCCCGGCCACCCACGCGCTGCTCGGCCGCGGGCTGATCGTGCACGCGGGACTGTTGCACGAGCCCGCACTCCTCGCCCGCCGCGGCTACGACGAGCGCAGCCTGGCCGCGGTCGAGACCTCGCCGGCGCGGCGCCAGCGGGCGCGCGACGCCGCCGCCGCGGATGGCAAGGCCAACTCCAACGGGCGGCGCCGCACCGGGCACTGAGCCCTCAGCGGCGCGGCGTCATGTCGAGGTCGGGCGGCGGCGCGTCGGGGATCCGCCAGCGCAGGTAGCCCTTGTCGTACATCTCGTGGTACGCATTGGCCGAGTCGACCATGGCGGAGAACGCGGTCTCGAAGGCGTCCCAGTCCTCGGCGTCGATGGCCCGCTTCACCGCGGCCATCTCCTCGCCGACGAACTTGTCGACGTTGTCGCTGTACTTGGGGCGCATGAAGGCGCCCTTCTCCATCAGGCCGATCGCCTCCTTGAGCTGGAAGGCGGCGAGCGGCTTGTTGTGCGCCCTGCCCGCGTAGTAGCACTTCCAGATCCGCGCACCGATCAGCGGCATGATCTCGGCCATGCCCGGCAGCACCAGGCCCAGGTCGCTGAGGTCGAAGCTGCCCTTGCCGGTGTCGATGACGTGGCCGTGGGAATCGGACTGGTCGGTGCTCATGGGCGCTCCCGTGGACCTGGCTTGCAAAGGATTCAATCTATTATAGGATTGGCCGAGCAGCTCAGCGACACGGAGGCAGGCATGGCGCCGGTGACCACCCAGTTGGAGGACATTGTCACCTCTCCCGCGCGCCGCCGCCTGTACGTCGAGGCGGGCCTATGGGACGAGTCGACGATGGTCGGGCGCGTCGAGCGGTGGGCGAGCACGCGGCCCGATGCCGTCGCCGTGGTGGACGACCGCGGCCGCCGCGCCACCTACGCCGAGCTGTGGCGCGACGCCACGGCGCTGGCCCTGCACCTCGTCGCCCACGGCGTCCGCCCCGGCGACGTGGTGTCGGTGCAGCTTCCCAACCGGTATGAGGCGGTGGTGGCAGCCGTCGCCGTGCAGCGCGCCGCGGCGGTGATCAACACGCTGCTCCCCGGCTACCGCGCCCGCGAGCTGCGCCACGTCTTCGAGACCGCCGGCACCCGGGTGATCGTCACGCCGCAGGAGTACCGCGGCTTCGAGTACGCGCCCATGGTCGCTGCGCTGCGGGCCGAGACCGGGCTGGACGTGCACCACGTCGTCGCCGGGCCGGGTGCACCCGGTGCGGAATCCCTGGACAGCATTCTCGGCGCGCCGGGGGGTGACGGCGGCACGCTGCCGCCCCCGCAACCCGCCGGCGCCGTGTCCGAGCTGATCTTCACCTCCGGCACCGAGGCCGCGCCCAAGGCGATCATGCACACCGAGCAGACCGCCAACTTCAGCGTTCGCGCCGCGTACGCCGACCTGGGCATGAGCGACGCGGACGTGGTCTGGATGCCCTCGCCGGTGGGCCACTCGACCGGCTTCAACTACGGGCTGCGCATGGCCCTGTACAGCGGCCTCCCGCTCGTCCTCCAGGACGTGTGGAGCGCCGCCACCGCGTGCGACCTGGTCGCCGCCGAGGGCTGCACCTACACCCTGGCCGCCACCACGTTCCTGAAGGACCTGGTCGAGGAGGCCGCCCGTCGCGGCGTGCGCCTCACCTCGTTGCAACGCTTCGGTTGCGGCGGCGCGCCGGTGCCGCCCGAGCTGGTCGACGCCGCCCTGGAGCAGGGCATCCAGGTGCTCCGCCTCTACGGCTCGACCGAGGTGCTGGTCGGCACCTGGAACCGTCCAGGCGGACCGATCGCCAAACGGCGGCACACTGATGGCGTGGCCATGTCGCACGTCGAGGTGGAGCTGCGCGACGACGAGGGCCGTCCCGTGCCCACCGGCGCGCAGGGTGAGATCCACACCCGCGGCCCCAACACCTGCGTCGGCTTCTTCCGCGACCCGGAGCGCACGGCGCGCACCTTCGCGGACGGATGGGTCCGCTCCGGCGACGTCGCCGTGATGGACGGGGACGGCTACATCGCCATCGTCGGCCGCAAGAAGGAGATCATCATCCGCGGCGGCATGAACATCACGCCGCGGGAGATCGAGGACGTGCTGCTGCGCTTCCCCGAGGTGCACCGCGCCGCGGTGGTCGGCCTGCCCGACGAGCGGCTCGGCGAGCGCGCCTGCGCCTGCCTGGTGCTGCGCGAGGGTGCGACGCTCGACTTCGCCGAGATGGTGCGGCGGCTGCGCGCCGAGGGCATGGCCGACTACAAGCTGCCCGAGCGCATGGAGCTGCTCGGCGAGCTGCCCAGCACCGCGTCGGGCAAGGTGCAGAAGCACGAGATCGTGCGCGCGCTGATGGAGCGCGACCCCCAGGGCCGCTGGGACCGCGGCTCGTGACCACCGCGGGCGACCGCGTCGTGTTGACCACGCGTCCCCTGGCGGAGGAGGGCGCGAGTGTGGCGCTGCTCACCCTCAACCGGCCCGACGCGCTCAACGCCATCGACTGGGACATGGTGCGCGCCCTCGACGCCGCCGTCGACGCCGTCGCCGCCGACGAATCTGTGCGCACAGTTCTGCTGACCGGGGCGGGGCGGGCGTTCAGCGCGGGCGGCGACCTCAAGGGCTACGTCGCCCTGCAGCGCGACCCGGTGCGCTTTCCGCAGTTCGTCGCCGACCTGCACCGCACGTTCGGACGCTTGCGGACGCTGCGCGTGCCCGCGGTGGCGCTGGTCAACGGGGTCACCGCCGCTGGCGGCCTGGAGCTGCTGCTCGGCTGCGACCTGGCCATCGCCGCGGAGTCGGCGCGCATCGGCGACGGGCATCTCAACTTCGGACAGATGGGCGGGGGAGGGGTGCTCACCCTGCTGCCCCGGCTGATCGGGCTGCAGAAGGCGTCGGAGCTGATCTTCAGCGGGCGCTTCCTGGAGGCCGCCGAGGCGGAGCGGTGGGGATTGGTGAGCAGGGTTGTGCCCGATGCAGGTCTGCTCGACGCCGGCCTGGAGTTCGCCGAGCAGGTGGCGCGGAAGAGCCCGCTGGCGGTGGCCAATGCCAAGCAGGTGATGAACTCGCTGTGGGCGGAGGCGGTGCCGCTGCAGGCGGGGCTGGCGTATGAGCTGCAGAAGAACGCGTACTACTGCCTCACCTCTGAGGATGCGCGCGAAGGGCTGCAGGCCTTCGCCGAGAAGCGGCACCCGCGCTTCACAGGTAGATGAGTGTGGTGATCACCCAGAACGTGCCTGCGCCGCAGGTGGACATCGAGAGCAGACCCTACTGGGACGCGCTCCGCGAGCATCGCATCTCTGTGCAGAGATGCACGACCTGCGGGCGGCTGCGCTTCCCGCCGATGCCGGGATGTCCGTACTGCGGGGCGCGCGGCTTCGAGCGCGTCGACGTGAGCGGCGAGGGACGCGTGTACTCCTTCGTGCGCGTGCATCGCGCGCTCACGCCCGCGATGGAGGGCGAGGTGCCCTACGTCGTCGCCGTGGTGCAGCTCGACGGCGGCGGCCCCCGCATCATCGGCCGCGTCGACGGCGACCTGGCCGCGGTGGCCATCGACGACGCGGTGGTGCCGCGCTTCGTCGACCACGACACCTGGACTGAGCTGCGCTTCACGCGCGCGGTGGGAGCGCAGAAGCCATGACCCAGCGCGCCGCCATCACCGGCGTCGGCTACACGCCGTTCTCCCGCGACTCCGGCACCAGCGTGCTCGACCTCGCCGCCCAGGCCTGCCAGGCCGCCATCGACGACGCCGGGCTGGCGCGCGACGAGGTCGACGGCGTGGCCAGCTTCATGGTGATGCACGACTCGGTGCCGTCCCAGGCGGTGGCCACCGTGCTCGCCCTGCCCGAGCAGGGCCTGCTCCTCGACCTCGACCTCGGCGGCCAGGCGCCCTGCTACCTGGTCACCCTCGCCGCCGCCGCGATCAACGCCGGCCTGGCCCGCAACGTGGTCGTCTTCCGCGCCATGAACGGCCGCAGCGGCGACCGCGTCGGCACCATGCAGTTCCACGGCATGGGCGCGCAGTACCGCTACCCGCTCGGCTACGACGCCTACATGATGTACGTGGCCATGTGGGGGCAGCGCTTCCTCCACGAGACCGGTGGCGGCCCTGAGGACCTGGGCGCGGTCGCGGTGGCCCAGCGCAAATACGCCGAGCTGAACCCGCGCGCGGTGCGGCGGTCGCCGATCGACATCGACGCCTACATGGCGCAGCCCTACGTGGTCGAGCCCTTCCGCGCTGCCGACTGCACCATCGAGGTCGACGGCGCGTGCGCGGTCGTGGTCTCAGCGCTCGACCGCGCCCGCGACCTGCGCCACCCGCCTGCGGTGGTCGCCTCGGGCGCTTACCGCGCGGTCAAGCGCTCCGGTCTGGACATCGGCGACCATCTGCTCTGGGACGACTACACGCGCAACTACACCAGCTTTCTGGCCGGCGATCTGTTCGGCCGAGCCGGTGTGTCGCCGCGGGACGTTCAGGTGGCCGAGATCTACGACTGCTTCTCCAGCACCGTGCTGATCGGGCTGGAGGGCCTGGGCATCTGCGGGCGCGGTGAGGCGGGCGCCTTCGTTCGCTCCGGAGCCACCGCGCTGGACGGCGAGCTGCCGGTCAACACCCACGGCGGGCTGCTCGCCGAGGGCTACCTGCACGGCATGAACACGGTCGCCGAGGCGGCGCTGCAGGTGCAGGGCAGGGGGGGCGATCGCCAGGCACCGAACCACGAGGTGTGCGCCGTCACCTCAGGGGCGCTGATGGACGGCTCGGCGCTGATCCTCACGGCGGACCGCTGACATGGACCAGGGGGCCGCTCCAGCTTGACAACGACCATGCCCCGTGGTACCAATCCGCGGTAACAATTCAATCTATATAGGTTTTGAGTGAATGGCGGGGGAGCCCGCCTGAGCAAGGCGGAGGCGGCGGCCGGGGGAGAGCCCGGAAAATCCTGATCATCTTTTCAAAAGACAGTTGGAGGAACGCATGGACCCGCGCATGAACGGCCGCAGGCGGTGGCGGATGGGACTCGGACTCGCGACCGTCGGCCTGACACTCGCAGCGTGCGGGTCGTCGAACAACACGACCGGAGGCAGCGGGTCGTCGCCCACCTCGAAGGCAGCCACCGGCCAGCCCATCTATCTCGGCTACAACGGTGAGCTGAGCGGACCCTCGGCCGCCTTCGGCGTGCCCACCCTGCACGGCGTGCAGCTCGCCATCGACGAGATCAACGCCAACGGCGGCGTCAACAACCGGCCGATCAGCCTGACCGTGTACGACAACGCGGGCAACGCCAGCAAGGCGGTCTCGCTGCAGAGCCAGATCGTCGGCGACTCGCGCAACCTGGCCATGCTCGGCCTCAACTTCGGCGCCGACAACAAGGCCGCCCTGCCGGTGTCGGACGCCGCGGGCATGCCCACCTTCACCTTCGACTGGACCGGCCTGAGCTACGCCGGGGCGAACCGCTACGCGGTCACCGTCGACGTCGTCGCCGACAACGCCAAGCTCTTCACCCTGTTCAAGACCCCGAAGTTCCAGTCGGCCAAGAAGATCGCCATCTGGGCCGCGGACACCCCCGTGTTCCGCACCGCCAACGAGGGCGCCGCCAAGCAGATCCAGGACGCCACGGGCATCGTGCCCAACCTCATCTACTTCCCCAACGGCACCACCGACTACAGCGCCCAGGCGGAGAAGCTCATCCAGTACGCGCCTGACGTCGTCCTCGACTCCGGCGCCACCGCCTCCGACATGGTGGGCCCGCTCAAGGAGGCCAAGCGCCAGGGCGCCCTGGCCAACACCATCTGGATCAGCACCACCTTCGTCATCCCCGGCGTGACCACCATCGCGGGGCCGGCGACCACCGCGGGCGGCATCACCGTCTCCCTGGTGGACTTCACCAAGCAGGCGGTCAAGACTCTGGCCGCCAAGGTCCAGGCCAAGTACAGCGAGAGCCTGAGCTACGGCCAGGTGCAGGGCTACGACAGCATGATGACGCTGTTCGCGGCGCTCAAGAAGCCGGGCGCGCTCGCCAGCCGCACCGCGCTCAACACGGCGATCGACTCGCTGCAGAACGTCAAGCCGGTGGGCGGACCTGAGGGCTACACCTTCAGCTTCTCGGCCGGCGCGGGCAAGCAGCACGACGCCTTCGGCTCGATGGACGCCTACTCGTTCATCCTGCTCGAGCCTGACGGAACGCTCGGCGCCTACGTGCCCGGGCAGTAAACAAGAAACGGACGAGGGCCCCGCTTCGTGTCGGGTCTACAGATGACACTGGGACGCGGACCACTGGGTCGGCTGCTCACCTATGCAGCCATCGCAGGAATCCTCATCGCGGCCGTCGCGGTCGTCCAGCCTGACAGCTTCCAGACGCAGACCCTGGCGTGGGTCGCCGTCACCGCGATCATGCTCATCGGGTTCAACCTGATCTTCGGCGTGACCGGGCAGATGGTGTTCTCACACAGCTTCTTCTGGGGCGTGGGCGCGTACATCAGCGGGGTCCTCACCGCCGTCTACCACTGGCAGCTCCTTCCCGCACTGCTGGTCGCGGTGATCAGCTGCGCGGTGGCCTCCTACTTCTTCGCGGGACTGCTGGTGGGGCTGCGCGGCTTCGCGCTGGCCATCGCCAGCTTCGTCCTGCCGCTCACCCTGCCCAAGCTCACCGACCTGACCCAGAGCTACACCGGTGGCGTCAACGGGCTCACCGGCATCCCGCTGCCGGTGGGCTCGATGGCCACCTACCTGATGATCTGCATCGCGGTCATGATCGGCGGGCTGTGGCTGACCCAGAACCTGGTGCGCGGCCGCTACGGGAGGGCGTGGCGGCTGGTCGGCTACAACGACACCATGGCCTCTAGCCTGGGCATCAGCCCGCAGCGCGAGAAGGTCGTCGTCTTCGTCTTCAGCTCCTCGATCGCGGCCGTCTCGGGCGCGCTCTTCGGGCCCATCTTCGCCTTCATCGCGCCCGACTCCTTCGACCTCAACGCGATGCTGAGCATCCTGGTCGGCTCGGTGGTCGGCGGCGCGGGCACGATGATCGGCGGCGTGATCGGCGCGCTGCTGGTGGTCGAGGTGCCGCAATTGCTCACCGGCTACGCGGAGAACGCGGCGCTGATCTACGCGATCATCCTGCTCGTCGTCCTGCGCACGCTGCCCAAGGGCATCGCCGGCACCGCGGTCGACGTCGCCTACCGCTACGGGATCACGCGCATGAGCGACCTGCTCACCGTGCTGCGGCGGCGCACATTGCGGCCGCCGGCCGCGGCGCCCGCTGTCTTCGCGGGCACGTCGCCCGCCGTCTCCTTCGCCCCGGCGTTGAACGGTCGCAGCGTCTCCCTGGTCTGCGACGGCGTCAACGTGCGCTTCGGCAACCTGCCCGCGGTGCAGGACATGTCCTTCACCCTGGGACCGGGCGACTTCCTCGGCCTCATCGGTCCCAACGGCGCCGGCAAGTCGACGCTGTTCAACGTGGTCAGCGGCTTCGTGGTGCCGACCAGCGGGAGCATCCGGCTGGGCGACGTCGAGCTCACCGGCATGAGCGTGCCGCAGCGCGCCGCCCTGGGCATCGCGCGCACCTTCCAGGAGACCCAGCCAGTCGGCGACTTCACCGCGCGCGAGTCGATCGCGGTGGGTGCGCACATCCACGCGCGCTACGGCTACATCGGCGCCATGCTCGACCTGCCCCGCTCGCGCCGCGTGGAGAGCGAGGTGGGCGCGTACGCCGACGAGCTGCTGCAGTCGGTGGGGGTGGGCGGCGCCGCGACGCGCCGTGTCGGCGACTTCCCCTACGGTGACCAGAAATTGGTGCAGGTGGCGCGCGCACTGGCGATGCGGCCGCGCTTCCTGCTGCTCGACGAGCCGGCCGCGGGTCTCAACCCCGACGAGGTCGACCGGCTGGGCTCGCTGCTCGACCGGGTGCGCAAGCAGGGCGTCGGCGTCCTCCTCGTCGAGCACAACGTCCCCTTCGTCCTCGACCACTGCGACTCGATCATCGTCATGCACCACGGCGAGAAGATCGCCGAGGGCGCCAGCGAGAGCATCCTCGCCTCCGCCGCGGTGCGCGAGGCGTACCTGGGCAGCTCGCACCCCGCTGCGGCGCCCGCCCGGGAGGTCACCGCCTGATGCAGACCAACCTGCACCTGCTCGTCTCCAGCCTGGTGCTGGCCTCGGCCTATGCGCTGGTCGGCATCGGCTACAACCTCGCCTACTCGACGCTGCGGGTGATCAACTTCGCCCAGGGCCAGATCTACATGCTCGGCGCCTTCATCTTCGCCACCGTGGCGGGGACGGGCGTGCCGCTGTTCATGGCGGTCCTGGCCGGAATCGGCTGCGGCGCGCTGCTCGGCATCGTCATCGAGCGCTTCGTGATCACGCCGATCATGCGCCAGGGGTTCAGCCACGGCAACACCCAGGCGGCGCTGCTCGGCACCGTCGCCGCGGGCATCGTGCTGACCGAGATGGCCAACCGCTTCTGGGGCTCGAAGGAGCTGCCCGCGGTGGCGCTGTTCGGCAGCGGCACGGTGCACATCGGCAGCTTCACGGTGGGCATCGACAGCCTCACCGTCATCGGCGGCGCCATCGTCTGCATGCTGGCGGTGTGGGCGATCCTCTACCGCACCCCGATCGGCCTGCAGATGCGTGCGGTGTTCGCCGACCCGCAGGTCACCCAGCTCCAGGGCATCAACTTCCGCACCGTCACCTCGGTGTCGTTCCTGGTCGGCGGAGTGATCACCGCGCTGGCGGGAATCCTGGTGTCACCGCTGACCTCGGTGACCACCTCGTCAGGACTGCAGCTCTCCATCCTCGGCATCCTGGCCACCCTGGTCGGTGGGCTGGGCCGGATGTGGGGCGTGGTGCCCGCGGCCGTCGCCATCGGGCTGGGACAGTCGTTCGTCTCGTACTACATCACCAACCAGTACGCGGACCTGGTGGTCTACGCGGCCATCTTCATCGCCCTGGTGGCCCCGCACTGGGTGCGCGTCGCGATGGCGCGCGGGTCGTCGTTCACCATGCGGCGCCGCGCGGCGACGGCGAGCTAGAGAAAAGGACATGCTGGAACTGACTGACGTCGACGCGGGCTACGGGCAGCAGCTCGTCCTGCGCGGAGTGTCGCTGCGCGTCAACCCCGGCGAGGCCATCGCCATCATCGGGCCCAACGGCGCGGGCAAGTCGACGATGCTGAAGACGGTGTGCGGGCTGCTCAAGCCGGCGCGCGGCAGCGTGTCGTGGCAGGGCGACCGCATCAGCGGCCAGCCGCCGCACCGCATCGTGGCCCGCGGGCTGAGCCAGGTGCAGGAGGGCCGCGCGCTCTTCTGGAACCTCACCGTCGAGGAGAACCTGCGGCTGGGCGGACACCTCGTCTTCAGCCGCGACCGCTCGCGCTATCCCGAGCGGCTGGAGGCGATGTACGAGCTGTTCCCCACGTTGCGCGAGCGGCGTGAGCAGCGCGCCGGAACCCTGAGCGGCGGGGAGCAGCAGATGCTGGCCATCGCCCGCGTGCTGATCCGCGAGCCCGAGCTGCTCATGCTCGACGAGCCGTCGCTGGGCCTGGCGCCGATCGTCATCGAGCGCATCTACCAGGTGATCGCCTCGCTCAAGAAGTCGGGCATGTCGCTGATCATCGTCGAGCCGCAGCCGCAGCACGTCCTCGACGTGGTCGACCGCGTCGTCGTGCTCGACCGCGGACACGTGGTCGAGGATGCCACCCGCAGCGACTTCGCGGCCCAGGCCGAGGATCTGATCAACACCTACCTCGGCGGCCGGCGCCGTGCCCGCCAGCCCGACGGGGTGGCCACGTAGCGCGGCTGACGGTCGCGCCAAACCCGAGGAGGTTGGTCTTGCAGCACAGCACCCACGTCATCTCCCTGACCCCGTTCGACGCCGAGGAGCGTCTCGACGAGGCCATGCTGCGCGCCCACCTGGGGCGATTGCGCGAGGCCGGCATCGGCGTCTACCTGGCGGGGTCGGGCAGCGGCGAGGGCTACTCGCTCACCGAGGAGGAGACGCTGCGCATCCTCCAGATCGGCGTCGAGGAGCTGAAGGGCCACGTGCCGGTGCGCCACATGGGCGTCGAGCCGCGCACCGCCAAGGAGATGCTCCGGCTCGCCGACATCGCCGCCGAGGCGGGCGTCGACGCCATGCAGGTGTACTCGCTCGACGTGGGCCACGGGCACATGCCCCACCGCGAGGAGATGGACGCGTACTACAACGACGTACTCTCGCACATGCGCCTCCCCGCGGTGATCTCGACGCACCAGTCGGTCGGCTACTTCCTGCCCCTCGACCTGCTCGCCGACCTGGTCGACCGCTACGACGTGGTGGGCATCAACGTCACCACCCCCGACCACGGCTACATCATGCGCATCATCGACCGGCTCGGCGACCGCGTCGAGATCCACTGCGGCGGGCCGATGCACGCGCTCTCGATCATGGCCCTGGGCGGCACCGGGTACCTGAGCAGCGAGGGCAACCTGGCGCCGAAGCTGTGCGTGTCGCTGATCGAGCACTGGGACAGCGGCGACATCGCCGCCGCCTCCGAGGCGTACAGCCGGATCATGCACCTGCTCGAGGTCAACGGCCGCTACATGCACATCACCGCCACCAAGACGGCGCTGTCGCTGCTCGGCCTTCCCGGCGGGTACCCGCGCAAGCCGCGGCTGATGCTCGAGGGCGAGGCGCGCGAGGACGTGCGCAGGGTCATCGAGGCGCAGCGCATCGCCGAAGTCGAAGGCGTCACCGCAACCGCAGGAGGAGCCCGCTGATGAGCACGACGACACCCACCCGCCGCAAGAGCTTTGCCGTCGACACCTCGTGGGACGAGCTGGGCTGGATGGACCTGGCCCTGGGCATCAAGTCGGCACGCTTCATCCTCGGCCACCCCGACGACCCCGACGCGCCGGTGGTCTTCCGCAGCTACTTCCCACCCGGCTGCACGGTCCCGCCGCATCACCACCGCTGCGACTACGCCGAGATCATCCTCGAGGGCACCCAGCAGGTGACCGGCAAGTGGCACAAGGCCGGCGACGTTCGCTACGTGGTCGGCGGCAGGGGCTACGGCCCGCTGATCGCCGGGCCCGAGGGCGTGCACGTCATCGTCATCTTCCGCAACCAGGACTGGGAGACGATGTTCGGCAAGCGGCGGCCGGACGCCGAGGGCGCGGCCGAGGAATGACCGCGGTCGAGTCGCGCGCCGCGGTCGCGACGGGCTTCCGGCGTCTGTTCGAGCCGCTGCGCATCGGCAACTTCGAGGTGCGCAACCGGATCGTCAACACCACGCACGGGACGGCCCTGGGCGAGGCGCGCGACCTCGGCTACCTGCAGGCGCGGGCGCGCGGCGGCGTCGGGCTGATGGGAGTTCATGCCAGCCATGGCATCTACAGCTACGCCGTCGGGCCCGCACCGGAGTCGCGGGCGCCGGAGTGGGATCACCGCTATCCCTCGCCGGTGACCGCTGCGGGCATCGCGTACTTCGACGACGCCGTGATTCCCTCGCTGCGCAAGCGGGCCGCGGTGATCCAGGCCGAGGGGGCGCGCTGCTTCGGGCAGGTGTTCCACCTCGGCGCGGCGCCGCACCAGGAGAGCATCTCGCCGGCGGTGGCGCCGTCCGCGGTGGCCGATCCCTACGAGGCGCTCAGCCCGCACCCGCTCAGCGAGGAGGAGATCGGCGAGCTGATCGTCGCCTTCGCCCACGCCATCCGGCGGGTCGCCGAGTCCGGGCTGGATGCCGCCGAGATCCACGGCGCGCACGGATATCTGGTCAACCAGTTCTTCTCGCCGTATTTCAACCGGCGCACCGACTCGTGGGGTGGCTCGCGCGAGAACCGGGTGCGCTTCGCGCTGGCGATCGTTCGCGAGGCGCGCGCACTGGTGGGACCTGACTTTCCCATCGGCATCCGCGTCGGCGTGGACGGCGACGGCGCGGCGCGCGGGCTGAGCATCGAGGAACTGGCCGAGGTCGGCGCGCTGCTCTCGCCGCACGTCGCCTGGGTCAGCGTCAGCGGCGGCAGCTACTCGGGGCTGGGCGACGGCTTCGAAGGTGCGTACGTCAGCCCGTGGTATCGCGAGCCGGGATTCAACGTGCCTGCGTCGCTGCTGATGAAGCGCGCCGTCGACGTGCCGGTGTTCGTCACCGGGCGCATCGTCGACCCCTCGATCGCCGAGGGCATCCTCGCCGACGGCGCCGCCGACATGGTCGGCATGGTGCGCGCGCTGATCGCCGATCCCGAGCTGCCCAACAAGGCGCGCGAGGGACGGGCGGACGAGGTGCGCATGTGCCTGGGCATGTCGGAGTGCCACTACATCGGCATGCACCGGGTTCCGATGACCTGCGCGGTCAACGCCGAGGCCGGGCGCGAGGCCGAGCTGGCGATCGTGCCGGCTGCTGCGTCGCGCACGGTGCTGGTGATCGGCGCGGGGCCGGCGGGGATGGAGGCCGCGCGAGTCGCCGCGCTGCGCGGGCACCGCGTGTACCTGTGCGACCGCGAGCGCGCCCTTGGCGGAACCCCGCGCATCCTGGCGCGCGATCCCAACCGGCGCAACCTTCGCGACCATGCGGTCTACTTCGAGCGCGAGCTGCGCCGGCTGGGCGTCGAGCTGCTGCTCGGCGAGGAGGTCACGGCGGACACGGTTGTCGAGTTCGGCGCCGACGCGGTGGTGGTGGCCACCGGCGGGCTTCCGCTGATCCCCGACGTGCCAGGCGTGGGCGAGGCCAACGTGGTCACCGGGCTTGCGCTGTTGCGCGGCGACGCTTCCGTGGCTGCGCGCGCGGTGGTGGTCGGCGGGCTCGACAACCACATCGGCGCGGCGACCATCGCCGAGTTCCTCGCCGACCAGGGGGTCGAGGTCGAATTTCTCAGCGAGCAGATGGACTTCGCCCACGGCGCCGAGGACGGCACCCGGCTGCCGCTGATGCAGCGCATGCTCAGCAAGGGCGTTCGGGTGTCGATGCTGCACCGTCTCGTCGCCGTGTCAGGTGGCGGGTGCGAGGTGGTGCAGACGTTCACGCGCTCGGCGCGGCGGGTCGACGACTGCACCGTGGTGCTGGCCTGCGGCATGGTCGCCAACGACGGGCTGGCCGGCGAGCTGCGCGGCGCGGTGGCCGAGCTGCACGTCGTCGGCGACAGCCTGGCGCCGCGCCGGGTGATGCACGCCACCGTCGAGGGTGCGCGGGTGGGCATGGCGCTGTGACCCGGCCATTGCCGGTCTACCGGTCTATCTTCTAATATTTTGAAATCACATAGCTGGAGGAGCACCGTGGACGACACGGATATCAGGTTCAAGATCTCGGCGGTTCGGCGGATGCTGTACCGCGAGGGCTGCGACAGCCAGACGGCCGGGCACGTCAGCGCCCGCGACGCCGACAACCCCAACAACTTCTACGTCTCGCCCTTCCAGTACTTCGACGAGACCCTGCCCGAGCACATCGTCAAGTCGACGCTCGACCTGCAGCGCCTGGAGGGCGACTGGGACCCGTCGCCGGCGATCTCCTTCCACGCCGCCATCTACCGCGCCCGTCCCGACGTGCAGTCGGTGATCCACACCCACTCGCCCGCGGTGTGCGCGGTGGGCACGACGGGCCGGACCATCGGCATCTACCACGTCTCCTCGGCGCTGTTCCACAAGGACCAGGGCATCAGCGGGCCCAACCCCAAGGACGACGCCATCGTCGCCGCGCTGGGCGCGGATCGCAACGTCGCACTGCTGCGCAACCACGGCGCCGTGGTCGTCGCCGACACCCTGGAGAAGGCGGCGATCAAGGCGATGATGCTGGAGAAGGCGGCCCGCTACCACATCGACGCCGAGGCGGTCGACGGCGAGCCCATGAGCGAAGAGGAGAGCGCATACATGCGCGGCACCCACGAGGAATACTTCCTGCCCCAGATGTGGAAGGCGCACATGCGCCGGCTGCGCAAGTCCGACCCCGAGCTGTTCGCCGCCGCCGAGCCGGCGCTGACGCGATGACCCTGGCCACCCCCGTCCCCGCGTCGACGCAGAAGCGCACCTACCCGATCATCTCCGCGGACTCGCACTTCACCGAGCCCGCCGACCTGTGGGTGCGCTACATCGACCCCAAGTTCCGTGACCGCGCACCGCACGTCGAGAGTCGCGAGACCACCGACGTGATCGTCTGCGACGGCGGTGACATGTTCCCCGTCGGCGTCATCCACGGGGTGCGCTACAAGGGCGGCGACGTCAAGATCGAGGGCCGCTACGCCGACGTCCCCGCCAGCGGCTGGGATCCCGAGGCGCGCATCCCCGAGATGCGTCGCGACGGCATCGCCGCCGAGGTTCTCTACCCGACCATCGCGATGCGCTTCTTCACCATCGAGGACCCGGCCTTCCAGGAGGCGTGCATCCGCGCCTACAACAACTGGGCCGCCGACTTCGGTCGCACCCATCCCGACGTCTTCAAGCCGATCGGCATCGTCTCCCTCGACGACATCGACGTCGCCGTGCGCGAGATGCGCCGCTTCCGCGACCTCGGCCTGGTCGGCGTGATGATCGCGGTCTTCCCCGACGGCGGGCGCGCCTACCACGACGAGTCCTACCTGCCCTTCTGGGCCGAGGCCGACGCGCTGGGCCTGCCGGTGAGCATGCACATCGCCACCGAGCGCCGCGTCGACAAGCAGCAGAAGTCGCCGACCGACGCCTTCCTCAGCTACACGCTGGTGCAGCGCACCCTGATCGGCATGATCTTCGCCGGCGTCTTCGACCGCTTCCCCAAGCTGCAGATGATCTCGGTGGAGAATGACGCCGGCTGGGCGGGCAACCTCATCGAGCGCATGGACTACGTGCAGCGCAAGGCGCGGGCGCGCAACCTGCAGAGCGCGGGGCAGGTCAATCGCGAGGCGCCGAGCCACTACTGGCGCAACAACGTCTCGTACACCTTCATGCGCGACCGCACCGCCATCCTCGCCCGCGAGGTGATCGGCGCCGACCGCCTGCTCTGGTCGTCCGACTTCCCCCACGGCGACTCGACGTGGCCGGATTCGCAGCAGGTCATCGACGAGCAGTTCGCCGGCGTGCCCGAGGAGGACCAGCGGTTGATCCTCCACGACAACGCCGCCCGGCTCTACGGACTTCCTTGATGCAGCCGCGGGCGGCCTCCGCTGATGGCGTCTGAGGCCGCCCGCGTGGGCGGGGCCTTCCCGCACGTCTTCTCGCCGCTGCGCATCGGCGGTGTGACGGTGCACAACCGGCTGTTCATCTCGGCGCACAACACCGAGCTGGTGCAGCGCGATCCCAAGGGCCTGCACCGCTGGTCGGTGCTCGGCGATCGCGCGGTCGCCTACAACGCCGAACGGGCGCGAGGCGGGTTCGGGCTGGTGATGGTGGGGCAGACCCAGGTGCACCCGCAGTCGGGCACCGACCGTCCCTCCGCATACCGTCCCGAGGCGCGCGAGCATTTCGCGCGCATGGCCGCGGAGTGCCACGCGTTCGGCACGCCGGTGATCGTGCAGCTCAACCAGAATGGGCGCGAGAAGATTTCCAGCGGACCGGATTCTTGGGATCCTGTGTGGGGGCCGAGCGCGCTGGCGTCGGCGTCGGGCGCGGCGCGTGGCGAGATGGCCAAGGCGATGGACCGCGACGACATCCGTGCGCTGGTCTCCGCGTACGGCGATGCGGCGCGCAACGTCCAGGAGGCGGGCGTCGACGGCGTCGAGGTGCACGCGGCACATCCGCACCTGTATGGCGAGTGGCTGACGCCGGCGATCAACAAGCGTTCGGACGAGTACGGCGGCTCGCTGGAGAACCGGCTGCGCATCGTCCTGGAGTCGATCGCGGCGGTGCGGCGCGCCTGCGGGCGTTCGTTCGTGGTCGGCGTCCGCATCAACGGCGCATGGACCATGCCCGGCGGGCAGACGGTGGAGGAGGGCGTCGCCATCGCGCGTCTGCTCGAAGCCACTGGCGACGTGGACTTCATCAACGTCAGCGGCTGGCCGGGGATCGGCTCGATCGGCTCGCGGTTGGGCTTCATGATGCCGTGGGCCGCGGCGATCAAGCAGGCGGTGACGTCGATCCCGGTTTTCGGCATCGGGCGGATGATCGCGCCGGCGCAGGCGGAGGAGGCGCTGGCCGCGGGACAGGCGGACATGATCGGCATGACCCGCGCGGGCATCGCCGATCCCGAGCTGCCCAACAAGGCGCGCGAGGGGCGGGTCGAGGAGATCCGTGCTTGCGTGGGCGCGGGGCAGGGCTGCCTGACGCGCACGCTGAGCGCGCGGCCGATGACCTGCACGCAGAACCCTGCGGTGGGGCTGGAGCGGACGTGGGGCGTCGCAACCCTGCAACCCGCCGCTCAGCCGAAGCGTGTTGTCGTTGTCGGCGCGGGTCCCGCGGGACTGGAGGCGGCTCTGATCGCGGCGCGGCGCGGCCACGACGTGACGCTCTTGGAGCGCGAGGCCGAGCTGGGCGGTCAGGTGTTGCTGATCGGCCGCGTGGCGCGCCGCCGCGAGTTCCTCGACGTGGTGCTGTGGCGCGCTCGCGAGCTCGACCGCCTCGGCGTGCGCGTCGAGGTCGATTGCGACGTCACCGCCGACGAGGTGCACCGCCGCTCACCCGACGTCGTCGTCGTGGCCACCGGCTCGAAGCCGCGAGTGTGCGGCTGGTACCCGCCGATGCCGCACCTCGACGCCATCCCCGGCTCGTCCTCGGCCCCCCTGCTGAGCACCTGGGACGTGCTCGAAGGCGCCGCGGACTCACGTTCGCGCGTCGTGGTCGTCGACGCCACCGGCTACCACCAGAGCGGCGACGCCCTCGAATACCTCGCCGCCCGCGGCGTCCGCACCGACGCCGTCACCCACGCTCCGCTGGTTGCCGCCGGAGTTGACATCAACGACCGCCCCGATTTCGACGCCGCCCTGCGCGGCCGGGTGGGCTTCCACCTCTCCACCGTGGTGGAACGCCTCGGCCCCGACTCCGTCGAGCTGCGCAGCCTGCTCACGGGTGAGTGCACCCGGCTCGACGGCGTCGACGCGGTGGTGATGTCGATCGGCAACGACGTCTGCGACTCGCTCTACCACTCACTGAGCGGCAGTGAAGGCCTTGAGCTCCACCGCATCGGCGACGCCCTCACTCCCCGCGGCGTCGAGCACGCCATCCACGAAGGCCACGCCCTCGGTCGGGCACTCTGAGCCCGCCCACCGTCATTGCTCGTTCTGACGCGCTGCAACGTAGTCGTCGAACGCAAGGTATGCCTCGGGAGTGAGGTTGGCAAGTGGGGCTTCCAGTAGCTTGCCTGCGCGGAGAAGCGCGATCGCCAAGCTCTGGCCCGCGGCCCGCAATACGCCGGCATGCTCGTCCGAACGCTCGGCCACCTCTTGCAGCACGGTCCAACATGACGGGCTGTCGCTCATGGCAAGGACTCGAGCGGCCTCCACACGGTCCCGCCGGTCCTTGGTGCCATCGACCAGGATGGCGACCATCTGCGCGTCCCGTCGCGGTGGCTGCTCGGTCACGGGGTGCGACCGAACAACGCGTTGAACAGGGTTGGCAACCTCCGGCGTGACGGGTCGTGGCAACTCTACGGTGCGGTCGGACGGCCTATTGTAAACGTCGAGGATCCAAACTTTGTGGCCTCGAATACCCGACCGAGCGCCACGGCATACCGTCGGCAATCCTGAGCTCGCGCCACGCGTCATACGTGTAACCGCGAACATCGTCGGTTACCCCAAATTCGAGCCCACGGTGCCCTCAGCACCTTCCGCAGACATTGGCGGGGTGGCGACAAGCATCCGCAACATGCAGGAGGCGACGCGCACACGATGCAGCCGCAGGCGCCACTAGTTACTCGGCGAATGACTGAGGCACGCTACTCATATTCGGAGTTGTCGGGTGTCCAGGCACCGAGATCCGGAAACGTCTGGTCGCCTCGTAGGGGGTCCCGCCGAGGCCGCCAATCGCTTCGCTCGATGCCACACCGCTTGCCGTAGGCAAGAGCATCGGCTAGGTCCTTCACCCAGTCATCGCTTAGCTGTTGTGCTTCGAGAGTGCTGAACGAACGCACCAAGTATCCGTGCCGTTCATCACCTTCTATAACCAGCCACTCAGGGCCCCGCGGCTGATTTTGGGTCATCGCTACCAGCCGGATCATGGCCAATCGGAGTAGTTGGCGGGGAAGTTCAGGGAGGGATGAAGGATCTCCAACTCGCTCATCCCTCCATTCCAACACATGCAAGAGAACATGCATGGTCACGCCGTCCGCATCTCTGATCTCGGCCCGACCGGGATTCGGCGAACCACCTCAGCGAGCGAGCCATCTGTCGGTGCGAGCTGCAGACTCCCATTGGGTCAGCCTGTCGTGCTGAGACGATGGCTGCCCGCTCGAAAAAGCCTTCCTGCCTGGGAACTCCGTGCTGAGCAGCCCGTCGAGAATGCCCGACTCCCGATCGCCGAGGGACCAACCGCTCTTCCACCAACTACACTGCCAGCGAACGCCATGCACGTTCCCGCGTTGATTGCCCGTCTACGAGAGCGTGGACCCGGTACTCGGTGGCGTGGCAGCCAATGACCAAATGCAGCCGACTGTCAGGTCCCTTCCATCGGTCGCACCTCTCCCTCTATGAGGGCGCGGACCATCTGCCCAGGAGACGTTCCCAAGTCCGCCACGAAATCGTCGTACGTCCCGAAGAACCGGCCATCTTGGGATACGTGCAGCAAGAGATGGTCATGCTACGCGGAGCCGATCGGGGCCAGCCTGGTCCCGAACCGTCGCTCGTACTCCCTGACCCAGGGCACATCCGTCCACGCGACAGCTCGCTCCGCGTCGAACCACACGCTGTCTTCCCGCCCATTACGCATGAAGCGAATGGTCAGGCCAGAGAACTCTCGCAGGAACGCCAGTAGGCCCTCCCATGCCTCGTAGCCGCCTCCAGCGAGCGCGGCCTCGGCGGCGCCGATGGGAACGCTCCGACGCGGAAACCATCCCGCGCTTGTCATGGCATCCATAGCGGAGAGGTCGTCAGTCATTGCATCGTGACCCGTTGGTACCGGCCGTCGTCCCTGCCACCCTTCATGATCGTCACGAACGTACCATCGGTCGCCGTCGCCGTTACCTTCCTACCGCTGTGCGCCACGACGCGTGTTCAGGTAGTCCAAGAGCCGCCAGAATGGCATGCGTAGGAGAGTCTCGTCGAGGATGACACCATAGTGGATCTTCACCACCTCGATGAGTCTGTCGGAATCCTCGTAGTCGAAGTCATACCAGTTGGCTTCGTCACTGACAAAGGGTCGCACCTCTGCGGAGGTTATGGCAAAGAACTCGTCAGCGAGGTCAGCGCGCGCGTCCATTTCCTTGTGCTCGGCGAGTGGAACGTCGGGCATCATGCTCAAGTAACCTTGAATCGCTCTGGCTTTGGCGGAGACTGAGGTCAGTCGTCCTTGGTGAGTGACGTCCATTCTTTCAACACCGCGGATATCTGCCGTCGCAGTCCACTCTCGTCTACGAGGAACTCGCCGCCTTCCGGGCGGTAAACGGCGAGAGGCTCACTCAGCTGCTCCCACAATGGCGATACCCGGAACTCGCGATTCAGCAACGCTTCAATTTCGTTCGCACGACGCAGGGATACGTCGTCTCCCGCGACGAACGCCTCCAGCATGGCCCTGAGTTCTGCCAGCGCCGACGCTGTCATGGGATCACCGTGATCGTCCCGGACGTGATCGTGTACGGCCCTCCCATCTCGCCCTCGGTGAACATGCGCGCGACGTTTTCAGCCTGATCCTGCGTCGGGAAGAAGTACTTGCCTTCCAGCCCGGGCACAGTCCGATAGGCGCCGTTGGCGGCGATGTCACCCGCCTCCTGCGGGCCGAAAGCTCGGAAGATTTGGACGCCGCCACTCTCGACACCCGCCGCCCCCTCTGTGGCAACTCTCTCGCGTCATTCCGACGCAGGCTTCGGTTGAGATTGCCAGAGCTGAAGGTACCCCGCGGCGGCGGATCGGATGCGTGCCTCGACCGCAACCCGGTCAGCTTCATTGTCTTGTCGTTGTTCCCAATCATCAGCCAGGCCAACGAATGCACCCAAGGCGTCGACCAAGTCGTTACCTTCCAGGTAATCACCGAAAGTTGGATTGAAGGAATCCCACCAGATACGCCGGGCACCATCGATCGGCGATCGACTCCCGCTAAGGATGTCCGCTGCGAAAGTGGCAGCCCGCTCCAACGCTGCCGTCACCTCGGCGCTGGGCTTGCCGGCTCCCGAAGCCCCGGTCATTACTGGCTGTACCAGTTGTCGCTGAGTTTCGTCTTCCACTCGACGCCCTGACCTGTGTCGAGATTCTCGTACCAGTGGACCTGTATGCTGCGGCCGTCACCGAGGTCGAAGTGTCGTGTAGTCATCTTCGCCCAATCATACGGATCGCCTCCGTATTCTTCCGCTAGTCGCTCGGCACCCGTGAGACCACTTTTGGTCCCCGCACCGATGATGGGCTTGCCGATACCGGCCTGCGCCTCACTCAGCAGGTTCGCACTTGCGTCCTCCAGCGCGCTCGAGCCTGCCTCTGTGGCGGCGCCGACCTCTTCCGCGGCACCTAGCTTGCCGGCCCCGCCGATGAGAGGCAAGCTCATCATAGCCTCGCGGAATCCCTCGTCAAAGCTCCGGTTTTGCGCCAGGTCCTTTGCCTCCTGGGCGAGGACGTCGCAGTTCGTTGCGCATATGGAGGTGCTTCCGTCGCTGTTCGAGGCGATCAGGAATCCCACCAGTTGGCCCAGGTGACAGAACGGATTCGACCGCCCGCAGAGTTTCAGGAGTGCGCTGCCGACACCGTCCGCAGTCATGGGCGAGCATTCGTCGTGCCATCCCAGTAGGCTCTTCGGGAATGACTGGTTCCAGCAGACTTCCTGGGCCTTCACGAAGCTGAGCCAGACGGCCCCTCCCGAGTTCTCGTCCAGCAGACGGCGACGGGGTGCGTCGGCGCGAAACTCCCCCTGGATCACCTGGTGGATGGCCAGCGCCTGTGCCGGCTCGTCGGCAGGCGGCCCGCCGTAGTGGTTGTTCGAGGGGGGATGGGTTGACGACGAATATGGTGTGCTGCTGCTCGGCGTGACACCGGGCGCGGATCCGGCGGCCCATTGCCGGTTCTGTTGCGGCGTGCAGCCCTGGTTGCCGGTGTCGTCGTAGCCTTCGGTCGAGCAGGGGTTGTGGCCGGAGGGGTCGGAGAAGTTGACCGGGTCGCCGCCGGCGTAGGTGTAGAGGTTGGCGGTCCGCGGGTTGCTGGTCAGGGCTGCGTCGGAGCCGTCGAGGCGGTAGGAGTCGGGCTGGAGGAAGCCTGCCTTGGACGGGTCGTAGGTGCGGCGGCCGAGGGCGTAGGCGCCGGTGACGGCGTCGCGCTGGCCCTGGCGGTAGAGGACGGTGTCGTTGAGCGAGCCGGTGTGGCAGGGGTTTGAGCCGGCGTTGAACAGCGGGCTGCCGAAGGGGTCGGTGTAGCTGTCGCAGGCCATGCCGCCGCCGTTTTGGGTGACGTCGGTGATCGAGCTGTAGCCGTCCTGGGCGAGGAACTCGGTGCGAGAGAAGGAGCTTGGGGCGAAGGTGTCGGCGAGCACCTCGTCGCGTGGAGAGAGCGCGTACACCACGTCGGCGGGATGGCCGGTCTGCTGCTGCTCCAGGGCGACCGAGTTGGACAGGCCGTCGAAGTGCACGTCGGTGGCGGCGCCGTAGGGGCCATCGGCGACCACCGTCTGGCGGTCGAGCCCGTCGTAGGCGTAGGTGGCGCTCATGTACCACACGGGACAGCCCTGGGCACTGCTTCCCGCATAGCTGCTGGTCAGCCGGTCGAAACCGTCGTACCCGTTGCTGTGGCAGCCGTCGTTGGTAACGCTCCCCGCGGCGTTGTAGCCGTATGTCAGGGTTGGATTGGACCCCGACTGCTGCGTGGCGATCGAGTCGTCCGCGTTGTAGGACGTCGCGGTCGTGTTGGGGGTGGTCCCGTCGCTCCACCTGGTCCTGTTGCCGTCGACGTCCCAACTCGCCGTCGTCACGACGGAGCTCGGGTTGCCGACGACGTCTGAATGGCTGAACGTGCTCAGCCGGCCGGCGTTGTCATACGTGTAGCGCATGTAGACGGTCGCCGAACCGTTGGTGGCGTTGGCACCGTGAAAGTCTCGCCCGGTCTGGCGGTAGTCGGCGTCGTAGTAGTACTGCCACTGCGACAGGATGTTCCCGGTGGCACCGGGATGCAGGGTGCGACCGGCCATGGTGCCGTCGGAATTCCAGGCGTAACTGACCGTATTGCTGTTCGGGTCGGTCTCACCCGCCACCTGGCCTGCGCCGTCGTACGACCATGACCAGCTTCCGGCGACCCAGGACGCGTTCATGGTGGTGGGAAGGCCGGCATCCTCGTAGCCGAACGTCGTGGTGTATTGAGCTCCGGTGGCCAGCCCCTCGACGCGGCTGGCCACGTTGCCGCCACCGTCGTAGCCGTACGAGGTGGTCGCACCCGCAGCGCCCGACACCGACGCGGTATCGGCCACACTCCGCGGCAGCCCGTCGAGGTAGTACGACGCCGTGATGGTCGACGAGCCGGCGGTGATGCTGGTCTGGTTGCCCGCGGCGTCGTAGACGTGGTTGATGGTTTCGCCCTGGCGGCCCGTCTCGCGCTGGATGCGCCGGTCGGGGTAGTAGGCGAAGCTCTGCGTGCCCGCGTCGGACAGGACGCTGCCACCGGAGTTGACCAGGGCGGTGTTCTGCGACGCCTTGGCGCCGAAGTCCGTGTAGCCATACGCGGTGCGGCGAAGCTGCGAGGTGCCGTCGGCCGAGACCGGCCGTGTGGTCGACAGGAGCAGGTTGTCGTAGGTGTACGCGTTGGCGACCGGCGTTCCCGACGTGTTCGGCGCCACCTTGGCAAACGCGCTGGGCGGGAAGACCTGGATCGTGTTGCCGGCGCCGTCGTAGACGTACTGGGTGGTGTCACCGGCGTTGTCGGCGACCGTCTGCTCGCGGTCGTCGGTGTAGTACGCGTACGTCGTCCTGAGCCCCATCGGGTCGGTCACGGTCGCCGTCTTCCCGTCGGCGTTGTAGGTGTAGCTGGTGATGTGGGTCGTGTTGCCGTTGGGCTCCGCAGTCTTCTGCGCCAGCAGGCCGTCCGACGTGTACGTCGAGGTCGTGGGGCGGCCGAGCTCGTCGGTCACCTTCACCGTGCGGCCCTCGCCGTCATACAGCGTGGCGACGGTTGCCGTGCCGGATCCTGTCGCCGACGGCTCGGTCATCGCCGCGACCAGGCCGTCGTCGGTGATCGTGTAGTCGACCTTGCGCGCCGCGCTGGTGCCGGTGGCGGTGGGCATGACGGACTCGACAACGTGGTTGGCGCCGTCATAGCTCACCGAGCTGACGCACACACCGACGATGGCCGGGTACCCCACGGTGTTGACCGGGCACTGCGTCGACTGCGCCGACGACCCCGAGCTGAGGTCGGAGTACGTGCCGTTGTCGTACCGGGGACTGTATCGGGTGGTCAGGCGACCATCGCTGTCGAAGACAGCGGTCGTCATGAAGGTTCGCGAGTCCGCGGGGCTCCCGGAGAAGGCGCGCGGGTCGTATGTCTGCACCACGTTGCCGTCCTGGTCGTAGACCGTGCGCGTGTGCACGTTGGTCCCGCCGTCTGCGGAGGCGGTTGCCGTGGTGACGTTCGAGCTGCCGTCCCATCCGTCCACCGCGTCGGTGCGCCGGCCTGCGGCGTCGTAGGCATACGCCGTGACGCTGCTACCGGTGGCCTGAGAGACGAGTCGGCCCGCGGGGTCGTAGGTCGACGTGGTCTGCACCCACGTTGACGCGTCGCGCTGGCGCGAGGTGCCCACCGGCCGGTCGAGCAGGTCGAAGGTCGCGCGCTGGAGGTGGCCGTTGGCGTCCTGGACCTGCGTCGTGTTGCCGTCCGCGTCGTAGCTGTAGGACACGGTGTCGGCTGTGGTGCTCCGGTAGGTGGTGTCGGTGAGCAGGTGGCCCTGGTCGTCGTATGCTCGATCCTCGCGATAGGGCTGGGCGAGCGCCGACGCGCAGGACGTCGCACTGCCATCGCTGAACGCCCGCGGCAGGCAGACCGACGTCACGTTGCCGTCGAGGTCGTACACGTGGTCGGTGCGGACCGTCGTGAAGCTCCCCTGGTTGCGCGGCGTGCTCCGGCTGGTCTCCTCGTGAACGCCGTCGTAGGTCATCGTGGTCACCTGCGCGTTGGCGTCGCCGGATGCCGTCACGTCGTCGACACCGTCGTAGGAGAGCGTGCGCTTGCACAGCGTGCGTCCAGCCGGGATCGGTGCGTCCGAGCTGGACGAGTCGCTGCAGGCCGCGGGAGCGGTGGTCGACGCGTACGAGTCGCGAGTGAACTTGGTGACGATGTGCCGGTTGACCGCGTCGTACACGTTCACGGTCACAACTCCGCGCGGATCGGTCACCGAGACCTGGTTGCCCGCCGCGTCATATCCGTAGCTCCACGGCCCGGCGCCGTGGGCCGCCTCGTACGGCATCTGGCGGGTGAGCAGCATGTCCCTGCTGTCGAAGGTCTGGACGATGTCGTTGCCCGCGTTGCCAGCCGCATTGCCTCGCGGCGGCCGGACGGTGGTCTGGTTGCCGTTGGCGTCCAGCGTGTAGCCCGTGGTGTCGCCGACCGGATCACGCGTCGACACGACGTATCGCCATGGCGTATGGAACGCCGTCGAGCCGCTGCCGTAGTCGACCTCGGTGTATGCCGTGCTGGGCGGGGCGGAGGCGCTGCCCGGGAACGACGACGCGGCGATGCCATTGGTCGCGTCCGCGTCCCAGGTGCGGACCCTGTTGCCCGCGGCGTCGTAGCCGTAGGCGGTGACGTGGCCGTATGGATCCGTCACCGAGCGCACCCAGCCGCCCGCTGAGGTCGTTCCCGACAGGTCGAGGTCGGTGTTCCAGAAGCGCGTGTAGACGAACTGCTGCGTCGAGCCGGAGGCCACCGCGTCTGGCGTGCGCAGGGTGAGCAGGTTGCCGTACTGGTCGTACGTCGACTGCGTTGTCCCGCCGGCCTGAGTGGTTCCGTTCAAGGGACTGGTCGTCGCGCACACGTCGCCGGTGTTGAACGCTCCCGAGCCGCCACACGGGTTGGCCGTCGCCTGGATGTTGGGGTTGCGGTTCAGCCCGTCGTCCGTGCTCACAATGCTCGTGAACCCGGCGACCTGCGACGAGGTCAGACCAGGGGCGTTGCCGCGCGCGTCCAGCGACGCCGCGGTGTCGTACAGCGCATACAGGGTGGCCGCGTCCCACCGCGTCGCGTTGGTCGGCGTGGGGGTGGACACGGCGCCACCACCCGAGACAGTGTCGCGATAGACGGTCGGAAATGCGCCCGCTTCGACGTACTGCGCGGTGTAGGCGCGGGTCGTGTCCCGGCTGGTCACGTTGGCCGCGGTCGACGGCGCGCACGCGCTCGGTGTCGTCGAATCGGAGGACGCCAGGCACTGGCGCCGTACGAGCATCTGCCCAGCCGGGTTGTAGACGTAGCTGGTGTCGTCGGCGGTGGCCTGCCCGTCGAGCGCTTCTCGGAAGGTCCGGCAGAGGTTGTGGTCGACCGCCGCGTCAGGTTGATTGCAGGCGGCCGCCCCGGACGACGTGTCCCACGTGAGCAGGGTCTGGTGCAGCGTCGTCGGCGACGACGAGTTGGTCATGTCGATGCCGTCGACCTCGCCGGCGCTCCCCGAGGGGTCGAATCCGGAGAATCGGGTGCGCCGGGTGCCCAGGTCGACGGTGACCGAGTCGGGCAGGTGCACGTGGCTCAGCAGCATCTGGGCGCCCTGGCGGTCGGTGAGCGTCGCCAGCTTCGGTGGTCCCAGCACGGCGGTGCCGTCCGACCAGGTCGCGGCGTAGGTGAACGACGTCGCCGCGCCGCGCGGGTCGGTGGCGGAGCAGAGCTGCGTGGCCAGCGACGAGCAGCCGTACGTGTAGGTGAGGCTCTTGCCGTCCGGATTGGCCACCGTCGTGAGTCGCATCGAGCTGTCGAACGTGTACACGGTGGAACGGCCCGCCGGGTCCTTGATCGTCGTCTGCGTGGAGCTGGTTGAGATGGCAAAGGAGCGTCCCGAGGCCAGCTCGCTGACCTGTACCGGCATGCCCAGCACGGCGTCCTTCGCCGGGGCGACCGAGTACGCGTAGCGAACCTCGTTGCCGTTGCCGTCGACTGCGTCGAGCTTGTGCCCGTCCCAGGCGAACTCGTAGCGGATGCGGTCCGGTCGCTCGGCGCCCCAACCGAGCACAGCCGGCGTCGTGCCCGCCGCAGGTGTGCACGGTGTCGAAGCCGACGCCGCGGTCAGCTCGGTGTAGCGCCACATGCCGAGATGCACGCCCGGGGTTCGTGCTGCCACGTCGTCGATGCAGAGGTGATCGAAGTGCGCGGTGTCCAGCGCCAGGACGCGCGGCACGACCGTCGCCATCGCCGATGTGTCAGACGTGGAGATGCCGGTGACGTTGATGGGCGTCGCCAGCGGTTGCAGCGATACCACCTGGCGGCCGCCCCCGTCGTCGATCACGGTGACAGGGTGGTTGGCCGCAAGCGATTCGGCCGGCGGCACGTAGAGTCCGCCCACGCCGGCCACGCCGTCAGGAGTGCCCGTCCAGGACTCGAAGTCGATGGTCCAGCCGTTGCCGAACGCATTGGGCGGAGCCCCGTTGCCACTCGCTTCGCTGCTGTAGACGCGGCGCGGTTGGAGCTCCAGGCGACCCTGGCCAGGGATCGCGGTGCTGTCACTCTGGGTCACCACCAGGTTGCCGTCGCCGGCGTTCACCGAGGCGGTTCCGAGGGGTCCGATCGGCCTGGTGACATAGGTCCACCAGGGCTCGACGCCCAGGCCGCCGTCACAGGTGGTGACGATGGAGCTGCCCGAATTGGTGCCGCCGCTGGAGGTGACGTGCGCGACATCCTGCGCCTGCCCGCAGCCGCGGTCACCGCCGCTCGCCACCATCGCGAAGGCGAAGGTGTCGCTCTCACCCTTACCCATGGTCCATGAGCCGACCTGCAGGCCACTGCTCGCCGACACCGTGCAGGCGGGCGTGGTGGTGGTCGTGCAGGGCTGGCCGTTCATTGTCACGGCGTTCGCAGGCATGGGCCTGAAGCCGGCGGGAACCGGGTTGCTCACCGAGGTGACCGCCTGCTTCTGGGTGGCCGGGTTCGTGACGGTGACCGTGAACCCGATCGCCTCGCCGCGCGAGTAGGTGGTGCGGGGTGACGACGTCGCCACTGCGATCGTCGGGACGGCGGACGGCTTGCTGCCGAGGGAAGTGTTGTTGAGCCCATCCTGGACCAGCGCGTCGAAGGTGCACTCCGTCCCGCTGCACGTGGGCAACTGAGACAGCGCGTCCTCGATGGGCCAGACCGGCTGGGTCGGATCGCCCGCATCGACGGGCAACGGCATCGGTGGGTTGTAGGTCACCGGCAGGTCGACGACGGGGAACTGCTGCGGCGACGGCCAGGTCTGGGGAATGCCGTTGGTGGTCGGCCCGCTCGGTTGCGGCCCGTCGGCCAGCACCGTGCCCAGGTTGGCGGCGATTGCCAGCAGCATCGCCAGTCCGGCGCGCGGTCGTCGTGTCATTGCATCGTCCCCGCGTCGCCAAAGGCGTAGACCGTCCCGTTCTGCCGCACCATCCAGTAGCCCAAGCCGGACCGGGTGGGCGCGAGGGCCATCACGTCGTTGAGACCGCCGCCGCCGGGCGAACCCGAGAACACGGCGTCACCGAAGCAGAAGACGCCGCCGTCCGCGGCGACCAGCCAGTAACCCTTGCCGGATGGTGTGACCGCCATGCCGGTCACGGGCTGGGTCAGGGTGTGGCCGTAGAGGTTGCCGTAGTTGGGGTTGGCGTCACCGAAGGCGTAGACGTTGCCGTCGGCGCCCACCTCCCAGTAGCCGGCGCCGTCGACGGTCACCGCCATGCCCACCATCGGCGCGGTGATCGACTGACCGCCCTTGCTGCCGTAGAAGGCGAATGTGTTGGCCGGCCACGACGAGATGCCGCCGTCCGAGGCGACCTGCCAGTACCCCGCGTTGGACGGCGGCGTGGCCATGCCGACGATGGTGCCGTTGTGGCTGATGGTGTTCGCGCCACCGTAGTAGGGCGTGTTCCAGGTGTACACGCTGCCGTCGCCCGTGGTCTCCCAGTAGCCGTGGCCGTTGCTCAGCGCCGCCATGCCGCGCGCGAACGAGGGGATCGACTGGCCGCCGTTGCTGCCGTGGAACTCGGCGTCACCGTAGGTGAAGATGCCGGCGTCGGCCTGCAGCACCCAGTAGCCGTCACCATCGGGCGAGCTCAGGATCTGCACCTTGGAGCCTGAACCGGCCGGGTTCACCGGAGACACGGCGAGCCGCTGCTTCAGGAAGGGGATCGCCGAGCGCACGGCGTGGCGCACGGGTGGGACACCGGCGACGGTCGAGATGACGACCAGGAGCCCGAGCATCAGCACGATGACCGGGCGACGGCCCAATACCGCCTTCATTGGCAAACCCTCCCTTCCTCTCTGGCCGCGGTCCCTACTCGACGGAGGGGACCCTGCGACCCGTCGGCCGCGGATCATGCCACAAGTGCCGCGAACCATGCAAACGGAGCGTGGGCGCGGCCAACAACGCCGCCCGCGGGGCCTTCATGCTCCGTTCATGGGGCGGCGGCTAGAGTGGCCCCTCATGGTCCTCGACGCCGCCAGAGACACGGCCGCCGCAACGGAAGGGGTCGCGTCCGAGCTGCGGCCCGTAGCCATCCGTGCCAGGGGCCTCACCAAGCGCTACGGCTCCCGCGTCGCCGTCGACGCAATCGACTTCGACGTTCCCGCGGGCGTGATCGCCGGTTTCGTCGGTCCCAACGGCTCCGGCAAGACGACGACCATCCGCATGCTGCTGTCGTTCGTGGCGCCGACGTCCGGGAGCGCGGAGGTGCTGGGCTCACCGATCGACCGTCCCGGCGACTACCTGCCGCGCGTCGGCGCGCTGATCGAGGGTCCGGCCTTCTACTGGTGGCTGAGCGGACGTCGAAACCTCGAGATCCTCGCCGCCCTCGACGGCACGCCGGAGTCGCGGGTCGACGAGGTCCTCGACATCGTCGAGCTCGGCGACCGGGCCGGCGACCGGGTGCTCGGCTACTCGCTGGGCATGAAGCAGCGCCTCGGCATCGCGGCCGCGCTGCTGCCGCGCCCCGCGTTGCTGATCCTCGACGAGCCGGCCAACGGGCTCGACCCGTCCGGCATCCAGGAGATGCGGCGCCTGCTCACCAGGCTTCGCGACCAGGGCGTGACCGTGTTCGTCAGCAGCCACATCCTCAGCGAGCTCGAGCAGATGGCGGACTGGATCCTGGTGCTCAAGGAGGGCCGGCTGCTCTTCCACGGGACCATGGCGGACCTGCTCGCGCGGCGGCGCACGACGCTCGTGCTCGTTCCCGAGAAGCCCGACCAGCTCGACGACCTCGCCAGGCTCCTGTCCGCAAAGGGTCACCACGCGACGCGCGTCGACCACCAGGTGCACGTCGAGCGCTTCGAGGGCAGGGCCGCGGAGGTGAACCGGCTCGCCATGCAGGCGGGCATCGCGCTGGACGAGATCAGCCACACGGGCTCGACTCTGGAAGAGACGTTCCTCGCGCTCACCGAAGGAGGCGTCGGGTGAAGGGCGCGATGCGCAGCGAGTGGCTGAAGGTGCGGCGGCCTGGCATCCTGGGCACGGCGTTCGTGGCCATCGTGGTGCTCTCCATCGCCGCGGTGATCGTCGGGCTCCACGAGCTGGACCGGCCACGCGCCCACGCCAACATCGCCCTGTACTCGCAGCAGGACGGGTTTCGGGCAATCCTGGCCCATTCGACGGATTTCCTGGCCATCGTCGGACTGGGGTTCGCGGCCTTCACCTTCTCCACCGAGTTCTCCGGCGGCACGCTGCGCAACCTCCTGGTGCGCCAGCCCAAGCGGCTGACCCTGTACGCCGGCAAGGCGCTGGTGATCGCGGCGCTGATCGCCGCCGGGGTGCTGCTCGCCTACCTGGTGTCCTTCCCGGTGGCGCTGATCACCGCGCCCGGCTACGGCGTGTCGACAGCGCTGTGGACCACTTCGTCAGGACTGGGGTCGATCGCCGCGGGCGGCCTGGACCTGGTGCTGTCGACGCTCGGCTACGCGATCCTCGGTGGCCTGCTCGGTCTGGTGCTGCGCTCGCCCGCTCCGGCGATCGTCGCGGGACTGGCCTACGTGTTCGCCGTCGAGGGACTGCTGACCAACTCCTTCCCCTCGCTGAACAGCGTCCTCTTCGCCAGCCAGCTCGACGCCATCGGGCACGGCGGGACGGTCGACGTCGCGTATGGCGGCGCCCTGCTAGTCGCCGCGGCGTGGGCGCTCGGGTTCGTTGTTGTGGGTGCGCTCGACTTCCGCCGCCGCGACGTGGCCTCCTGAGCCGATCAGCCGGCCGGGGCGGGCAATCCTTCGAGCTCGCGGATGCGCAGGTCGGCGAAGGCCCGGGCCATGTCGGCCTGCTCCGCCTCAGGGGGCAGCAGGTAGGGGCGGCGGAGGACGCCGTTCCCGGCGGGGAGGTCGAGGACGTGCAGCGCCATCTTCACCCAGCGCGCGGTGGACGGCGCCCAGCGGTTGACCACGTTGCTGAAGCGCTGCACGGTGCGCGCGGCGTCGCTCGCCATGTCGAGGTCGCGGCTGGCCCAGCCGTCGGCGATGCGGCGGCAGACGTTGGGGATGACGTTGTTCTCGGCGAGCAATGCGCCCGAGGCGCCCAGAGCGAAGCCCTGCAGCACGTTGAGGACGCTGGTGTACATCAGCACCGACTCGGGGAGGGCGTCGCGGAGCTCCATGAAGTACGAGTTCGGCGGCCCCATCACGTTGACGGCGCCCACCTGCGGGAAGTCGTGGATCAGCGCGGCGAGCAGCGACGGCGGCGCGGCGTAGCCGGCGTAGGCGTGGATGGAGATGGCCAGCGGGTGCTGCAGCTCGGCGAGCAGCTCGCGGAAGTACGCCTCCTGTTCGCGCAGCGTGGGGATCATGCCGTGCCCGGCGTCGAGCTGGTAGATCTGCACCACGTCGACGCCCGCGGCCACCGCTTCACGGGCGACCTCGTACATCGCCGCCGCGCTGCGCGACTCGCGCGGATTGGCGTACACCGGCACGTGGCCGCGGCACACGGAGACGCCGACGTCGTAGATGCGGCGCAGCTCCGCAGGAGTCAGGACGTGACCCTCACCGGCGCCGCCGCTGCCCAGGTAGACGCCGTTGCCCGCGTCGACCAGGCGCTGCAGGTGGGCGCGCAGGGCGTCCTCGTCGAGCGAGCCGTCGGCGGCGAACGGCGTCGCCGACATGCAGAACATGGTCAGCTCGGCGGCCGCGCCGCCGCGGTGCAGGCTCAGCGGACGCTCCCCGACGCGACCGGCTCGCGGTCGCCGCTGCGAGAAGCGGACGACTCCGTCCCGAACCCGAAGACGCGCTGCGCGTTGCCGGCCAGGATGGCCTTGCGCTCGGCGACGGGCACCTCCGCGAAGGCGGCGTTGATCGTCTTCCAGGAGTAGGGCCAGTCCGAGGTGATGTGCGGGTAGTCGTTCGACCACATCATCCGCTCGACGCCGATCAGCTCGCGGTTGATGATCGCGTAGGGGTCGGTGATGAAGGCGGCGGGGAAGAACTCGCGCATGTACTCGCTGGGCATGCGGCTCAGCCTGTGGTCGCGCAGCGAGGACTTGGCGTGGCGCATGAAGTTGTCGTCGGCGGTGAAGGAGAAGTAGGGCAGCCAGCCGCAGTCCACCTCGATGAGCGGGACGCGCAGCGAGGGGTAGCGGTCGAGCACACCGCTGAAGATGAACTGGAGCATGCGCACCGGCGCGTCGTTGAAGTGCACCGTGCCGGGCAGGTCCTGCGCCTTGAGGCGGCTCATCCGGCCGCTCATCGTCGCGCCCAGGCCGATGTGGATGGTCAGCGGCTTGCCCGACGCGGCCACCGCCTCCCACACCGCGTCGTCCTCGGGCAGGATGTTGTCGGCGTCGCCGTGCGGATACGCCTTGAGCAGGAACCCGACGAACCCCGGCATGTCGAGGACGCGCTCAACCTCGGCGAGCGCGCCCTCGACGCCACGGTTGGGGATCAGTGCGGTGCCGCCGAGCCGGTCCGGCGCGTGGGCGCAGAACTCGGAGACCCAGTCGTTGTAGGCGCGCACCATCGCGTGGTGCAGCTCGGGATCCTCGGCGGAGGCGACGTACGTGTTGGTGGCGCCGGAGGGGAAGAGCACCTCGGCGTCGACGCCGTCCTCGTCCATCTCGGCGACGCGCGCCCTGGGGTCGTAGCTGCCCGGGTTGATCTCCTCGAAGCGACACCACGGGCCCATGTCCTCGGGCTTGCGATGCGCGCACGCGCCCCAGGCGAAGGGCACCGGCTGGTTCTCGTAGCCGGGGAAGACCCAGGCGTCGCCCTGCTCGAAGCTCTCGATGCGCGGCACCCGGTCGCGGAAGCGGGCGGAGACTCGCGAGGTCCACAGGTCACCCGGCTCGTTGAAGTGGCCGTCGGCTGAGATCAGCTCGTAGCGGCGCGACGCGCCCTGGGTCATGCGCACTCCTCCAACCGTCGCTCGAAAAGGCCTAATCTTCTAAAACTTACAAAGATGGTAGAGCGGCCCGGAGGGTGAGTCAACGGTGAGTGTCTTCGACGTCGAGGGGCGGGTGGCGGTGGTGACGGGAGCGTCCAGCGGGCTGGGCATGCGCTTCGTGCGCGTCCTGGTGGAGAACGGGGCGCTGGTGGTGGCGGCGGCGCGGCGCGAGGAGCGGATCCGGGCGCTGGAGGCGGAGCTGGGCGCGGAGCGCTGCATGGGCGTGGTTGCGGACGTCGCCGACGAGGCGTCGGTGGTGGCCATGGTCGAGGCGGCGGTGGGCCGGTTCGGACGGCTCGACATCCTGGTCAACAATGCGGGCACGACGCACGTGGGGCCGGCGCTGGAGGAGAGCGCCGACGAGGTGCGGCGGGTGTTCGAGACCAACGTGGTGGGCCTGTTCGCGTGCTGCCGCGAGGCGGCCAAGGTGATGATTCCGCAGGGCAGCGGGAGCATCGTCAACGTGGCGTCGACGCTGGGGCTGGTGGGGATCGGGAAGATTCCCCAGGCGGCGTATGCGGCGAGCAAGGGGGCGGTGGTGAACCTGACGCGCGAGCTGGCGGCGCAGTGGGCGCGGCACGGGGTCAGGGTCAATGCGATTGCGCCGGGGTGGTTTCCGACGGAGATGACCTCGGGGATGTTCGACAACGAGAAGTCGTTGGGGTACATTGCGCGGACCGTGCCGGTGGGGCGTGGGGGGCGCGACGATGAGCTGGATGGGGCGCTGCTATTTCTTGCCAGCGGGGCGTCGAACTACGTGATTGGGCAGGTGATTGCGGTCGATGGGGGGTGGAGTGCGGTGTGAGGGGCGCGCTGGACGCCGGGGGTTGTGATGCGCCGAATGCTCGTCTCGCGTGGCCGGCTACAACGTGTTGTTCGGCGCTGCTGAAGAAAAGAGCCGGCGGCACCCAACAGCGGATGCGGCGCAGCACCACCCCCGGCGTCCAGCGCGCCGCTCAGCCGGCGACCACCGCCCGAGCGCCCTCGACGACCTCCGCGATCGCCGACCGCGCATCCTCGACGCGCGCCGCGAGCTGCGGCAGCGGCACCTGCACCACGGTGACGCCCGCCTCCACCAGCGGCGGGATCCGCTCCAGCATCAGCCGAACGCGATCGCCGGCCGGAGCGCCGGAAGGCGGAAAGATCGAGACGCGCACGCCGATCGCCGAGGAGTCGCGCCCGATCCGCTCGCATTCCTCGCGGATCAGCACCAGCCCCGCACGCACCTCCTCCGCGTCGTCGCCGCCCATCGGCGACCACCCCTGCCCCAGCTCGGCGACGCGCCGGGCCATGCCGCGGGTGGCGGCGCCGCCGATCCACAGCGGGATCTCCGCCTGCACCGGCGAGGGCGAGCAGTGCATGTCCACGAAGCTCACCGTGGGCGAGGAGAACGTCGCCGGATGGTCGCGCCACAGCGCGCGGCAGGCGCGCAGGGTGTCGTCGAGCCGGGCGGGCAGGCGCTCCATGGGAACGCCGATCGCCGCGTACTCCGGCTCGTGCCACCCGGTGCCCACGCCGAGCTCCAGCCGCCCGCCGCTGAGGCAGTCGAGGGTCGCCGCCATCTTGGCCAGCAACGCCGCGGGGCGCAGGGGCGCGATCAGGATGTTGGTGCTCAGCCGCACCCGGGAGGTGACCGCGGCGATCGCCGCCAGGGTGACCAGCGGCTCGGGGTACTGCTCGGTGCCGGGGAAGGGGAAGTGGCTGGAGGCACCCGGATGGCCGGTGATCACCTCGGCCAGGATGACGTGCTCGCTGAGAACGACCTGGTCAGCTCCGGCGTCCTCGACGGCCCGGGCCAGCTCCAGGAAGCGCTCCAGACGGGGGCCGACCTGCGGCTCGACATGGGAGAGGGCCACGGCGATGGCCGGGCGATGCGGCGCTACCACGTTGCCAAGTATATCTATTTTTATAATAATAGCGAGAGCAGCTCAGCACGGCCGCCGATGGTCGGCCGCCAGAAAGGACACCCCATGCAGTCTCAGAACGGCAACGGCAGGCGCGCGTACCGGTTGATCTCGGCGGACAGCCACGTCACCGAGCCCGGTGACCTCTGGACGTCGCGCGTCGATCCCAAGTACCGCGACCGCGTGCCGCGGATGGAGCGCTTCGAGAACGGCGACGCCTGGATCATGGAGGGCGTGCCGCGGCCCATCGCCTTCGGCTTCACCGTCTGCGCGGGCAACAAGCCCGAGGACATGCGCGACTGGATGTTCACCGAGGAGATGCGCTCCGGCGGCTGGGATCCCAAGGTGCGCTGCCAGGAGCTGGACGAGGACGGCGTCGACGCCGAGGTGCTCTTCCCCAACCGCCCCTGGCAGGCGGTGGTGGCCAACACCGACGCCGAGTTCCACAACGCCATGGTCCGCGCCTACAACGACTGGCTCAGCGAGTACTGCTCGTACGCGCCGCACCGTCTCGGTGGCGCGGCGGGAATTCCCAACCAGGGAATCCGTGAGGCGATCACCGAGGTGGAGCGCGTCAGCGAGATGCCCGGCCTGGTCAGCCTCAACCTCTCCTGCTACCCGCACGGCGACACCACGCTGCAGCCCGAGGACGACGACCTCTGGCGCGCCATCGAGCAGAGCGGCATGCCCATCTCGATCCACATCGGGCTGAGCAACGCCATGCCCTACCAGCTCGACGCCCGCAAGCTGCCCGGCACCGTGCACTTCTACGACGCGCCGGGACGCATGCTGGAGATCATCTTCAGCGGCATCCTCGACCGCTTCCCCAAGCTGAAGTTCGTCATGACCGAGGTCGACTGCGGCTGGCTGCCGTACTTCGAAGAGGTCGCCGACGACAACTACATGCGCCACGCCAAGGCAACCCTGAAGGACCGCCAGCTCGCCCGCCGTCCCAGCGAGTACATGCGCGACCACTTCTTCTTCGCCTTCGTCACCGACACCTACGGCATCACCAACCGGCACCGCATCGGCGTCGAGCGCATGCTGTGGTCGAACGACTACCCGCACATCGTGTCGGACTGGCCGTACTCCTGGAAGACCATCGCCGCGCAGTTCGCCAACGTCGCCGTGGACGAGAAGAGCGCCATGCTCTCCGGCAACGCGCTGCGCATCTACGACCGCTTCCTCAAGGCCTCCGCCTAGACCGTGCACTGACCTGGCGCCCCGGTGGCCACGCGACCAGCGCGCGGGCCACCGGGAGCGCCGGTCACTCAGCCGTGCAGCAGCGCGTCGAGCGCCGCCCGGTCCTCTGCGCCCAGTGCCCAATCGCCCGCCGCCGCGTTGGCGCGCACCTGCTCGGGCGACGTCGCGCCCGAGATCACCGACGACACCGCGGAACGCGACGCCAGTCCGGCGATGGCCACCTCCAGCAGCGTGTGACCGCGTTCACGCCCGAACGCCTCCAGGCGATCCAGCAGCGCGAAGGTCGTCTCGGTGAGCATCTCGTGGGCGCGATGCGGCTGCCCCGCGAGGCGGGTGCCCGGCGGTGGCGCCTCGCCGCGACGGTACTTGCCGGTGAGAACACCTGCGGCCAGCGGGAAGAACGGCAGGATGCCGATGCCGAAGTGCACCGCCGCCGGCGCCAGCTCGCGCTCGACCTCGCGCTCCAGCAGGCTGTAGCGGTTCTGCGCGCTGATGAAACGCTCGCCGTGCGCGCCGCGCGCGATCCACTCCGCGTCCGCCACCTGCCACGCCGCCAGGTTCGACGAGCCGATGTAGCGCACCTTGCCCTCGTCGACCAGCTCGTCCAGCGCGGCCAGGGTTTCCGCGATCGGGGTCACGCCGTCGGGCTCGTGGTACTGGTAGAGGTCGATCCAGTCGGTCTGCAGGCGGCGCAGCGAGGCCTCGACCGCCAGGCGGATGTAGCGACGCGAGCCGCGCGCCACCGCACCGTCGCCCATGTCCATGCCGAACTTGGTGGCCACCACCGCCCGATCGCGGCGCCCGCGCAGGGCCAGGCCGAGCGACTCCTCGGAGCCGCCGCGGCCGCCGTAGATGTCGGCGGTGTCGAAGAGGGTGATGCCGGCGTCGAGCGCCGCGCTCACCGTGTGGTTCACCGCGGCGTCGTCCATCTTGGTGCGGAACTGGTTGGTGCCCAGTCCCACCACCGAGACGGCGAGGCCGCTGCTGCCCAGCTGTCGAATCTGCATGGTCACAGCATGCCGGTTGCGGCCACCGTCATGCCTCAGCTCAGCGCAGGTACTCGGCGATGCCCTGCAGATGGCGCAGCATGCGATGCCGCGCCAGCGACGCGTCACCGGCGATGATCGCCTCGGCGATGCGGCGGTGGGCGAGGCGCACGTCGTCGGCCTGCTGCTCGGGGTTGTCGGGCGTCTGCGTGCGCTCGTGGGTGAGCCGTCCCAGGCTGCGCACGAAGAGCTGCATGGCGGCGTTGCCGGTCAGTGTGGCGATCGCCGCGTGGAAATCCTGCGCATGCGCCATGGCGTCCGCGGCGCCGGCGGAGGCCTCGCGGTCCAGCAGCGCGCGCAGCTGCGCGATGCCGGTTTCGGTGAGCTGCTCGGTGGCGGTCTGCACGCAGGCCAGCTCCAGTGCGGTGCGCGCGTCGAAGACGAAGCGCGGTGTGACGTCGCGGTACTGCAGGTACAGCGCGATCGCCTCGGTGACCGAATCCGCGTCGGGCTCGATGACCACCAGGCCGCCACCCGGTCCGCGCCGCATCATCGCCACCGACTGGTGTTCGAGCAGCCGCGCCGCCTGGCGCAGGACGGGGCGGCCGACGTCGTAGCGGCGGGCCAGCTCGTCCTCGGAGCCGAGCACCGTGCCCACCGGCCAGCCGCTCTCCAGCACCTCGTGGCGGATGCGCCGGGCCAGGGCGATGGCCCGGTTGGGGATGGGCCGGGCGCGGCGGCCGTCGCCCGACGCCAGGGCGTCGTCGAGCAGTCCGCCCGGCGGGCCGGCGGCGGCGGAGGCGGTCACCAGGGAAACGGTACCTGATTCCACGCAGTTTGCGCGACCCCGGCGGCGCCCCGAGCACGGCCAGAGCGGGAGCAGGTCCCTGTTTTCTCAAATTTAGCTTGACGGAGGGCCAAGCCCTCGCCTACCCTCCGATGGAGATGAGCACCACTGCCGCTGCGGCAGCGTCGCGCGGCAGCGCGGCCGAGCCTGTCGCCCGCATCGCCCACCGTCGCGACGACCTCGACGACATCCTGGACGGCCTGCGCGCCTTCCTCGACGCCGAGGTGCTGCCGCGCCACCGCCAGCGCAACGACGAGCTGGTCGACCGCGCTGACCTCTACGACCACGACGGCCGCTACCGGCCCGAGGTGCTCGACCTCATCCGCGAGGTGCGCGAGGCGTCGGCGCGAGCCGGCTACTACGCCATGTTCGTCGCCGACGACGACACCGGCGAGGAGCTGGGCTTCGAGGCGCTGTACCGCGTCTGGCAGGCGATCTTCCACCACTGCGGCACCGAGTACTGGCTCGGCCACCACGCCGTCGCCCACTGGGCGCGCGGCCCCAGCAAGCTGCTCACCCACGGCACCGCGACGCTGCGCGCGCAGCTCCTGCCCGACCTGCTCAGCGGCCGCACCACCACCTGCTTCGCCATGTCCGAGCCCGACGCCGGGTCGGACGCCTGGCGCATGCGCACGCGTGCAATCCCCGACGAGCGTGGCGGCTGGCTGCTCAACGGCTCCAAGCAGTGGATCACCAACGCGCCCTACGCCAGCCACGCCATCGTCTTCGCCGTCACCGACGACGCCGCCGCGGCGCAGCGCAAGGGCGGCGTCAGCGCCTTCGTGGTGCCCACCGACACGCCCGGCTTCGGCATCGACCGGGTGATCCGCTTCTTCGGCCACCACGGCGGCGACGAGGCGATCATCAGCTTCACGGACGTGCACGTCCCCGACGAGAACGTCCTGGGCAGCATCGGCGAGGGGTTTCGCCTTGCCATGCAGGGGGTTTCCACGGGACGGCTGTACAACTCCGCGCGCAGCGTGGGCCTGGCCCAGTGGGCGCTCGACCGCGCCGCCGCCTACGCGTCGCACCGGCACACCTTCGGCAGGCCGATCATCGACAACCAGGGCATCGCCTTCCCGCTCGCCGACCGCGCCGCGGAGATCCACGCCGCGCAGCTCATGGGCCTGAACTGCGCGCGGCTGCTCGACAGCGGCGTCGAGGCGCGCACCGAGCTGGCCATGACCAAGCTGTTCTCCACCGAGTCGGCGGTGCGGGCCATCGACACCGCGATGCAGACCCACGGCGCCATGGGCTTCACCAACGAGGTGGGCCTGGGTGAGGCGTGGCACGCGGCGCGGCGCATCTGCGTCGCCGACGGCGCCTCGGAGATCCTGCGCCGGCAGATCTCCCGCTCCCTGCGGGTGGCGCCGTGAGCGAGACTGGCATCCGCTACGAGAAGCAGGGCCACGTCGCCACCCTGACCCTCGACCGTCCCGAGCGTGGCAACGCGCTGTCCAAGGCGATGGTGGAGCCGGTGCGCGAGGTCTGGCGCGACGTGATGAGCGACGGCGAGGTTCGCGTGCTGGTGATCACCGGCAGCGGCGACCGCCACTTCTGCACCGGCCTCGACGTGCGCGAGGTGGCCGAGACCGGCACCACCACCGCGGGCGACGGTCTGGCCCGCGAGCAGATCGCCTGGTCGCCGCTGGCCCACGGCGTCTGGAAGCCGGTGGTGTGCGCGCTCAACGGGCTGGTCGTCGGCGGCGGCCTGCACTTCGTCGCCGACGCCGACGTGATCGTTGCCGCCAACCACGTCGAGATCATGGACACGCACACCTCGGTGGGCATGGTCGGCGCCGTCGAGAACGTCGGGCTCACCCACCGCATGCCGCTCGGCTCGGTGCTGCGCATGACCCTGTGCGGTCGCAACTACCGGATGAGCGCGCAGCGCGCCTACGACCTCGGCCTGGTCGACGAGCTCTGCGACCGCGCCACCCTGCTGGACACCGCCTACGCGGTTGCGGACAGCATCGCCAAGAACTCGCCACGCGCGGTGATGCTCAGCAAGCAGGCGATCTGGTCGTCGCTGGGACGCGACCACGAGGGCGCCGCCGAGCACGCCTGGGCGCTGGCCAGGGTGCAGCGCCACCATCCCGACTTCGTCGAGGGCGCCCGCGCCTTCGCCGAGAAGCGCGAACCGGTGTGGACGCCGTGAGCGGCGTCGACGCGCTGCTGCTCGCCGACCCGCAGCTCGCCGCCTTCGCCGCCGAGGTGGACGCGGTGGTCGACGCCTGGGACGGCCCGCCGCTGCAGTACTTCCGCGGCCGCGGCGGCGCGGCGCGCGAGCTGTACCGCGAGCTGGGCCGCCGCGACATGCTGGCGGTGAGCTGGCCCACCGAGCTGGGCGGCGGCGGGCGGCCGCTCACCTACGAGTACACGCTGTGGAACCAGCTCGCCTACCGCCGCGCCACCCGCCCGGAGATCGGCGCCACCATCGTCGCCCGCGTGCTGATGCGCCACGGCACCGAGGAGCAGAAGACCCTGCTGCTGCCCGCCATCCGCAGGGGTGAGGTCTGCTTCGCGCTCGGCTACTCCGAGCCCGAGGCGGGCAGCGACCTCGGCGCGGTGCGTACCCGCGCGACGCGCCACGGCGACGCCTACGTGGTCGAGGGCGAGAAGGTGTGGACGTCGGAGGCGCACCACGCCGAGCACCTCTGGTGCCTGTGCCGCACCGGCGCCCAGGACGAGCACGGCCGCGCGCTGACCCTGCTGATCATCGACACGCAGACGCCCGGCCTCACCGTGCGCCCCATCCCCACCATCGACGGCCACCACGTCAACCAGGTGCTGCTCGACGGCGTCGAGGTGCCCGCCGCGGCGCGGGTGGGGGAGGAGGGCCAGGCCTGGGCGATCGTCCGCGAGGGCCTGGCCGCCGAGCGCCACCTGCAGTTCATGCCCGGCCGGGTGCGTCGCGACCTCGAAGACCTGGTCGCCCTCTGCCGCCGCACCGGCGCACTGGCGCGCAGCGACGTGCAGCAGCGGCTCGCCGAGCTGGCCGCGGGCGTTGCCGCCGCGGAGGCCAGCGCCGCCGCCAACCTGGTCGAGGCGGCCAGCGGGGCCATCTCGCCGGTGTCCGCGGCGTGCACCAAGGTGCTGGGCAGCACCCTCGCCCAGGACGTCGCCGCCGCCGCCTTCGACCTCTGCGGCACCGCGGCGCTGGACGAGGCCGGGGTCAGCGAGCTGCTCTGGCGCCAGACGCGCATGGAGACGGTCGCCGGGGGCAGCACCGAGATGCTGCTCGGCATCGTCGCCCGCGGCGCGCTGCAGTTGAGGCCGAGCACGTGACCGCGCGTCGCGGCTTCGAGCGCATGACCGTGCCCCACGTCATCGGCCTGCACGCGCGCTCGCTGGGCGCCAAGAAGGCGATCGTCGAGGACGGGCGCGCCACCACGTATGCGGAATTGCACGCGGGCGCAATCCAGGCGGCCGCCGCGCTGCAGGCGCTCGGGGTGCGTCAGGGTGAGCGCGTCGGCATCGCCATGCAGCCGTCCGCCGCCTACGTCTCCATCCTGCTCGGCGCCATGACCTGTGGCGCCGTGCCCGCGCCGCTCAACACCCGGCTGGCGCCCGTCGAGCTGGCCGACTACCTGCGCCGCCTGGAGCCGCGGCTGGTGCTGAGCGACGGCACCGTGGGCGTGTCCGCGCCCGTGCTCCACCTCGATCCCGCCGATCCGCTGGGCGCACTGCTGCGCTCGGCGCCGGGCGGCCGCGCGGAGGCTGTCGTTCCGTGGGACAGCCCCGCCGGCCCTGCCATCGCCTTCCCCACCGGGGGCACCACCGGGCTGCCCAAGGCGGCGGTGTGGGGCCACACGGGGCTCGCCCTCGGACTGATCTCCGCCTGCATGCACCTGGGCGTCGGCCGCGCCGACACCGAGCTGTACTTCTCGCCGATGTACCACCTCACCCTGGTGACCTCACTGCTCGCCGTCCTGTACGCCGGTGGCACCGTGCGCCTGCTGCAGCGATTCGAGGAGGACGCCGTGCTGCGCGCACTGGAGAACGGCGACGGCGTGACCCGCTTCTTCGGCACTCCCGGTGTCATCGAGCGGCTGCTCGGCGCCCGCCTGGTGGCGCCCAGCCTGCGCTCGGTGGTGTTCGGCGCCAGCCGCAGCGGTCCCGACTTCCCCCATCGCCTGCAGGCGGCGCTGCCGCGCGTCGGGCTGATGACCGGCTACGGCGCCACCGAGTTCGGCGCGGTCACCCGGGTCTACCCGGGGGAGATCCTCGACGCCGCCGGCGGCGTGGGCCGGGCGGTCGCCGGTGTCGAGCTGAGCGTGCGCTCGCGCGACGGTGGCGAGGTGCTCGGCACCGGCGAGGTCGGCGAGGTGGCGGTGCGCTCGCCGATGGCCATGCTCGGCTACCTCAGCGGCGAGACGGTGGGCACGGTCGACGGCGACGCCATCCGCTCCGGCGACCTCGGCGCCCTCGACGCGCAGGGGCGCCTGCACCTGCACGGCCGGATCAGCGAGCTGATCAAGACCGGTGGCGAGAACGTCTTCCCGTCCGAGGTGGAGCGCGTCGTGGTGGAGCACGCCGCGGTGCTCGACGCGGTGGTCTACGGCGTCGAGGACGCCACCTGGGGCGAGCGCGTGGAGTGCGCGGTGATCCCCGTGCCGGGCGCCGCCCTCGACCTCGCCGAGCTGCGCGCCTTCTGCGCCACCCGGCTGGGCGGCTACAAGGTGCCCAAGCGCTTCCGCGTGGTCACCGAGTTCCCCCGGACGACCACTCAGAAGCTCGACCGCCAGGCGCTGCGCCGCGCCGCCCTGCTCGCGGAGCAGCCGGCGTGAACCTGGCCGCCACCGCCGCCTCCGCCGAGCTGCGCGACTTCGTCGAGAGCGTGCGCCGCCTCTGCGCCGCCGAGCTGGGGGCGCCGCCGCCCAGTCGCGAGGAGCGCGTGCTGTCGCGCGGGCTGTGGCGCCGTCTCGGCGAGCTCGGCGTGCTCGGCCTGGGCGAGGCGGACGGCGAGGCCTCCTGGATGGTCGCCGCCTACCAGGAGCTGGGCGCCGCGCTCTGCCCCGGGCCGCTGGCGGCGACGGCGATGGCCTCGCGGCTGCTGTCTGCGTCCGCTCCCGAGGAGCTCGCCGCGCTGCGGTCCGGCGACCGCGTCGTCGCCGTCGGCGCGGGCGGCGTCTTCCCCTGGGGCGTCGACGCGGATCTGCTCATCGGCACCGCTGGTGACGCCGCCTGGCTGGTCGCCCCCGACGCGCCGCGCAGCGCGATGCACACGTTGGGGCGCGAGCCGTGGGCGCGCGTCGACCCGTGGCCGGTGCGCGCGCTGAGTGGCGGCCGCCGGGCCGCCGCGGTCGGCGACCTCGCCGTGTCCGCACTGCTGCTCGGCGCGGCGGGGCGGCTGGTCGAGATGTCGGCCGAGCACGCGCGCACCCGCCAGCAGTTCGGCCGGGCCATCGGCTCGTTCCAGGCGGTCAGCTTCCCGCTCGCCGCGGGATACGCCGCGCTGCACAACGCGGGATGCCTCGCCGACTCCGCTGCGCAGGCGATCGACGCCTCGCACGACGCGCGCGCCCTGTGCGCCGGTGCGCGCACGGTGGCCGCGGCCGCCGCCCTGGAGGTCGCGCGCGTCGCCCACCAGGTGCACGGCGCGTCCGGCTTCACCGAGGAGTCGCCGGTCGGCGCCTACAGCGCGCACATCAGGCAGTGGACGCTGCTGCCGCCCTCGCCCGCCGCCGGACGCGCCGCCCTGCTGGCGGGCATCGGCGCCGACGCCGACGGCGCACCTCACTTCGACGCCGACCGGGCACCCGCCCGGGGTCTCGACGGAATCACGGAGAGCAAGCAGTGATCGGGGACATGATTCTCGCGGACGCGACCGTGCACGGCTACAACTGGACGGAGTCGAACTGGGCGATCCCCGAGGCTCGCATCACCAGTCAGGCCGGGCCCGGTTTCCACGCGTCGGTGACCCGCGACGACGCCTACCGGCTGAACGCCGAGGAGTTCGGCCGCGACTGGCAGGCCGACGAGCTGGCCGAGGTCCTCTTCCTGGAATCGCCGATCGACCTGGCCGTACACCACGGCACGCCGATCTACGACTTCTACAAGGACGGCCATTCCGCCACCGACAAGGGCTACGCGCTGCGCGACCTGGCCCCCGGACGCGTGCTCGTCTACGGCGCCGTCAATCCCTACGAGGGCAAGAAGGCGCTGGACGAGATGGAGCACATGGTCAAGGAGCACGGCGTCGACGGCATCAAGGTGTACGCCGCGACCTACGCCGGCGGGCACACCACCGAGGTCGCCCTCGACGACCCCAAGCTGGGCTTCCCCTTCATCGAGAAGGCGCTGTCGCTGGGCGTCAAGGTGATCGCGACCCACAAGGCGATCCCCTTCGGGCCCGTGCACCCCGCGCCGTACGGCATGCGCGACCTGCCCGAGGCGTGCGCGCACTACCCCGAGATGAACTTCGAGATCGTCCACACCGGCTTCGCCTTCGTCGAGGAGACGGCGCTGCTGGTGGGCAGCTTCGCCAACGTGTGGTGCAACCTCGAGGTCAGCAGCTCCTTCGTCGTCAACGCGCCGCGCCGCTTCGGCGAGTTCATGGGCAAGTTCCTGGCCAGCGGCGGTGAGGACCGCATCCTCTTCTCCAGCGGCTGCGCCTTCGTGCATCCCATGCAGACGGTCAACGAGATCCTCGCCTACGAGATGCCGCGCGAGCTGGTCGAGGGCTGGGGCTACCCGGAGATGACCGAGACGGTGAAGCGCAAGATTCTCGGCGAGAACCTGCTGCGCCTGCACGGCATCGACGCCGCGGCGCTCAAGCTGCACACCGCCAACGACGACTGGGCGCGGCGGCGCGCGGCGCTCGGCGAGGTGGAGCCCTGGTCGCACCTGCGGGCGCGCATGCGGGCCGCGGTGTGAGCCCGGTGGGCACGATGGTCAGCGAGGCCTCCGTGCGCGCGGCGATCGCCGATGTGGTCGACCCGTGCAGCCGCCTGTACGGCACCGACCTCAGCCTGCTCGACCTGGGCATGGTGGAGCGCGTGCACGTCGACGGCGGTGCGGTGCACGTCGACCTGCTGCTCGACGACCCGCTGTGCATGTACACCTTCGTGATCCAGCGCGACCTGCGCGAGCGCATCGCGGCGCTCGACGGCGTGGCCAGCGTGGAGATCACCGTGCTGCCCGACTTCGGCTGGAGCCGCGAGCGGGTCACCCCGGCCGCGCGCCAGCGGCTGCTCGACGACGGCCTGGTGCGCCGCCTGATGCTCGTGCCCGCCACCGCGGCACCGAGCCGACATGAGGACTGACGAGAACATGGTTGCAACTGAGAGAACGGTCATCAGCGCCGAGGGCGCGCTGGCGCTGATCGGTGCGGCGCAGCGGGCGGCCGCCGCCGAGGGCATGGCGGTGTCGATCTGCGTGGTCGACCCCAGCGGCCTGCAGGTGGGATTCCTGCGCATGGATGGCGCCATGCTGGGCACCATCGCGCTGGCCGCGACCAAGGCGCACAGCGCGGCGATGTTCGCCACGCCGACGCACGCCTGGCACGGCATCCTCTCCGGCGACGCCGCACTGCGCGACGGACTGCTCGGCACCGATCGCTTCACCACGCTGGGCGGCGGAGTGCCGCTGGTCGCGGGCGGCACGCTGATCGGCGCGCTGGGCGTGAGCGGCGGCAGCGTCGACCAGGACCGCGCCGTCGCCGAGGCCGCCGCCGCGGAGGTGGTCGGCTGAGTCATGGGCGGGGTTGTCAGGTGATCGCCGAGGACGTCTCGGTCACGTTGGAGGAGCGCGTCGGCACGCTGTCGCTGTCGCGCCCGCCGGTGAACGCGCTGCGCACACAGACGTATCGCGAGCTGGCCGCGTCGCTGCGCGCCCTGCAGGAGGATCGCGCCTGCTCGGCGATCGTGCTGCGCTCCGCGGTGCCCGGCATCTTCTGCGCCGGCGCCGACGTGCGCGAGCTGCCCATGCCGCGCGAGGTGGACGAGGAGCGCCAGAAGCTGACCCGCGCCTTCTTCACCCAGGTGCTGCGCTCGCCGGTGCCGGTGATCTGCGCGGTGGACGGCCCCGCCCTGGGCGGCGGCTGCCAGCTGGTCGCGGCGTGCGACGTGCGCCTGGCCACGCGCGGCGCCCGCTTCGGCGTGCCGGAGATCAACGTGGGACGCTGCGGCGGCGGCCGCTACCTGATGCGCGTGCTGCCCGTGGGCACGGTGCGCCAGATGTACTTCACCGGCCGGCCGATCGGCGCCGAGGAGGCGCACCGGCTGGGCATGGTGTCGGAGCTGCTGGACGATGCGGATGCGCTGGACGCGCGCGCGCAGGAGCTGGCGCGCGACATCGCCTCCAAGAGTCCCACCGCGCTGCGCCTGGCCAAGCAGTCGCTCGACCTCGCCGAGTCGCTCGGCATCGAGGCCGGCTACGAGGTGGAGCAGCAGTTCAGCCTGCGCATGGCAGGAACTCCGGACGCCGCCGAGGCGGCCGCGGCGTTCCGCGAGAAGCGCCCGCCCGTCTGGAGCGACTGACCAAACCGTGTTCGACTTCACACCCACCGAGGAGCAGCGCGACGTGCTCGGCGCCGTGCGCTCGATGCTCGACCGCGTCGCCACCGAGGACTTCCTGCGCAGCCACGACGACGAGGAGCGCTACCCGTACGCGCTGTACGAGCAGTTCGTCGCCATGGGCCTGATGGGCCTGCCCTTTCCCGAGGAGCAGGGCGGCCTGGGCCGCGGCATCCTCGACTTCGCCCTGGTCGCCGAGGAGATCGGCCGCAAGGGCTACGACCTCGCCGCCGTGTACGGCATCCCCATCTTCAACGCGCTGACCATCCTCCGCCACGGCAGCGACGCGCAGCGCGCCCGCTACATCCCCGACCTGATCGCCGGCCGGGTGCGCTTCGCGGTGGCCATCACCGAGCCGGGCTCGGGGTCCGACGCCGGGTCGATGCGCACCACCGCGCGCCGCGTCGAGGGCGGCTGGCTGGTCAACGGCGAGAAGGTCTTCTGCAGCGGCGCCGCGGTGGACGACACGGTGATCGCGCTCTACTGCCGCACCGATCCCGACGCGCCGCGGCAGTCGGGGCTGGGCCTGGTCCTGGTCGACAACACCAGCCCCGGCCTGGAGATTCGCAAGCTGCGCACGCTGGGACGGCACATGCTGCCGACCACCTCGCTGCTGCTCACCGACGTCTACGTGCCCGACGAGCGGCTGGTCGGCGCGCCCGGCGACGGCTGGGCCTGCCTGCTCGGCGGCCTGCAGCTGGAACGCATCGTCACCTCGTGCGCCTACGTCGGCAACGCGCAGACGGTGGTGGACGAAGCGCTCGCCTACGCCAAGCAGCGCGAGCAGTTCGGCCGCCGCATCGGCGACTTCCAGGTGATCGCCCACATGCTCGCCGACATGCAGACCGACGTCGACGCCGCCCGCCTGCTCACCTACCGCGCCGCCTGGGTCCTCGACCAGGGTCGCGACGCTTTGCTGGAGATCAGCATGGCCAAGCTGTTCGGCTCCGAGGCCTTCCTGCGCGTGGCCAACAACGGCATGCAGATCCTCGGCGGCTACGGCTACACCATGGAGATGCCGATGCAGCGCCACCTGCGCGCCGCCCGCGGCTCGACGATCACCGCGGGCACCTCGCAGATCCAGCGCGACGCCATCGCCCGCCGTCTCGGCCTGCGCCCGCGATGAACGCGGCGCCCCTGCAGGGACTGCGCGTCCTCGAATTCGGCAACCTGCTCGCCGCGCCCTGCGCGGGCATGGTGCTCGCCGACCTCGGCGCCGAGGTGGTCAAGGTCGAAGGCTTCGGCGGCGACCCGGCGCGCGAATTGCAGACCGCCGCCTTCACCGGCAGCGGCACCAGCCCGACCTTCCTCGCCTTCAACCGCGGCAAGCGCTCGCTGGCCCTCGACCTGCGCACCGTCGGCGGCCTGGAGGTGGCCAGCCGCCTGCTGGAGCGCAGCGACGTGCTCATCGAGAGCTTCCGTCCCGGCGTGATGGACCGCCTCGGCCTCGGCGTCGACACGCTGCGCCGCGTCCACCCGCGCCTGGTGTACGCGTCGCTCAGCGGTTTCGGCCAGACCGGACCGGAACGCGGGCGCCGCGGCGTCGACCTGGTGATCCAGGCGGAGAGCGGCATCATGGCGGTCACCGGGCAGCCCGACGGGCCGCCCACCAAGGTGGGGTTCACGGTGGTGGACGTCGCCGCCGGACACGTGCTCGCCCAGGGCATCCTCGCCGCATTGATCAACCGCGGCCGCACCGGCGAGGGCGACCACGTCCGCGTCTCGCTGCTCGACGTGGCGCTGCACCTGCAGGCGGCGCCGATGACCGAGTACCTTGCCACGGGCAGTCTTCCTCCGCGCTGTGGCAACGCCGCGCCGATGACCGCACCCGCCGACCTGTTCACCACTGCGGACGGACACCTGGTGATCTCTGCATATCTCGATGACCACTGGCGCACCCTGTGCGCGACCATCGGCCGCGCCGAGCTTCCCGACGACCCGCGCTTCGCCACCAAGGTCGACCGGGTGCGCAACCGCGACGCGCTGGTGCAGGAACTGGAAGCGACGCTGCGCACCGACACTTCGCGCGGCTGGATGGCCAGGCTGCAGGGGGCGGGCCTGGCGGTGGGCATGGTCAAGTCGTACGCCGACATCGAGGCCGACGCCCAGGTGCGCGCCATGGAGACGCTGATCAGCGTGGGCGAGGCGGCGCCGATCCGCACCGTGCGCGCACCGGCGCAGTTCGCGTCGTGGCACGCGGAGTATCGCGTCGCGCCGCCGGGCGTCGGCGAGCACACCTCGGAGGTGCTCGGCGAATTGGGCTACTCGCCCGATGAGATCGACTCGCTGGCAGACACGGGTGTGGTGCGCTGCTCGGCGGTGCGGCAATGACGCGCAGGCGCATCGACGCGTCCCTGGTCGGCCTGGAGCTGCCGCCCATGCTGCACCGCTGGACCAGGCGCGACGTCATCCTCTACGCGCTCGGCGTCGGCGCCACCGCCGCCGACCTCGACCTGGTCTACGAAGCCCGCGGCCCGCGCGTGCTGCCGACCTACGCGGTGATCCCGTCGAGCCACTTCCTGCCCGGCTTCCTCGAGGCCGTCGACTTCGAATTGGGCAACCTGCTCCACGGCGAGCAGTCGATCATGCTGCACCGCCCCATCCCCGCCGAGGCCGCGGTGGAGTCGACGCGGCGCTGCGTCGCGGTGTGGGACAAGGGCGGCGCCGCAGTGATCGTCTGGGAGAGCGTCAGCAGCGACGCGGACGGGCCGCTGTTCACCACCACCAGCGCGTCCTTCGTGCGCGGCGCGGGCGGGTTCGGCGGCGACCGCGGGCCCTCCGGTGCGCGCAACGCGCCGCCGGAGCGCGCGCCCGACGTCACCCTGGCGGTGGCGACTCACCCCGACCAGGCCGCGCTGTACCGCCTGTCGGGCGACCTCAACCCCATGCACATCGATCCCGAGATGGCCCGTTCGTTCGGCTACGAACGGCCCTTCCTGCACGGGCTGTGCACCTACGGCGTGGTGGCGCGCGCCGTGGTGGCGGCGGTGTGCGACGGTGTGCCCGAGCGCCTCGAAGCGTACGAGGCTCGCTTCGCCGGCCTGGTGTATCCGGGCGACACGCTCAATGTTCGCGTGTGGCGCACGGCCGACGACGAGGCCGTGCTCGACGCGCAGACCGAGCGCGGTCCGGCGCTGAACGGCGCGCGGATGCGCTTCCGGCGCGCGGCGTGGAGCGCGCGGTCGCGATGAGTCCTGGCGTCGAGGTCGGCATCGTCGCGTTCGGCGCCTACGTGCCGCCGCTGCGGGTGCGCCGCGAGGACATCGCCGCGGCGCACGCGTGGGTGAATCCCGCGCTTCGTTCTCTGGCACGCGGTGAGCGGAGCGCGTGCGGCTGGGACGAGGACTCGGTGACCATGGCCGTCGAGGCGTCGCGCACCGCGCTGGCGGGCGTCGACCGCGACCGGGTGTCGCGGCTCTCGCTGGGCACCACCACCGCGCCCTTCGCCGACCGGCTCAACTCGGGCATCGTCGCCGCCGCGCTGGGATTGCGCGACGGCGCCATCGCCCTCGACGTCACCGGTTCGCAGCGGGCCGGGACGAGCGCGCTGCTGACCGCCGTCGACGCGGCCCAGGCGCGTGGCGAGACGGCGCTCTGCGTGGCGTCGGAGAAGCGCCGCACCGCGGGGGCGAGCACCGCGGAGATGAACACCGGGCACGCCGCCGCGTCCGTGCTGGTCGGACCTGGGCCCGGCGTTGCACGGCTGCTCGGCTCGGCGTCGCTGGTTGCGGACTTCGTCGACCATTACCGCGCCGCTGACGGTGACTTCGATTACGGCTGGGAGGAGCGCTGGATCCGTGACGCCGGCTGGCTGCGCATCCTGCCCCCCCTGGTCGCGCGCGTGCTGCAGGAGTGCGGACTGACCGCCGCGGACGTGACCCGCTTCTGCGTCCCCTCGCCGCTGCCGCGTCTCGACCGTGCCCTGGCAAAGGCCTGCGGCATCGACGAATCCGCGCTGCCCGACCAGCTCGGCAACGGCTGCGGCGACAGCGGCGCGGCGCACCCGCTGCTGCTGCTCGTCGACGCGCTGGAGCAGGCGCAACCCGGTGAGCGCATCCTCGTCGCCGGTTTTGGCCAGGGTGGCGACGCGCTGCTCTTCGAGGTCACCGACGCCATCGCCACCGCGCGCCAAGCGCACACCACGGTGCGCACCTGGCTGCAGCGCCGCCTCGACTGCAGCTACTCGCGCTACGCGACGCTGTCCGGCCTGCTCCACGTCGACCGCGGCATCCGCGCCGAGGTCGACAAGGGCACGGCGCAGTCGGCGGCATGGCGGCACAGCGACCTCACCCTCGGCCTGGTCGGCGGGCGCTGCAGCGTGTGCGGCACCCACCAGATCCCGCGCAGCGCCGTCTGCGCCAACCCGGACTGCCGCGCCGTCGACACCCAGCAGCCGCACCGCTTCTCGGAGTCGCGCGGCCGGGTGGCGACGTGGTCGGCCGACTCGCTCACCTACACGCCCGACCCGCCCGCCTACTACGGCATGGTCGACTTCGAGGAGGGCGGACGGCTGACCATGGACTTCACCGGTGTTGGCCCGCAGGGCGTCGAGGTGGGCATGCCCATGCGCATGGTCTTCCGCGCCAAGGACCACGATCCTGTGCGAGGCTTCACCCGCTACTTCTGGAAGGCGGCGCCGGCGCCGCAGGAGGCGTAGACACGATGGCCAGTGGAATCCGCGACCGCGTCGCCATCCTGGGCATGGGCTGCTCGAAGTTCGGCGAGCGCTGGGAGGCCGACGCCGAGGACCTGATGGTCGAGGCGTACACCGAAGCGATCGCCGACGCGGGCGTCGAGACGAGTGACATCGGCGCCGCCTGGTTCTCCACCGCCATCGAGGAGCAGGGCGTGGGCAAGTCGGCGGTGCCGCTGGCCACCGCGCTGCGCCTGCCCTACATTCCGGTCACCCGTGTCGAGAACTTCTGCGCCAGCGGCACCGAGGCCTTCCGCGGCGCGGTGTACGCCGTCGCCGCGGGGGCCTGCGACATCGCCCTGGCGCTGGGCGTCGAGAAGCTCAAGGACACCGGCTACGGCGGCCTGCCCCAGCGCAGCCGCGGCCGCGTCAACGACCTCTACTGGGCCAACTTCTCCGCGCCGGGGTCGTTCGCCCAGCTCGCCTCGGCGTACCGCGCCAAGCACGGAGTGGACGCCGGCGACCTCAAGCGGGCCATGGCCCACGTCTCGGTGAAGAGCCACGCCAACGGCAGCCTCAACCCCAAGGCCCACCTGCGCAACCGGGTTGACGCCGAGACTGTCATCAACGCGCCGATGGTGGCCGAGCCGCTGGGCCTCTACGACTGCTGCGGGGTCAGCGACGGCGCCGCCTGCGCCATCGTCACCACGCCGGAGATCGCCCGCTCCATGGGCCGCGGCGACGCGAGCATGGTCACCGTCAAGGCGCTGCAGCTCGCCGTCTCCAACGGCACCGAGGCGCAGCACTCGTCCTGGGACGGCGCCCACTTCGCCACCGCCCGCCACGCCGCGCGGCGCGCCTACGCCGAGGCGGGCATCGAGAACCCGCGCGCGCAGCTCGACCTCATCGAGGTGCACGACTGCTTCTCGATCACCGAATTGGTGACCATGGAAGACCTGTTCATCTCGCCCGAGGGCGGCGCCGTCACCGACGTGCTGGAGGGCTTCTTCGACGCCGACGGCGGCCTGCCCTGCCAGATCGACGGCGGCCTCAAGTGCTTCGGCCACCCCATCGGCGCCTCCGGCCTGCGCATGATCTACGAGCTCTACCTGCAGATGAACGGCCGCGCCGGCGACCGCCAGCTCGCCTCCGGTCCCGCCCTCGGCCTCACCCACAACCTGGGTGGCATGCCCAGCGCCAACGTCTGCAGCGTCGCGGTGCTCGGCCTCCTCGGCGCCTAGCCGAAGCGGGTCCTACGGCTCGGGCGTCGTCGCGCCGTTCTCGCCCTTGCGGGTCATGGCCCCGCCGCGCGACATCCAGTTCTGGTTGCGGAAGATCACCACGGTGCGGCAGCCCTCCGGCCCGGCGATCAGCGGGCCGTACCCGGTGCCCGCCTTGACGATGCGCACGTCACCCGCCTTGTGCCACTTGCCGGTGATCTGCTGGGTGCCTTCGAGGAGGATCTCCGCGTAGTCGTTGACGTGGTGGTGCGCCTCGGTGCGCGAGCCCGGCGGGTAGACGCCGGTGAAGATCACCGGCGCGTCGGGGTCGTCGGGGTCGCCGAGGATGAAGCTGGCGACGCGGGCGCCGTTGTCGTACTCGGTCCAGCCGAGCTCCTCCCAGCTGGTGTCCACGGCGAACGTCTTGCGCTTGGTCACAGGGTCCATGGCTCGTTCCTCCTTCTGCTGCACGATCCGCCGATCAGCCGTTCGCCGGAACGTGGCCCTGGGTGATGTAGACGCCGCGGAACCGCGAGTCGCAGTACTGGGACGCCCGGTGCACGCCGCCGACGTAGTCCTGGATGGCGGTGATCGCCGGGTCGAAGAAGATGGGCACGCCGTCCTGCACCTGCTGGCTGACCAGGTCGTTGGCCTGACGGTAGATGGCGGCGCGCGCGGTGGCGTCGCTGGTGCCCTCGGCCTGCTCCAGCAGCGGGCGGAGCCCGGGGGCCTCGTTGCCGCCGGCGTTGGTGGCGCCCTCGGGGAGGAAGTGGTCGTGGAACTGCTGGTCGGGGTCGGGCGTGGCCACGCCGCCGTACGACGCCGCCTGGGCGATGCCGTGCTTGGTCGGTCCGGAGAGGAAGATGGTCGGGAAGGCGGTGGCCAGGTCGACCGTCTTGACGTTCATGGTGATGCCGACCTGCTGCAGCTGGGCGGAGATCAGCTCACCCATCTGCACGAACGAGGTGGCGCTGGCGCCGACGTAGGCGTCGAAGGTGACGTTGCTGACGCCCGACTGCTGCAGCACGGCCCTGGCCTTGGCCGGGTCGTAGGGGAACAGCGGGTTCTTGTCGAGGGCGGGGTCGTAGGCCGCGCTGGTCGGCGGGAACTCCTGGTAGGTCGCCTTGACGGTGTCCTGGGTCAGCGCCTTGGCCAGGGCGGGACGGTTGATGGCGTAGGAGACGGCCTGGCGCACCAGCGGGTTGTCGAACGGCGCCAGCGTCTCGTTCATGATCAGCAGGCGGAACTGCGTGCCCGCGTTGGTGAACAGGGTGATGCCGCTCTTGCCCTTCAGGCTGTTGCCGTCGGCGACGCTCTGCGGCGACACCCAGTCGGCGTCCTTGGCCTGGATGGCGTTGACCAGCGAGGTGAAGGGGATCTCCGAGAAGTCGATGCCGCCGAGCAGCTGCGCCGACTTGTCCCAGTAGCCGTCCCAGCGGCGCACCGACATGTTCTGCCGCGAGTTGATGGTGCCGACCACCTTGTACATGCCCGCGCCCACCGGCGCCTTGGAGAAGCTGGCGCTGCTGCCCGCGGCCTTCACCGCCGTCGGCGACGCCATCATGCCGGCGCGGTCGGCGAGGGCGGGCAGGATGCGCCCGACCGCGGCGCGCTTCATCTGGATGTCGATGGTCGAGGCGTCGACCACAGTGGTCGACTGCACGTCGGCCAGCGTCGCCTTGATGGTCGAGGCCGGGTCGTTGAGGACGCGGTCGATGTTGAAGGCCACCGCGCTGGCGTCGAAGGGTGTGTTGTCCTGGAACTGCACGCCGGTGCGCAGGGTGAGGCGCAGCACGTTGTTGGGCTGCACGGTGTAGCCGGTGGCCAGCTCGGGAATCAGCTTGCCGCTGCTGTCATAGTCGAACAGCGCGTCGAAGATGGTGTGCAGGGTGAGCGGCTCACATGTCTGCTGCGGGTGGATGGGGTCCTGGCTGGGTCCGACCACGCCCTGGTAGCGCAGCACGGCGGTGAGGTCGGCCTTGGCGGCCGCCCCGCTGGACGGCGACGACGAGTTGGTGGTGTTGCCGCCGCCGCCGCAGGCGGTGACCGTGGCGATCACCGCGCAGCCCATGGCCACCAGGCGCCGATGCGCTCCGGGCATGGCTCTCATGTCTGGTTCCCTTTAGTTGGCGAAGCGATAGAGACGAAGCGCGTTGCCGGCCACGATGGCCTGGCGCTCCTCGTCGGGCACCTCGGCGAAGGCCGCGCCGATCTGCTTCCAGGACGACGGCCAGTCCGAGGCGATGTGCGGGAAGTCGTTGGACCACAGCATCTTGTCCACGCCGATGCGGTGGCGGTTGGCGATCGCCAGGGTGTCGTGGATGAAGGAGAAGTGGAAGTGATCGCGCACGTAGTCGCTGGGCAGCTTGGCCAGCGGATGGTCCTTCAGCGTCGCCTTGGCGTGGCGCAGGTAGTTGTCGTCGGCCTGGTCGACGAAGTAGGGAAGCCAGCCGCAATCGGTCTCGTGGAAGACGATGCGCAGCTCGGGGATGCGGTCGAGCACGCCGCTGAAGATGATCTCCAGCATGCGTCCCGGGCAGTCGTAGAAGTGCCCGGTGCCCGGCAGCGTGCCCGCGTCGAGCTGGTAGGGCATGTCGTCGTTGAGCATGATGTGGATGGCCAGCGGCTTCCCCGTCGCGGCCACGGCGCGGAAGACGGGGTCGTCCTCGTCGCTGATCTGGGTCCCGCCGTGCGGGTAGGCGTTGAGCAGGAAGCCGGCGATGCCGGGCATCTGCGCGGTGCGCTCCACCTCCTCGACGGCGGCGCGCACGCCGCGGTTGGGGATGGTGGCCACGCCGCCGAGACGGTTGGGAGCGTACGAGCAGAACTCGGAGAGCCAGTCGTTGTAGGCCCGCACCATGGCGTTGTGCAGGTCGGCGTCGCGGTTGCCGACCACGCCCTGGAAGGGCCGGTTGGGGAAGAGCAGCTCGGCGTCGATGTTGTCGGCGTCCTGGATCTCCAGGCGCTTCTCCGGCATGTCCCAGCTCTCGACGTCGACCTCGTCGGGACGCAGCCAGTCGGTCAGCGCCGCGGCGGGACGGCCGGCGGCCATGGTGAAGCCGAAGCTGATCGGCTCGGCCGCGCCCTCGATGATCCACGCGCCGCCCCTGTCCAGCCACTCGATCCGCGGCACGCGGTCGCGGTAGCGCGGCTCGACGCGCGAGGTCCACAGGTCGGCGGGCTCCAGGACGTGGGTGTCGGCGGAGATGACGCGATACGAGCTGCGGGTGCGAAGCGGTGCCATCACTCGAACCCGTACATGCGGGCCGCGTTGTCGTGCAGGATGGCGCGCTGCTCCAGCTCGGGCACTCCCACCATCTGGTCGTCGATGACCTGCCCGGAGTCGGGCCAGGTGCTGTCACCGTGGGGGAAGTCCGACGACCACATGATCCGGTCGAGACCGATCAGGTGGCGGCAGGCGATCGCCGCGCTGTCGCGCATGAAGGTGTAGTAGATGTTGCGCCGCCAGTAGTGGCTGGGCGCCTCGCGGTTGAGGTGGTCCTGGTGCAGGTTGCGGAAGCGCGCCTTGACGTCGACGTAGTCCATGCGCTCGATGATGTTGGCGGCCCAGCCCGCATCGTTCTCCACCGACACCACCTGCAGGTCGGGCAGCTTGTCGAAGACGCCCTGGTAGATCATGCCGATGAAGGTGCGCTGCACCAGGGTGTAGTGGAGGAAGCGATCGGTGGGGCTCTGGCCGCCGCGCACCCGCCGCTCGCTGGCGGTGTGCAGGCTGATCGGCATCCGCAACTCGCTGGCCGCCGCCCAGAAGGGCAGGTACTTGTCGGCGTGGTAGGGCTCGGTGCCGTCGGGGAAGACGGCGATCATCACCCCGACCAGGCCGAGCTCGCGGCAGCGCTGCATCTCAGTGATCGCCGTGTCGACGTCGTCGAGCGACACCATGCCGATGCCCTTGAAGCGCTCCGGATGGCTGCGGCAGAACTCCGCCGCCCAGTCGTTGTAGGCGGCGATGCAGGCGTTGGCGAAGGCCACGTCCTCGATGGCGAAGAAGCGCATGGCGATGGTGGGGTAGAGCACCTCGGCGTCGATGCCGTCGATGCGCATGTCGGCGATGCGCGCCTCGGGATCCCAGCCGCTCGCCGGCACGTCCGCGTAGCGGCCGTCGAGCTTGACGTCACCGCCCTTGTAGCGGACGCCGTGGATCATCCCGATGGGGAACATCTCGGTGTTGTCGCAGACGAACACGTCGGTGGTCTCGCGGTGCTCGACGTGCGGCGCGCGATCGCGGAAGCGCCTGTCGAGGCGGGTCACCCACAGGTCGGCGGGCTCGGTGAAGTGCGAGTCCGCCGAGATGATCGGGTAGGCGCGGCGGGGCACCTCCGTCACGACGTGCTGGGCCATCGATGACCTCCGCGCCCGCCCGAAAAACCTGCTCCAACGCTACTGATTGCGCAAATTACTAAAAGATAGGAGTGGCGTCAAGTACTTGTTTCATGGCCGAGCTCGGCCGCGAGGCCAGCAGCGCTTTTGTATATGGATGGGTAGGACTGCCGTAGACCTGCTCGGCGCTGCCGATCTCCACGATGCGCCCCTGGCGCATCACCGCGACGCGATGGCTGATGTGGAACACGAGGGCCAGGTCGTGGCCGATGAACAGGTAGGCGAGGCCCTCGTCGCGCTGCAGCTCCTCGAGCACGTTGATCACCTGCGCCTGGGTGGAGACGTCGAGCGAGCTGACCGGCTCGTCGCAGACGATCAGGTCGGGACGCGGCGCCAGGGCGCGCGCGATGGCCACGCGCTGGCGCTGCCCGCCGGACAGCTCGCCGGGATAGCGCCGCGCGAACGACGGGTCCAGCCCAACCTTGGCGAGCAGCTCGTCGACGCGCTGCCGGCAGGCACCGCGGTCGAGCCCCTCGTAGGCCTGGAGTGGCTCGGCGATGGTGCGGCCCACCGCCATCATCGGGTCGAGGGTCGCGTAGGGATTCTGGAAGACCACCTGGATGCGCCGGCGCAGCTCGCGCGGCCGCCTGCGGTTGGGCCCGTCGGCGGCGACGCCGTCGAACACCACCGAACCCGAGGTGGCCTCGGTGAGCCCCAGGATCAGGCGTCCGACCGTCGACTTGCCGGCGCCGCTTTCCCCAACCAGGCCAAGGGTTTCCCCCGGCTCGACCGAGAAGCTCACCGCGTCCACCGCGACGTGCTCGCCGCGTCCCCGCGAGATCGCCGAGGCGCCCGAGGGGTAGCGCTTGACCAGGTCGGTGACGCGCAGCAGCGCCGCGCGCGGAGCCGCGCCGTTCCCAGCGCCTTCGCCGCGCGCGGCGCCCACCCCGCCCGCACCGAGCAGGGCGAGGTCCGCGTGGCGCACGCAGCGCACCTCGCGGCCGGACGTGGTCGCGGTGAGCAGCTCGACGCGTGTCACCGCGCACTGCGGCTGCGCGAAGTCGCAGCGCGAGGCGAAGCGGCAGCCTCCGGGCATCGCGCTGGGCGGCGGCACCGAGCCGGGGATGACGCGGAGCCGGGTTCCCTTGCGCCCGTGCGCGGGTTGCGCGTCGAGCAGCGCCTGCGTATACGGATGCGCGGGCGCGCGCAGCACCGCGCGCGTCTCGCCGCGCTCGACCACCTGTCCCGCGTAGACCACCACCAGCCGGTCGGCGATGCGCGAGACCACGTCGAGGTCGTGGGAGATGATCAGCAGCGACATGCCGTGCTCCTCGCGCAGCGAGGCGAGCAGGTCGAGGATCTGCGCCTGCACGGTGACGTCGAGGGCGGTGGTGGGCTCGTCGGCGACCAGCAGGGCGGGACGGGTGGCGATGGCCAGCGCGATCATCGCCCGCTGGGCCATGCCGCCGGAGAGCTGGTGCGGGTAGTAGCCGAGGCGCTGCCGCGGCGTGGGGATGCCCACCCGGTCGAGCAGGTCGGCCGCATGGTCGAGCGCCGCGCGCCGTGACATGTCGTGGTGCGAGCAGCGGATGGTCTCGACCAGCTGGTTGCCGACGCTGAAGGCGGGGTTGAGGCTGCTCTGCGGGTCCTGGAAGATCGCCGAGATCTGCGAGCGGCGCAGCGCACGCAGCTCACGCGAACCCGCCGCGGCCAGGTCGCGGCCGCGGAACACCACGCTGCCCCGCGCGATGCGGATGCGTGGCGGCAGCAGTCCCAGCACCGCCAGCGCCGTCAGCGTCTTGCCCGAGCCGCTCTCGCCGACCACCGCCGTCGACTCGCCCGCGGCCATGCTGAAGCCCACGTCGTCGACGAGCCGCACCGTGTCGTGGCGGCGGTGCAGGTCGAGGGCCAGCCCGTCGACGTGCAGCAGCGGCGCGTTCACGTCCACATCCACCTGGGCGCTCATCCTTCGCTGTCCGCGCTCAGACTCTCGCGCAGCCCGTCGGCGATGGAGTTGAACGCCCAGCAGGCGATGGTGATCACCAGTCCGGGCACCAGGATCAGCCGGATGGTCTCGTTGACCACCGAGAAGCCGCGACCAAGCAGGCTGCCCAGGCTGGACGCCGGGGGCTGCACGCTGAGGCCGAGGAAGCTGAGCGCGCCCTCGGCGAGCAGCGCCAGGCTCATGGTGGTCAGCACCTGCACGATCACCGGCCCGGCGATGTTGGGCAGCACGTGGCGGCGCACGATGTCGCGGTCGCGCACGCCGGACACGGTGGCCGCCTCGATGTACGGCTCCTCGCGGATCGCCAGCACCTGCCCGCGCACCAGCCGGACGAACGCGGGCATGAAGGCGACGGCCAGGCCCAGCATGGCGTTCTGCACGCCGGGGCCGAGGATGCCGACGATGGCCATGGCCACCAGCAGGCCGGGGAAGGCGAGCACCGCGTCGGTGGTGCGCATCAGCACGCTGTCGAGCCGCCCGCCCACGTAGCCGCTGACCAGCCCGACGGAGCAGCCCACCACGGTCGCCGCCGCCACCGCCACCAGCGAGGCGAGGAAGGAGAAGCGGATGCCGTAGAGCACGCGGCTGAACAGGTCGCGGCCGATGTCGTCGGTGCCCAGGATGTGCGCGGTGGTGGGGGAGGCGAGCACCTCGTCGGTCACCGCGTTGGGGTCGTTCCTGGCCAGAACCCCCGCGAGCAGCCCGGCGCCCACAATGATCACCAGCACGATCAGCGCGGCCATGGCGATGCGGTCGCGGCGGTAGCGGCGCCAGATGCGCTGCGCGCCCGAGCCCCACGCCGGCGCGGCGGCGGCGGTGCCGGCGGCCAGGACCATGTCGCTCACGCCGCCACCCGCACCCTGGGGTTGAGCGCCATGTAGGCGACGTCGACGAGCAGGTTGACCAGCACCACGATCACCGCCGAGATCAGCACCATGGCCTGGATCACCGTGGCGTCGCGGTTCTGGATGGCCTGCAGGGTGTAGGCGCCGAGCCCCGGCATGACGAAGATCTGCTCGACGATGATCGACCCGGCGAGCAGGTAGCCGACGCGCAACCCGAAGATGGTCAGCGCCGGACCGGCCGCGTTCTTCAGCGCGTGCTTGCCGATGATGCGCACCCCGCTCAGCCCGCGCGAGCGCGCGGCGCGGATGTAGTCGGCGTCGAGCACCTGCACCAGGCCGGTGCGGATCTGCCTGGCCAGCTCCGCGGCCGGGAACACCGCGAGGGTCACCACCGGCAGCACGAGATGCCGGGCCCAGTCGACCGGCGAGTCGGTGAAGGCGGTGTAGCCGATCGCCGGGAACCAGCCGAGGCGCACGGCGAAGAAGGCCACCAGCAACGTTGCCAGCCAGAAGTTGGGGATCGACAGCCCCAGCGAGACGAAGCCGAGCAATATTCGATCCGGTAAGCGCCCGGCGAACAGCGCCTGCACGACACCGATCAGCACGCCGAGCACACCGGCGAGCAGCAACGTGAAGCCCGCGATCGCCGCGGTGACCGGCAGCCGCTTGGCGATCTCGCTGCGCACCGGCTGCGCCGTGGTGATCGAGGTGCCGAAGTCGCCGGTGACCGCGTGGCCCAGCCAGTTGACGTAGCGCACCGGCGCGGGCTTGTCGAGGTCGAGCGCCTGGCGCGCCGCGGCGATCTGCTCGGCGGTGGGGTTTGGGCCGAGTGCCGCGGTGGCGGGGTCGCCGGGCAGCAGCAGTGCCAGCGAGAACGCCGCCACCGAGATGATCAGCAGCAGCGGCACCATGGAGAGCAGGCGCCGCAGCACCACGCCACCGAGCCCGCCGGGACGGGGAAGCGCTGCGACCACGACCCCCAGCCTCTCGTCAGCGGGGTGGCGGGGTGCTTGCGCTGCGCCGCAGCGAGTCGACGGTGACGCCGCCGAGGTGGTCGCCCTGGGTGACCTCGGAGTTGTGCGCGTGGGCGACGTGGTGCAGCGAGAAGGCCAGCTCGATGCCCGCGCGCATGCCCATCTGGTCCTCGGCTTCGTTGATCGCCTTCTTGGTCAGCGCCAGGCCGAACGGCGGCATGGTGGCGATGCGCTCGGCGAGCTCGAAGGCGGTGCTCTCCAGCTCGTCGCGCGCCACCACGCGGTTGACCATGCCCACCTCGTAGGCGCGCTGCGCGGGCATGCGCATCCCGGTGTAGAGGAACTCGCGGGCGACGCGCGGGCCGAGCACCCAGGGATGGGCGAAGAACTCGACGCCGGGAATGCCCATCTGCACCACGGGATCGGAGAAGAAGGCGTCGTCGGAGGCGACGATCAGGTCGCACACCCAGGCGAGCATCAGGCCGCCGCCGATGCAGGCGCCCTGCACCACGGCGATCGAGGGCTTGGGCAGCTCCCGCCAGCGGCGGCACATGCCCAGGTACACCTCCTGCTCGCGCGCGTAGCGGCGGGCGGCGCCCTGCTTGTTGGTGTGGTCCCACCACAGCGAGGCCTCGCGGTCGAAGCTCTTGTCGACGTCGCGACCCGGGGTGCCGATGTCGTGGCCGGCCGAGAAGTGCTTGCCCTCGCCGCGCAGCACGACCACCTTGACGTCGTCGTCGGCGGCGGCGCGGTAGAAAGCCTCGTCGAGCGCGTAGGTCATCGCGCTGTTCTGCGCGTTGCGGTACTGGGGACGGTTCATCGAGACCACGGCGACCGGGCCGCGCACCTCGTAGGTGACCGTCTGCTCCTCGGTCGAGCCGTTGGCGTCGCTCATGCGATGAACCTCGGATAGACGCGCAGCGCGTTGCCGGCGAGGATGGCGTGCTTCTCGTCCTCGGGGACGTCGGCGAACTGGGCGTTGACCGTCTTCCACGACTGCGGCCAGTCCGAGGTGATGTGCGGGTAGTCGTTGGACCAGAGCATGCGATCGACGCCGATGCGGTGGCGGTTGGCGATGCCGTACATGTCGGTGATGAAGGTGTAGAGGAAGTGGTCGCGCATGTACTCGCTGGGCATGCGCTGCAGCTGGCGGTCCTTGAGCGTCGCCTGGGAGTGGCGCATGTAGTTGTCGTCGGCCTGCTCGGCGAAGTACGAGGTCCAGCCGCAGTCCACCTCGGTCATGACGAACTGCAGCGAGGGGAAGCGGTCGAGCACGCCGGCGAAGATCAGCTCCAGCTGGCGCTTGGGCGCGTCGTAGAAGTGCACCGTGCCGGGCAGCTTGCGGGCGTCGAGCTGGAAGGGCATCTGGTCGTTGAGCAGGATGTGGATGGCGATGGGCATGCCGGTCTGCTCGATGGCGCGCCAGAGGTCATCGTCCTCGGGGCTGATCCTGGTGTCCCCGTGCGGGTAGCAGGAGAGCAGCAGGCCGACGAAGCCGGGCATCTGCGCCACCCGCTCGACCTCCCTGACCGCCTCGCGCACACCGCGGTTGGGGATGGCGGCGACGCCGCCGAGCCGGTCGGGCGCGTACGCGCAGTACGCCGAGAGCCAGTCGTTGTAGGCGCGCACCATGGCGTGGTGCAGCTCGGGGTCCTGGTTGGCGACCACCGACTGCCAGGGGCGGTTGGGGAAGAGCACCTCGGCGTCGACGTTGTCGGCGTCGAGCTCGCCGATGCGCAGGCTGGGGTCCCAGCCGCCGCCGCGCATCTCCTCGACGAACATCCAGTCGCGCAGGTCCTCGGGCTTGTTCCCTGCGCACACGGTGAAGCCGAAGGCGATGGGCCGGGGCACTCCCTCCATCACCCAGGCGTCGCCCTTCTCGAAGCGCTCGATCCGCGGCACGCGGTCACGGAACCTGGCGTCGACGCGCGACGTCCAGAGATCACCGGGCTCGGTGACGTGGCTGTCGGCGGAGATCAGCCGGTACCGGCGTCCGCCGGGCCGTCCGCTGCTCGCCGCCGCCGCCTGGGTGCGCTCGATGTTCGCGACCACGCCCCTGACCTCCTATCGGCTCCAACTTCGCAAACTATACATGGATATCAGCGCGGCTTCTCGCTCTCCCAGAGCTGCACCAGGCGGTTCTTCTGGACCTTGCCCGACATGGTCATGGGCAGCTCCTCGACCACCCGCCACACCGCGGGGAACTTCTGCCTGGCCAGCTTCTGCGCCTCGAGGTGGTCGAGCAGGGCCTGGTCGCCGGGCCAGGCCGCGCCGTCGCGGAGCACCACGAAGGCGGCGACGCACTCGCCGAGCCGCTCGTCGGGCAGCCCGGTGACCGCCACCGCGCCGACCGCGGGGTGTGAGCTGATGGCGTGCTCGATGTCCTGGGCGGAGAACTTCTCGCCGCCGCGGTTGACCACGTCCTTGAGCCGCCCGGTCATGGTCACCCAGCCGTCCGCGTCGACCCGGCCCACGTCGCCGGTGTAGAACCAGCCGTCCGCGTCGACCTGCTCGGCGTCGAGGGCCCGGTCGGTGTAGCCGAGCATCTGCTCGGGGCAGCGCAGGCGCAGCTCGCCGAGCTCACCGGGCGGCAGCGGACGGCGCGCGTCGTCCACCGCCTCGACCTCGCAGCCCTCGCTGAGCCGGCCGTCGGTGGTGGCGCGCAGCTCCAGGGAATCGTCGGGACCGATCACGCCGACGGTGGGCGCCTCGGTCATCCCCCAGCTCCGGAAGGCGCGGATGCCCGCCCGCTCGGCGCGCTCGATCAGCGACGGCGAGATCGCCGCGCCGCCGCACATGAAGGTGCGCAGGCGATGGGGATGCGCCTGCGGGTCGGCCTCGTAGCGCTCCACGAAGCCCTGCAGGAACACGGTCGGTCCCATCGAGAAGGTGGCGCCCTCCTCGCCGGCCAGGCGGACGGCGTCGTCGGGATCCCAGCGGGTCAGCAGCACCGAGCGGCCTCCGTAGGCGGCGGGGATCAGGCCGGTGAGCAGCAGCCCGGCGACGTGGGTGATCGGCGCGCCGGTGATGAACACGTCGCGGTGCGAGAAGCCCATGGCGCGGCCGAGGGTGGTGATCTCGGCGACCAGCGACGCCGACGCGTGCAGCGCCCCCTTGGGACGCGCCGTGGTGCCCGACGTGTAGAGGAGCAGGCAGGGGTCGGCGGCGGGCGCGGGGTCGGGCAGCCCGCCGTCGTCGACGTGCTCGCCGGGCTGGGGCGCCGCGGCCAGCGTGCTCCAGCCGTCGTGGGTGCCGCCGACGGCGATGCGCAGCCGCGGCCGCAGCCCGGCGGTGGCCATCAGCGCCTCCATGTCGGCGACCGGCGAGCGTCCCGACGCGCCCGCGCTCGAGGCGAAGATCACCGCCGCGGGCTGGGCGTCGGCGAGGATCTGGGCCAGCTCGTGCTCGCGGTAGGCGGGGACGACGGGGACGCACAGGGCGCCCGCCCGCCAGCCGGCGAGGTGGACGGCGAGCGCCTCGGCCGAGTTGGGCAGCTGCCAGAGCAGCCGGTCGCCGGGCCGGACGCCACTCTCCACGAGCTGCACGGCGAGCCGGGTGACCCAGCGCGACAGCTCGGCGTAGGTGTAGCGGCGCCCGTCGCAGACCAGGGCGGTGCGTTCCGGCCAGCGCTCGGCGGCGCGGCTGAGCATCCAGCCGATGCGCTCGTCGGTGCGCAGGCCGCGGGTCCTGTAGCGCTGTTCCAACGCGGGCGGCAGTCCGGGCAATCTGGTCCCCTCGCCAGCCTGTGTGGCTGCGTAGACAAATTATGTAAGAATTGCGCCCGCCAGGGCGGATCGGCCGCCCACGGGACGCCGCTGGGGGAGCGCATGTGAACGGGGACTTGGACGGGCGCGTGGCGCTGGTCACCGGGGCCGCGGGCGCGGGCATCGGCCGGGCCACGGCGCGCCGCCTGGCGCTCGCCGGGGCCACCGTGGTGGTCACCGACGTGCACGCCCGGCGCACCGCCGAGACCGTCGAGGCGCTGCGCGAGGAGACCGGCGGCAGCCTGGTCGGCCACGTGCTCGACGGCGGCGACCCGGCGGCGATCAGCGCCGTGGTCGGGCTGGTGCGCGGCAGCCTCGGCCCCATCGACGTTCTGGTCAACAACGCCGCGATCAACCCCTTCGCCGGGCTCGACGACCTGGAGCCCGCGGACTGGGACAGGGCGCTCGCCGTCGACCTCACCGGGCCCTGGCTGCTGATCCGCGCCGTGCTCCCCGACATGAAGCAGCGCGGCGCCGGCTCGATCGTCAACGTCAGCTCGATCGCGGCGTACACCAGCCCGGAGCGCGAGGCGCCCTACGCGGCGGCCAAGGCGGCGCTGCACTCGCTGACCCGCACCGTCGCCCGCGAGATGGGCCCGTATGGCATCCGCTGCAACGCGGTGGCGCCGGGGCTGATCTGGACGCGCTTCATGGAGAAGTACGAGGAGCAGTTCCGCCCCGAGGTGGAGCGCACCCCGCTGCGCCGCTGGGGCCAGCCGGACGACGTCGCCGACGTCATCCACTTCCTCGCCTCCGACGCCTCGCGCTTCATCACCGGCGAGGCGCTGACCGTGAGCGGCGGCTGGTACATGCACCCATGAGCACTCCGCGGAGGTCTGGACCGTGCGCCTGTCGCTGAACGTCTTCGGTCTGCCATTGCACAGCTACGCAATCCTCGCGGAGGCGGCCGAGCGCAGCGGATACGACTCGCTGTGGCTCTCCGACCACCTCATCGCCCCCGTCGAATGGGCGCCGGTCTACCCCTACGACAGCACCGGCCGGCCCGGCGCCTACGGCGTCAACACGCCGCTGACCGACGTGTGGGTCACGCTCGGCCTGCTCGCCGGCGCGACCAGCCGCATCCGCCTCGCCACCGGCGTGTACATCCTGCCGATGCGCAACCCCTTCGTCACCGCGAAGTGTGCGGCCACCGTGCAGGGGCTCTCCGGCGGGCGCTTCCTGTTCGGCGTCGGCTCGGGCTGGATGCGCGAGGAGTTCGCCGCCGTCGGCGAGGACTTCGACTCGCGCGGCGCGCGCATGGACGAGATCGTCGCCATCCTGCGCAAGCTGTGGAGCGGCGAGCCGGTGTCGCACCAGGGCGAGCACTACAACTTCGAGGCCGTGCAGATGAACCCGGCCGCGGAGCCCGCGCCGCCGATCATCGTCGGTGGGCTCACCCCGCCCGCGCTGCGCCGCGCCGCCCGCATCGGCGACGGCTGGTTCGGTCCGGCGGCGACGCTCGAGGCCGCGGCGGCCGCGCGGGAGACCATCGAGGCGGAGCGTCGCCGGCTCGGCCGCGACGGGCTGCCCTTCCAGTACTGGGTGCGCATCACCGATCCGTGGAACGCCGCCGAGCGGGCGTCGCTCGCCGCCGCGGGATTCGAGGACGTCGTCGTCCACCCCGGACAGCTCGTCGCCGGCGGCAATCGTGAGCTGGGCGCCATGATGGAGGGGGTCGAGCGGCTGGCGGCGGAAGCGCTGTGAACGACCCGGCGGCGATGGCCGGCGCGGTGCAGCGGCTGCTCGACCGCGCCGCCGTCGAGGAGCTCAAGGCGCGCTACTTCCGCTTCGTCGACCTGCAGCGCTGGGACGAGATGGCGGCGCTGTTCACCGCGGGCGCGCAGCTCGACATCGGCGACGTGCACGTCGAGGGGCGCGACGCCATCACCGAGCTGGTCCGCACCGCGCTCGACGGCGTGCGCACCGTGCACCACGGCCAGATGCCGGAGATCACCTTCCACGACGCCGACACCGCCACCGGGGTGTGGTCGATGTTCGACATGGTGGAGCGGCCCGGCGAGCCGGTTCGTGTCGGCTTTGGCCATTACCACGAGGAGTACGTGCGCGAGGACGGCGCCTGGCGCATCGCCCGGCTGCGCCTGGAGCGGCTGCGCCTCGACCACCTGCCGCCGCTGGGCGCGCCCACCTGAGCCATGGACCTCAGCTTCACCGCCGAGGAGGAGGCGTTCCGCCACCAGGCGCGCGCGTGGCTGGAGGCCAGCGTCCCGGCCGCGCCCCTCGCCTCGATGGACACGCCGGACGGCTTCGAGCAGCACCGCGCCTGGGAGAGGACGCTGCACGGCGGCGGCTGGTCGGCGGTGTGGTGGCCCGCCGAGTACGGCGGTCGCGGCGTCGACCTGATGCACTGGCTCATCTTCGAGGAGGAGTACCACCGCGCCGGCGCACCGCTGCGCGTCAACCAGAACGGCATCTTCCTGCTCGGCCCGACGCTGCTCGACGCCGGCTCGCCTGAACAGCGCGCCCGGTTTCTGCCAAAGATGGCAGCGGGGGAGGAGATCTGGTGCCAGGGATGGTCGGAGCCCAACGCGGGCAGCGACCTCGCCGCCATCCAGAGCCGCGCCCGGCTCAGCGACGACGGCTCGCACTGGGTGGTCAGCGGGCAGAAGACCTGGTGCTCGCGCGCGGTGTGGGCCGACTGGCTGTTCGGCCTGTTCCGCTCCGACCCGGATGCGGAGCGGCATCGTGGGCTCACCTATTTGCTCATCCCACTCGACGCGCCGGGCGTCACGGTGCGCCCCATCGCCAAGTTCGACGGCGAGGCCGGCTTCGCCGAGGTGTTCTTCGACGACGTCCGCGTCGACGTCGCCAACACCCTCGGCGAGGTGGGTCGCGGCTGGCAGATCGCCATGGCCACCGCGGGGTTCGAGCGCGGCATCCTGCTGCGCTCGCCGGGACGGTACATGGAGGCGACGCGACGGCTGCTCGACCTCTACCGCGCCACCGAGGGCGCCGGCGCCTCGCTGCGCGACGCCGTGGTGGCGGCGTGGATGGACGCGGAGGCCTACCGGCTGCACACCTTTCACACCGTGTCGCGCGTGCTCGACGGCGAGACGCCGGGCGCCGAGGTGAGCCTCAACAAGATCTTCTGGTCGGAGATGGACATGCGCATCCAGGAGTCGGCGCTGCAGCTCCTCGGTGACCGGGCGCTGCTGCAGGCCGGCGCGCCCGACGCCGTCGAGGACGGACGCTGGCTGCACGGCTGGACCGCCTCGCTGGCCGGCCCCATCTTCGCGGGCACCAACCAGATCCAGCGCAACATCGTCGCCGACCGCGTGCTGCGACTGCCGCGGGGGGCCTGAGGGATGCATTTCGCCTTCGACGCGCAGCAGCGCAGCTTCGCCGAGTCGGTGCGGACGCTGCTGACCCGCGAGTGCACACCGGCGATGCTCCGCGCGGAGTTCGACGGCGCCCCGCGTTCCACGCAACGCTGGCAGAAACTCGCGGACGCGGGCCTGTGCGGCGTCCTGCTCGACGGGCTCAGCGAGGTCGACGCCGTCCTGGCGCTGGAGGAGACGGGTCGCTTCGCCCTGCCCGATCCCATCGTGGAGTCCGCGCTGGTGGCCGCGCCGCTGCTCGCCGAGTCGGGCGCGCGCGTCGCCGTGCAGCTCACCCGGCGCGGGCCGTACTGCGTCGACGCCGACCAGGCCGAGGTGCTGCTGCTCCAGCACGGCGAGGCGCTGCACCGCCTCGACCCGGCGCAGGTGGGCATGACGGCGCAACCGTCGCTCGACGCTGGGCGTCGCGTCTTCACCGTGCAGTGGACGCCGAGCGCCGCGTCCCTGCTGACCGGCGACGCCGCGGTCCTCGCGCTCGCCTTCGATCGCGGCGCATTCGGGGCCTCCGCGCAGCTGCTCGGCCTGGCCGCGCGGATGATCGACATGGCCGCCGAGCACGCCCGCAGCCGCGAGCAGTTCGGCCGCCCCATCGGCAGCTTCCAGGCCGTCAAGCACCTGCTCGCCGACGCCCTGCTGGCGCTGGAGTTCGCCCGTCCGGTGGTCTACCGCGCGGCCTGGTCACTGGCCAACCACGCACCCGACCGAGCGCGCGACGTTTCCATGGCCAAGGCCTACGCGTCCGACGCCGCGCGCACCGCCGGCCGCGCCGCGCTGCAGATCCACGGCGCCATCGGCTACACCTGGGCGCACGACCTGCACATCTGGATGAAGCGCGCCGAGTCGCTGGCGCGCGACTGGGGCGACGCGGCGTCGCATCGCGACCGCGTCGCCCGATCGCTGCTCGGTGCCCTGCCCGGCACCTGAGCGAAGCGCTACTGCGGCTGCAGCGCCTTCTCCATCTGCGCCGCGATCTCCGCCTCGCGCTCGGGCTTGAAGATCATCAGCGTCGGGTCCCACGGCGGGCTGGTCATGTCGACGAGCCAGACGTCGTGGCCCTGCTTGGCGCCGAAGTTGTGCAGCACGTTGACGGGGATGTTGACCACGTCACCGGGGTGCAGCTCGAGCATGTGCCCGTCCATCCACACCACGGCGATGCCCTTGATGATGCAGGTGTAGTGGTTGGTGTCGGGGTGGATGTGGATGCCCGTGCGGTTGCCGCCGCTGACGTTGGCGTAGACCACGTCGATGCTCTTGGTCCGGTCGAGCAGCCAGGTGCGCCAGATGTCGCCACCGGTCTGCGGGTCCTTGTTGGTGGGGTCCGGCGACTTGCCGGTGATCATCTCTTCGAGGCTCCAGGTCCTCGGTTCGAACGCCATGACGGGCTCCTCAGAGGTGATGGTGATGCTGGTGGATCAGGCCGGGGCGGCCTGGAGAGCGCGGGCGCCCGCCTCGGCGACCTGGCGGTCCTGCTCGTGGCTCCCACCGCCGACGCCGACGGCGCCGACCAGGAAGCCGTCGACCTTGATCGGCACGCCGCCGCCGAAGATGACCAGGCGGTCGATGGCGCCGACCACGCCGGCGAGCAGCGCCGGGTCGTCCTTGATCATCGGGTACCACTGGTGCGAGGCCATGCCCAGGCCGACGGCGGTGTACGCCTTGTCCTGGGCCGACTGGATGTTGACCAGCGCCGAGCCGTCGGCGCGGGCGAAGGCCTTGAGCACACCGCTCTCGTCCAGCACGCACACGGCGATCCTGATGCCGATGCTCTCCGCCTCGCGGAAGGCGGCCTCGATGATCCGCTGGGCGCCGTCGAGGCCGATGCTGCGCTTCTCGAAGGTCGTGGTCATCCCGGGCTCCAACCTCCTGGGTTCAATCTTTGCAAAGTATGCAGGAAAAGCTCAGGCGGCGGGGGCACCCTGGAGTGGCGCGACGGCCTCGGCCAGGCCGCCCAGCTCGGCGTCCCAGTCCTCCGGCTCGGCCACCGGCACCAGCACGAACTTGGTGACGCCGCGGGCGACGAAGCGCTCCACCAGCGGGGCGACCTCCGCCAATCCCTGCGCAGCGATGTCCTCAACCGGCACCGGCGGCCGCCCCCGCCGGCCGCGCGCGAGCAGCGCTCCGTCGAGCGGTCCATGCGCGTAGGGCAGGAGGACCCCGAAGTGCCCGGGGTCGACGGCGCGCTCGTGCTGCGCCGCCGCCGCCTCGACGGCGACCCGTGCTTCGCCGGCCTCGTCCGGCGTGGTGAAGCTGCCCAGCCACCCGTCGGCGAGCCGGCCCACCCGTTCCAGCTGCCGCGGCCCCGCGCCGCCGAGCCACATCTCCATGCGTCCCAGCGGCTTGGGGCGAACCTCGACGTCGCGGAATTGGAAGTGCTCGCCGTCGTGGTCCACCGCGCCCTCGTGCCAGAAGCGGCGCAGCAGCGGCATCGACTCCTCCAGCCAGGCGCCGCGATCGGCGGCGTCCACGGCGAAGGCCTGGTGCTCGCGCGGGTTGGGCGCGCCCAGCCCGAAGGCGGGCAGCAGGCGTCCGGCGGCGAGACGGTCGAGGCTGGCGAGCTGCTTGGCGACCAGCGCGGGGTTGCGCCCCGGCAGGACCATGACGCTGAATCCCAGCTTGAGTCGCGAGGTCACCGCGGCGGCGTAGGCGAGCCCCACCACCGGGTCGACCACGTCGCCGCCGATGCGCTCGCTGAGCCACAGCGAGTCGAAGCCGTGCCGCTCCAGCGCCTGGGCGACCGCGCGGAGACGGTCGCCATCCGGCGGTCCACCCGCGGTGCCGAGACCGTAGCCGATGCGCACCGACATGGCCGACATGATGACGGCTGGACTCGCGCGGGCGCGGCCGTGTGGGTCATGCTGTAGCGGTGAGCGTCGAACTGCGCGCCACCGAGCGCGACGTCTGGCCGGAGCTGACCCTCTCCGCGTGGTCCGACACGCGCGACGCGCTGCACATGTGGATGCAGATCGTCGGCAAGGTCCGCCTCGGGCTGGAGCCGATGGTCAACCACTGGTGGCAGGTGCCGCTCTACGTGTCGGCGCGCGGGCTGACCACCTCGCTGATGCACCACGACGGGCGCGGTGTGGAGCTCGAGTTCAACTTCGTCGACCACGTCCTCGACGTGCGCAGCACCGACGGGCGGCGTCGCTTCGTCGCCCTGGAGCCGCGGTCGGTGGCGTCGTTCTATCGCGACGTGCTGCTGGCGCTCTCCGACCTCTCCGTGAACGTGCGCATCTACCCCCGACCGCAGGAGGTCGCGGTCGCCATCCCCTTCCCCGACGACCACGCGGTGCGCGCCTACGACGGTGACGCGGCGCGCCGCTTCTGGCGCGTGCTGCTCCAGGCCGACCGGTTGCTGCTGCAGTTCCGCTCGCGCTTCATCGGCAAGGCCAGTCCGGTGCACTACTTCTGGGGCGGGCCGGACCTGGCCACCACGCGATTCTCCGGACGCACCGCGCCCAAGCACCCCGGCGGCATCCCCAACTGCCCGGACTACGTGCAGGAATTGGCGTACAGCCACGAGGTGCACTCCGCCGGGTTCTGGCCCGGCGGCAGCGACGAGGGTTCCTTCTACGCGTACGTGTATCCCGAGCCGGAGGGGTTCGCCGGCTGGAAGGTGCCCGCGCCCGGCTACTACGACACCACGCTGCGTGACTTCGTGCTGCCCTACGCCGAGGTGCGTCGCGCCCAGGACCCCGACGCCATGGTGCTCGGCTTCCTGCAGAGCACCTACGACGCCGCCGCCGACCTGGCGCAGTGGGATCGCGCCGCGCTCGAACGCTGAGCCGGCGGCGGGGCGCGATCCCTGTTTCCTGTGCGGAGACGGCTAGGTGTTCACCGTCTGCGGGTCGGGACGCACCACCACGGTGTCGGCGATGCGGATGATCTCGTCGACGGGCAGGTCGGCGAGCTGGGCGTGCTTCTGGATCGCCTCGGGACTGGACGCCTCGTAGATGCAGACGGTGCCCACCGAGCCGCCACCCTCGTCGAGCACGTAGCTGCGGATCCAGCGCACGTCCTCGGGCATGTCCTCGTTGCCCACCCGGGTGGAACGCGCCGCCGCCTCGCCGAGCTCCTCGCCTGAGCGCCAGCCGCTGCGCCGCAGGATTGCGTACAGCTCCATGGTCAGCTCACCTCCGTGAACCTGCGATGGTGCAGGGGCCCGCATGGTACGTCCGGGCGGCCGATTTGTCAGCGGTCCGCGAAGGCGGCGAGCACCCGCTCCAGGTAGGCGGCTTCGAAGGCGTCGGAGTCGACCTGCTGGGAGACCGCCGCGTGATGCGCGCCGCCGCCCGGGTGGAGGCGGAAGAGACCGTCGTGGACCGAGTAGTCCAGATGTTCGGTCCGCAGCGTGAGCCACGGGCCGCCGAAGACCGACGCCATGGCCAGCGGGTCGTGGTAGCGCGCGGGGGATCGGCGCTGCAGCCAGATCTCGGTGAGGCGGGCGAGCGCATCGAGGAGCGGCGTGTGCGCGTCGCGGATGCGCTGCAGTGCGGCGGCTGTCATCGCGGTCTGCAGCGTGGTGTCGATGGTCACCCAGGTGATGGGCACGCCCGAGATGGCGCAGACCAGGGCGGCGAGCGGGTCGCAGGCGGTGTTGTAGTCGCGCTCGGCTTTGTCGGGGTGGACGGAGCCGCCCATCACGGTGAGGTGGCGCAGCCGGTGGGCGAGCGCGGGGTCGCGCTGCAGGGCGACGGCGACGGTGGTGAGCGGGCCGGTGGCGACGACGTGCAGCGGTTCGTCGTGCGAGTGCGCGACCAGCCAATCGGCGGCGGGCGTGTCGTGGATGGTCGCGTCGGCGCCGTCGTGCGCGTATTCGAGCAGGCCCTCACCCTCGTGGCCGAGATGCGAGTAGCGGTCGCTGGCACTCAGCCGCTCGGGATGGCCTCGCAACACTGGAACATCGGCGCGTCCTGCCAGGCCGAGCAGGCGTGCGGCGATGCGGGCGCGAAGGTGGAGTGTGGTGGCATCGCCGTTGACGACGCTGACCGCGACCAGTCGGATCTCCGGCGAGGCCAGCGCCAGGGCCAGGGCGAGCGCGTCGTCCACGTTGGTGCCGATGTCGGTGTCGAAGACGACGGGGACCGCCTCGCGGGTCAAGGACGGTCGCCGCGCGCCGGGCGGATGACGCGCCGCTCGGTGACGATCGCGGTGACCAGGTCGGCGGGGGTCACGTCGAAGGCGGGATTGAAGACCGGCGTCTCCTCGGGCGCGATGCTCCGTCCACCCCAGCGCACCACCTCGTCGTGGGCGCGCTCCTCGATGGGCACGTCGGCGCCCGACGCTGTCGCCATGTCGACGGTCGACTCCGGTGCGGCCACGACGAAGGGAATCCCTGCCCGCTGCGCGGCCAGCGCGTGCGCGTAGGTGCCGATCTTGTTGACCACGTCGCCGTTGGCGGCGATGCGGTCGGCGCCGACCACGACCACGTCGACCATGCCGCGCGCCATCACAAGCGCCGCCGCCGAGTCCACGATCAGCGTGTGCGGCGCGCCCATCTGCGCCAGCTCCCACGCCGTGAGCCGCGCGCCCTGCAGCAGCGGGCGCGTCTCCGTGCACATCACGTGCTCCAGCCGCATGCGCTCATGAGCCGCGCGCACCACGCCCAGCGCGGTGCCCCACTCGACGCACGCCAGCGCACCTGCATTGCAGTGCGTCAGGACGCGATGACGACCGTGATGCAGCTCGTCGAGCAGATCCGCGCCGCGCAGCGAGATCAGCCGCGTGCACTCCGCCTCGTCCTCCAGCAGTGCGAGCGCCGCGTCGAGCATCGACTGTGCGCCGCCGTCGACATGCTGCATGACGCGCGCAACTCCCCACGCCAGGTTCACCGCGGTCGGTCGCACCTCGACGATGCGCCTCGCGTCCGCACTCACCGCCGCGTGAAACGCCTCGCCGGTTGCGCCCCACTGTTCCGCATTGCGCGCCGACAACGCCACCCCGAGCGCCCCCGCCGCCCCCAGCGCCGGTGCCCCGCGAACCGCCAGCCGCCCCAGCGCATCACACAACTCGTCAACACTGCTCAGCCGCAACCGCTCCACGCGCTGCGGCAGCACCGTCTGGTCAACGATCGCCACCGCCTCGCCGTCCCACTCGATGGTGCGCATCGCGGCTACAGCAAGCCGAGCGCGAGGCGCAGACCTGCGTCGATATCGTCGACTCGACGCGCGGGCAACGCCTTCACGCGGTCGTGAAGGAACCCCTTGTCGACGGTGAGCACCTGCGACACGTTGGCGACCGAGGCCCTGCGCAACCCGGACTCGCGCGGACTGATCAGCACGTTTCCCGGTGCCTCGGCCAGCGCGGTGTTCGAGGTCAACGGCACCACCATCACGGTGGCAAGCCGGCTGGCGGTGAACTCGTCCGCCTGCACCACCAGCACCGGACGGCGGAACCCCGGCTCCGACCCGCGCGGCTCGGGCAGCCCCGCCCACCACACCTCGCCGCGGCGGATCACCACTCCTCGGCGGCGACGGAGGCTCGTTGCAGCTCGGCGAGCAGGGGATCGACGGCGGACGGTTGCTCGGCGTACACGCGGTCGAGCGCGGCGGTGACACCTTCAGCGGAGTGCTCGGCGACGAAGCGGGCCACCGCCCGCGCGTACAGCTCGCTGCGCGAGAGGTCCAGCCGCTTGGCGACGCGCTCGGCAGCCTGAAAGGTGGCGTCGGGGATGGAGATCGCGGTCTTCATCGCGTGGAGTATAACAAAAGTTATACTGCGGTGTCGCGCGCCGTCAGCTCGCGGGTGTGGGCGACGTCGCGCTGCAGGGCGGCGGTCAGGTCCTCGACGGAGGCGAAGCGCTCCTGACCGCGCAGCCAGTCGGTGACCTCGATCCAGGCCTGCTCGCCGTAGAGGTCGCCCTCGAAGTCGAGCAGGTGGGCCTCGACAAGCAGCATGCCGTTCTCGTCGTAGAAGGTCGGCCGCCGCCCGACGGAGATGGCCGCCGCGATGCGAGCCCCGTCCGCGCGCCGGTACCAGCCGGCGTAGACGCCGTCGGAGGGCAGCAGCATGTCGCCCGGCAGTGCCACATTCGCGGTGGGACAGCCGATCGTCCGGCCCCTTCCGTCGCCGTGTTCGACGACGCCGTGCAGCTCGAACGGACGGCCGAGCAGCGCGGCGGCGCGATGCATGTCGCCCGCAGCGACGACGCCACGGACCAGCGTGCTCGACACCACGTCGCCGCCTATGCGCAGCGGCGGCACCTGCACGCTGCGGAAGCCCGTCGCGCCGCCCAGGGCGGCGAGCAGCGAGGGATCGCCGCGGCGCCGCAGTCCGAAGTGGAAGTCCTCGCCGGTGACCACGGCGCGGGCGCGCAGCTCGCCGGCGAGCACGGAGGCGACGAACTCCTCCGGCGCCTGCAGCGAGCGCACTCCGTCGAAGTCGAGCAGCACCGCGTAGTCGACGCCGAGGGCACCGAGCCGGGAGAGACGCTGGCCGAGGTCGGTGAGCAGCCGCGGCGCGCTGTCGGGGCGGACCACGGTGGCGGGATGGCGGTCGAGCAGCAGCACCGCCGAGGGCACACCCAGCTCCGCGGCCTCGGCGCGCGTCCGCTCCACCACGGCGCGATGGCCGAGGTGGACGCCGTCGAAGAAGCCCACCGTCACCGCCGTGCCCGGCACCGACTCGGGGAGCGAGGACGGGTCGCGGAGCACCTCCATGGTCCGCCAAGCGTAGTCAAGTCAGACGAGCAGGCGCACTCCCACGGCCACGCCGAAGCAGACCACGGCGACGCGCAGCACCCGGTCGTCGAGCCGCCGCGCCACCAGCACGCCGAGCATCCCGCCCGCGTAGCTGAGCGGCGCCATCACCGCCACCGGCACCCAGGCGACGCCGCCGTAGAGCACGAACGCCACCACCGCGACGGCGTTGATGACCAGGGACAGCCAACCCTTCAGCGCGTTGACACGCTGCAGCGAGTCGTCGACGAAGATGCCCAGCGTGGCCAGCATGATCACCCCCAGCCCGGCCCCGAAGTAAGCGCCATATACGGCAGAAACAACCTGCACCACGGCGAGCGCGAGCGACACCTCGCCCAGGCCGAGCCCCGATCGCGTCCGCTCCGCAACGCGCCGCGCGATCCACGGCTGCGCCACCAGCAGCGCACACGCGCCGAGGATCAGCCACGGCACCAGGCGCTGGAACACCGATGGCGGCCCCTTGAGCAGCAGGAACGCCCCGAGCACCGCCCCGCCCACGCTGAGCAGCCCGAGCCGCAGCATCCGTCCGCCCTGCCCGCGCAGCTCGCGCCGGTAGCCGACCGTGCCGCCGAGATAGCCGGGCAGCAGTGCCACCGCGTTGGTCACGTTGGCGGTCAGCGGCGCGTAGCCCACCAGCAGCAGCGCCGGAAAGGTGACCAGCGACCCGCCTCCCGCCACCGCGTTGACGCCCCCGGCGAGCAGGGCGGCCGCCCCCAGCAGGACGATGCGCGCGGCGTCGAGATGGGGCTCCAAGGCGGGCTCAGCCTACAATCCCCACCTCATGCTGCGATTCCTCACCGCGGGCGAGTCCCACGGCCCCCAGCTCACCGTCGTCATCGAGGGCGTGCCCGCCGGGCTGTCGCTGAGCGCGCCGCGCGACATCGACCCCGACCTGCGCCGCCGCCAGTGGGGCTACGGGCGCAGCAAGCGCCAGATCCTCGAACAGGACAGCGCGCAGATCCTCAGCGGCGTGCGCGGCGGCCGCACCCTGGGCTCGCCGATCACCCTGGTGGTCCGCAACCGGGTGTGGGAGGACTGGCAGAAGGTGATGCAGATCGAGGCGCGCGGCTTCAGGCCCAAGCGGGTCACCCGGCTGCGCCCCGGCCACGCCGACCTCGCCGGCGTCCTCAAGTACGGCTTCGACGACGTGCGCAACGTGCTGGAGCGCGCCTCGGCGCGGGAGACGGCCGCGCGCGTCGCCGCTGGAGCGGTGGCCAAGGCCCTGCTGGGCAAGCTGGGCACCGAGGTGAACTCCTATGTGTCGCGCGTCGGCCCCATCGAGGCGCCGCTGGTCCCCGCGGCGTCGATCGACTGGAAGGCCGTCGAGGCCTCCCCGGTGCGCTGCCCCGACCCCGACGCCGCCGCGCGCATGATCGAGGCCATCGACGCCGCCCGCGAGACCGGCGACACCCTGGGCGGCACCGCGCTGGTCATCGCCTCCGGAGTTGTGGCCGGACTTGGCTCATACGTGCACTGGGACCGCCGCCTCGACGGCCAGCTCGCCCAGGCGCTGATGAGCATCCAGTCGGTCAAGGGCGTCGACCTCGGCGCCGAGGTCGCCTCGGTGCCCGGCTCGCAGCTCCACGACGCGCCGCGCTGGGTCGAGGGCGAGGGCTTCAGCCACCTCACCAACAACCAGGGCGGTCTCACCGGCGGCGTCACCGACGGCGAGGACGTGTGGGCCCAGGTCCACTTCAAGCCGATCGCCACCATGCTCAAGCCGATGCGCAGCACCGACCTCGCCACCAAGGAGGAGGTCAACGCTCACTACGAGCGCAGCGACGTCTGCCACGTCCCGGCGGGGGCGGTGATCGCCGAGGCGATGGCGGCGCTGGTGCTGGCCAACGCGGTCGAGGAGAAGTTCGGCGGCGACAGCATGCCCGACATGCTCGCCGCCGTCCGCGCCTACCGCCGGCGTTTGCGCTCCTCCTGACCGGAACTCACGACCGCCGTCTGCGGCGCCGCCCCGCGTACACCACCCCGGCGAGCAATGCGCCCACGGCGAGCAGCGTCACGCGCGACGCCGAGGAGGACACCGCCGACGTGTTCGGCGTCCCGATGGTCGATGCCACTGCGGAGGTGACCGGCTGGGCGCTCGGCGACGGCGAGGTGCCCGGAGCGACCGCCGGGGCCACGGCGGGCCCGGCCGAGGCGGGGCCGACCACCGCCACCCAGGTCTGCTGGTGCTGGTGGCCCTGGCCGGTCAGCGCCAGCGCGTCGGGTCCCGTCGCCGGATCCGGCGTCAGCGCCGGCGGCTCGCCCGGATACGCGGCGTAGGCCTCGTCGCGCACCACGTAGCTGTAGCCGCCCGCGCTGGCGATGCCGTTGTAGTCGCCCTCGAAGGTGCCCGCGCGGGAGAAGGCGCCGTAGTACAGGTTGTTGGCCGGCGTGCTCACCAGCAGCGGAGTGCTCCAGGTCTTGCCGCCGTCGCTCGACTCCTGGTACCAGGTCTGCGCATCGTGGCTGAAGTCCGCGAGGTTGTCCGCCTCCTTGCGGGTGCGGTAGGCGATGTGGAGGATGCCGTCGCCGCTCGCCGAGATCGACGGGTTGTAGCGGTCGATGTAGTCGGTGGCGGTGCCCGGGTTGACCTGCACCGGCGACGACCAGCTCACCCCGTCGGTCGAGGTCGCCACCAGGATGTCGTTGACCGGGTGGGTCTCCGTGTGGTTGCGCGAGTCCTCCCAGGTGATCGCCAGAGTGCCGGTCTGCGTGTCGTAGTCCGCGGAGGGCAGCGAACCGGCGCGCTGGGCGCGGACGTTGCTGGTCAGGTCCTGGGCGATCGGCGCCGGTGGGCTGAAGGCCAGCGGCGTGCCGAACGGCTGGGTGCCGGCCAGCTCCGCCACGGTGCAGAGCAGGTAGGGCTGGGTCACCGGGTTGGTGGTGCTGGGACCACCGCTGATCAGGGCGCCGTCGTTCCTGAACAGCACGGCCAGCGCGCCGCTCTTGAGCACCACCGGCGTCGAGCCGATCGCCGTCGACAGCGCCGCGGGCGGCAGGTCGAGCTGCATGAAGGTGCCGCCGAAGGCCCAGCTGGCGAGCTGGTCGCAGGCGCTGTCGCAGTAGTCGTAGTACACGTTGGCGACGCGGTCCCACACCACGTAGACGCGGCCCTTGTGATGTCCGGACGCGTCCGAGTTGTCGACCACCACCCAGTTCTTGTCGTTGAGTCCCTGCAGGTTGTCGTCGGCGAAGAACACCGGCGCGCCCCAGGTCTTGCCGCCGTCCTTCGACACGTTGATCGCCATGCCGCTGCGCAGCCCCGTGTTGCTGTTGCCGTTGGGGCTGTTGTCGGTGCTGGTGTCGTTGAACACCAGCGAGCTGTAGTACACGTCGTTGCTCGGCCCGAAGGCCACCACCGCATCGCTGGCGCGGTCGAACGGCCCACCCTGCCCTGGATACGAGGTCAGCCCCGGCAGCTCCCCGTACGTCCACGACTTGCCGCCGTCGAACGACGTCGCCCAGCCGTTGGTGGCGTCACCACCGGCGTCGACGCGCCCCTCCTGGTAGCCGGTCACCACGTTGAGCGGGTCGTGGGGATTGACCGCGATCGAGGGCTCGATCTGCGTGTCCGGCTGGATGTAGTCGGTCGGCGTGGCCGCCTGCGCCTTGCTGCCCAGCCCGTCCACGCCCGTGCGCACGTCGCGCAGCAGCACGGGGCCGGTCTGGGCGCTGGCGGAGTGCAGCCCCGCGGCGAGCGCGGTGGCGACCACCGCGAGGGAGGCGGCGACGAGGGTGGTACGGCGAGCGGCGGGCGCGGTCGGCATCCCGTGCGTTCCTCCGGTGGTGGCGAGTGGGTGGGGCTGCTCTTCCCGCACCACTGATAGACCCGCCCAGCCGCCGCCCGTTGCAGGACGCCACCCGTCCGGGCTCGCCAGCCGGTAGGCTAGGCCGCGATGAGCATTGGCAGAGCGGCGGACGACCCCGCCTCCCGCGACAGCCGCCTGGTCCCGCTCTTCCCGCCCCCGCGCCCGGCGCGGGTGCCGGTGGCGCAGCCGCCGTCGCGGTTCATCAACCGCCACCTCTCCTGGCTCGACTTCAACGCGCGCGTGCTCTCCCTCGCCGAGGACGCCGACCGCCCGCTGCTGGAGCGCTGCAAGTTTCTGGCCATCTTCAGCAGCAACCTGGACGAGTTCTTCCAGGTGCGCGTCGGCGGCCTGCGCGAGCAGCTCCTCGCCGGGGTGACCACGCCCTCGCCGGACGGGCTCAGCCCCGCCGAGCAGCTCCACGCCATCCGCCAGTGCGTCGACGCCCTGGTGGCGCGGCAGATGGAGATCTTCAGCGGCAGCATCGTCCCCGAGCTGGAGGCGGCGGGCATCCGCTTCTGCGACTACCCGTCGCTCGACGCCGGCGACCGCCGCCACGTCGACCGCGTCTTCGAGGACAGCATCTACCCGGTGCTCACCCCGCTCGCCGTCGACCCCGCGCACCCCTTCCCCTACATCAGCAACCTGAGCCTCAACCTCGCCGTGGTGGTCGCCGACCCGCAGCACCGGGAGCCGCGGGTGGCGCGCGTCAAGGTGCCGCCGCTGCTGGAGCGCTTCATCGTCATGCCCGACGGCGAGCGCTTCGTCCCCCTGGAGCAGGTGATCGCCGCGCACCTCGACCGGCTCTTCCCGGGCATGTCGATCGTCGCCCACCACGTCTTCCGGGTCACCCGCAACGCCGACTTCGCGGTCGGCGACGAGGAGGCCGAGGACCTCATCGCCGCCGTCGAGACCATCCTGCGCCGCCGCCGCCGCTCACCGCGGGTGGTGCGCATGGAGGTCGACGGCACCATGTCCGGCGACGTCGAGGACCTGCTCCGCCGCGAATTGGAGATCGAGCGCGACGAGGTGATCACCGTCCCCGGCGTGCTCGACCTGCGCGGCCTGTGGGGCCTGTACCGCCTCGACCGCCCCGAGCTCAAGGACGCGGTGTGGACGCCGGTCACCCAGCCGCGCCTCAACCCCGAGCGCGAGGCCGCGCAGGACATCTTCGACGTGCTCGACAGCGGGCCGGTCCTGCTCCACCACCCCTACGACTCCTTCGACACCTCGGTGGGCAGCTTCCTCGCCCAGGCGGCCGTCGACCCGCGCGTGCTGGCCATCAAGCAGACGCTGTACCGCACCTCCGGGCCGAGCAGCCCGATCGTGCGCGCCCTGATCCGCGCCGCCGAGGAGGGCAAGCAGGTGGTGGCGCTGGTCGAGCTGACCGCGCGCTTCGACGAGGAGGCCAACATCGCCTGGGCCCGCGAGCTGGAGGAGGCGGG